>Ga0041059_1000004_pt1 | contig 88776 bp, 76 predicted proteins | sample AraColnosormetaG_FD_56232 | JGI IMG/M metagenome (GOLD analysis project Ga0041059, IMG submission 56232) | Arabidopsis roots microbial communities from North Carolina, USA - Col MF nosort | ecosystem: Host-associated > Plants > Roots > Unclassified | place: USA: North Carolina | collected...
TTACGCAATTTCATCCAACGAACCAAAAAATAATCGATCATTAAATGTTTTTTTTTTTTTTTCTTGCCAGTAAAATCTTCACGCCGGTTTCAGGAAAAAAAACTTCATCATCGGAGCCGTTTCTCTCTCTCGAACTCGTAAGCTTTCTTCGATTCTCTTCTTTAGACCATTGATGAGAATCTTAATTGTTCCCTTTCTACTGTAGAAACTTGAGCTAGATTACGTTGAGGTAATTCAATTTTAGATACTCAAATTCAATCATTTTGTTGTCTGTAGGATTTAAGTATTTGAATCTTGCCAATGGATTTGACGTGGTTAAGTGCCCTAATTGTTGGAGCTGCACTTGGATACTGCATTGGCACTCGCCGTTCCAAACCTGTTGTTGCTGCTGTTGATAAGGATATCAAAACTCAATCCTCCAAAAGTCCACTCGAGATTGAGAAACTCGCTGATATTCTCGATGATTTCAAGATGGTAGTTAGCTACATTTTTCTCTCTACTGTTATGGAATCACAAAATTGTTGAATTGAGTTTTGTATACTCAGGTTTTGGTGGTGAGAAATGATCTTAAAATGGGTAAAGGAAAGATTGCAGCTCAATGCAGGTGATAAACTAATCATGCTCTCTTTTACTATTTTAAGTGTTTAATTCATGTTTATCATTCTTACATTTGAGTGTTCTTATTCTGATTCGTTTTATTGGTCTGCATTTCTGCAGTCATGCAACTTTAGGATTATACAAGAAGCTTGTTCGTCGAGCGCCAAAAGCATTGGACTGGTATGCCTCTAAGTCATGATCAATTCCATTTGTTACTTAATATATGGATTGAATTAACAGTATAGGTTGCTATTGCAGCTGGGAGGAATGTGCACAGCCAAAAGTTGTTGTGAAAATCGAGGACGAGGACGAGATGCTAGAATTGCAAGTGAGTTTACTAAAACAAATTGTAGTAGACTGTAAAGTGGATTTTTTTTATTGAACTATATTTTGGATTCACAGCTTTAGTGCTGTTGCCAAATTGATCTTCACGGGCTTTGCAGGAGTTGCCAGATGTTAGTTTCTTGATAATTTCTGAGTTCTGACCATATACATGAATACTTAAGGGGAATTTGAGATATCATAGAGCTTATCTTGATTTTTCCCATTTCTTATATCTTGTATTGACTGTTCACAAAATTGTCAGGAAAGAGCTAAATCCCTTAAACTGCCTACCCATATCACCATTGATGCTGGAAGAACACAGATTGCCCCAAGTGAGTTTCATAAGTTCCTCCCCTCTTGAACTTGAAATCCCTTGGTGCTTTAAACTTTATGATTGCTAGTTAATTGCCAGGGAGAAAGCTCTCTTGATTCAATCTTCTTTCGTAAGTATCATTTTCTGCGAAAATGTGAATCTAATAATACGTCATGTTCTTTCCAGATTCAAGGACGGTTATGGCTATTCTTGGTAAGTTGTTATTTTTAAGATATGTGTTTGAAAGTTAAGACTCTGATGGACAAGTGATGAGTTTGAGAGTTGCAAATCACACTTACCCTAGAGAAATGTACTAGTTTATTAGTTCATGACTTCTCTTGATTGCTTGGTGCTTGTCCTTGACCCTGAATGGAATCTATAGTTCATAAGAATCCAAAATATGAAATGTAAGCTCAAAAGTTGACTCGGTCAGAAGAGGGTGTATACTTTCTGCGTGGTATCCAAATTCATATGCACCGTTCTATGACCAGGAGTTAGAGATTCTTGTAGCAGAATTTGTTTATCGGATATTATCAGCATTTCTTAACACAACATTCCAACGCTTATAGATTTTACTTCTGCAGGACCAGTCGAAGTTGTTGATGAAGTAACAGGTGGACTAAAGCTTCTTTAGCAGATTCGAATTTCGATATGACATTTCTTCAACCTGATCTCTCAGATGGACCAAGCAGAAAGGAGAGACATGAACTCCACCTTCTCTGTTCGCCCGAGGTTACCTGTGAGAAATCTGTAGTTGTTACGTATACTCGTTCCTGATGATGACGAAATATTCATTTTAAAACATTTTCCCCATTTTTCATGGGCATGTAGCATTTCCCTCTACCAATGGTGATATCATCTTTTTTTGCTGGATTTGTATTAGAAGTATCAAAAGCTCGAGCCTTTTTTGGCACATTGAGAAAATGGCTTGTTCTAATGCCAGTTCATGGGAGTGTTGGCTATATGAACATTTCAAATGTAACAACAGATCTTGTTTATTGAAGATAAACCCATGGTATGGAGTGTGATTATCTACCAAAAATAAAGAAGAAAGCTATTCATCTACAAAATTTGCTTAAATTATATAATCTACATGAGGTGTTTAACACAGTGCTTATTATCCCTTTCTTTGTCCCTTTAGATCGTTCCTGAAATCTGCTGTAGCCATGTCAAAACCCTCAGGTTGCTTCCGTGTTTGGTAGAGTGCATAGAGAGAGCATCATCACCAGTAACCTTTGCATGAACACGATCCATTTTTGAAATGATGGAAGCGACTTGAGTCCCTCAATATAATATCATGATCAATGATTCTGGACATGTATGTGAATGCTGTATGGCAATCACCACATACCCGTAAATTCTTAGTAATCCTGATAGCAGCACCTTGCGGAGTTGTTAGAATACCATATGCAAGAGCTAACTTCTCACTATGCTCGAAAAGAAGATCATCTTTCTCTTCATCGTCTACATCATGAAGAGCAAAGCCTGTTTCAGGAACATAACCAATGTCCTTGATGCGTTGCATGTGATCTAAGAGGACCTGGTATATTTCCTTAGCGTGTGGATGAGTTTTATCACCCACGAAGAACGTAGTAGTTCCTTTAATTCCTTCAACCCAACTACAACCAGGTCTTTTCTTAACTCCTTTATGTCTCATCAATGATCTGATCCTAGTCACATCTTTCCAACGCCCTGCATTTGCATACAAATTTGAGAGTAATGTATATGATCCATCATGATTAGATGCTAATTCTGTTATTTTTTCCGCAGCGTACTCCCCGAGTTCAACTTTTCCGTGGATTCTGCAGCAACTGAGAAAAGCAACCCATACCACAGGAGGAGGCTCCATTGGCATTTCTTCAATGAGACGCAAAGCTGCATTCAACCGGCCAGCACGACCTAACAAGTCAACCAAACATGCATAATGCTCCGGACCAGGACTAACCCCAAAAACAGTTTTCATTCTATTGAAATACTCCATGCCCTGATCAATCATTCCTGAATGACTACAAGCATATAATACAACAAGTAATGTAACACCATCAAGCTTAAAACCTATTCTCCTCATTTCATCAAAGATTCCAAGAGCTTCTTCTCCATAACCATGCATACCATAACCCGTCATTAGAGATGTCCAAGTAACTTCATTTTTCGCCATCATATTGTCAAATACAAGGCGGGCATCACTGATGCTTCCACATTTTGCATACATGTCTATTAGACAGTTTGATACGAACAGCGGTACTGCATTCTGCTGGTTGCGCAACGCATAAGCATGAATCTGCTTGCCAATTCTTAGTGCAGCCAAACTGGCACATGCCACGAGGGCACATGATATGGTAAAAGCATTTGGTCTTGTTTGGCAATCTTCCTCAAACATCTCAGATAAAAGTTCGAGAGCTTTATTTGCATCCCCGTGCTGGGAGTATCCACCTATCATCACAGTCCAAGTCACAACATCCCTTTCCTTGGGGGAAAGTGAATCAAACATAGCACGTGCAGTATCAACCTTTTTGCACTTAGCGTACATGTCAATCAGTTGATTGATTACCATATTCTCATCACCATGACCGTTCTTACGCAAGTCTATGGGATATTTGATGGCATAACAATGAATCTCTTTACCATGCATCAATGCTCCAACAGAAGCACAACCCGAAAGAACCGAAATAAGCGTGACTTCATTTGGTTTTATCCCAGAAGACAACATCTGCCTACACACACCCAAAGCTTCATATCCAAGTCCCCGTTGAGCATACCCTGAAATAGCAGCACTCCAAGTAACAACATCCATTTTTATTTTCTCTTCCTGCATCTTCTCAAATAACCTAACAGCATCTTCAAACCTTCCAATCTGTGAATACCCAGCAACCATAGCATTCCAAGATACTACGTCCTTCACTGACATGTTCGAAAACACCGTGTTTGCCTCATCCATCATCCCACACTTTGCATACATATCCACCAAGCAATTCCCTACAAACATATTCTGTATCATCTCACTTGTGACTGCAAAACAATGCAATTGCTTCCCTAGTGAATGAGTTCCTAGGGAAGCACAAGGAGGAAGAACATTCACAAGGGTAATATTATCAGGTCTACATCCGAATTCATTGGTCATCCTGCTAAACATTTCAAGCGCCACCTTAGGTTTGCCTAACTTTGCATAACTTTCTATTATAGAGTTCCACGATACAACATCCCAAACAGACATTTCGTCGAACACCTTCCGTGCATCACTCAATGAACGACAACGGGAATACATAGCAACAAGCGCATTCCCAACAAAGACATTGGAGATAAATCCAGTTACCAGAGAAAGCGCGTGAGCAGATTCTCCACAACGAACGGAGGATATCTCGCCGCAAGCCTTGAAGACGAAGGGGAATGTGTAATTATCCGGCGTCCATGACAGAGAATGCATAAGGCCGAACAAATAGAGACATTTATTGGCGCAGCCATTGTCGCCGTAGCTGCGAATGAGTGAATTCCAATGGTAGACACCAGCGTCAGATGGAGGAAAACGACGGAGGAGAGATACGGCATGAGATAAGCAACCGACGGAGATATAGGTGGAAATGAGGTGGGAAGTGAGATTCAAGGTTAGGATTCCGAAAGAGAGGAGTTTCTGGTGAATAAGCTTGACCTGAGAGATGGTTTTGCATTTGTGAATAAACGGCGGTGTTATCTCCGGCGCCGATGTCGAGAAGAGAGAGACTTTAATGTACTGGTGAGATTTTGCGGCGGCGTTGGGGATGAGAAGGCGGCGGATCATACTACTGTAACTAGAGTGGCGGGTGATTTCTGCGTTTAAACTAAACAAATCAATTCGGTTATATCCCGGTTTTAGATTGGAAATTTGAAGAAAGTAATGAAACCGGATGTGAAAAGAAGAAGAAAGTATAATAGACCGATTAAAATTTAAAGCGAATTTCGGTTCGGTTTATGTGCTAAGCGACCTGCGTTTGCGGTTGAGTGGACGCTTTGGATAGCGTTTGTAGCTCAGCTTTGAATTGTTTTGAAATTTTCAAAATCGCAGTTTATAGTTTCGAGAACCCAGAAGACCTTTAATCTCCCGCCTCTTTCACACCATCAGACTCCATTATCGAAGCTCGTTCACTCTTCTCTCTCTCCAAATTCGAGAGAAAGGAGGAGGAAGGTGTAATGCCGCGTAAACCTAGACATCGTGTACCGGAGATTCTATGGAGGTTATTCGGAAACAGAGCCAGGAATTTAAACGACGCAATAGTAGATCTGATTCCTAACCGGAATATCCAGCCGGAGCAATGCCGATGCCGGGGTCAAGGTTGTCTCGGTTGCAGCAGCGATAAACCGGCGTTTCTGCTGCGTTCCGATGATCCCATTCACTACCGTAAACTTCTTCACCGTTGCTTCGTTGTACTTCACGAACAAACCCCTCCGCTTCTGGATTTCTCTCCAACATCTTGGTGGTCACAGAGAGAGGTAAGATTCTTCTTCCCACTGTACTATACATTGCTTTGAGTGCTTAATTTGAGATATTTCAAGACGTGGCTACTCCTTATAAAATGCCTCTATGTTATCTTATTTTGTATGATGTTGCTGATTTCTAAACATTTTGCTTCAATTGAGTTTATCAGATTGTTGAAAGGATTATTGAAATGATGCAATCTGGATGTGATTGCCAAAATGTGATATGTGCCAGATATGATAAGGTGAATTCTTCTTCTTCCTTCTCAAACTCAATGTAGAGTGCTGATTTTCTTAGCCTAATGATTTCTCGTCTCCTTTGACAGTATGATCAGTCGAGCCCTATTTTGGAGCTATTGACAAGTTCATCTTGGGAGTTTCTTCTCAAGCGGGTTTGTTCTCAAACCCTTTTGATGATTTACTTTCAATATTCGAGTTTGCGGTCACTAATATTCAAGTTCCCTTGTTTATAGGTCGGTCATGACGTCATGGTTTATCTTCTACAGCAAACATCAATATTCTTACCATTACTAGGGAAAAAACACCAGCAAGTGTCTGGACCTCCTCTATGTATCAAGCATAAGCGTGAGTCTCAGAATTAAACTTGTATCCGAGCTCTTCTGTTGGCTTTCTTTTGAAACTTCCACTTTCTTGTTGGTTCTCTGAATACTTATGATTTGTCTGTGACTGCTTGGTTATCGATTATCAACTTCTGGTTTTTAGTTCATATTAACTTAGTAAAGTTTTCCTTCTCCATGGTATAGGGACATTGTCAGTCCATGAAAACAAAAGAAAGAGGGATGACAACGTTCAGCCACCAACGAAAAGGCAGTGGCTTTCTTCAGCTGTCGATGACTGTCCTAAGGATGACTCTGCAACTATTACGCCCATAGTTGGCGAGGATGTAGACCAACATAGAGAGAAAAAAACTACTAAGCGTTCAAGAATATATCTTAAGCGTCGGCGAAAGCAGAGAAAGGTCAATTTCAAAAAAGTTGACTGTAATGCTCCTTGTATAACTCCCAGTACAAATGGTAAAGTCTCAACTGGTAATGACGAAATGAATCTGCACATTGGTATAAATGGAAGTCTCACTGATTTTGTAAAGCAGGTAATGTTCGTAACAATGATATTGATCAATCAAGTTTAAGTTGAAAATGCACAAGTTTAAACATAAAGTTATTGCTTAAAATTACTAAGAGACGTGTATAAATTGCTCTTGATTTATCCTCAGCCTTGAGAAATTGATGGGACTATTTTTGTAGTTGTACTTTGGTGTATTTTAAAAACTGTATCATTTATCTTGTTGTATTCTGGTGGTTATTAATATTCTTCCTGACACTTCATTACCTTCAAATTCGACAATCTGTTCTTGTATTTGTAAGATTTAATCACTGTTTTTTGTAGGCTAAACAGGTTAAAAGAAACAAGAATTTCAAGTTTGGCCTCTCAGAAACGTATTCAGTTATACCACCAAACCGTATCCTTCAGTGGTTTTGACATGTTCAATGACTTGTAGCAACGATAGCTTGATGGAAGTTTAAACGTTACTCTTCTCTATACAGTTCTTCTGCATTGTGAATGATTCCTTATGATATACAGACATTTTAAAAACCTTGAGGCCCAACTGCTCTGATTCAAAGCTCCTAATGAACCATATATTTGGTGAAGTAAATGTTTGGTCAACGACGCCATCTCATGGCAAAGGCAATTGCCCCAGTGGATCTATTTGCTTGTAAGTCATCCATTTATTCTTGTAAGTTCTTCGGCTTACTCTGAGACTTGGAGCATGTATTCAGATAATGTAGAGCACATATCTAAGTAGTCTGAGTTATAAAAGGAATTTGTTTAAAAGTTTTGTTGAGGTAACTGATGCAAAGAAGAAAATGATATCATGATGTCTTTTACATTGATTTGCAGATACCATTCATTGCTCAAGTCTCTTAAAAATCTAATAGGAAAAACAAAGTCTTCACATTTAAAAATGCTACTAGACAAACACTGTCCTGTTCTCTTGCTGCAAGAGGATGCATTGAAGTCCGGAACGACTTCTCAGGTTGATATTTTTCTTTTAGAGATGGTTTTCATATTTAATTTCCCTAGCGTTTTTCGTTTGATGTCTTTTGAGTATTTCTATTTCAGAGAAGTTATGTTGAATATTCGAATATGTACAACAAAAAGAAACTAGAAATGGAAAATCAACACAGTTGCTACTTTATAGACTTTGGATATATAGTGCAAACCTGCATAAGAATTCATATCCGTGGCACTTCCAAGTGCTTCCTTGAAGTGACGAACCTTGCATATCTTGTATTACAGAGTTCAAGGAGGCAAAAAGCAGATAAGCTGCCTCATGGATCAAGTTCATCACAAACGGGAAAACCCAAATGTCCCAGTGTTGAAGAAAGGAAGCTGTATTGCACGAACGACCAAGTAGTTTCCTTTATTTGGGCCATCTGTAGGTACATTGTTCCAGAAAGTTTGCTTGGGACCACTCATCAGATGAGGGTGCTTAGGAAAAATATAGCGTGGTTTGTTTCAAGGCGACGAAATGAGAAATGCACAGTGAATCAGTTTTTGCATAAAGTGAAACCATCAGATTTCCCATTCTTTGCTAGAAAAGAGTTATGCTGTATGGTCAACGGACATGAACTCCAAAGTGAATCCATCAGAAGTACACAGCAGATGTTGTGCACGAAATGGATTTCTTGGCTTTTTTTAGAGATTGTCAAGAAATTGGTGCACTTCAACTTCTATGCCACTGAAAGCCAAGGAGGACGGCTAAATATTTATTATTACCGGAAAAGGAGCTGGGAAAGATTAATAAGCAAAGAAATTAGCAAAGCCCTTGATGGATATGTCCTAGTAGACGATGCTGAAGCTGAAAGTAGCAGGAAGAAGCTATCAAAGTTTAGATTTTTACCAAAGGCCAATGGTGTGAGGATGGTGTTAGACTTTAGTTCTTCGTCAAGGTCGCAATCTCTTCGTGATACACATGCTGTTTTGAAGGACATCCAGCTCAAAGAACCAGATGTTCTTGGGTCTTCTGTCTTTGACCATGATGATTTCTACAGAAACCTATGCCCATATCTGATCCATTTAAGAAGTCAATCTGGAGAACTTCCTCCTTTGTACTTTGTGGTTGCGGATGTATTCAAAGCATTTGATTCAGTCGACCAGGGTAAGCTGCTTCATGTCATTCAAAGTTTTCTGAAAGATGAATACATCTTAAACAGATGTAGGCTGGTCTGCTGTGGGAAGAGATCCAATTGGGTAAACAAAATACTAGTCTCGAGTGACAAAAATTCTAACTTTTCAAGATTCACATCAACTGTTCCATATAATGCACTGCAAAGTATCGTGGTTGATAAGGTATGCTTCTTTTTGACCTAGAGCTTTTTGATCTTTTTGCAGAGGGTAAAATACAAAACTATTGGACTACTTAAAAAAATCTCTAGAGATCTCTTTTCTTAGTGCTTGTAGCGTCCCTGTTGTTCTTTACTTATTTGCTTAACGGTGTTATGGTTTTGGTCCAACCTTCTAGGGAGAAAACCATCGAGTGAGGAAAAAGGATCTAATGGTTTGGATAGGAAATATGCTAAAGAACAACATGCTGCAGTTGGATAAAAGCTTCTATGTACAAATAGCTGGAATACCTCAGGGACACAGATTATCATCCTTGTTATGTTGTTTTTACTACGGGCATCTCGAGAGGACTTTGATCTACCCATTCCTCGAAGAAGCCTCTAAAGATGTGTCTTCTAAAGAATGCAGTAGAGAGGAAGAGCTTATAATTCCCACGAGCTATAAGTTACTGAGATTTATTGATGACTACCTTTTTGTGTCTACCTCAAGAGATCAGGCGAGTAGCTTCTATCACAGGTTGAAGCATGGATTTAAAGATTACAACTGCTTCATGAACGAAACAAAATTCTGCATAAATTTTGAAGATAAAGAAGAACATAGGTGTTCTTCTAATAGAATGTTTGTGGGAGATAATGGAGTTCCTTTTGTCAGATGGACGGGTTTGCTTATTAATTCCCGCACATTTGAAGTTCAAGTTGACTACACAAGGTCTGCCTCATCTCCTGTATGTTTCCTTCATAAGTATACTTGTTTGGCTCTGTTTCCTCAGCTTTTATTTATAATTTTGCCTCAAATTCATGGAAACAGGTACTTGAGTGGCCATATAAGCTCAACTTTTTCTGTAGCTTGGCAGAACAAACCAGTTAGAAATCTTCGGCAAAAATTGTGTTACTTCTTGGTTCCGAAATGTCATCCAATTCTATTTGACTCGAACATCAACTCGGGAGAAATCGTCAGGTTAAACATCTATCAGATCTTTCTGTTGGCTGCAATGAAGTTTCACTGTTATGTCTACGAGGTGTCCCGGTTTTGGAAGCTTCATCCTCAAACTTTGTTCAAATTCATCACAATATCTGTCAGGTATGGAATCAAAACTACATCATATGTCTGTGAGCATTTCGGTTTTTGGATCATTCTGATTTGAGTTATTCGGTCTTTTTTTGCTTATTCGGTTCTTGATTTCTTTCCAACTGATAGGTACATGTTCAGACTCATAAATAGAAGGGTGCGCAGAATCAACACTGGTTCTAGTTTCAGACCAGTTCTTAAACTATACAAAGAAGAAGTGATATGGCTTGGCTTAGACGCTTATATTCAAGTTCTGAAGAAGAAAAACTCGAGATATCGAATGCTCTTGATCTATTTAAAATCTGCACTTTCTAAACACTCTCTTTCTCAGCAGCTATCGTCGGAATTGAGGTATGCAACAGACCGGTCAAACTCTTCTTCGCTGTGGAAGTTGAATTATTGAAACTGATCTTAACTAGATTTTATCATCGAAACTTAGGTAGATCCTTTAAATTTCTATTTCAGTCATTTTGATAATCTAGGAACAAAATGGATTTGTAACATTTAGGGTAAAGAAAGATTTAAATGTCAACTTATTAAATATGTATATTGGAAAAAACCCAAACTATAGTCTAATAGTGGTAGGGAAAATCCAGGCATAGCTTATATGGTACATCCCAAAGACCAAACCAGATTTCCAACTTCCATGTCAAAGAAACCAACAAGGAGAAACAAAGGAAACTGTTTAACTTGATGATATTAGTTCTTCGAGTATTCGGACGAATGAATCGGAGAATACCCTTCTGGCAGTTGCTGCTGCGACTGTGCTGGTTGCGATGGTTGCTCAGCTTCAACCTTCTCTTTTGTTTTCTGTCCAACCTCTCCAGCTGCTTGAGCCACTCTATTGAATGCTCCTGCGGCCCAGCTCACACCAGTTAACACGTAACGGTTCTTCATCACAGCGCTTCCTGCACTGCTCACAGTCTGCTCCGCAGCTGCATACACAGACTTGGTCCTCTCTGTTACCTGAAAGTTTTGGTCCACCGCCTTGATTTTTTCGTTCACCAAGCTTGTTCCAGCTGTAAGTTTCTGGCTAAGACCGATTTTTTGGTCTAGTGAAGCAACTCCTGCGGTGGCGGTTGAGGTGAAACCATGTTTCTCATCAAAAGCTTTTGCTTTGCCGACAGCATCTTTCCCAAGAATGAAACCCTTTGCTAACATGCTGCTCACAACATCTTCTGCCTTCTGGACAACAGATTCTGCACCGCTGCTCTGTGTTTCCTGAGAAAATTAACACAAATTAACACCTCTACGAAATTACTGCTCTATTGAGTGTTGAGATGAATACTTTTCACTAATCAAAAAGAAGAAAAACAGTATGAAGAAGACATTACAGCATGAGGGGCTGCTGGTGGACTGTAGTTGGGAGCCAACTCAATGATGACTGATTGATCGGCAATACTCGCTCCCTGAAATAACACCCCTTGTTAGTAATGCAAATTGCAAATGGTCCCAAATATTAGTTGTAAGCAAACTAATTTTACTTATAAATACTCAGAGATACTTTGTCTGGACTAGAGAAGTATAACCATATTAAACGAAGGTTTATAGACATGGATTGATTACTAAATTAACAGTGTTATGTAAGAGTTGAATGCTACTACAATAATATTGAGATAAGAGTGAACCCACAGATAAGAGCACAGCAGTCTCTGCTCCTTGAGTTTCTTTAAATGTGACATAAGCACTATGCTCGTTACTGCTAGTTAGAAAAAGAAAACAAAAACAAAGCTCAGAGTCAGTAAGTTTAAGAGAACTGTATCTAAATTTGCTGAGAAAAAGCTTCGGAAGTTAATTGATCAAAAAAAGCTTTAAATGTCAAAATTTTGAAATCAAAGAACAAGGAAACAATATCACTAACCTTTGGATATCGATGCTTTCAACTTCACCAGAGAAAGAGAAAAACTCTTTAATATCATGCTCAGTTGCTCCTGAAGAGAGATTGCCAACTTTTACTGACCTTACCTGTGACTGTCATCATAAAGAATCAAAAGGGAAAGAATCATTAACGAAAACAATAAACAGGTGTTTCATGAGAATGTTTACAGTACAACTACTTTTTGTATCCAAGCATATCTAATCGACCGAAAGTCCCATTTTAATCAAATCAGCTCAAACTCAAAGAAGCCTAGATTTATCACAAGATTATACAATTATGCAAGTAAAGGGATAATATTATAGTGGCTTAGAAGATGACTGTCATCATCTCACTATACAAAAAGAAAACTCGAATGAACCATGAAGGCTACCAATTAAGGAAACTAATCGACAATGTATGGAGGAATCTAAAAGTAAATTGGCTAGCGAGATTCGGTTCCAAATTGAGAATAACACAATCGCGATTTACTACGATAAACGAAAACCAAAACCGAGAAATCAAGGAGATAATAGAGATAATTGCACGAATACAGATCACACAGAGATACAGAATCAATTAATAACGACAATAATAATCATCAAACTCGTCCAAATAGCATTGGAGATATTATGTCGGCAAGTGCAGCAATCAAACAACAGATCATCCAAATTGAAGAAGAAATCAAATCAATAGCCAAAAATATCAATCCTGAGAAAATTTCCCGATAAACAAATGGATCGCAACAATATCTACCAGCAGAGGAAACCTAAACCTTTTCCGCATAAAACAAAATTATACACAAAAAAAAAGTAGAGCATACCGCCATGGATGTTGATCTTCGAAGTCGCGCAGAGAGAGAGATATGTAATTTGTTGCTTTTGTCACGCAGATTCAGAGATTGGCCTGAAAACCGAAACGTACTTCGAGATCGATGATGCGTAGATAGATAGAGAGGGAAGAGTGTATTTTGCTTTATATGACACCTCACACTCAACGTGTGGGTTTGCGTTACGCCCTTTAATCCTATTTTAGTCCCTAATTGTTTCCAACAATTAATATTTTCACTTTTTTAGTATATATTTCTATTTTTTCCCTCTTCAGTTCAAAACAAAAGTTAGGAGTTTCGTAACACAATTATTAAGTTTATGTTTTATTAGAAAAAAATACATAAAAATTTTACTTTTTATCAACAAAAATATATCATTGTTTTTCTATAAAAAGTGGTTTATGTATCAAAGTGATTACTGTAATTATTAATTCAGTCATAAAATATGATAACTTGGTAATTACAAAAAAGTTGGACTTCTCCTTGTTTTTGGCCCAACTCTTCTCTTTTCCTTTTACTAAACTCCAATGTAGCCCAAAATCATTTAACCAATCCTTATCCTGCAAACCCACTCAATTGGTCCGGTTTACTCGAACCGAGTTTCAATTTTACACGGAAGGGCAGGTGAGGTCAACAACGACACGCAGGATTCTTCCCTCGCAATGGCGTGTCACCGCCAAATAATTTATACGTATTAATAAATTCCCTCCACCACCATATTCACGCGGACCACATGAGATTAAATGATTTATACAAATTATAAAACAAAAATTAACATTAAATTTTGGGAAAACTTATAATTCACCTAACTCATTTCCATCATCTTCGTCTTCGTTTGTTCCCCTGAGATAGAGATAAGAGAATTTCGAGAGATTCGAGAGAAGAGACGATGAGTTTCCAAGATCTCGAAGCTGGTACTCGATCTCCGGCGCCGAATCGTTTTACCGGTGGGAGACAACAGAGACCTTCGTCTCGTGGGGATCCATCTCAGGAGGTCGCCGCCGGGATTTTCAGGATCAGCACGGCTGTCAATTCCTTCTTCCGCCTCGTTAATTCGATCGGAACACCTAAAGATACTCTTGAATTACGAGATAAGCTGTCAGTAGCAATTCTTAATCACACTCTTCTTCTCTTTGTTAAATCTCTGTTGATTAGGGTTTTGGTTTTACTTATTGATTTTGGTCGATTTCATTTCAATTTTTAATTGAAAAAGTTTTCTAATTGTTTTGAAGCTAATCCTGCATTATTTTCCCTTAACCGAAGAACAAATTTGAGTTTGCTGATCGATGTGAGACAACATTGCAAATAATGCCTGACAACATTGCAAATAATGAGCTTTTTGTGTGTGTGTGTGTGTGTGTGTGTATTGAGAAATTGTTTTTTTTTTAGATTGGTTTCATCTATTTGTTCTGTGAATTGTTTTAAAGTGTTAGGTTCTTTTGTTGGCAGGCAAAAGACAAGGTTACAGATATCCGAATTGGTGAAGAATACTTCAGCTAAACTTAAGGAAGCTAGCGAAGCCGACCTTCATGGATCAGCTAGTGTAAGCAAATGCTTACTTTTTTGTTTCATTCCCTTACGATGCTATGGAATGTTAGTGTCTAAGAGAACATTTTCTATTGAACCAGTTTTATTTTGGTTTAATTTTGTCAGAATCGTACCATTTTATTCATTTAGTGGGAGAATTGTTTACATGATTGATGATATGTGTATTCTAGTTTTGATGTTATGTTTGTATTCTTGCAGCAAATTAAGAAGATAGCTGATGCTAAACTGGCAAAAGATTTCCAATCAGTTCTCAAAGAGTTTCAGAAAGCTCAGAGACTTGCAGCTGAAAGAGAAATAACATATACTCCTGTGGTCACAAAAGAAATACCTACCAGGTAACCACTTTGACCAGTTATGTTTCAATACCTGTTAAAAAACAGAAGATCATGGTAAATGAATCTCGTTGTTTCCTAAATGAGAAGAAAAAAAGTCTCCGGATTATATACTCGCATGTTATTATTGTTGTTTTGTACAAAAGAATTTTTGAACGTAGGATTGTTCTGATATTTTGTGGAATGTGAGTTTCACTTACACATGCTTCATTGTCATGCCACACCATGCAGTTATAATGCACCTGAACTGGATACTGAATCTTTAAGGATCTCCCAGCAGCAAGCTCTTCTTCTACAATCAAGAAGGTGAGGAGTGTGATTTGATTATATGCTAGCATGTTATTTTACTAATTCATTTGATCAATTATAAGCATAAACCAAATGTTAGTCTAGCATGCATTTTGCTCTCGAGAGTTCAAATTCAAACCATCGTTACACTTGGCACTCACTGTAGCCTGAATTGTTAATAGAAGCCTTAGAATAGGTTAATAAATTTTTCGAAGTTGGTTATGTCCCTGGATGCAGGGAGATGCTTGCTATTCGCTAACTTTTTATATTCTCATTCCAGGCAAGAAGTGGTGTTTTTAGATAACGAGATAACATTCAATGAAGCAATTATTGAGGAAAGAGAGCAAGGGATTCGAGAAATTGAAGACCAGATTCGTGATGTGAATGGCATGTTCAAAGATCTAGCTCTTATGGTGAACCATCAAGGAAATATTGTCGGTAAGTAACTCCAAACAATCAGAAATTGTAAATCTCCCTGTTCGTTTTCTCTTTGCCTTTTTAAAGTCTCAGAAAAAAACTATAATGTGCACTGGCAGATGACATCAGCTCTAACCTTGACAACTCACATGCTGCAACTACACAAGCCACTGTTCAACTCAGAAAAGCAGCTAAAACTCAAAGATCAAACTCCTCTTTGGTACGGACTAAACAGACTCTCTTCTCATTTTCAGTTCTGTGATTTCATATTCTTAGCAGCTTAAGCTAAGTTTGTTGTCTTTTACTTTGTTGCAGACATGCCTACTTATTCTCATTTTTGGGATTGTTCTACTCATTGTCATCATCGTTGTCTTGGTCTAAGCATCAAACATATAACTCCAAGCTTCAATCTTCAAGCATCAAGCGAATCTATGGAAACTATACAAAGACCCATTAAAGATATATATCTAATGTACAGATTCTTTATACTCCATCTTCCCCATTCAACCAAATTGATCTTAACTTCTCATCGTGTGAATGTTTAATCAATGTATTACTCCATCATAAGGATCTTCATGATCAAAAGAAATAAACATAAGAAAATAATCTTGATTTTTTGGTCATTAACCGGTCAGTGACCAACAGATTACCGTACTAGTGAGATGATAATTGAACAAGATGAACGTTTTCACACAAAAGTATAATATAAACAACACAAAAACCGATCTCTACTAACTATTCACAAGCTTGGTGGTAAATCTTTTATGTTTCTTCTCTCTGTTTTTTTTTCATTTAAGTAAAAATGTAAAGGGTATACACACCATCTGATATATTCCTCGTTCCTTCATATCTCCTTTTGCAACCTCCCCTGAAAATCTACATTGTGAGAGACAATTGATAACTCTCAAGATATACAACAATGCAGAGAAACATGTTTGAACTTAACGATGTTCTTACCTTTATTTCCTCTGTGCTTCTGAGGAAAGCAGTCCCATTTGTTCAGTAAGATACTTCATTTGTTGTTCATTACGGGTCCACTCGTTTGGTTCTTGTTCCAATACCAAGTCATTATTCTCCACTGATCCTGATAGAATATCGTCTGTATCTGCAATCGCTGGGAGTTCAACAGAAAAGAACTGTTCCCAGAATGGATCTTGGATTCCGGGCAGCTTAGGGACTCCCTCCAGTAACTCATTCATCTTGCCCTCACCTTCAGGAGAAATTGCATCGCCTTCTGACTCATCTAAAACAGCCATTATTGGATCAAAACACTCTCCACTATCTGTCTCGCATCCAACTAAATCAAATTCAGGGCTCCAAGAGTCTGCAGGTGCTGCTCCTTGAGCCGGACTTTGACCTATATTTGGCTGAACCAGACCAGCTTGAGGATGATGAGCCAAACTTGCTTCGGGTACTTGATTCGTTGCTGACTGAACTGTGTTGGGTGAAAACTCGGCCAATGTTACTCCAGAAACTCTACTTGAAGGGTTCCCATTGTCTACAGAGGTAGAACTGGGAACATCACCCAATAGGAAACTGTCAGGATTGTTTGAAACTGATTCATACCGAGGTGAGGTACTAGTATTTAAGAACTGTCGAAGCATATTTTGTGCTGCTTCGTTTATCGACGGCTGATATCTAACAATCTGGCGGTTAAGACCATTAGCCACATTGTCACCACGATTCTCCTGCTCATCTACAGGAAGTCTCCTCTTTTTGTTGCTTCCTGGAATTTGTCTGTTGCCATCATTATTATTCTGTTGTACTAACTGGTTTAAGAAACCTGGACTTTGAACAGCCTTTGCTAAAAACGACATCATTTGTTGTTGCCTTTGCTCCATCACCTGAACTTTCTGTCCCACATTCTGCAGTTGGTTTTCAGTAGCTTGCTGTTGCTGCCTTAACCTGACGAGTTCTTGCATAAGAACATTCTTATCCCGCTTAAGTCTTTCCACTTCTTCTTCTATTCCAAACTTCCCCACCTCGACACAAGCACCAACAGATGAGCTCTGAACTTGAGTTTGTTGCTGATTCTGCTGCACATGCGAAGGTTTTCTCCTGACAATACTCTTCAGTAGTTGTTTTCGGCCTCTAAGAAATCCTTCATTTGCAAATTCCCATCGGTCAGGATCAACTTTTCTGAAACCCTGGACATCAGAATACAGAGAGGCTATCATAAATATCGAAATTCAAATTGAAGAACTGAAACGATGTTGCTTGAATTTAGGGGAAGAAGAAAAGCCAACATAGCGCAATTGTACAAAAATGTATAAACATTAAACAGGTAGACTAGAAAACAGACCAGATTAGTTATATGTTCTAGTTATAGCAAAGTTTGAGAAGTAAACAAATTCTCCACACTATGCTTGGGTGTAGCACAAAATCACCATGTTATAAGGAAAGTAATAGTTCTTAGTTTATCAAAAAAGTGTACCTGGACGGAAATATACAAATGAAAACAAAGCTAATGTTCAGACAACTGATAGACATTCTGTTTTGTTAGAGCTACAAGGCAGAAAACAATTGAGGAAACAATCTTCAGACATATGTGACAGTGCGCCTGCAAAGTTCTGTGGAATCTTTTGATGAGTAGACAGATTGATATGGCTTTAAAAATAATCCAACACATCCATGGATCTAGTCACTAAGACTAGAACCCTTCAACATTTCACGATGTTCCCCAAATTGTACCACGAAAAAACGATCAATTTCTAGAAAAATAAATTGACAATAACACAAAAAATGATGCTTACATAAGTATTTAACTGTCTGACGAAGCTGGAGAAGTTGTTGTGCTTGAAATACTTGGGCAAGAGCACCTTCGAGAACTCCGGGGCACTCCAGACGACGAAGCTGTTGTTCCCGCTGCTCCACGAAACGACCTCATTGGTCAACGGATCATCAACCATGTCGTAGGTTTTACTCAAGAAAGGCGGTACGGAGTTCACCGGCGGTGGTATTGACGGTGTATTCGAGTTCGGCGATGGTACGGATTCGGGAACCGATTCCATAACTTCGAATGAAAAATCAAGAGTTAGTTCACTAAAGTTGATCGATTGATTGATCCTGGAAGTTTCTTCTGTTCTTCTCAAGCTCAAATATCTTTTACAGAGACAGAGACTCTCTCAAGTGTTGAAGACCCAATCTTTGATCTTTTCCCTTAAAGCTGAAGAAAAGCAGGCATGGCCATTTCGGTTCAATTCAGTTCGGTTTTGTACGATTAGTTTTGGTAGACACTCTGACTGTCACCTAAATTAAACGGTTTCATTTCGTGTATTTTGATTTGGTTCGGATTAATTCGGTTTAAAAGTACACGTAGCATCGATAGCAGCTTTTTCTGTTTTTCTCGGTGAGTTTCATACGTGGCATAATATACACCGTTAAAATTTAATAAGATTATCTCAGATATTTATCTATACGACGCACGATTATATCATTTAATTATGTATATTAAAAGCCACGTAAGACACAGAGAAAACTTTCCTGGCTCTTATCTCTCTCTCTCTTATACTGACACTGACACTCGTTAAATCCTGGAAAGTAATTTGAAGTGAAGCGACGAAACACAAACAAAAGCGATGAATCTGGTCGCTATTCATCGCGTTTCCTTCGAATGCGTTTCGCGTTTCTCTTTGAAACATAGAGAATCAGGCGATGGATTCTCCGGCTGTCGGATTGTAAATTCGCGTGGACGGAATCGGCCGATTCGGCGGTTGCATGCGGTGACAGCGAGTTTGATAACCAGTGCTGACTCGTTCGAGGTAGGGCGGCTTATCGGAAGCTACGGATTCATGAATGTAACTAGGTACTCTCACTGGATTTTTGATTTCTCTCTTTATCTGGAGCTTCTGTGTTGTTTCTACGTCTTCGTGTAACGAAATCTCTAATTTTATATCGAAATTGTTTGTGTATGTGTGAATCTGTAGTTGCAACAGGTTTATGCACTCATTGCAATGTATACGTGAGCTTGACAATTATTCGAAGGGTTTAACAAAAAAATCACTTTTGTTAGTGTATTTGAATTGGGATACATTGACCTTTCTTATGATTATTGTGCATCTTTAGCTAGATTATGCTACGTTTGTTGGTCTAGTTTTACTCTTTTATCTGCCGCTGTGTTCTACTTCGTTTACTTAGCTTTTCACCACTTCTATACTCCTAGTTATACAGGGCTGCAGTCAGGATCTGACTTTGAATATACGTCTGATGATATTGGGCGATTAAAATCTCAAGATATTGGAGAAGGTGCCGTTAAGATCAGGTGCACTTTTGGCTTTGTGTAGACAATTTATTAGATGGTAATATATTTGGTCAAGTTAAAAATGTATTAGCCACAGCAGTTTGTATGCAGACTATATCAAGGACGAATATCTCAGGGTCCATTTCGAGGAACGCCTGTCGTCTTTAAGGTGATTCTGCATGTTTTGTCAATCTTGTTTCTTCTTCTCAGCCAATATTGTTCTTTTCCTGAAGGCAGTTTCCATTTTTCATGAGTCTCTCTACATTATCTGGGCATATTTTGTTCAGCTGTGCGAGTCCTCCTTACATTATTAGAATCATCAAAACTTCATTTGGATATTTTATTGCTTTGCATTCATTCTTTCCCTCACATACTTGTCTCTGTAAAGGTCTACCCCGGACAGCGTGCTGGTGGAGTTGAGGCTGACATGATGGCAGCAAACGAGCTTAATGCACACTCTTTTCTCCAGGTTGGATAAATAGCCATGCAAAAATGCTAAATAGATTCTTAGCAATTACATCTCCTTGGTGGCTAATAGTGAAATCAACTTGTTATTCTGCTTGTCTATACAGAGCAAAAGCCTGCCTGCTAATCTGCTTCTACTTGTTGGTGGCTTTGAGACACAACTTGGGGAACAGGTCAGGCTTACAATATGTGGCACTGTAGTTTGTTGAATCTAAGCTGCACTAGTTTGTGGATATTTTGGCATACCTTATGGAACATAGGCTGAGTCAATTCATTCTTACAGTGGCTGGCTTTTCGTGATGGTGGGAAAGATAGTGCAGCTGACTACGCGCAAACTGCGAGTGAAAAAACAACCAGAGCTCGCTCCCAAGGAGTATGGAATCCTTATGAAAAAGAGCAGATGATAAAACGAAGGAGAAACTTTGTTATTAAGATCCTTCAGGGTGCAATGAAGGGTCTAGCCTTTATGCATGATAATGACAGGTTACATCAAAGCCTCGGGCCATCCTCAATTGTTCTCAAGTATGTTCCCCCATGAGCACGTGAAAGTGATAGCATACACACCTCACTCTTAATATAAATGCCTCATGACTCTACTAATTCAGTCGATTTTTCTCTCTGGTGAAATTATCCTTAGTACACCAGCGGAACGAGAAGCCATCTATTTAATACCGAGGCTGCGAGATCTAGCCTTTTCTGTTGACATAAGGTTCCCTTACTCTTCTCATCTCTTCCTGATTGATTATTTTATCCTCAGCTATAGTAGTTTTTTTTTTTAATTCGCCATTTTGGTCTTGCTGTTTATAACTGGAACTAGCATTGTGAAGATAATGTTGGTGCTTTTTATCAACTCTCTGTTAATAGACTGAGCATACCTTACAGGCCTTCATGCTTGGAAGAAGGAGCCACTTCTGGTTCACTGTCAGAGCAACTTTGGCGAAGGGCAAATGCTGCTGGTGCTTACACAGTTTTTGAGAAAAGAGCTTTTGGGATTGCAGATGACATGTAGTGCTTTTTCCTTCTTAGTCTTTCATCTTTTAAGTTGCAAATGTTCTTTGATAAAGGTTTAACACATTCTTGCGGTTTACAGATATGAAGCCGGTCTTCTTTTTGCATACTTAGCATTTGTTCCATTCTGTGAAGCAGGCGTAACGGATTCTCTTTCTCTTCAGGCAAGAAAGAACACAAGATCTCCTTTTAATCCAACAAATGTAGCAGCTCTGTTCTTTAAACAGTTTTTTGTTTAACCGCAATTTAATCTGCTGAACTGCAGAGGCTACTGGAAAACACTTTCCGGCTGGATATCGAGGCTGTAAGAGAGTAAGCCTCTTGCTACCTCCAGATTAACTAACATTCTCTATTGTCATAACTTTCTTGTGTTAAAACTTAAAACGCATATAAATTGCATTTCATTTTAGCAGCACAAAAAGAACCGTTGTATTCAATTAACCGATTAATACTCCAAGTTACTGTGTGTTTGAAAGACCTCACTAATTTTTTATACAGGTACTGTTTAGCTGATGAACGCCTCGAAGAAGCGGTAAAGTTTCTGGATCTTGGTGATAGAGCTGGTTGGGAATTGCTCCAGGTATCTAGTCATTCCAATTTTCTCTGCATCGTGGTTCACAGTAAAAAAAAAAGTTAAATAACTGAACTCTGATCAAAGTTAAATGGAAACGGTAATGAAAAGAAAATATCGAGAAGCATGGAGGAGAAATGCTGAGAACGCTTATGATAGAGTCAACTGATTTCATGTTTGGAAAGTTTTGGTAATTTGACCAATAATGTCTCTGCGTGTGGTGTTTTGGTAGGCAATGTTGAACGCTGACTATAGGAAGCGGCCAATGGCGGAAGCTGTTCTTAGTCATCGATTTTTGAATGGCGTAGTTTAAATGAGAAGAGACGAAGATTATGTATTTACGTAATTATCTACAACTATTAATCCTTGATCCATGTTCTGAACATATAATCATATATCGTGGGTTCCCAAAATATGATATTGAATCTGCTCATCCTGCACTAGCTATACTAAGATTGTTTTGTTGTCACTAAACTAAACAATAGAATGTCGTCAAAAGTAAAAGAATGATGAAGATGCGCACGTGCTTGTTAGTCGCAAGGCACGTGAGATGATCCGAAGAAGAATCAAAGATGCTTCGCTTGAAGCCATAACGATGTGTGGGGAAGACGGCAAAGCAATCAAGCAAATACTTTTCCTTCCTCTTCTTCTCCAAAAGTCGTTTGTTTTCACATTTCTTTCGATTCCCACTTGACTCTCCGAGAAACCTTTGCAGATCAACAAACCCATCTTCTGATTCTGGAAACCCTAACCCACCCGGTTCCGATTCAGACAAACGGGTCGGAGACCGATTTTGATCTCGAACTCGATTCTTTCTCAGATGAAAGTATCAAAAATTGAGAATTTGAGGTTGTTTGAGTCTTAATCATCTCGATCAATGTCGCGTTTTCCCCGTGGATTTGTGGAGAATTCATCAATGGAGGAACCCAAAATCGCTCGTCGTCCAACTATTTGCTTCAGACCAATAAACCCTTCTGATTTAGAACGTTTGGAGCAAATCCATCGTGACATATTCCCAATCAGGTAAATAAATACCTTTGTTTTGGAAAGAATTTATATGTGATCTGGTTTTGGGATTTGACTTTCCGTTTTTTGGAAGTGTCTTATCAAAGCATTTGATTTTGTTCAGGTATGAGTCTGAGTTTTTTCAGAATGTTGTCAACGGAGGTGATATTGTCTCTTGGGCTGCTGTTGATCGGAGTCGCCCTGATGGTCATTCTGAGGAACTTATTGGATTTGTTACTGCCAAAATCGTACTTGCCAAAGAAAGCGAAGTGAGTTGCTTTGTGTTTTGTTCAAGTGTCTTCCTTTTTCATCGTCTTGTTCAAGTGTAGATTTCAAATGTCCGAAATGGGTTTCTTTCCACTGGAGAAAATAAAGCTTCAATTTGTAACGTTTCAAGTTATTTTTGAAGCTTGTTTTGAATGGTTTTTGGGTTTTGTAAAGAAGATGCAATGTCTTGTAAAGTGAAAATTTTGAATGTTTGAAACATTTTCTTAAAAATTTCTTAAAAATATAAACTTTCTACAATTTCAACAGCTTTTTCTAAGCTTTTAAGTTTTGGTTGGAGCTTCTTCAGTAGTAAAACATTGTCTTCTCTTTGTTCTTCGCCTTTTGGGTTTTGGTTCTGAAATTTCGAAATAACTTTATACAGCAAGTAACAAGTAATTGTGAAGTGTAGATTTTGAATGTTGTTGAACCATTTCACAATGTCTAATGGTTTAAGCGTGAATTTTAAAGCCATGTACATTAGATGGGTTTCTTACGAAAGTTCTAGAAAATCAAAAAGAGCCAGCCACTTTATTAACATCTTGATTATGATCCAAACTTGTTTTGTACTTGTTCGTTTAATGTTAAGAGTCATCAATGGCTGTTTCTTGGGTAATATGTTGATAGATTTTCTATGTCTTGTACAGATATCAGATCTAATAAGATATGACTCGTCGAAGGGAGAGGGGACATTGGTGTACATCCTAACACTTGGAGTTGTAGAAACATACAGAAAACGTGGAATCGGTATTGATTCTGACCCCATGTAGTAAACCAATGATATGGATATTTTGTTGATGGCTTGATGCTTCTCTTCTATTGCTTGGTTTTGTTAATATTAAGTTCTGCAACTTTTTTGTGCAGCTAAGGCACTTATTAACGAGGTCGTCAAATACTCTTCTGGTATCCCTGTGTGCCGTGGTGTTTACCTTCACGTGATTGCACACAACAATCCCGCAATCCGGTTGTACAAAAGAATGTCTTTCAGATGTGTAAGGAGGTTACACGGATTCTACTTAATCAACGGCCAGCATTTCGATTCTTACTTGTTCGTCTACTTTATCAACGGTTCTCGCTCTCCTTGCTCACCCTTGTATGTACAAAACACAAGTATTTTTTGCATTCTAAATTCTGTTTGCTGTGATGTTTCTTTGCGGTTTCTTCATAGATGGGGTTATCGCTGAATCATGGCTGCATTGCAGAGATCTTGCGGTGTTGGTTCTGAATTATATGAGGAGCGGAATCAAATCTTTCGCATCAAAGCTGACGGTGAACCACGATGAGAAAGGCTCGAAATGGCTTAAAAGCAAAGACAACACGCGGTGTCTCTTGCCCACTCAGACTAAACGAAACCTTGCATCGGAAAGAGTATCATCCGGGTATGATTACGTATAGTGTCCGTCTCCCATTCATAGACTTTGTAAAATCATTCATTTTAATGTCTTCCATTAAGCTCTGGTTGTGATCCTATTGTGTGTGTTCGTGTAGAATAATAATGTGATAAAAATGTAAATATTGTGATGTGATAGTTGAAGACAACTCTTTGGGACGGAGGGTTCAATCCACTGTTAGTCTTATTGTCTTAAATTAGTTAGCTTGTTGAAAAAATTAGCTTTGTGCTTTATGGCGTGAAAACTAGCATAAGCTCATATAATTTACTTAAAATTACAAAAACAAACCCCAATACTTTTTTCGAGAAACCAGATCCTTCTTCAATTCTGATCATGAACAGCTTTTGGCTCTAATTGGGGCTAATTCACATGACATGGAATTAACTAGAGATGTTTAAACAGATTTAAAAAAAAAAAAACAAACCAGACCAATTTTCTGGGTTAGTAACAAATTTCAGTTCACCACTGTGAATGCTTAAATTGTAATTTAAAAAACAATAGGGATTAGGTATATAATAAATGAAAGTTAACGAGCAAACTGTGAAGAACGAGGGAAAGGGGAAGAAGGAACGGAAACATAGAATTAGGGTTCACAGTGCATCAGAGAATCATAATTTCTCTGTTTCGGATTTTTAATCGTACAAGAGGTGAATTGATATTGGGTTCGGTTCGGTTCAAGTAAGTTAAATATTCTCTTTTTCGCCGATTATTTATTGGGTCAATCTCACTATAATTTCGGTTCACTGAAAATTTGAGAAACAGAAGTTGTCCTATAACGATTTTGACGATGAGAAGAATAAATCGAATTCTATGAAACTTTTGCTTAATTACTAGTTCGAATGTTATGAATTCCCGTGAATGAGTATTCAAAAAGGACCTTAGTGTGTTCTCATTGTTTTGAGCAGTTTTTAGCTTACATAGATTTATTTGTTTGGTTTAAGATAATGCTTTGTCAGAATTATGCGAAGCCTAGCCTAGCTTATTATGAATTGTGTTTGTTCTGCAGATTTGAATAATATTAGACTCTAGTAGTTAAGATGTCAGTGAGAGCTAGGAGGATTGTTTCGGGTAGATCAGAGACTGTAGCAGCTAATTATGCTTTCGATCCGTTACATGATGACAAAATTATAAGAAATAGGCTTCTCACACGCACGACCACCACCAGAGGCGAACCTCCATTGAAGAAGCTTCAGAAGAAATTCACTTCTTTTGTTATTGAACTAGACAAAGAAGAAGATAACTACAGTGAGTGTGGTAGGCTCGCGAAAGCTTTCTTGCAAGAACTCTCTGCGTTTGAGATTCCGCTTCTTAAGAGCCAAGTAGTTGTCGCTGCAAATCTTAGGGAGAAAGAGAACTTTAACGAGCTTAAAGATGAGACGAATAGGCAGATAATGCAGGCACAAGCTGATATAGAAGATCTTAAGAAACAGCTTGAGGAGAGTAAGATAGAGAGACAACAGAAAGAGGAGTGTGAAGCCATTAGGAAACTTATCTCTGCGCAGCCACCGAGGTCAGAGACGCAGAAGGTTATACATGAATTGAAGAAGGAGATTGCAGAACTCGAGGCTGAGAATACAGCAAGTTGGAGACTTCTTGAACTAAGGAAGAAGCAGTTTGCATTGTTGTTGCATGTGGTATGTCGATTTTACGGGTTTCGTTGTGTTTTTATAGCTAAGATTCTAAACAAGATTTCGCCTTTCTCGTGTTTCTTTATGTTTACAGCTAAATCCTAACCTTTTTGGTTTTGTGAAAACTTTTATGTATAGGTGGATGAGTTGCAGGAGACAATGGAGGATGAACAGAAGAGTATGGTGGAAGAAATGCAGAGGAACATTACCGCTGATGGCGCTGAAGCCATGTCCATCGATTAGCTCCTAATCTTAGCAACTTTGTCTTCCTCTTGAATGCTAAAGAAACAAACCTTTCATTGATAAGAAGAATCTGTTTTATAAATTTCTGGTTTCTTCTGGTTGCCTCATAACCAAAATTGCTATGAAAATAAGGATATGTATGTTTCATTTTAACTCGCAGATTCAAAAAAAATAATGGCAGATCTTCTCGAGGTTTTGAGGACTATGTGAACCGGAAAGGTCAGGAGAAAGTGATTTATTTGACTAAACCAAGTTTGGTAATGATTCATCAGGAAAATAACCGGTCCAGAAAATTCAACCGACTAAGATTTATTCCCGTACCAAAGAATTTGCTTTTAAACCGGACTAATATATATACAGTACACGTATATCTTCTCTATTTTGCAAAATCGTTCTCCTCTCTTCGCCACCAGAGAGTCTCTCCGTCTCTTTCCACGGCGAGTTTGCGATCGTCCGCGGTTTGCTGTTTGTCGTCATCTCTCTCGTTTGAAGCATTCTTTTCTAAATTCTTCGCAGTTGCTAGGTCTTTATCTTCTAAACCTTACTATTCGTCGGTGTGCTTTCGCAATTTATCTCTAAACCCTCGGAAATTTCTCCTGCAATTCTGAGCTCTTTGTTCGTCGATCCGAATATTCAGTACTTTCCATTGAAGGTTTGATCTAGAGGTAATTCGAATCGGAATTTGATCAACCTTTGTTTTCTTTGATATTTCGTTTCAGATGTTTGCTTCTTCTTTTTTCCGATGAATTTCGAATCGCTTGACCTTGTTCCGTTTTCCGTTTATCCTCCAAAGTCTGAATATGTTTATAGCTAGCTAGATTCAGGATTTGATTTTACCTTATTTCCCCAATAATAATGAAATCCTTCTTAGGTTAGGGTTTTTGTGTTTTTGTGTTTTGTCACTAGTTTTGAAACCGAAAATTGTCATCAAGTGTGCAAGTACTTTGTCAGAGTAATGCCAATATAATAGTTTTGTTATTCTCATCTTGCTCGGCTGTAGTTTTGCTACCATTGTAATTGTTGTTACTGAGTAACTCCTTTTTCTGTGGTTAGGTCTTGACTAAAGTTCTTGAAAATGGAAGTGGAGAAGTCTAAATCAAGGCATGAAATCAGGGAAGAGAGGGCTGACTACGAGGGTTCGCCTGTTAGAGAACACAGAGATGGAAGGAGGAAAGAGAAGGATCATAGGAGCAAGGATAAAGAAAAGGACTATGATCGAGAAAAGATCAGGGATAAGGACCACCGCAGGGATAAGGAGAAAGAGAGAGACCGAAAAAGAAGTAGAGATGAGGACACTGAGAAGGAGATCTCTAGAGGTAGAGATAAAGAGAGGGAGAAAGATAAGAGTAGAGATCGGGTTAAAGAAAAGGACAAGGAAAAGGAAAGAAATAGACATAAAGATAGAGAAAATGAGAGGGATAACGAGAAGGAAAAAGACAAGGATAGGGCAAGAGTCAAGGAGAGAGCGAGTAAGAAAAGTCATGAAGATGATGACGAGACTCATAAAGCTGCAGAAAGATATGAACATTCTGACAACAGAGGTCTGAATGAAGGTGGCGATAATGTTGATGCTGCATCAAGTGGGAAAGAAGCATCTGCGTTGGACCTTCAGAATCGCATTTTGAAGTAAGTGATTCTCATATGTTATATGAAATCTAGAATTATAGGTAGTACAGGAATTAAAAGTTTGTGTTTTCTTCCTTAGGATGAGAGAGGAAAGAAAGAAGAAAGCTGAAGATGCTTCTGATGCTCTATCATGGGTTGCAAGGAGCCGTAAGATTGAGGAAAAACGAAATGCTGAGAAGCAAAGAGCACAGCAGCTCTCGAGAATTTTTGAGGAGCAGGTATTACCTCCATTCCTTGAACATCTTATATCCTTTTATTTCTTCATAACTTCCTTTTATCTGACATTTTAATAAATATATCTTATCTCATATTTGTTCAGGACAATCTTAATCAAGGTGAAAATGAAGATGGCGAGGATGGCGGTATGTTTTCGTTTCTAGTTCTTTTACCCCTAACTTTAACTCTTCAAAGGAAGTAATCATGTATTCTGTCATACCATAGAATTTCTTTTTCTATCTTCCTTTCTAAATGTGATGCTCTCTGATTGATAATTTATCTTGACATATTCTGGTTAACAGAGCATCTATCTGGTGTTAAAGTTCTACATGGTTTGGAGAAAGTGGTGGAAGGTGGAGCAGTTATCTTGACACTAAAAGACCAAAGTGTCCTTACCGATGGAGACGTTAACAATGGTTAGTATCTTTTTGTGCTATCTTTTATTTATGCTATCAGCATTGTTGATGTTAGGCTCTGTCATAATGAGATTTTCAACTATTCTTGCAGAGATTGACATGCTAGAAAATGTGGAAATTGGAGAACAGAAGCGCCGGAATGAAGCTTATGAAGCAGCCAAGAAGAAAAAGGGAATATACGATGATAAGTAAGTTTAAGTATTGTTCAAAGGCATTTAGATGAGCATATCTGTGTTGCTTAAGACTGAAACATGGCATTATATTTATTTTATAGGTTTAATGATGATCCCGGGGCAGAAAAGAAGATGCTTCCTCAGTACGATGAGGCTGCTACTGATGAGGTAAGTTACTCTGTCTAGCGGATTTTTCAAATACCATAATTATAGGCACTTCTTTGGAGGGAATTAATGTTATTGCTTTTGCTTTAGGGGATCTTTTTGGATGCAAAGGGTCGCTTCACCGGTGAAGCTGAGAAGAAGCTAGAGGAGGTACTATTCTTCCTAACATTCTGTCATATTAAATGGATCGTAGTAAGTATACACACTAACGGAATTATTTTCTTTCATGTTCTACCGATCAGCTGCGTAAGAGAATTCAGGGTCAGACGACACATACTTTTGAAGACCTTAACTCCTCAGCAAAGGTCTCTTCAGATTACTTCTCACAGGAAGAAATGCTAAAATTCAAAAAACCCAAGAAAAAGAAACAATTGCGTAAAAAGGATAAATTGGACTTAAGTATGCTTGAAGCAGAAGCTGTTGCATCGGGATTGGGAGCTGAAGATCTTGGTTCTCGTAAAGATGGCAGAAGGCAGGCCATGAAAGAAGAGAAAGAAAGGATCGAGTATGAAAAACGGAGCAATGCCTATCAGGAAGCCATTGCTAAAGCTGATGAGGCATCCAGGCTACTTAGAAGGGAACAAGTTCAGCCTTTTAAAAGAGATGAAGATGAGAGTATGGTGTTGGCTGATGATGCTGAAGATCTTTACAAATCGTTAGAGAAAGCTAGGAGGCTAGCTCTCATTAAGAAAGAGGAAGCTGGATCTGGTCCACAGGCAGTTGCGCATCTTGTGGCTTCCAGCACCAATCAAACAACAGATGATAATACCACCACCGGGGATGAGACACAAGAAAATACAGTGGTTTTTACAGAGATGGGAGACTTTGTCTGGGGTCTCCAGCGCGAGAACGGTAAAGTTTAAATCATCTTCTGACACAGTTACACTGTTATTTATGTTTTGCTCTATTATATTGATCTGCTATAGCACTTCCTACGTTATTTGGAACATTTATTTGGTGTCATATGATATGACATATATGGACATTCTCTCTCACACACATGCTTGGGGCTAACTTGTCTGCAAATAGTTTGTAGCTAGTTTAATCAATCTTATTACCTGCTAATTACTTTTTTTTTCTTCGACAAACATATGCTTTGTAGTTAGAAGTGGTACGGTGTTGTTGATCTTTGTGTGGTCTTTCAGATGTGCGGAAGCCTGAAAGTGAAGATGTTTTCATGGAAGAAGATGTAGCACCCAAAGCTCCCGTTGAAGTAAAAGAAGAGCATCCTGATGGTTTGACAGAAGTAAATGACACTGATATGGATGCAGCAGAGGATTCATCAGATACCAAAGAGATAACACCTGATGAAAATATACACGAGGTTGCGGTTGGAAAAGGATTATCTGGTGCATTGAAGCTTCTTAAAGACCGAGGAACCCTAAAGGAGAAGGTCGAATGGGGTGGTAGAAATATGGACAAAAAAAAGAGCAAGCTTGTGGGTATTGTGGATGATGATGGAGGTAAAGAATCTAAGGATAAAGAATCTAAGGATAGATTCAAGGACATCCGGATTGAGAGGACTGACGAGTTTGGTAGAACTGTAAGTTTTCTAAAGCTTTGCTTTTCACTCTTATTAAACTCGTCCTTGTGTGCATAGATTTTCACTCTTATTAAACTCGTCCTTGTGTGCATATGTAAAATAATTGATCTTCTACTCTCACGTTGTTAACAGTTAACTCCAAAAGAAGCCTTTCGACTACTCTCGCACAAATTCCACGGGAAGGGGCCTGGAAAAATGAAGGAAGAGAAACGGATGAAACAGTACCAGGAAGAGCTCAAGTTAAAGCAAATGAAAAACTCAGACACACCATCGCAGTCTGTTCAAAGAATGAGAGAAGCTCAAGCTCAATTGAAAACTCCTTACCTTGTCCTCAGTGGCCATGTCAAACCAGGGTATACATATGCTTCATTATTCAGTTTTAGTTTTTGGAATCACTGAGATACAAGTGACGCTCAGTTTCTTTAACTAACACATATTTGTTACATTATTCAGACAAACCAGTGATCCTCAGAGTGGGTTTGCGACTGTTGAGAAGGATGTTCCTGGAAGCTTAACACCAATGCTTGGTGACAGAAAGGTTACATGACCTAAGATAAAAATACATTTTTCTTTAACAACTTATTAATAAGATGCCGCCTAATACATGATTAGTATTGATCTATTGACTTTAAACGTTTCAGGTGGAGCATTTCTTGGGAATAAAGCGGAAATCAGAGCCCGGAAACTCGGATACACCACCAAAGAGACCAAAGCCTTGAAGGACACTTTTAGATAATCAAAAGGTCTTGCTTGCGTCTTTGTTTCACATTGATTTGTCTCTGGTAAACTCTTTTTCAGGATTTGTTAGTCTTTAGAAGAAGACATAGCTCGCTCATTATATAGATTCATGCTGCTGAGACTGATGATATTTTGATGAAGTTGCCAAAACCGGTATGGGTTTGGTTTCAGTTCTGTAATCAAACCGGTTTTTCTTTCTTTCTTTAAAAAATGTTAATGCAATTTACCTCTTTCCATCTTAATTTCAGATCATAAAATGTTGAGTCGTTTGACTTAAACAAAAAAAATGTTCACGCGTCATCGTTTAGTTTTGGCCGCAAGGTTAAAAATAGTGCGAAGATGTTCTGTGCCCTGAGACATGTAGCGTAAGTTATGCAACTATAACTTTATTCACTTAATATATTGTCTCCTACTTTAAAGTCAAAACACAACAAGGTTGCGTCACTTTCGAGGGTATATTTTGTAGTTCACTTCTTCTTACCCATCGCCAACTAAATATTTAATCTTCAATTATATTTGGTAAAACAAACAAAAAAAGTATATATATTCATCATCCAAAAGTAATCATATTTTTTTGTTCATTCGGCTTGGGATAGTCAAGAATCTGTTTTGTTTTTTACGTGTTGACTAGATTATAATTAATAGGAGACAAATTGTTTTTATTGCATTGGCGTATGCGTTTACGTGTAGATAGTATATTTACTTTTTAATTTAATAAGAAATCAAATGGAAGAATATATTTGCGTTCGTCTTTGTACTTTATATATTTGAAAACAAAAAGAAATCAACGTTTGTATTTTTTTTGTAAAGCAGATAAATTAGATTTATGAAAGTAATTACAAACACGAATATTTGTATTAATACAGTAATGTAATCAAGTTTGTACAAGATCAATGTTTACCACACACACATGGTCTTACAAAAAAAACACGGTAAGGATTAGTGAAGAATAAATATGCTTTTAACTCTATCGACAACAAATAACAAGAAAAATAAATATACTCTCTCTTTAATCATTTTTCAATCTTGTCTATTCAGGAAATGGCCATGGTTCCGAACAAGTTTGCCTGCAAAACGGAGAATTATAACATTAGACTAGCCAAATCGTCCATATTCACTGAATGCATTCATGTGGTAACTATAAAATTCAATCTATGTGGGAGAGTACTGATAGGACTTACTCTATTATCTCTTTCCAAAAAGAATCACTTGCTCCATCATCAATAGTGTCACACCATGGGTGATGATGATCTTGTGTAAACGTTGAGTTTGATGATGAAGGGTTTGAAGCATCATGATGATGGTAATCGACGATGTCTTTGTTCTTGATCATCCTTTGAGTTTCTTTAGATTCTTCAGGAGACGCCGGAACCAATAGAGGGAGTGAATTATGATCATCTTGAAAACCGGGTTGTATGGGGGAAGAAAAAGAGTCCAAAGGGTTATCAATAATTTGGGTTTTGACCATCAAATTCTCATCCTCAAGAATGTGAGAGAAGTTTTGAGACTGACCAAAAAGATTTTGGTTCTCTAAGTAAGAAGCTTGGCCAAAGAGATTGGTGTTACTGTTTTGCATAGTTGATGAAGAAAAAGAAGGATTGGTGGTGTTGTTATTGGTGCTAAGGACTTGAATCATAGTGTGTAGCAGTTGAGCTTTAGCAAGAGTTGTTGCATCCAGTTGCACATTTTGGTTGAGATTCAAGAGGCTGTTGAAATTTGCGGCGGCTATAAGCTGCGGGAGAGCTGCTAAAACGTTTAGATGGTCGGTTCTTGGCCTATGGGTCACCGGATCAATCCCCATTTGGAGAAGTTTCTTTCTCAAATGTGTGTTCCAATAGTTTTTTATTTCATTGTCCGTTCTTCCAGGAAGATTACCGGCTATCGACGACCACCTTCCAAAACATATACGAAATAATTAAACATTAATCAAATTGATATTATGGCAGTGGATTAGTCTAAGACTAATATATACCTAATATTGTCTTGCTTTAGTCGTAACAAGATTTACTTTTCAAGATTGAAAAACGGCTACAGACGTATGCACCTAGAGAAAACCAGTGTAGTAGGTATATATGTCAATTATATTCTTTCATCCATAAACTATATACTAATATATATGTTATTATATATTTCATATATCACACTACTCTTAATTCTAGTTATAAACTTCATCCTAGATCGTTTCACACTAACTTTTTATGAGATATAATTAATGATTTGACTAGAAAGAATTAACATTCGATGGTTTTTAAAACAAAGCAAGGAATTATAAAGTGAAAAAGTAATTGATTACTTGTTTCCAAGAAGGGAATGGAGGTTGATAATAGTTTGTTCTTCCTCTTCAGTGAAATTTCCTCTCTTGATGTCAGGTCTCAAGTAGTTGGTCCATCTTAATCTACAACTCTTTCCGCATCGGTTTAAACCGGCTTGCTTTGGAAGAGCTCTCCAGCTGCCATGGCCATGTTTTTGAATGTGATCTATCAGTTTATCATCCTCCTCTTGTGTCCATGGCCCTTTCTTTAGACCATTCTCATCGCAACATGGTGATCGCCCCATTATTACTAGCTATAACACGAATATTGTTATGTACGTAGAAAGTATTATTGAAAAAATAAAAATAACCTAGAGAATTAAGCATATAGAATTGCTTCAATCTTTGACCAAAAAAAAGTTCATCAATCTAAAGATAATGTATAAATCAAACACACTTTTGATCCATAATTAGATTCATGATTATAAATGAACTTGTTAACGTGTGTATGAGCAGAAACATACGTGCATAAATATTTGCATGTGTGTATATAAATGTATTGTCGAACCTGTTGAAGATCTCCTAGAACTCTCAAGGGAGAAAGATTCTGATGAAGGCAATCCAATTAAGGATCTTAGTGAATGAGGCTAAGTGTGTGTGTGATCTTTGCATTAAATAGGGCATTTGTGTTTCGTGTCTTTGTATCTTGTCGGACGGAGAAGATCTTAGTTTAGCTTTTGACTTTGCTGACCACAGAATGACGAAAATGCCCTTGTGGAAACTTATCATAATATTTGTAAGAAGAAGAAAAAGATAGGAAGAGAAGAAGATGATCAAGTTTGGGAAGCAATGTAGATACACAAAAGTTGCTGCAACTAATCCATATGTTGACAAAAGGCAGTTTGTAGTAATTAACCCTTTATATTTTTTAAAAATGTACAAAAGAAACTAACTAAATGAGAATTATCAATATGTAACTAGTTATCAAAGCAACAAAAAGTATATGCATAATTAATCTTAGATTTATTTAGTCATTGAAGAGACACATTTTTCTTTTTTGCTAGATATTAAAAGATGAAAGTTTTATGATTTAATATTTGATTAGTTTTATAATGTAGCATATTTCAAGTGTTTACGTGGTAAACAATGGAGAGTCGTTTTAAGTTTTTTTTTTCTTCCAAGTATTAAAGTGATATACATACACGATTATGACTTAGCAGACAACATGTTGAATTATCAATGATTTCCCAGTATAAGTTTGTCATCTCCCTTTCAAAAAATATATATACATGGAACCTATTTGTACCAACAAGTTTTCCACGTGGAGACGTTAAATAATTTAATTGTGTATATAGTATTTGATATATATAACATTTTGCAAGAAACAGTGTCCATAACAGTATGAATTACTGGTCATTGGTCAACAAATGATCCACAACATGCCACATCCCAACTATAATACGTATAAACAAAAACTATATTGAAGTCAATTGTTTTCATCATTATATATTATCGTGTTCCGATCAATAAAACAGTTGGCAAAGAGGGAATATACATATATAATACATCTCAATTTTATTTTAAAGCTAGAAAAACTGCGATTCCAATGCAGAGCTATTGTTTGCATGAATCATCATGAGAAAAAGGTTTAGATGAATCATATAATTTTATATTCTTACATTCTATTTGAAATGAGCTTAATAAAAACTTTATTAGTTTTGATAAGAATTTTGTTTTACTACAAAGTCAATAAAATAGTATATACAGCCACGCATACAGTACTATATATATCAAGTATATAGTAGTAATTTCTAAGAAAATAAATCAAACGTCTCGATATGGTGGTTGATTATTGGTGTAAATTTAGTTTTAAGCACATCAAGGCACGCAAACCTAAACCCTGGGACCCGCGAAAACCCTAATTCTTTTAACGACTAAACTAATTCTTATTTAATCGCTTTTTAGATGCTTCTACGTTGACGTTAATTGGTCCATAGAATCATTTTCATTGCTTCGACGTTGACGTTAATTGATCCATTAAAGCCATCGAATAAATAACTTGTGAAGCTCTTTTCTTTTTAGTTTTATCAAAGACATGCGTTTTATCGGATTTGAATTTTAATGACACAACGACCACATTAGTATATATATTTTTAGATTATATATGTTTTCACCTTGTAAAACTTTTTGTGATATCCGGAAATAAGGCGCACGATAAGACTGAGATAAAACTCCCCATCAAATCGATACGCGAAACCACGGACCCAGCGAACACATGATCGGCTAAGAAACCAGCCCACCGAAAACGGGTCTTTACCTTGTAAATTTTTGGTTTGTGGGTCGTTATTTAATTTATTTACATTAATTGATCAAAATAAAATTTAAACATATCTTAAGAAATAATTGGAATCTATCAAAATTTTCTAATAATAACAATATTTTTTTTTAGAAGACAGATGAAATATTCGTACGGAAGAAGTTTCCAACTAATCCGAAGGAGACAACAATGCTACAGTTGATCTTCCTCTAACCAAACGCTTATAGCTCATCCTACCCTTACGGCTTTATTTAGGACATAATCTTTGATTGAATAATGCATCTTCTAATTTCTTGAACAATATATATCTTCGAAAATTATCTCTCATAACTCATATTATGTTTTAGATGAGCAACAATTTTTAGTCAATTTATTTTTGTTTTGCGTTTTCATATTATGATGGTTGTTTTTACGCAAACCCAAACTTCAACAGCACACAAAAAATCGAGACATCTATTCTATATAATGTTCAAATTGAGATTCACTAAAAACTATTAAAGGACAAAATTTGCTTAAGTACTTGAATTTCTCCAAAATTCACAAACCAACACCACGAAGTACTTAAACACGTCACATATTGAAGAGATCAAGTAAACTTTGATTCTATACAATATACATCAAACTCCGGTATGTAACAGTATGACCCGTTTCTGATGATAATTACCTGACAGTATATATTATCTTCTTGTGTATGAGTCAAACCTAACATCTTGAAAAAGACCAAACTACAATGATTTGCACGTTACATTGCTATGCAAAAATATTTAGAAACCTAAAGCTTAGTAATTCAATTAGTTAGTAAGATGGTGCGTCAACTTTGTAGAACAAAACTAATGTTTATAAACATAAAACATGCGATATCCAGAGAAAACTTAAACTTTTACTTGAAAAAGTTACGTATATACAATGAATGTTGCAGTGGTTTGGGATAAAACTAATTAAGTCGTAGAACCTTACGTATGTACTTTTAGGTTAGGGATAAAACTAAAGATGAATATAGTTGGTTAAAACGAAGACTTCCATGTCAAATATAACGTAATTAAGTCTTTGATTCACCTTCTCTACGGTACAAGTCCATATTATGAGAAGGACTATGTAGACTTTTTTGAGAAAGTGTGTAAAAAAAAAAATAAGCAAGTGAAAAAGATAGATCCATATTGAGCCGTGAGGAACTTGAAGTTGGATTATATTCTTTTATGGGTTGATGGCTTTCCATAGCAGGAACCCAAAAGCTCATGGGCTTTTCGAAAGCTACATGTTGCCGAATCTAATTAAAACATCGAATCATCCATCACTATTTTCTCTGGTTCTATGATAATTTCGGTGTTAGTTCCGTGAGGATATAAAATCAGTTTAATATTAAAAAAAATTTGTTCGAACATGGAGATTATAAAGAATATAAAATTTGTCCAGAATCATCTTATCAGCTCCATCCAAGTTGTTAAAGCATAAATGCCAAACCCCAATTAGAATATATACATCCATATAAGTGTAGGAGGATATATGCATATGATGCAACACATCAAATCAGAGCGTATAAGATGCTTGAGAAGCTTAAGCAGCGGTGTGAAACAAGGACATATCCACAAAGACTCTTGAAATGAGAAACGCCAAGATGTGAGAAATGTTTCTAGATTCATTTTATCTATAGAGAAGCTTATGTGAGCAATCTAAATATCTAATTTCTCAGGATCTTGGAATCTAAATGTGAAACTGCAAAATGGTAAAAACTAGATTCATTTTGAAGTTAGGACAATCACATACCTTACTCAAGATGATTCAAACAAGAACCATATACTTAAGCACCAAGAATGCAGAGACAAGAAAGCACAGGACGAAGATACAAGTAACTGGAGATATCTTGCAAACCATCTCCATGTCTTAGAAATCCGATACAAAGACTTAGCACCGGTTTCACATAAACAGTTCATAATATAGAGAATGGAAAAGCATTGCCAAGTGAAGGTTACTAATCAACTTATACCAATGCTTAATCAAATATCTCAGTCTTGTCAGATTTGAGGAAGAAAACAGGCACCATAAAAGCTTGAAAAGAAATCACAAACTACCAACAGTTGAGAACAGACCACATTGCCAAGAATTTAGAGATTCAATGCTTTTCAAGAGTAGCAACAGTTATGCATTTGAACATGGCTTTGCAAAACTCGGAAGTAAACAAAAGAGAAACAACTAAAAAAATATAAAAAGCACAAGTTCAAGAATCCAAATGAAAATTAGCAAAGCAGCTAGTCACCATAGGCCAGAATTGCAATGGCAGTTGCAACACATTGCAATGGTACAAATCCTCCCCAACAATGTTCCTGCTAACTCCCCAACAGATTATTTCTCAGACATGATTCTTCTTAGTGACCATGTCCCAGAAGAACTCAGTCAACACAGGCTCGTAAGAGGGCATCTTAGCATATCCAGGAAAGTAGTTAATATCAATTATAAGGTACCTATTAGCATCTTTGGCATCCCTAATCACGTCGAAGTTAAAGAGATTGAGTCCCATTGATTCCCTCATGGCCTTTGCTAGATCTGTCAAGAAACTTAACGGAGGCATTTCCACTTTCTCTAAGCTCCTATCCTCACCATACTCAATGTTCTTGTCCTCTTGAGCAGTCAGATTCGATATCTGCGAAAACGGAAGAGACCCTTTCGACGTCCCAATCTTCTCTTCAGAGATATCAGGTAAAGATCTTCTCTTTACACATTTGACATGATCTCCAACCACATAGACCTTAAAGATCACACCACCATGATTCACAAACTCCTGCAACACAATAGGAGCTTTCAAAATCTTCATCCCTTCTTGATCATAAATCAAAAACATCTTATGAGATTTAGCACTCCCATCAGCATCCAACGGCTTAGCAATCACCGGAAACTTAAGCTCCCCTAAAGCTCCTCCACCGCTCAAGACGCTCGAATCCATAACAACAACTTGCTCCGGGACACCAAATCTCTCGCTATCTGAAACAGGAAACCTCAATTGAGTTATCACCTCAAGCATCGAAACCCTATTGTGCAATCGCTCGATAGCCTCAGGCAAATCGATTACAGGAACACCAGGACATTTCTCGCGAAACTCATGAAGATTCTCCTTCCAATACACATCGTAAAGCTTGTGGATTATGCAATCAAGCTTCCCTTGCTCCAACAACGATTTCGTCGGATCAAGCTTGACCAGATCAATGCCTCGTTGCCTTGAGTGTTCGATCAAAGAAGGTTGGATGAAACTATGCTGTTTCTTGGCTGCGAGTGCGTATCCAACTAAGTATCTTTCCTGGATTGAATCTGACATCTTTCGTTGTTGTTATGCTTCGAAGGTAACAAGATTAGGGAAAAATTCATGCCCAGGAATCAAAACCTCTTCGAGAGAAAAGGGTAAGAAAGGTTCAAGCTTTAGCAAACCCTAGATTTGAAATTCTACACGGAACGTTTAGAAGACTCGATTAGATCGAAGAGATCATACAGAATCGAGATTCCAGAGAGGAGAAATCGTAAAGTTTGGTTTTTTGTGCCCTTTTCTAGAGATGAAATAACAGAGAGAGAAGGGAATGTTGTACACGTGTGGAATCGAATATTGGTACGTGTGAAGATGCAAGTGGCGAATGTTGAACACGTGTTAGCGTGCGAAAGAGGACGAGTCTAGGTCTTTTTCATTAGATGGACGGTTGCGATTGCTTCATAATTATTATGGGCCAATTATATAGTTCATGGGCTTAAATATTTGGATCTCAAACGCAGACGCAAACGCAAACGCTTAATTTGGTACGTCTTAAAATTTGGTACCAATTGAAAAAAAAAGACAAGGTATAAAAGCGAGCTGCTTAAACCCTAATTCTTTCTCCGGCTACCGTTTTTCTTCGCGCAAAGTCCTTCAACGTTCTCTTCACCGGACGGGAAAGAGAGTTCGCCGTCGTGATGGCTCCTCATTCGTTAAAGAAGAACTACAGGTGCTCACGATCTCTAAAGCAGTTCTACGGCGGTGGTCCTTTCATTGTTTCATCTGATGGTTCTTTCATCGCCTGCGCCTGTGGTGACGTCATTAACATCGTTGATTCTACGGATTCATCAGTGAAATCCACGATTGAAGGCGAGTCGGATACGCTCACTGCTTTAGCTCTTAGTCCTGATGATAAGCTCCTTTTCTCTGCTGGACATAGTAGACAAATCCGAGTTTGGGATTTGGAAACCTTGAAATGCATTCGCTCTTGGAAGGTATATATATATTGTACTAACTGATATTGAATTAGGTTTCTCTTTTTTAAAAAATTTGATTTCTAAATATGATTATTGTTGTCCTTGTGGTGTTTTAGTCTATAATTTGTGCTTAATGATGAGCAGGGACACGAAGGACCTGTGATGGGAATGGCTTGCCACGCATCTGGAGGATTGCTAGCTACTGCTGGAGCTGATAGGAAAGTTCTTGTTTGGGATGTTGATGGTGGTTTCTGCACTCATTATTTCAGAGGCCATAAAGGGGTTGTGTCAAGTATCCTCTTCCATCCTGATTCAAACAAAAACATTGTATGTAACAATTCCGTCTATGGGTCAAATTATCTGGGAGTAGTATTTGTGTTATAAAGGGATAGAGTTTCTCGATTATAAAGAGATATGTTATTCTTGTAAAGCTATATTCCACTTTTGTTTGATGATAAGAGTGTGTTCTTGATGGTGTGGTGTAGCTTATCTCGGGAAGTGATGATGCAACCGTTCGTGTCTGGGATCTTAATGCAAAGAATACTGAGAAGAAATGTCTTGCCATTATGGAGAAGCACTTTTCAGCTGTGACTTCAATTGCTCTATCAGAGGATGGATTGACTTTATTCAGTGCTGGAAGAGATAAAGTGAGTTCTATATCCTCTCTAGTTTAATTGAGTTGCATCTTCAGGAGTAGGACTGTTTTCTGTTGGTGTTTTGTTAAATGGTATGAGGCAGTAAATTACGGCCTTTATTCTAAAGTTCAGTTGATTACTGGTGCTAACTTATTGGTTAATCACAGGTTGTGAACTTGTGGGACCTTCATGATTATAGCTGCAAGGCTACAGTTGCAACGTATGAGGTACTAGAAGCTGTGACAACAGTTTCTTCTGGGACGCCTTTCGCTTCATTTGTAGCTTCTTTGGATCAGAAGAAGAGTAAGAAGAAGGAATCTGATTCTCAAGCAACATATTTTATTACTGTTGGTGAACGTGGTGTTGTGCGCATCTGGAAGTCTGAAGGGTGAGCCTTTAATAGGTTTTGTTACGTTGATAATGTTTGGTGTAAAGTCATATAAACTATCCTGGCGTAAGAAAAATGTATTGAAATCTTTGGCTGTTTACTTTGACAGTTCAATTTGCCTCTATGAGCAAAAGTCGTCGGATATTACTGTCAGCTCGGATGATGAGGAATCTAAAAGAGGATTCACTGCAGCTGCTATGCTGCCTTCTGATCACGGACTGCTTTGTGTGACTGCTGATCAGCAGTTCTTTTTCTACTCCGTTGTGGAAAATGTGGAAGAAACAGAGTTAGTGCTAAGCAAGAGGCTGGTTGGATATAATGAAGAAATAGCTGATATGAAGTTCCTAGGTGATGAAGAACAGTTTCTCGCAGTAGCTACAAATCTCGAGGAGGTAATTGAGCTTTTTTCAGCCTGTATCATACGGGCTTGGTCATTATCCTGTGAGTATGATCAAGTCTAAGATTCCATTATTCATGGACTAAGATTTGCAAATATATATATATGCAGGTTCGTGTATATGATGTTGCAACAATGTCATGTTCCTACGTGTTAGCTGGCCATAAGGAAGTTGTTCTGTCCCTCGACACTTGCGTATCTAGTTCTGGGAATGTTCTAATCGTAACTGGAAGTAAAGACAAAACTGTAAGTCCATTTACTCACCTTGTAGTTTTCATAAATTATGTTACGTACCACGAAAGCTAGATTAGTAGGGATGGAATTTTTTGTTCAAGATTTCGTTAGGGTTGTTTGTAGCTTATGTCATTGCTTTTTCATGCACATCATTCCCCACAACATCACCTACAAAAAAACCTTTTCTGCTAGAGTGATCTGTGGACTCGGTTAACTTGTATTTGATTACTTTACAGGTAAGGCTATGGAACGCAACAAGCAAATCTTGTATCGGAGTTGGTACTGGCCATAATGGCGATATCTTAGCGGTTGCTTTTGCGAAGAAGTCCTTCAGTTTCTTTGTCAGTGGAAGTGGGTACGTGCTACATAAATGATTGCATATACCTTTTATTTTGATATAAGTGAAGCATGATGCTTCTAGTTTATGCATATATTGTTTATAACAATGAGGAAATCCTGATTAGGACTCTGTTCTTTCTTTACCCAGCCACCCAACTGAGGAAATATAAGAAAGGATCAATTACCCAGCCACCCAGCATAAGGCTGTTTACTGTTAGGCCTTATACTGGAAAATAAATTTTTCTATCAGATTAGTAGTATAGAGACTGTGTGGTCGAGAATTTTTGACTTCTGTTACCTTCATTTCTCAGTGAAATATTCTGGCTGTAACTAATTTGTGTGCATAAATGCAGAAAGTGTAGAATCTGTCTTGATTGTTAACATAGAGACATGTATCTATTGTTATATCTCCTACCAAACTGTAGGGATATATTTTTTTAATCTCTTAATTACGTTCCTTTGGATTAGTGATCGTACACTGAAGGTCTGGAGCCTTGATGGTATTTCAGAGGACTCAGAGGAGCCCATTAATCTGAAAACTAGAAGTGTTGTCGCTGCCCATGATAAAGACATCAATTCCGTGGCTGTTGCTCGTAACGATAGCTTAGTTTGCACTGGTTCTGAGGTAAGACAATATGATGAGCAAACATTTGTTGTTTAAGTTTATGGTAATTCATTCTATTGAACTTTTTTCTAATACAGATGAATTGAGAAATTTGTCTTCCTTTCTCTCCTATTGAATGAAGATGCACTGGGCTCTGATGGAGACATGCTTCACGTTCTTATCTGACTGTTGGTTTCTGTCTTACAGGATCGTACAGCTAGCATATGGAGACTACCAGACTTGGTACATGTTGTTACACTTAAAGGACACAAGAGGCGGATTTTTTCTGTTGAGTTCTCAACTGTTGATCAGTGCGTAATGACAGCTTCAGGAGATAAGACAGTAAAGATATGGGCTATATCTGATGGTTCCTGCCTCAAAACATTTGAAGGTCATACCTCAAGTGTACTTAGGGCCTCATTTATAACTGATGGAACCCAATTTGTCTCATGTGGTAAGTTTCACTAATCACTCACTACACTGATGTCATTTCTTCTTCATTTTTAGTTTTAACATTCTAACCATGCACTTGTAGGTGCCGATGGTTTGTTGAAACTTTGGAATGTGAACACTAGCGAGTGCATTGCCACATATGACCAGCACGAGGACAAGGTGACATAAACTGTCCTTGGTTTTTGATGTATCTTGGTCTGCCTTTGATGCTATCATTTATAGGATTATGAACTTCGGCTTGCCTGTATTTGTATTGGAAGTATTTATTTTTAGCCTTTTGATGGAATATGTTCATTGCCATTAGTCGCAGAGACCTCTTGCTATTCTGTTCAGACAAATAACAGTTCAACTTTTACAGGTATGGGCTTTAGCTGTTGGAAAGAAGACAGAAATGATTGCAACTGGTGGAGGTGATGCAGTTATTAATTTATGGCATGATTCAACCGCTTCAGATAAAGAAGACGATTTCCGAAAAGAGGTCTGTCAGTTCACTGATTAGATAATTTCTAATAGTCTGGTTTCTGTGGAGCAGTCATGTGTGCTTGATCTTTAGTCCGACCATCATTTTTGAAACACTTCCGATGTGCAGGAAGAAGCAATCTTGAGAGGTCAAGAGCTGGAAAACGCAGTGTTAGATGCGGAATACACTAAAGCTATAAGATTAGCATTTGAGCTTTGTAGGCCTCACAAAGTTTTTGAGCTCTTCAGTGGTCTCTGCAGGTAAAAAAGCCATCTAAGAACACGTACCAATTGCTTTCTTTTCTCGATATTAAGTCTCCTCCTTTTCTTACATGCAATTGGTGTAACAGGAAAAGAGATTCAGACGAACAGATAGTGAAAGCTCTTCAAGGACTTGAAAAAGAAGAGTTCCGTCTACTTTTTGAATATGTCCGAGAATGGAACACAAAACCAAAGCTATGCCACATTGCTCAGTTTGTTCTTTACAAAACCTTCAACATACTTCCTCCCACAGAAATTGTTCAGGTTTGGTTTAACATAAAAAGTGAAAAGATCAATATCAGTAAATAGTATCGGTTTCGCTTGGATTGATTTCGGGATTATTTTTCCAACAGGTAAAAGGAATTGGGGAACTCCTGGAAGGGTTAATCCCATATAGTCAGAGACATTTCAGTAGAATTGACAGATTTGTAAGAAGCAGTTTCTTGTTAGACTACACACTTGGTGAGATGTCTGTGATCGATCCAGAGACTGTTGAGACAGAGTATCCTAAGGACGAGAAGAAAAAAGAAAAAGATGTCATTGCTGCAATGGAACAAGACACAGACGAGCTAAAGCAGGAGACTCCTTCGAGGAAACGAAAGTCTCAGAAATCCAAAGGTAAATCGAATAAGAAGAGACTCATTGCCGAAGCACAGGGAAGCGTAATTGCAGTTTGAGTCTTGAAATACTTCATCAATACCATGGCATGAATTATAAATTTGATTGAGATCTGAGGGGTGGAATCCCAATTTTTGGTTATTCTCGTTTTCTTGTGTAATTGCCTAAATTGGTTGTTGTAAGTGCTGTTAGTTTTTAAATTTTTGTTGAGATTTAAAAAAGTATTTCGTAGCTGAAAAAGATCTATTCACCTTTTTGTTGTTTCTAGATTTTTTTTTGGGTTTTTGGTTTTACGTCAGCGTATATTAGCGTCATGGGAACGAACATGATTAGTAACGTAAAGTCGACCAAATTAGTATATCATTTCTTCATAGAATTAGAATCTGTGTAATACACGTCATGCATCACATAAAACATATCTTAATTTTATGGTTCATGAGGATCTTCACTTCCCATTATTATTCCCTCTTATCACTCTTTCAGCTCACTATTTTTTCTACCTAGACATCTCCTTAACATGCAACTTACAGCATAAGTAAGTGTCATAGATACCAGTTCATTTAACACCCACAACTTTACATAGATTGCTACGAAATTTTCAGGATTAATTTGAGTTTTCTCTAGATAAGCTTGATTACTCCAAATTAGCCATGTACTTTAAATACTGATGATTGTAGAGAGTGGAGAGAATATATGCAAGGTTATGTCTCATGAAACGTTCTAGAAGCCATCTTAATGTAATTAAGCTTCTAGTTTTCACCAGTGCGTGTACTCTGTACATCTGTATTTGGTTCTAATAGTTGCAACTAACATTAATCATGTGTTTTTAATATTACGTCATACATTATGCATGGAGAGGAGATGCCTAATTAGTCACCTAAATAAAATTTATATCGATTAGATTCTTCTAATCAGTCACCTAAATAATGTTTTAAAACAACTCTTATGGATATAAATATAAATAGGTCCCCCGATCGGCACTCGACAGGTATAGATCAAATTCATTAAGTTGGAGCACAATCAGATTCAATCTTAACCTCTTTCTGATACAATCATTTTGGATTTCTATTTTAATAATATATGGTTAACGTCATGAGAAAATCTATATGCCAAAAAAAATATAAGTTTTCAACAAAAGAATTCGCAATTCAGAAATATTCATTCATAGCCCTTCTATCATTCTAACTTATGTTCATATACTTAATATAATTAGTATTCCCATAAATAGAAATACTAACAAAAACATGTTCTCTATCAATATTCTAAACTCTGGCACTGGTTAATTTGGAATTGTCTTATCAACCTAGTTTAATTCAAAACTCTAGAAGAAAGAAAAAAAACTAACAAAGTTGTATACTATTTTATATACTATAAGAGTCTTTTTTCTTCTTCTTCTATATATGTCATGATTCACTTAAGAATGTATGACGTATATATATGGTGTATGAACATTCCCGTCGAATGTGTAATATGATTCCTCCTAACTAATATGCTACGAGAATTAAATAACCAACAGAACCCACTTTCCAATTCTATTGGAAGGCTAACGAATATACAAAACAATGTATGAAGTCATAATTTCTTTTTGATAATCTTATTTAAAAATTCTTCATTGTGCAGTGTATCTCCTCTTCTACAAATAACAACACTCTCCCTCCTTCTCTTACACATCACAAATACATACCTCAATTAGCTTATATGGTTATCTAGTGATCAGTTCGTTGTAGAATCATGTCGGGAACGATGGTTTGTGTTGCATGTGTTGAGGAAAATAAAGGGTGTGAATGTGAGCATGAAAAACCGGTTAGAGAGTTGGTGTTGGAGGCGGCGTCTGAAAATAGTTCATTTCTTCACTCTGTTATCAACATGGTTGGTATGCTCATTGGTACGTACCTAATATTATGAATTATGATGCACCAAGTCAATTTATACATTTGTGGAGCTATTTTGCTGTGAAAACATCCCTTGGTATGAATAAACATAACTAGAGTGTTGCACATGAGCAAGAGTGTGTTATACCAAGTTTTTTTTTTTGTTTTCTTGTAAATATGCATTTTTGGAAATATTTCTATACTATATATGTGCTAATCCTAACAATAATTTCATTTACTTATATTTTCAAGATAATCATTTTTCATACGTCGTAATGATTTATAAGCTTAAGCTATACATGATTAACTTAAAACATAAACTTCTCTGATTTTATAACCAATCAATAAGCAAACTCTGACGTCATGTTTGTCCCGTAACACAGGACTTGGCCAACTATCTATGCCATACGCCGTTGAAAGCGGCGGTTGGATGTCAATCTTCCTCCTCATATCATTCGGAATCCTCACTACCTACACTTCCCACATCCTCGGAAAATGTATCCGCCGCAACCCCAAATCAAAATCCTACTCCGATATCGGCTACTCTGCCTTCGGCCGCCACGGCCGCCTCATCGTCTGCCTCTTCATCTACCTCGAAATCTTCATGGCCTTAGTGTCTTACACCATCTCCCTCCACGACAACATCTCCGCTGCTTTTCCCGCCACTTTTTCTAACCACGGCCATTTTCCCGCGGCCAAGCTGACGGCTGTGGCGGTGGCTATCGCCTTGCCGAGTTTGTGGATAAGAGATTTGTCTTCGATCTCGTTTCTTTCTTCCGGTGGTATTCTTATGTCGGCTATAATATTTGGGTCAGTGGTTTACACGGCCATCTTTGGAGGCGTTATTGATGATGGAAAGATTCCGGTGCTCCGGTTAGAGAATATTCCGACGGTTTCGGGAATCTATCTCTTTAGCTTCGGTGGACACATCGTATTTCCTAATCTCTATACTTCCATGAAAGATCCCTCCAAATTCACAAAGGTACGTTACAAATATGAAATATCCTTTTTTAAATTATTATTGCGAGTGTTAATATAAAATTTTATTTATACATATAATTTTTTTTTATTATCATATAAATTTCATGCGTTGCCTTGTATATAATAAAACATTATGCATTGCATGTCAAATTTTGAATACGTAGGTATCAATAGTAAGTTTTGCTACGGTAACGGCGTTATACGGAGCACTAGCCATCACAGGAGCGAAGATGTTCGGACCAAGTGTAAATTCCCAAATTACCCTCAGTCTTCCGAAACATTTAGTAGTTACCAAGATCGCTCTTTGGGCCACTGTACTAACCCCAATGACCAAATACGCCTTAGAGTTCGCTCCTTTGGCCATCCAGCTGGAACGTAGCCTTCCTTCGACCATGACTGATCGCACCAAGCTTGTGGCTCGCGGTCTTATGGGATCAGCTCTGTTGCTGGTCATTCTCGCATTGGCTTTAACCGTCCCTTACTTCGGTTATGTCTTGAGCCTCACGGGCTCTTTGGTTAGCGTCACAATCGCTGTGACATTACCGTCTGCTTTCTACTTGAAGATTTGCTGGGACGGGATGACGAAGTTCACACGAGCCGCCAATCTTGGTTTCGTTGTTCTCGGGTGTGTTCTTGGAGTTTTGGGATCTTTTGAATCATCAAAGTTGCTTGTCAAAGAACTCGTTCGCGTTCATGGAGGTTGAGTGGTTTTAAAATCGCGGTTTGTTGTTGCAGTTAATTATATAAAACTGCGGTTTGTTATATAAAGCGGAATAAAAGAAAAACGCAAACCTTTATAAACAAAAGATCGGAAGACATTGTTGTTAAAATCGAAAAGAAGAAAAGAATCAAGAACCAACAAATATATATATATAAAGATTAAAGAACACTGATGAAATCAAAAGGGGTATACAGATATACGTTTTACATGATAAGATTTACTTTTTTTTTCGCCTTACCTCGAAGAGTTTGTTATTTCTGGTTTACAGGTGCTTTCTTCTTGAGAAGATTCCCAACTTTACCAAGTAAAGTCTTCTTCTTCTTGATCTTCTTCTCCATCGTAAGCTGATCTTCTGCGGTTAAAGCGTTTCCGGTTTCATCGATGTTCTCTGTTGAGGTTTTGTCGCTTTCATCGATTTTGCTTGAATCCTCTTCTTCTTCTTGTGACTCTAGTTCTGATTTCTTGTCCGGAAAAGCTTCTTTCTTCTCGATTTGGCAACTTTCCCACATTTTGAATATAACTTCAACCGAATCATCTTTGTCATCATCTTGGGACTCATCTTTCTTCTCCTTCTTTTCGGTTTCCACCTCGGGTTTTCCATTCACTTCTTTCTCCTCCATACCGTTGCCATTGCTGTTTCCATTGCTGATCTGCTCTTGTGGAGGTTCGTGATCAAGGGTTTCGACTTTAGCAGATTTCTCTTCTACACTTCTATGACCGTTCTCAGAAGAAAACTCAACCACTTTTGGTAGCAAATCATAGTCTTTCTCGCTCTCACTGAGCTCGCCATTCTCTTCTTCCGGTTGCTTCTTGGCCAATATTGCTTCCTCGAGTAACTTCGATAACTCCTCGATCTTCTTCAGAGAAACATCCTCCTTCGCCTTCAGATCCTCGTTTTCGTGAATGACGTTCTGAAACTCAGTTTCTTTATCCAACAGATTCTCCTTTAGCTTCATGCTTTCAGCTTTTGCTTCCCCGAGAGTTTCCTGAAGATAAACAATCTCTTCTTCCACTTCTTTTAAACTGTCTTTCGTCTGTGCTTCTTTCTTCCAAGCTGCATCGGCTTCTTCCTCGGTTCTCTTCAGCAGATTATCCAGCCTATTCATTTCTTTCCCCATCGAAGCAACATCTTCTTCCATTTTCTTCACATAATTCACCAAATTGGCTTCTTTCATCTCCCAATCCTTCTTTGAGCTCTCGAAATGTTTCTTGGTTTGTTCAACCGCGCTAACAAGAACATCGATCTCATGTCTCGCCTCGTCAAGCATATTCTCGTACTTCTCGTTTGTGGCTTTAATCACCAACTTCAAGTCATCTATTTGTGTTTCATACTCGTGATCGCCTTGACTCAACAACTTCTCTTTCAACTCCCTTCCTTCACTCGACACTTCGTGCAAAGCTGAAGCCAAACTCTCCATTGCTTTCTTACTCTTCTCCTCTTCCTCTTTTGAGCTCTCTAAATCTGATAAGAGCTTGCTTTTCTCTTCTGAGAGCCTTTGAACCCTTGAAGTAGCATCTTGCTCCTTCTTCAAAGCACGATTCTTCTCCTCCTTCACAGTCTCAAGCTCACTCTTCAACTTCTCTACTTCTTTTTCATTCTTAGATACTTCTTCTTCTACACTGCCCAACCGTTGCTCTGATACCTCAAGATCCTCCTTTTGTTTAGCAACTGTCGTCTCCAATGTCACAATTCTCTCCTTAAGATCAGTGATTTCAGTTTCCGTGTCATGCAATTTATCATTGCTTCCTTCAAGCTGTTTCATCACAGATTCCAAAGATACAGAAGCAGACCTCTCCAACTTGTTAGCTTCTTCTAGCTGTTCCTCCAGTTCTTTGGCTTTGCTCTGCCACTCGTTAGACAAGCTGTGTGCATTAGACTCAGCCATCTTCGCAGCTTCAAGGTCAACATTAAGCTTCTCGACGATCATCTCTTTTTCTTTAACCTCTGCCTCAAAACCTCTCGCTGACTCAAGATCTCTTTTCAAAACCACAATCTCGTCTTCTAGCTTGGCAACCATCTCGTTATCCGATATGGCAGTCTTCTCTCGGGTTGAATCAAGCAAAGCTTTCAACCTCGTTAACTCCGAAGACAAGATGTCAACTTTCTCTGCATGAATCTCAGCCGTCTTACTAGCATCCTCCGCTTGGCTCAAGGCCTTACTCTTAGCATCAAAAGCCGCAGCCAATTCTTCATTGATTTTCTCAAGCTCCTGTCTAACCGCAACAAGAGCAGCAGAATCCGAAGCATGTTGGTTCTTAACAGTCTCAAGTTCTTTCTTCAATTCTTCTTCATTGTTCTGAACTGCCTCGATCCCTGCCTCAACAGCCTGAAATTTTTCAATCTCAGAATTCTCCTCCACATGCTTCTGAGCTTTTAAAGCATCATCAAGCTTCAGAGTCACTTGTTCAGCTTCTTTTTTAGCTTGTTTGAGTTCATCAAGTGCTTTAGCTTTATCCTTCTCCAATGAAGATATCCGCTCATTAGCTTTCTTCAAATCTTCCTTGATCTGACTCAACCGTGTGGTCGTCTGCGGTGATTCTGTTCCTTTCACCGCTGCTACTCGCGCTTGAGATTTCTGCAAATCATCAGCAAACAAAATTGATATTAAAGAAACATTTTCAGTCGAAGCAACTCCAAGATAAACACAAATGGCAAAACTTTTAACTACCTCAGGAGGAGTTGGAAGCTTTGGTGATCGTCTCTCAACAGAAGATTTGGAATTTGGAGAAGAACGATCAAGAGAAAGACGTGAATGTGGAGTAGTAGTAGATGGAGAATTATTATTACTAGTTTCGGATTTATTAACTGTTCTTTTTGCTATTCTTGGAGTTGCTGGAGATGATTTCCCGGTAGGAGTAGTAGTAGTTGTTGTTTCGGACAAACTAGTTCTGTTTCCAACAAAAGACAATAACAACAGTCGATCTCAGAACAAAGAAATAAATTGCCGCAAAAAATTAGGACAAAACAAATGTAGAAATGAATTTAGTAGATCCAAAACTCGATCATTGACAATTTCTCAAAATAGTAACTTGGATCAGATCTACTACGATCTACTAAAAAATTTCCCAGAGAAAATAGGATAAAACTAAAACAGAGTGAAACTGAGTAAAGAGTCTTACTTAGTCTTCGAAGCCATAACCGTCGATCGCTGTCACCGTCGCCACCACCGTCGCCACCACCGTCGCGCTCAGTTGATCAGAAATTCGATTGATAATTTTGCTGGAATTGGGACTCAATTTTCAGATCAAGAAAGAGAGAGAGAATGATTCGAATCGGTGGGATCGAAGTAACGGAGAATGATATAGATAATGGCAGGTGTGGTTGTCTCCAGAGTGGCCTCACTAACTCGTTAAAAAGAAGCTTATTTATTCTGCTACCGATCCGATGTATAAAAACAAAGAAACCACTAATAATCTAGCTTCATTAAATAATGGTAAAATAGAAATTAAGAGAACGTGAAGGTTGGTAAAATGACGATAATGACCCACACTCTTCTTTTGTCCAATCAAACTGACAGCGAAACTACCGTCACTCTCTTCTTCTTGTTCATATCATTGCGGCTTCTAACAAGATCAACGGTTCTTATTGTTCGTCATTTTCTTTTTTGTCAACGTTTCCGTGTTTCCTATTTATTATTATACGGTTGGTATATAAATGCGTTCATAAGAAATAAAATATATAAATCATTTTGGCAAAAATATTTGGTATGATTCAATGATTTTGTTTGGTAAAACTATACATTCTTCATTATATACTTCAAAATAAAACTATACAATTCATTACCATCAATCATTATCGCAAAGAAACTATTATTGTCATGATATATACTAGGTTTTATTTATTTATTTACATCTTATTTATTAGGAATGCAAAAGTAAAATGGGCATGTGACAATTGGTAAAGAACACATGAGATGAGACTAATGATTCCTTTATCTGCCCAAAGTATAATCATGACGTTTGTTTATGCAAATTAAAGCAATTTGGTGTTTGTTTATACGGTGGTTCGAGAATATCTAAAGCTTGGAAATCAAGGAAACGAAGAAGATCGATCCTCTTGAGAAGATATTAAACTTAGACCAAACGAAGAAACTCGTGTTCTGACTTTCCAATGGGCCTTCAATGTTTGGGCTAAATGGGCCAGAATTTATTTTCTTGGTAAGGAATGGGCCAGCTAAAGTTGCAGAACGAACCAGTTTTATGTGCCAATTATTTTCCAACTGAAAACTCTCATAAACTACAAGAAACACAGAATTTACATTGACAGATACAAATTCAATGACTAGTGTGTGTGAAACCTTTTGTTACACCAAACAAAAAAAGAAAACACAAACAAGAGACATCTAAGAATTTCTGTAATTCTCAGATCCTCCATTGAGCAGTGCAAAGACATTGATTCCGGCTTGAAATCTGTCTGAACAATGGTGTGAGAGAGAGTTCATATATAATTCTTGTGAATAAACATCACTCTTCCTGTGTCGTCTGGTTTTCAATTGTGTTAGTGAGTTCAATGGTTCTGAGATCGCGGAGATGTTGCAATATATCTTTAAGAATATCTGTTCCTTTGTCACCTTTCTTCGCTGAACTCATACAGTTTTTCAGAAACTCTCCATCTGTTTCCAGCTCCTGTAACCTCTCATAGACACTATCAACTTGTTTGATTATCTCCAGTTTCTCACTGTCCGAACCAAAGTTCTTTTCATCTGATTCTGGTAGTCCTTGAGACCCGTCTTCTGATTCGTTCTCTGCTGCGTCTAGAAGAGGTAGCAGACTCTTTGCCATTGATGCCATTGTTAGTCCTCCATGTCCATTACTCGCTTCTTCATAACTATTGCTGAATTCTCCCGGATCCTCAGCAGATTCCTTGTCCTGCATTGTTACTAGCCTATCCTCTAACACCTTAAGCTGATCCAAAATCACTAACCTCTCTTCCTCAAACTCTGATAAAGATTCACCAAGCATGCTCATATGTTGTACGCAATCTAATGTTATCTTCTCCAAATCCACATCCATCTCAGAAGAATTATCCTCTTCTCTATTCTCCTCCTCTTTATCATCATCATCAGCCTCACAATCGTTTTCCACAACGATGATCTTGTTCTTAGCTTTCGATTCATACTCCAAAACCTTTGCCCGATAAACCTCAAGTTCTCTCTGGAGTTGTTCCTTCTCTTTCTCTCGTTTCACCATCAAATGATTCAATAGCTGCAAGGCTTCTTGATCATACTCGGCTTGTTCCTCCATCATTCTCTGATACTGCAACGCTTCCATCTGAACTTTCGCTTTCTCTTCTTGTAGCCTCGTGATCATTGCCATTGTCTGGTTAGCCGATATTGCAGACGCGCTTCTTTCTTCTTCCAGCTCTGCATATAAATCTCTCAGTGCTTCTTGTTCTGCTCTCACTGTCTCTCTCAACCTTTCAATAGTCCTTAAAGGATCGCCACCGTCCATCTCACTCACTAATACATTCCCATCTCCTGCATCTTCAGCAGCTGCATACTCATTTCTAGCAAGAAAATGAAGTTTCTTGTTAAACAAAGTACTGACTGAAGTTGGAGTTTCCGGATCAAGCTCCTTAGTCGTTTCTTCTCTATCTTCTTCTTCTTCTTCGATTTGGCTACCTATGAAAGAAAACAACTATATTCAGACTTAAAGTGCTTCACAAAGTTAGATAAACCAAACCAAAGATGTATGCATATGTGCACAAGGCCTGCTTGAAGAGATTTTCGATAACAAAAGAGTCATTCTTTTTGCTTACCAGTGAAATTCTTGCTCTCAAACTGGTCATACAACAAATCTGCTACTCCTGTTTCTTCTTCTTTTTCTTCTACACGCCCTGTTGTTTGATCACAATGAGGAATCTATAAAACCCAGAAAACTAACACATATAAAGTTTCAGACTTTGGATTTATGTTCTTACTCTACCTGAAATTTGATCTTCCCCATATGTGGCAACATTGCTTGTGTCATCATTCCTTTGTTCATCCTCTGAAACTCTTGATTTAGCTTCGTTCCCAGGAGAATTATTGCTGATGATAGATCTTAACCCATCCTCTTCAGACACTTCTCTCAAGCTTAATCCATAACTCTCAACATCTGAAATCACTTCACCATTTTGCTGCTGGTCTTGCTTCTTTCCTTCTTCTGCTTTATCTCTGAAGAACCCTAAGGGATAAGATTCTCTATCTATCTCAAACCCATCTCCAAATTTATCATCATCGATCATCTCTAAGATCAATCCTCCATCTTCTCTGTCACCCAAAGTTTTCCCCCAAATTGATGACTTGAGAAGCAAGTAATTAGGGTATGGTTTATCCGCTAAGCTCTTCTGACAACATGTGCAAAAACCTAAACCAATGTTGCTCTGTTCTTCTTCGCGATTAGAGCAATCTGAGCATAAGTTCGCCGATTCGGATAATTTCCCGTGAGTTCTGCAAAAACTCAGACTAGCGAGCTCGGCGATGTGATTTTGACATAAAAGCTCTTTGTAAGTGAATCTGTTTTCTGGCTTTCGCTCGAAGATTCGATCTAGCTTCGGACAGAGAAGACATACTTGCTTAAGACCGAAGAAAGAGGCGAATTTGACGATAAAGTAAGTGAAAAAGGAATTGAGGAAGATAAAGAACATGAGAAGCCATTCAAGGAATGCGTAGACCAAGATTACGGTAATTCTATTGGTGTTTCTGCTTAGCTTCGTCGCAAAATTGTTGGCCGCCATTGATTTTGGCTCCTCTGCTTCCGACTGAGAGAAGAGAGAGAGAGAGAGAGAGAGAGAAGAGGAGAGAGTGAGAATGATGTTGTCGGGTTACATGCGCTAACGACGCTGTCTTTGTCTAGTTTCAAGTTGGTTTAGATCTGAACCGGAACTATAAACTAAACCGGAATAAGTTTTCCAACCTTAACCTCGATTTTTTGGTTAGCTTAAATAATAGTAGTACGTAACCTTTGAGAATTCAATGTTAATGAGAAAGTAGAGTAATTTTTTTCTAAACAGCAATGTTGTGTTTTGTATAATAAAAAAAACTCCATTTAACCATTTATGTTTAGTGACTTGGTTCACGGTTTGTTATCATTTTTCATGTGATTAAAAAAAAAAATAGGAAATTGGAGAGAGAAATTGGCTAAAGGCAAAAAGAGAGAGCGTGATGATGAAGATTTGGTTGTCAAAAGAAACATAAAAAAGGAAAAGGGAGGTTAAAGCGAGGTACAGTACTTCTTATTGCTTCTTTTGCTTTTAGGTATGGGTTTACTACTATTTTTTTTTTTTTTCCTGTCATTAGCTTTCTCTAATATTCGCCAAACGAAACTGCATCTCACTAAACCACAAGTTGTATCGAAACCATACGCCCAACCACCTAATAAATTTACCTAATAAAATGGTTATGGATTTTTCAATTTTGGAACAAAAACAAACTTTTGTGAAAAGAGCTATGTTGTTCTGATTACTGATTATTGGTACAAAATTTACCTAGTTGGTGAGGCTATTAAATAATAGTAAATACAATTGTAACATAACCAGCAAATATAATAAATTAATAATATATCCACTTTCTGCTGTCAAAATAAAATAAAAATAAAATCCACTTTCTGCTTAAAAGGCATTATGGGCCCCGACAATAGGACTGGTAAAATAGTTGACAATTGATCATTTTTGGGGGCATTTTCAAACTAATTGGGTCCTCAAAAAACAGAAATATTAATAGTAGGTAGTCTCATCGACTCAAATGATCACAATTAAATGGTCCATGGGCCGCTATTGGTCGGGTCCGAACTTGAGAGAATAAGAACTACCTGAATTTACTGAGACACTAAAGAAGTAGTAGACTTGAGAAAATCAAGCCTAGCTTTGGTCAACTTTATCTTCTCTTCTAATTCTTCTACTTGCTCCTTTACACCTCTCACCACTTCTTCTGGAGCTTTCTCCACAAACTACATATTTCAGCGTTAAAAATGTTGTAAAACAAGCAGAGTCTAAAACTAATGCACCATGTTTAATAAGCTTATCGAAAACAATTTCTAGCAAGGGTTTAAGAGACTCTTTTGATGGTTATGGTATACCTTTGGTGAACTGAGACGAGTTATGAGGGCGTCATATTCAGTTTGCATCTTGGAGAGACGTTTAGAAATGCGTTGGACTTCAGATGATATATCAACCATGGCTGCAAGAGGTAGATATGCCTCGAGTCCTTCACTGGCTACAAGGTGGACTGATAGATTTGCATCACCTGAAGGACCAACCATGTGAAGTTTTGTTGTGACCATGATGATTCAAGGGAATCATCGAAAATGTAAATATTGAGATAAGATGCAAACAATGAAAAGAAAAGAGAAAAAAAGGATTAAAGATAATTATACCAGGAGGGGCATTGGAAAAATGGACGTTGTTTAAGTCAAGCCTGGATAGAAGAGCTAATACCTCCTTCTCTTTCTGCACCGCCACAAGAACACAGTTTTTAATAAGGAAACACAAGGCAAACTGATGAACCTTATTCGTAAGATAATTTAACTGTTAGGAAGCCACAAGTTACTGACCGAAATATATTCAATGACCTCTGCACTTCCAACAACTGAGGCAGATATACGCTTTACTGGTTCCACTGAATACTCTGCTCGTGCATTTCGAATTGCTCTAGTCTGTGATTTAACAGGCAAGGTGTCAACATGCTCTGAACTTTTAATAGTATAAATATTAATTCCTTTAAGTATGGTTCTGTTTGAGGTTTACAGAATATATTAAGGTAAAAATTCATACTGACCAGAGCTTGTAAATTCTCAAATCTTTTTATTGATTCAACATTCCTTGGAAGTGAATTTTGTGGCCATGGAGACACAATGAGCGCTTCTTTCCTGTAGGGAAGTGCCTGCAATTATAAATGCATTCATAATTACAGTTTTATGAAGCTGAAATCATTTTTTGGTAGCAGTACCAAAGTATCAACCATATATAACTAAGTTTTCGGTCCTTTTATTTCATCCTCAAAAGAGGCTAAACTACCAAAAAAAAACTCAAAGATAACAGCTTAAGCATGCTTTGGTAAAAAAACGGCCACTACAAAAACTCTAAGGTATAAGGAAAATCATGCCCAGTGCAGTTGGCCTAAGTAAATGGTTAAGGGCCAATTTAAGTAAAAATGAAATACACAGATAGCAAAACTGAGAGCATGTTACCTGCCATAGATCCTCGGTTACAAACGGCATAAACGGATGCAACAGCTTAAGTATATTCTCAAAGACATATAACAAAACCGCCTGAGAAGCTAGAGAAACTGAATTGCCTCCAGATCCATACAGTCGAGATTTGCTGGCTTCAATATACCTTTAGAGTATACTAGTCAGTCAATTAAGTCCAAGAAACATGTGTATTGGTTATTAAGAGTTGACGTGGTGATACCAATCAGCAAAGTCACTCCAAAAGAAATCATATGTTTCTCTTCCTACATCCCCAAAGAACAACTTCTCATAGCTTGCTGTGACAGAATCAATGAGAATATGGAGTTTTGACACCTGAAATAATACAAAAGGAATATAAGGTGGTAGGCAGATTGAACTGTTGGATAACTTCAGGGTAAAAATATTATACCGCCCAACACTCAGGCAAGGGTAAACTAAGCAGGGTTTCCTCTTTGTCCAACTGTCAAAAAAAAAAGGAAGCAAAATGTTAGAAAAAATCCTTATTGTAAAGTGTCACAACAAATCGATAGTAAGAGAGCAGCCTAAGGTAGCTTATCACTTGTGATGCGACTCTGCAGCTGTTTTAAGTAATGGCAAAAGGTATGCAGGTGGAGATACTCCTGGAAAGAGGTCTGACCAATCTCCTATATTTAAAGCTACCTCGTTTTTTTGTGAGACTTTTATGGTTCATGATCCCAAACACAAAGATAGTCTAAACATATTATCAATGACTTTCGACTTTATACCATACTTAGTCTGTCACTGAAAGGACAAATATACCACAATTCCCTAATACTTTCTAGTGGAGATGGAAAAACAAGCAAACCTTGAGGTCCAGCAAATTCTCCCAAGCAGATGTATCACTTAGACTAGGCAGACTATGAAGCACAAACTTTCCAGCATTCCAGAGTTTGTTGGTGAATGCTTTATTTGCAGTTAACCTCTCAGTAGATAAGTTCAGATCCTAACAAAAAGGTAATGGGGAAAACAAGGAATATAGACATAAATATGACATTTTAATATAAACCTACCCAAAAAAGCATGGTTCAGCTGCCTCAACACAGTAGAGATCAAACCTGACCAGCAGTTCCTAGTGCAATCGTAAATCTCAGAGCATCAGTGCCAAAATCTTTAATTGTGTCAAGCGGATCAATCACATTCCCAAGAGATTTTGACATTTTTCTCCCCTGATAATTCCAAATAATCTGATTAACTACTTGGAGATATACAGAACGAGAATCCTTAAATAGAAATCCTAGAAGTTACCTAACGTTTAATAGCATATCGGGAAAAGTGAGAAATAATGATATGAAAAGCCTCAATGATCAAGGTTTGAGTGGCTACCTCGTCTTGAAAAGAAAAGAAAAAAAAACATTTACTAGAACAAGCAAAAAGCCTAACACTTACTTGTGAGTCTCTTATAAGTCCATGAAGGTAGACATGAGAAAATGGAACGGTCCCTGTAAATTCTATTCCCATCATAACCATTCTTGCTACCCAAAAAAATAGTATGTCATGCCTGTCCAAATAAATGAGAAAGGTTATTTAAAGGAAGTGATGAGAATTTCAAAACCGCAAGCTGCAACTAAAGCGCATTTTCTTTTCAGATTTTACTTAATTTAGACATTAGTTCTTGCCTTCTTGGCAACAGAAAAATTGTTGTTGGTCCTAAATTTTTTTCTTCCTAGTGAAGGGTTTACAACAATAGCCCTGATAGTAGCAGCCATTGTTTTCCTGATCGACAAAAAGAAAGGAATGTACCCTGTTTCTAACATATTTGTTGGGTAGAAGTTATTGAAATCCTTCGCTGCTACATCAGGCCAGCCAAGAGTGCTGAATGGCCACAACGAGCTGCAGAAAAAAAACATCTAAATAAATAATATAGGAAGTTAATGCAAAATGAGGAAAACTATGTTCAGCGTCATATATGAGGAAACGCACTAATTCATGGTGACTATTCCGAGGAAACTGATACTTTCACATGATTAAACTAGTGACTATTTCTAAAACAAAGACACACAGAAGAAAAGTAATCTCCAAATAAATGAAAAACTAACCTGGAAAACCAGGTGTCAAGAACATCTGGATCCTGATATATTTCAACATCTTTTCCATACTTCTCAAGGGCTTTCTCAAGGGCTTCTTCAGCACTTTTAGCAACTATGTAGTCCTCCTCGCAATCCTTTCCAACCACATACCAAACTGGTATGCGATGTCCCCACCACAGCTGCCGGCTTATGCACCAATCCTTAATATTTGTCAGCCAGTGATTGTATATCTGCAAGTGGTGACAGGAAATAAAAGCAAAAGCAGAAGTATGCAGTGTAAACAATCAAAAATCAAAACCTTTCAGAGAATTTGCCAAACTGAGGAGAAAAAGACAGATACCAGCTCAGTAACTAATAACACCAACCAGTCGCTTGCATACCTTCTCAAATCTCTCAGGTATGATAGTAAGTTCTTTGTTTTCAACAGCAAGAAGAGCCTTCTCAGCTAAAGGATCCATGTGGACAAACCATTGTTTGCTTACAAGTGGCTCAATAACCTAACACCAGTTAAACCATGCATGAGAAAATTATGAACTTCAAACGAACTGAAAAATTAATGCTGGGTCAGTAGAAAGATACTTCTCCACCACGCTGAGATCTTGGAACTCGTAAAGTGTGAGGCTCCTTCTTAACAGCTAAACCTATCTCCTCAAGATCTGCCCATAGTTTCTCCCTCACCTCAAACCTGTCAAGGCCACTGAAAATACGATGTATGTTAAGGCGCCATGGACGTTAAGATGTAACCAAAGGGTATTCCATTCAGCTAAAATATAAGTTTTAAACAAAATGTTACCAAAACAAGCCAGCGACGTCATTAAGTGTTGCATCCTTGTTCATCACATTCAGAATGGGGAGACCTAGCTTTCTTGCAAGAAGGTAATCGTTGTGATCATGCCCAGGACTTATCTTCAGAACACCAGTCCCAAAATCCTTATCAACATACTGCCATGGTACACAAAAAAACTGATGAGAAATGCCTGAAGAGCAGCAGAGGAAATACTATGAGGTACTCAGTTTCTTGGTTCTGAGTAACTAGAACTTAGAAGTTTCCCAGCAAAATACTGATACTTAAAGCACGAAAAATGGCAAAGAAAAACAACTGCAGCGTTTTCCTTGTTGGACTTGAAAAAGATATTTGATCCTAAAAGACATCATAAAGAGTGCATAGGCAGTAGATCGGAGTTCACCTTATCAGCAATAATTGGGACATGACGACCATATGTCATAGGTACAATTGCTGTCTGACCAACATATTTTGAGTAACGATCATCCTGCCAGATGCCAAATACATTTCACAACATTAATCCTCAAACGATACCCAAAAAAGAGCACCTATTCCAGGAAACGACTAGAAGACGATCTACATTCACATGAGATCCAAAAAAATCAGCATCTACTTTGTAGATTACATCTGCTTACATTAAATTGGACCAGCAACCTGACAAACTACCTGGACTACATTTTCAATTTCATTTAAATTTTACATAATAGAAATATAAATGAAAACCACAAAAGGAAGAAGAAAATAAAATGTGTTACACATTATATACTTTTCCTCCCTAATATTAAATTTGCTTCTAAGTTTTTATCAAAAAAAAAAACTTGCTTCTAAGTTTGTTAACTGAGCTCTGTGTGTATTCAAAAATTATAAACACGTCAAACAGACTTTGATAATGCCATCTGTCATTCCCGATGTCCTATTATCAACGAAACCAAAAAAATATCACCACCTACCTCAGGATGCACGGCAAGGGCCACGTCACCAAACAATGTCTCTGGACGAGTCGTTGCTATAGTAAGAAAATCAGGACTGTACGAGGAAAGATCAGATTAGCCATTTCCATAAACAGAACAAAAGTAGTCACTGATCTTCCAAGAATAATTTGCTAGCAAAATTTAAGGTTAACTACTGCCGAAGCAACTCTTACAGACCCAACGCTGTGTTTCACAAGTTTTAATGATCATACGACATAATCTAAAGCCTCCATAAGATACGTTTTTCAAACACTATAATGCTTCTTTGAACTCTCTAATAGCAGAGCATAATCAAATTGATGTGAGAAAAAATTATCTTTTCACATAATTTTGCTACATATAAGGGTCCATAAAATACAAAGTATAAGGAAAGGCGAAGGTAGTACTGGTAGTTGGACAGTACCTTCCAGCTACACGGTATTTAATATGGTATAGAAACCCAGGTTCCTCCGAATATTCTACTTCCTGGTAAGAACAAGGCAGTCACTTTTAGAAAGAAAAAAAAAGTAATCAAACAACAGAGTGTTAGATAAAAATACATCACACACCAAGTCTGAAACAGCAGTCTGTAAATTTGGGGACCAGTTGACCATGTAAGATCCTGGAAAAACATTATGCCAAAATCACCAATAGTCGTATGAGTACAGCACAGCTCTACTTACAGCTACGACAACAGAAACCAAAATACATAAATTCATAATAGCTTACCTTGATATATCAACCCCTTGTCATGAAGCTTCACAAAAGCTTCGACCACAGCTCCTACAAATTCAAGGTAAAAGAGAATCAAGGAATAAATTCAAGGTGAAAGTACATACAATTTGAAATTAAGAGCAACGAGAAACTTTTTGAACCACCTAACAACTGAATAATATTTTACTTGCCGAAGTTTTTGAATTCCAAAATACCACTCAAAATCATATAAAGTCAACTTTGAGCACCACCTATGGTCTGCTTTAAGAATCACCATCTAGAAGATATGGAAACTATGAAAGATGCCTTACGACTCAATTGCTCGTCAAGAGTAAAGCGCTCTCTACTCCAATCACAAGAAGCACCCAGTCTTTTAATCTGATTTGTGATGGTTCCGCCATACCTGAGAAAAACCACACAAACTATAATTCCAGCCTTACCCTTAACACATCAGATACAAGTACAGTGGATTTTATCTTTTAATGAAAGCATTGGCCTTTGGAATGGTTCAGGAACATCAGATTACTCAATTATAAGAAATGTACAGGAATCATCTCCTGCTTAAAATACTTCATAGTTTTCCAGAAGATCAATAACTTATGACTCGTTCGAAGAATGGAAACACCGCCAGAGTATCATACAGATACTTTTGAAATAGATATTTTGAATTTATTCATTGCAGTGATTAGACAGCATACTTTTCCTTCCATTCCCAGACTCTTTTGGTAAACTCATCTCTACCTAAGTCCACTCTCTTAATGCCTTCTGACGCTAGCATCTTTTCCACGACCAACTGAAAGAAATATTGCAGCTTCAGTAGAATATTTCAGAAACATTCACCAAACAATGCAAATATTATCTATACAAATTATACTCTACAAGAAAAGAACTTTTTGACAAAGTAAATGTGGTAGATTGGTATAGGAACAAGAGCAATGGATTGTGAAGAAGAAGATGTAAGAATCATAGTGAGCACAAAACAAACACGCAAACACTAGTAGAAATACCATGCAAAAAAGCTTGAAATTTGAACGAGGAAATGAACCTGAGTGGCAATACCAGCATGATCAGTCCCGGGAAGCCAAAGTGTTGGTCTCCCATTCATCCTATTGTATCGAACCATAATATCCTGTAAAAAACAAAAAAGCGATGAGAATAGCAGAACTATAGTATAACACAGTTACAGCACAAAGAAAACATGGAATTACTAAACAATATTTCAAGCCAACTTAAGAAGTGTGGAAAGCGCCTAGTATATACGAGCTAAAGCTAGACGAACAAACTAAAAAGGTTAAACGAAAATAGGAACATAAATTAGAATACCCAAATGACTGTGAATTATTCTCAATATGGATTCCACAACCTCAAGAGTGACAAACATTGCATGGCCCATGTGCAGAGAACCAGTAACATTAGGAGGTGGCATCGGTATCACAAAAGGACTGCCTCCTTGGTCAAAATTTGGTTTGAAGTAGCCTTGCGACTCCCACCTAAAAATGCCCAAATCCAAATGATCATCAGCATTATCACAAGAAATCCATGTTCCCATAGGTTACATTGGGAAGAATGAGACACTTTTTATTTGCATTGTGATATATCTTAACTCATAATAATTCCATTAACTCACGAGTAGAATATTTACCATTTGTATATCTTCTCCTCCGAAGAAAAATCAAAGGTCTTGGATGTCTCGGGAGAAGTAAATACATTATTTCCTGACGCAGCAGCTGAATACAAAAGAGGAATTCGAATAAATTTTTACTGTAACAGAAGAGAAGTTCCAACAAAATCGATTGGAAACAGAATTCGACACTGGAGAAAAGAAATAGCGAGGAACGTACCAGAGAAAGAGAATCTACGTTGCGAGAAAATTGAGTTCAAGCGGGATGGGGAAATTAATCGACGGCGTCGGCGAGTGAAGAACAGAGTGTTGAGCTGGTGAGGAGAGCTGGGAGATAATAGAGTAGTAGTAGGTGTGGGTAGAGAAAAAGCCGTTTTGAGAATCATGGCAGATTCTGAAGAAAACGCCCGACAGAGATTCCCGAGAAAATCTGGGGCGAGAAAAGAATTTGAAATTCCCAGGAAAATAAAGATAAGCTGCTAGTGACACAAAATGGTAGGGGTTTAAGGCGGAGGAGGGAAGGAATGGATGACGGGAAGGGTAATTCCGTAATTATTGTTCTTTCAATGGTCGTCTAATTGCTCTGTAGCTTACGGTAAATAATTTGCAGATGGTTCAAAATTTTAGTAGTGATTGGTCGGTACATTAAAACTTATATGCAAGCTTCCCCACTATGACACAATATAGTTTTCATCATATAAGCAATCAAGGATTCAAGGTATATATCATTGGTAACAGTTGAAGAAGATTTGATTATTATGTTTTTTACATTTAGTAGAAGACAAGGAAGCTTGAGGTCAACATCAAAATCTCTTAACCCATAACCTTTGGTCTCCAACCAGCAATTACATCCTCTGTTTCCGCCCGTGTGTTCGTGAATGATTCCCTCGAGAAAACATTCTGTAAATCATTATGGTGCAGTTGGTTTAACCGAATGAAAATAAATCCAAAAAAGAATGTGGTTGTTCAGAATAACATCGAAAGGACTAGCTCGGTTTTTCTGACATTTATTTACCTCCATGTAGGATTTGACGAAAGGAAGTGAATCTGGAACAGACCAGTTCTTGTAATGTCCCAATGCAATCTTCATGTGGTATAACTTTGGTGCCAAGGACAAATCTGCTGCCGAGATCTTCTCTCCATTTATGAAAGGGCCCTTCACATTATGGAAGATAGAGAAGTAAATATATGTTTCAATCAACAGCCAGAATAATCTACTCTAAGATCATCACAACTATTACTTAAGGATATACAAGAGATCAAAACCAAAAGAGCTTACATTGTCCTTGATATAATCGTTGAATGTAGTAAGCTCATCCAACAAAACTTGCTCAGTTCCATCTCCTGAATCTTTGCTCTTCAGAAAACCGACAAATGTGGAAAAGATCTTCGATCCACTGCAGAAACAGACATAAATTAAAGAATTAAACGTCCACACGCAAATTCTTAGCTGGAAGTATGCAAGTTGTCAAATGAACCCTTTTTCAACAAAGAACACTAGAAGGTCAATTGCACAAAAACAAGTGCATCATAAGACCGAAAAAAAGAAGAAGGAATGCTTACACTGAAGCCTTTTCAGGTGGGGTAGCAAGAGGAGGCTCAGGATACTTCTCTTCTAAAGCCTGTGTTATAACATCTGAATCCGGAACCCATTTCTCATCAAACTTCACAACTGGGACTTTACCTTCTGGACTAATCTTCAAGAACCTAATAAACAATAAACAAGAACACAACCCATTGAAAAAACTAAGGAAATCACTGCCATTAATCAAGAATCATGTCTACTTCAGGCACGTTATGGAAAGAATCCAAGAATTCACCATTCTGGTTTGTTACTCAAATCCACCATTTTCATGTCATAAGGAACATTCTTCTCCTCCATTGTCAGTAACACCTTTTGGCAAAAAGGGCCTATCAACAAAATTATGCATATAATCAACTCACTGAGAAAAAATATACTTCAAAACCAGTACTCGCCACAAACATAGAAGCAATCGTGTTAGCTTATTAAACCTTAAAAGTATGTTTTGAATAGTTTCAGTTTTCGAAATTAAGAAACAATCTAAACACCAATTAAGTTTGACACGAAATCCTCAAATTCTTAAGTCTAAGTATCTATCTGCACCAATGGAGCTAACACAAATTATCTATCTCCAATTCGAAATTGAGTGAAAGAGGGATCAAATTGCAGCTAATCATCAACATTTCAAAGTTTACGGAGAGAAAACTAACAGTCTCCGAGCTTGTTGGGAGTGGTGATAGAAGCTTTAACGCAGATTTCAAGAGGACTCGCCGCCGTCGCCATTGTAACAAACCGGCCAACCCTTCCCGGTTTAGTCGAACCGCACCGCTTGATAAAACCGGCGCGGCTCACTGACGCCGATAAAACACCGGCGGTGGTGCTTGGTTGAAACCTAAGGCTTATCATATTTTTCGCAGTGGTTTAATTTCCAACTAGTCAACTGGCTCATGACTCAGATAATCAGCAAATTCTCAGTGGCTAAGTTGACTGACACGTGGCGAAATATAAGATAATCAAGTGAAGACCAACATGGGCCTCAATCTCTTTATATTCTCAGCCCATTACTGTTAAAGTCTTTTAGCCTTTTAAAAAAAATGATTTCTTGAATATGCTCAGTGGTAGTCTTGATTACAAATGTCAAATACATGTTCTCCATAATAAAGACATAGAATTCAAAGAACTTTGAACCATTGGCTCGCTGGATCACAAGAAGCATCCATGGTCAAAAACTTGCAACGGTTAGCTACGACGCTGTTGTCACGTTCGTCTACGTCAAGACATAGCAACAAACCATTACTTGTCTTGAACGACAAATGCATCTTTGTAGCTGAGATTTGTCCCAACTTAGAACACTTGGTACCAACTCCGAGCTTCACCTTTTGTCCAACAACATTTGGAGCTTCGACGCACATTTTGTTGATCCAAAGAATGCCTTCACTGGGATTAAAGGTCCATGGGTCGGATTTAGGGCATGGTCCTAATCGAAGTGTTGGTATATTGTCTGATGGATTATTAGTGACGCAGAGTCCTGTTGATGGATGGAAGAGAAGGTTCTTGTTGGGTCGCAATCCAGGTCCTGGATATATAATCAATTACGAGTCTTAAAGTTTGAGTTTTTTTTTCTTTTAAGTGATTAAGAAGAAAAAAAACTGATCTGACCTTTAAAGGCATGTTGGATTCCGGAGAGTTTTTGCAAGTAAGTAGAGTTTCTGATGTCTTCCAATTGGCTTGCAAAAGGCCATAAGACTCATCTAAATCCGTTTTACCGGTTCTCAAATAATAATCTCCGGTTAAGGCCCAAACCGCCCAATCCAAATCATTCTCGGCCGCCCAAGCCACCAAACAATTCATATACCGGTTTCCGCTCATGTCACCGCCTCTCTGGTCCGTCCCAAACTCACTCAAGATCAAAGGAAAGCCTCTTCCAAGCAAGAATCCTCCGTTGTGTGTAACCTTTTCGATAATTTTGACGCAGAAATCATTAGAGTTGTGTTTTCTCCACGAATCTCGGCCGTCGGAGAAACTGTACCAATGGAGCTCGAAGACAAGTTTGTCCGTGAAGCTGACGTTCACGGAACGGTCACGGAGGAAAGAGAGGTTTGTATCGAAGTCAATGCCTGAGAGGATGACTAGTAATTTAGGGTTTGCGGCGTGCACCGCCTCTGCTCCTTGCGGCATATGCCTTCACGTAACCATTAACGCATGCATGCATGCAATTAATTACCACGATAACGTGAACAATATAAACAATCAAACAATACTATTTTTTGTGTGGAAACAATAGCGAATGGTGAAAAGTGAAAACTAACTCAATTAACATGTACTTCATGTACTAATTTTTTTATGTGTGAGAATTTTGAGAATTGTCGGTTGTTAAACGTAGATTCATGTTTGTTGGATAGATTCATAGATACTAAATTATCTTTATAATGTATGTGAGTGAGTCTGGGGTTTTAAGGTGTAGAATCAAAAGTAGCTTTTATGAATATTTATATATTTAAAATTAGCAATATGTACCTGAACCAAAGGTCAGGGTAATCTCTAGCACCACGTGGCTCGTTCCTAAGGCTCATGCCAATAACGTGAGTGAAATTGCGGAAAAGAGTAGCCATCTTCCTCAAGCCCTTGGCCCAGACGAGGGGATCAAAGTGAGGGTAGCCAAAGAAAGCATCGAGGTCATTATCGCCGCAGCACCAGCCTGGCGTTGTCAAGTGGTTATCTAGTATCACCATTACTCCGTTTTCTCCTAAGTTCGACACCACTTCCTGACAACATATAATAACAGTAACCATATATCAGTTTCACATCAAAACCATTTGACAATGAATTGATGATATGTCACTTATTTGTTTGTTAAATTTAGCAAATGGGAATTGGTTTGATTTTGGTTTATATTGTCCCTTAGCTAGACTAGGTTCTTTTGCGATCAATTTTGGTTAATTTGTTGTTGTTTCGAATTAGATCACGTTTAGATATTAGTCCATCTAATGAACATAACCCGGTTTAGTTTGGCACAATTCAGATCGAACAAACCGATGCTCTATCATTAAATTTACCTGGAATGCATTGAAAAGGGGAAGATGAAGTAATTTGGGATTGTGAGTTTGAATCCCAAGAACATCTTCAAACAACTTCAAGCTTTCGAAAGACTGTTTAACGGTAACTTTAAGAGCCAATGTGTCATTAGTCACCAAATCAAGAGGCCAAGTAAGCCTAACGCAGTTAAATCCCATTGACACAATCTTCTTGGAGATAGAGTCTAATGGTTGTTTGCTTAGCCCTTCAGCCACCGTGGGCTGGAGATGAGCCGGCCAGTTCACGCATGCTAGCTTCACCCTTTGACCTTTCTCGTCCACGATCCATCGTGACTTTGTGGAGAGAGGATAGCTTGTGGTTAGCTTTGATGTTGAAGAAATGAATAAGAAGAATAAACAAAAATAGAAGGATCTCGCCATTATTGTGTGTTCTTATTTTTTGATTTTGATTACTTTGAAATTTGAATTTGATTCGTACTTTATATGGCAAAGAAGTTGGTTTAGTTTCTGGTTTTTAGCAGATAATACGTGTTCAATATGGTTAAAGATTTTTTCCAACAAAATAAAATAATTGAAGAGAAAACAAATAGAATTAACTGTAAGAAAAAAAACAGTAATCGACCGGATAATAAATGTAGTTAGTTATAATTTATCAATCAAAGGTGTATATTTTCTCGAGAATTTTCAAAGATACTTTTAAACATGTCAAAAGTAATGTATTACATAAAGCGATTACATTATTGTAATCAACAGTAAAAATCTGTTTCTATACTAATTTCATAAAACAAGAAAACAAATTACACGTTGTATTAAGTGTGTGCAAAAATTAAGCTGATTAAGACATGGATGATAACATTGGTATCAGAGACAAGTCGTGACCAAGATTACTATTGACTTTTTGTGATTTTAGGGAGTTCAATAGAAAATAAGGGCAGAGGGTAGCCAAAACTCAAAGCTGGGGAATTCTAAAGACTTCGCAAGTCACAGGTTCTTTAGGGAGGAGACTTGAAAATGTTTACACAGAAAGACTTTCCCATGGTTTTGAAACTTCAACTATGGAAAAAGAAAGGGTTAAGAGCTAACGTGTGTTGACAAGTCTCAGCTACGTCTTAGCAGATTCATGAAAGATGAGTTTTACGATTCTGTTTATATTAAGATAATTCAGTGTTTTTTTTTTCTTTTTAACGCCAGTTCTATTCTCTATAAACGGATGACTCTGAATAGATTCATGGAAACAGGTTATGAACACAGAACACATATTGATTAAAGTACACTTACAATGGAATAAAGTATTGAAACTATTCTTAAGAACCAAAAGCCACTCTTTGCACAAAATCTGGACGTCTTTTTGAAGGCATGCGAATAAGTCCTGTTATCTGAAGCTCCATCACAGCTCTGCAAAATCGAGCTCTGTTGGAATCAAATGTTAAGGAATCAAAATTATTATATGATAAGTTACGAAATTTTGGTCGTCTGCATTTATGTAAATGTCCTGCAAAATGAACAAATACAAAAGGATGAACATTGGTGGATCACCGATTACTAATCTTAACCAAAAAAGGATACTGAATTAAAGCTTCAGCGGGTGCTTCTGGTTCTTCGCATATTTCCTTCCGTTTCTTTGATTTTGAAGATGACTTAGATTTTTGTTTAGCCTTGCTACTCCGGGGAATAAGTATCGTCTTGAAAGATTGATACCAGTCATGGAGGTTAATGACATCAGCGTGCTCTTGCGCCAGTTTATACCTATATTATCAATTATCACAAAGCTTTTCAGTGCAACACATATTGAAACAAACAAAGGAGAAAGAAGACAGTATGTGTTCATGTGTATCGTGTATATGCGTGTTTGAAGATCGTTTGCCTCGCCGATTATCTCTCAAATCATATACTCGACAAGAAAAAGTAATACCGGAAGAATTGTTTCAACAAAGACAACATGAGAATGCAAGTGTATAAAAGTAAATGAATGCTCACAAAATCGATGTATCATGCATGGAAGGCAGTAGAGTTGTGCCTCTCTGGCTGCAGCACACACAGTGGAGGATATCGTGAGATTCCAGTAGATCTAATTGGATCCTGCCTCTCGGGTCTCCAAGTAAAGCCTAAAACAGATATAAATATCAAATTAAGAGGAGGAAGAGAGAGAAGGCCATATGTAAAATTTTAAGCACCACATCAATCATTCTATGAATTAGTTAAAAAAAGAAAATGCTCAGACTCTCTCAGAACTGATCTTGTAACCGGTTTGCTTTAAGATAGTTGATGAGAATGATACCACGGGAGCAACAATTAACAATTAATTATCTATTATAAATCTTCCAAGTAATGTAAATATAAGTGAATCCGAGAGGAAGAAGGATGCTGACGACTTACAGATTGAAGTTTATCGACATTCTTGAAACACAAAATTTCGTGGAAAGGAACACTCTCAACTGGCTTCATATATTCCCTGTTCCATACAAAAGGCTGTGATTAATTCTCAAGACGTGTACATAATCTAACATGGCAACGTTTTAAATGACGGCAGCAAATCAAAAGCCATATACAAGCAATGTCAAGTTCAAAAACAAGTTGTCTCCTTGGAGATAAAAAGACTGACAAAATAGAGTTCACCTTAGCATGAATTCTATGACTGTGGCAACCTTATCAGTCATGGCTTTAAGCTCTTTTTCAAGCTTTGAATTGCTTCGAGATGCATGCTTTCTGTCACATCAAAGTACCACTTCATGAGCAACAGAAACTAACGAGTAGATGAACTTATGTATGTAGTAATGATTATATATCAGCTGAATAAGACACTAAGTTTCCTCATCTATCTTTTCCCATACACAAGAACGATGGGGACAATTGAAAATATATTTCAAGAGACTATCTTGCCAAGAAGATCTGCTGGAGGTAAGCCGAATATTAAAAAGAAAAACAAGAAATTATCTGACATGTTGTTTGGTTTGAAAAGACAACAATATCTAGAGATTTACTTTGGGCTGTTAGGAAGTCCTTGTCTCTGACCAGCTGCTTCCACGGCTCTCATGAACGGATGCAATTCAATAACTTTGTCATTGATCTAACAGGAGAGAACAAACAAACAAGTTAATAGCTCATCGAGAACCACCATGTATTTAGAACTGATGATAGACTAACATATATCACATACGTGATATCTCTAACTCAAGAAAAAAATTCAGATGCTCTAGACCAAAGAAAATGAAAGAACAACTGGAAAACAAAAGAAAAAAAGTTCAGAACAAATGAAATTAAAAATCACTTAAAAATATGCAAGTCAAGAGAAAGGGTAAAAACTTGATAGATTTTAGTTAGTTAATACCTCAGTGAACTCCGCAGTGAGATTTTCCCAACTTTTCAACATGCTAGACAGCTGTGAAGGTGAAAGATCCCTGAAAAAATTTGAATGCAAGAGTTTCAGAACTTTTGAGCTAAGCTCCTTGCGGAGATATTTACACAAGCTCTCAATGACCTACGATTTTTAGGCCTACTAACTCAAGAACAGATGAATTTATTAATCCTCAAAATCTTGTTCCTTAAAATTTGCAATTTAGCATAAGTACACTAAGCCACATGAACAGATCCAGCAGACAAATTATGTGCGGTCCATAAATTTAAGACCGTCCTGAGCTATTGTGTGAGGGGGAAATTTCACGTTTCTTCATTGCAACACAACTCACCTGAGCTTGCGCAAAACCCGTCGGATAACATTATTACGTCCTGAATTGTGACTCTGAGAGTTAACAATTTCCGAAGGTGAAAAGTATTTCAGGTAACGTGCTTCTGGGTCAAGTATCTCACAGAATATGTCTAGCAATCGAAGTTTATCAAACTTTCCAGCTTCATATAAGCACTGCAAAACAATAGACAAAGAATCTGCTCGTTAATTTATCCAGAAAGCACAAATCACTCTAATCAGATGAAAAACCGATCTGCCTCATATTTCCTCGAGTGATGTATAATAGAAGAAGCATAATATGAATGCATCATGACTTGGGAGTCCAACTAAACTGACAGAAAAGCTAATTCAATAGATACAACAAAAGAACTGCCTTCAATCTAGAGATGAAAAAGAAACAGTGTATCTATAAAACTCAATATTCATCCAAGCGGAGAACAGAAAGTGAAAGTTCCAAAATATTTCTCTGCCCAATAAAACAGGTTTTCCTATCCAAGTTGTTGATAAACTGAGAAATTATTTTGAACAGACAATGGCATCCCTGAGTCATGTAAGACAATGAAGTGGCTCTTTCTACGATGATGAACTGTTAAATTTTTTTAGAGAGAACTCACCAAAACTACTATGCTCCAGGGGTTTGGCATCCTTTGCAAGTCCAACAAAAAATGAGGTAGCATTTCAAATGTACTCCGAGTAATTTTATTCCTAGTAAAACGTTTATGAGCCGAAATTAGTGTATCTGATTTCCTATAATTACAGGGTCCAACAAGGATTAAACCTTGTCATAGAAGTCCAAAGCCACTAACATGCCCATCAGTTCTTCAACCATACAAATAGTGGAAATAAAACATAATAAAAGTAGTGAAATTCTCTGAGGTACCTCGTCACAGATGGCAAGTCAAAGGCATGTTTCATTGTTGCTTCTGTCAATAGTTCAGTGCCTTCACCTGACAGCTTTACAGGTAAAATTTTCCTTAGAACAAAGCGGGCTTTATTATAAAAAATTTACGACAAAAAGGGCTACTGTTCTAGATGACCAAAGATCCTCGATAATTTCTTGACATAAATACATATGTACTCTTAGTAATATACATAGATTCTTAATATGCGAAGCATGAACTAAAGTTCTTTGTTATCAACTACGCTAATATAGAAATGGCAGTGCCAACTTAACCAAAGTCAAATATGATATCTGAGAAAGTTGAAGGTTCTGTAACAAAATATGGAAGTTTTAGACAGGTGCATCAAGAATACCTGATTAACACCATCATGACAAAAGTGCTCGAGCATGATGCTTAAAGGCTCTAATGAGAAATGTTGTAGACAGGCTATCTGAGAAAAGAATGTATAGCCAAATGAATAACAAAGAGTTAGCAATCCGAAACAGGGTTAAAACCTAATACAGCATTAAGAATAGAGCTTGAAACCTTGAGAGTTCTAACAAAAGATGTCAGTGTTCCATCTTGACACAAAAAGTAACTTCTCATAAAAAGTGCCACCTTATGGCTAACAGTGAACCCAGAACACGGCTTTAAGAAAACAGCCTTGAGAACTGCATCCATCCGTTCAGCCGGGGAGCTCAAAGTGAACCTAGTAGCACAAAGTCTCTGCAGCGCGTTCACTGATAATATCTTTCTAGGCGCATCATGTGCTGTGGACACACCCATTATCAGAAAAATTGGAACTTTGATTGCCCATTCGCTGACAAGAAAAAATGAAAGAGCAGGTCACCACACTCTGATATGGTAATGACAAAAGTGGAAGTAGATAAAGTTCAACATGATATGATGCAAACGTAGCAAGCATAAAGATGAACTAATACCTTAATATAAGAATTAAATCCGACAGTACAGGACCACAGCATCTCTCTGTATCATCCACAATTATAACCACGGGATTCTCATGGTTTTTGTTTTCTCTGTACCATGATGCGAGAATGGTCACATCAGCCACCTGTTCAAAATTCGCATAGTGAAGAAAATGACTCAGTGGATACAATTATTGTTCAAGTAGCCCACAAAACTAAAGGATATGGAAGGCTATGCAGATTTACTAACATCTACGGTTGGCATCACAAACTGGCGTAACAAACCTCTAAGGCAACCTCCTACACCACTCTTGGCTGAGAAGTCCATAGATGAAAGCTTAGCCACATGACATCCTTGAGACTTCAAGTGCAACTCCAGTTCTTCAAATGTCAATAAATCATCAACCATTTCCAGATTCCCTGACAACAATATAAAATTACCTTATAAGAAGAAGCCAAGTAATTGCAACTGGTTGCTTGTAAATATGAAAGTTTCGTAACCCATCAAAACATCATCCAAAAGTCATAAGTCAAGACACTAAGTCTTTAAAGGACTTACTGGTGAGAACCATTGCAGTAAGCAATTGCTTAGAAGAAGCTTGAGTTAAAACAGGATAAGATCGAACTGCTTCCGATAACTTAAGTGCTCCAGATGATATGATCGATTCAAATGATTCCCGTATCCAATCATGAATCCCACTAAATACTTTAGAGTTCGAATTTCTCAGGACATCCTGCAATTCAGAAAAGTTACAATGCTACTTTATCATGGTGTATAAAAACACTAACTTTGAAGATTTCAAACACACTGAGAGAAATTTAGAGAGAGGAGATTGAGACTGACTTCAATTGTTTTCTCGATTTTCGACCAGACAGTCTCGAAAACTTTAAAGCGAAGAGTTGAGAAAAACTGGCCATCTTCCTCTTCCACGCTTTCGACCTCAGATCTTTTAGCAATTTTAGGTGAAGGTGATTCGATCCTCCGCTTGCTTTTCACAATCCCAGTTAATTTCCCATTGTGATTACCAGACGAAGCCTTGTGAAGTACAAAAAATGGCTGCCATGAAAAAGAGGAATATATCATAACCAGCTCAGAACGAAAAATTCAAACTTTGATTTTTCTTCTCGCTTCAGTGAAGAGTAATCAAACAAAATTTGACGGAGATAGAGAGAGAGAGAGAGAGAAGGGACCCGAATATCATTCTCTGCTGTGTCGCTGGAATTGAATGAATCGGTGGTTGAACATTGCGGAGGATCGGCGACGGTGCCGGAGGGTGCCATGGGAGAATTATCGGTTGGTGGAGCAATCGAAAACGACGAAGTTTCTTAGGGTTTTAACGCGACTGCTTCTCGTGCCGCTCTTTTTGGCGGGAAAATTCGTGACCCGGTCACAGATAGGGAATCTCAAAACTAAACCAGACTAGACCGGAATTGGAGCGGTTTATAAATTGAATACTACATATATTCTTCTCTTATTTTCATTTTTATTTCGTTTTTTTCTTATTTTTATTTGTAAAAAAAAACATGCATACCCTTTTTTAATTTAGGTGTTCTTTCTATGTGAGTTGGTGTTCTCATTTTAATAGGGGTGTAATTAGTTGGCCATTTTAATAAAAAGATTCAAAATCAAGTTTTGACCAAATAAAGACCACACATGTTTTTAACTAGAGAAAAAGCTTATAATGGAAATGTAATCTTAAAGTCTTCCTAAATAAATATTAAATAGCAATTTAATAATGTTCCTAAATTTCTTAAGATTTACATAATAATACTTTATATATTAGTGATTATTTTACATATTAAATGCACACAAAATATCTCAGAATTTTCTGAGAAATTAGCAGAACAAAAAAAGAACACTTCAAAAAGAGAGAAAAAAGGGATAAATAAGGGAGTCAGATTCTTCTTCTCCGCGTTTAGAAAAGGGTTAAGAGGAATCAGACACAGAGACAAAGATAAAAAGGTAATTAGTTACTGTAGTAATTAAATAAGTAACCATGTTTAAAAGCTCTTAATACATTGTGAGACTAATCCAACAAATATTCGTCATAACAAATAATTTATTGTAGAAATTTTATACGACTGACTCAGTATATATATATATATGTATATGTGTATATGCGGGCGTATAGATCCTGAGAGGTATATATCTACAGTTTTCATCTCTGGCTCGTGTTGTTTTGTGTATATCACGAGGAAAGGCCAAAAATCGAGAAGAAAACTTGAGAGCCATCACTGAATCTTTCTTAGACCAGTGAAGGAAAGATAGAAAGATAGATATTTGTCAAATCAAATCTGGATATAGAGATAAGTTAGGGTTTGTAGGAGTTGGAGAGGGAAATTAGGGTTTCGTGTTTCTCAATAGGTTGATGGAGATGGTGAGGGAAGCGAATTCAAGGGGGAGATGATTTTGAGACCTGAATCATGTAATGTTATCTCCCAATTTTAGGATTTTTTTTTTTTGATAAAAAAATTATCTTTAAGATTCCGTGTTTTATGGGTTCGTTCTCATATTAAGAAATTGGTTACGATTCTCTATGAGATTTTATTGGTGATTGATTGATGATTTCTATTGGTAATTCGTGATTTCTTTTCTGGGTTTGGTTTAAAATTGGAAATTTGTTGTTTAGCTGCTTGATGATCTCGTTTTTGATATGTTCTTTGTCCATTTGTAACAGTGGCAAGGCTGGATAGAAATCTGTTTGGCAAGTCAGGAAATTTAATTTAATTGAAGATGGTGAGATTAGCTAAATCTCTCTTTTTCTTGTTGCTGTATTATCTCTTTTTCATGAGGTCACTAGATCATGAACCCTTGATCGTTGAACTTTTGATTGATATATTGCTATTGCTAGAACTAGACTTTGTTACTATATGGACCAGTTAACTATCGAATTCACTCCTTTGATTATTGTTTCCTTTTTCTAAATCTCTTTAACAGCTTCTATTTTGTTATATCACCTGCAGGCTGATAGAAGAGTTGGTAAGCGCCAAATGGGTCAGAGAGGTTTTTCAAAAGTGGAGTCTGGAACTTGTAATGTTTGTTCTGCTCCTTGTTCATCATGCATGCACCGTAATGTTGGTTTCACAGGATCAAAGTTGGACGAGTCATCAGATGAAAACTGTCATGGAGTAGTGGGCAGCCAGTGTTCTGTAAACGAGGATGATCTTTTGCCTTCTTCTATGGTTAATGCTCACAAGAGTTTAAATAACACTGCTAGTGAAGCAAGCAATCTTGTCAATTCCAGTCATGATGCTCTCTCTGAGAATGCTGAGAGTAAGGAAACTATAAGATGTTCTGGGATATCAGATGATTCCGGAGCTGCTGCAATGACTTCTAAGCCATCTCTTTCTGGGAGCAGGATGAAACATAAAGTTTCTGCATCAGCTAATATGTTAGATCAGAGCTCTAACTGTATAGAAGACCAGGAAGATGGGATCTTGTCTGCTGATCGAGCCAAACAGTTGAAGTCAGGTTGTTCTAATAACGAGATTGGCAATAAGGATTTAGCTGATGGTTCAGCTCTCAATTCTGATCCAATTCCGGGTGGATCTAGGAAAGATGAAGTGAAATTAGAATCTTTGCAGAATCCATCATCCAACCATGATGACAGAGTCAGTTCTGAGAAGGGAAATTTCAAGGAAAAATCAAGACCCGGGGGTAACAAAGAGAGACAGGAACCTTCAGTTGAAGGATCTACGCGTTCAGGAGAGAACAGGAAGGATGGTAAGTCAAGTAAGAGCTCTTCGTCCAACTCATCAGCTGTGTCTGAGAGCGAGAGTGATGATTCTGAAATGGTCGAACATGATGTAAGTAATGCTGTTTTGTCTCATATTAGAAGAACTTAGGAACACGTCTACTTCTTCCTTTGTTGCAGTATTTGTTCACTGAAATAATTCTCATGCGAAAGGGGTTTTTTTCGCTGAATAGGTAAAGGTTTGTGATATCTGTGGAGATGCTGGTCGTGAAGATTTACTCGCTATCTGTAGCGGATGCAGTGATGGGGCAGAACACACGTAAGCCTGCTCTTATTTTCATGGTAGAGAAAGCATACTATTGGCCAATTTCCATTTGGAATTTGTCTGCATATTAGGAGTATATTTTATTTTGGATAGATATTATCCATTGATTTTCTGTGATAGTAATACAATTGTGTATTTCTTTTACTTAGCTATTGCATGCGGGAAATGCTGGATGAAGTTCCTGAGGGTGATTGGCTATGTGAAGAATGTGCTGAGGAAGCTGAAAAGCAGAAGCAAGGTAAAGCTGAATATTTAACGGGACATGCTATATGTGAAAAAAGAATTAGCTGAATAAATTAGCATAAATTTGGATCCACGTTTGCTGTTTCCATTTTGTCTAACGAAGTTGAAGTTGAAACATGCAGAAGCTAAGAGAAAAAGAGAAACTGAGGTAACCTTCAATACTTATAGCTCTGGCAAAAGGCACGCAGATAAAATTGAGGCCGCTCCAGATGCTAAAAGACAGGTGGTTGAGGCTTCAACTGGCTCACCCAAGAAATCCATTCTCCCCAGAGTAGGTGCGTTATCTCGGGAAACATCATTCAAGGGCTTAGACAGGTTAAGGGGAAAGCTAAATCATCAAACATCATTCAGTGATGACACAGAAAGTGCACGATCTGCTGGTTCACAGCTCCAACCTCCAAAAGGTAGGCTGCATGATGGGATAGCTCTTCCTAAACGCAACTCTACCTTATCTCTGTTGTTGTATTTCTGGCGATTTTGCAGGTTAGAATAACTAGTTTTTTGTTTCTTTAGGTGCATTTTTGAAATCCAGTTCCTTTAATTGTTCGAGCTCGAAACCGAAAGTGCAACTTATGGATGATGCTATTCACCCAAGACAGAAGACTGGCAAAGAAGATACTGCACTTGATTTAAAAGTGGGGGGTTTTAGAAATGTAGGCAAGTCAATGCCAAGTAGAACTACAGATGCAGGGAATTCTGGTGGAAGCGACTCACAAGCAAAAATGCTTGGATCAAAAGTTTATCATTCACAAGAAGGCAAAAGCTTAAAGCAAGTGAAAGATCGTAATAGAGAAGCTAATGCATCAGCATCCTCCATTGATCAGAAGTTAAAGTCACGCGGCAATTCGTCTGTTTCACATGCAAACAATAATCGTGATTTAAAGGGTTTGCAGTCTGATGGTAAACGAGGTAACTTGACGAAACAAGTCAGCAATCTAAGCCGAAACCGTCTAGAAAATTCAGTTGTTTCGGGTATGATACTTATCATTTTTGTCAATAAATTGGTACTTCTGCTACTTTCTTTGATAGTACTTTGGTTGGATATGTTTTGGATCGTTTTAATTTATGAACCCTCCCTTTTTAAGATATTATGACTGAGCTCCATTGTTATATCTTTGTTCCTTGAGCAGGAGGAGATATTTCCACAAATGAAAAGTGCAGTGCCAGCGAGCAAAGTTCAAGTCAAGCTGACTGTAAGGATGAACTGCCATCCACTTCTTGTACGGGTGAAGGCATGCCAAACCACGGTACTGTAGCTTTACAGGATGGATTGCCGCGGTCCAGGGTACCTAGAGAGGTAGGGAAGAAAAGCAAAGAAGCCTTCAGTAAACGCCAAAGGTCTAGCCTGTTGGCTGGTGCAAAAGGCTTACCATCATCTCAAAAGGGAGGTCAGACTGCAGAATCCAGCGACACCTCAGGCGTGTCTGATAGTGATCTCTCTACCACGAAAAACGTTAAGGAGGATTTAAATAAGGGTAATAGGTTACGAGCAGCAGTAGATGCTGCTCTGCGTAAAAAGCCCAGCTTTGGCAAGAACAGAGTATTGGAGCAATCTGATGCGTCATTGGTAGCTAATGTGGATTCTAGTTCTGAAAAGACTCTACGAAATCAATTGCCTTCAAAGATGCATAAGAATCATGTGTCACACGAAGGATTGCAAGGAGGGCATCCGATTTTATGGCCTACTTCTGATCCGTACAAGCAGACAATTGTAACAAATGAGAAGCAGCTTATATTCCCTGGTGCTGATACTATACCTTCACGATTGGTGGAACCTGAAGTCAGTTTTCCCGCCGTAAAGCCTGTCATGAGAGATTTGCCTTTAGTTCCCTCACCTGTTATGTTGAGAAGCTCAGCCATTCCGGACCATGAGTTTATATGGCAGTAAGTTTTCCTTTCTTTTGGTGAAGAAGCTCTCTTTTTTTTTGGTGTTTATTACTTTTTTTGTCGAGGCATACCTTTTATATATGTCCATGTAATGCATTTTTGACTTGAAGTTCTTGTATCATTTTTCCAGGGGGGACTTAGAGGTGCGGAAAATCATAAACCAGTCAGCTATGCATAGCGGAATTCAAGCACATTTATCAACCTTAGCATCACCCAGGGTTGCTGAAGTGGTGAATAAATTTCCAGAAACTTTCAGTTTGAATGAAGTACCTCGGAAGAGTACATGGCCTACACAATTTGAAAAATTAGGTACTAAGGAAGCCCATATAGCTCTATTCTTCTTTGCAAAGGACACTGAGAGGTAGGTTTCCTACATGATTATTTACTTGCTTTTACTTCATGTTGGTGGTCTTAATGTTTAACTCTTAAATATTGTGAAACAGTTATGAGAGAAATTATAAGCCTCTGGTAGATAACATGATCAAGAACGATTTAGCCCTGAAAGGAAATCTCGATAACGTTGACCTTTTGATTTTTGCATCCAACCAGCTTCCTTCGAATTGCCAGCGTAAGAATGCTTATCAAAACTCTTACACTTCGTAGTTCGTACCTGTGCCTATGATCATTTTGTTGATGGTTTCTAGATCGTAATGCCAAAACTCTTACACTTTGTACACATGATTATCTTGTCGCTGACTCCTCAGTCATGCTACAATCCTGTTTGATAAGTCTTTAGAAAGTAGCACCGATGATTCAAAAGTATACTCAGAACTTAATGCCAGTTTAGTCTATATGAAATCTACTGCTTACATATATTACCCTTGCAGGCTGGAACATGTTATATTTCCTTTGGGGTGTCTTCCAAGGAAGAAAAGAGACTAACCCACAAAAGAACACATCTTTGCCTACTTCAAATGTTTTGCCGCGTGACAGAGACCCCAAGGAGCTGTGTCAAACGAGTTCTCCTTCCAAGCATTTGGAGAAAGGGTCTTCTCTACGTGAGAGCTCCAGCAACGGAATTGAAACACGGAATGGGACAGATGCACGTAGTCATGAGAATCCAAATAACAGGGAATCCTCTATTGAGCGATCACCGAGCAAAAAGGTGGGTTTGTTTTGTAGTCCCTGTGTAAATCCTTTGTCTCTGAACTTGTTGTAGGACATTTTCATCTCTTAATATAAGGAGTCCCTTTCGTCTCACTCTTAAGTTCCTTAATACAGGAGGATATTGCTCTTAAAGTGGAAGAAGCAGGTGTGAATCACATCCCCCCTCAAGTTACTGGATCAAATTCTGGAGATAGTCTAGTGAGGAAGGTTCAGAAAGTCGAGGAACAAGAATTAGGTGGTAGGAAGGATCTGCCATTGACGGTCATGGGCTCAGGGATCCAGTCCCATGGGCAAGATAATCCTCTAGAGAAAGATCTCAACAGTAGTCAGGCTAGTCACAGGAAGCGTCCACTTTGGGAACTGAGTAACCCCGCTAACGAGAATTCATCTGCCATAAACCAGAAAGTGGAGCTCAATAATGACGGTTTATGCGAAGGATCTCCGAATAAGAAGCTGAAGACAGAAAACGGAAGCAGCAGCCTCTGCCGGGATACATCTGGTCACGATTCCGGGATAATGAAAAAGAGTCCAAAAGTCGTGTTCCCATTGGACTTGAATGACGACAGTGAAATGGTGGATAATCTCAGCCCACTAGGCAATGACGAGAATAACAACAATAGACGTTTAATAAGCGGTACAGTCCCGAATCTGGAGCTGGCATTAGGAGCTGAGGAAACAACAGAAGCAACAATGGGACTATTACCTTTCTTAAGCAGAAGTAGCAACTCTGGTGAACAAAGTAATAATAGTATGAATAAAGAAAAACAGAAAGCAGATGAAGAAGAAGAAGATGACGCCGAAGTGGCAGCTTCTCTGTCGTTATCACTCTCATTTCCGGGAACTGAGGAGAGGAAGAATGTGAATACTCCGTTGTTCCTGTTCAGAGACCTTCCCAGATAAAAAGTTAAGTTATTATCGCAAGTTTTTTCTTTAAAATATATTTTGAGTGTCTTTAGTTGTCTTATGGTTGGTGAAGACTCCAACGAGATAAAATCACAGGTTTTGTATATAAAAATGGTGATGGGATTAAAAAAAGAAGAAAGGATACCGAATGTTTTTAAAATAATAACTGGTTTGATATATGATATCTATAGAAGAACAAAAGAGTGATCTGATTTCATCTGTCTCCACTTCTCTATAGTTGATTACAATCTGGTTAACATGTGATATTATTTGAAGAAATTTGTTCATCCAAGTAGTAATCAACTATTTGTAGTCATTTGGTAAAAGATCAATTGGAGCTGTGTCGTACTCTGTCGTCCGGTCGGTAACTGAGCAAATAATAAGAACGAGGGTAGAATAGTAAATTTATATATAGTTTTCCCAAGCAAGGAGAAGAAGATATACATAGTATATCCAAAAAAAAAAAACATGTCTACATATTCTTCTTCTAGCTCAGATCTCTCTTTTGTTCGTCTTCAGTTCCAATGGCGTCGTGTATTGCTACTGCTCCTCTTTCTCTATCTGGTAATCGATCCTCCTTTTAGCTTCACCTCGATCCTTAATTTCTCTACCTACTAAGCTCCTTTTTGTTTCCTCCTGAATTTTCAAATTGCTCCGTCTTTACTAGAATTTCATCGTCGAAGTTTCAGATTGATTGAATTTCATTTGATTTTGTACAATTCGGTAGCGTTTTAATCAGTATGGAGACACTTGTTAATTTGATCGTTGCATCGTTCCTCTATAAATTAGGCTTATTTTCTAGCTTAGGTAAAATAAAATTGAGATCAAAATCAATTCCTTATTTGCGAAGAATTATAGATAGCTATAGAGTAAGCAACTGAACAAACTCTAGCTGCTATTGAGCTCTACTTTGTGATTTGTAAGAAATTTCAAGAGAGATTCATATTAGCAAGCTTCTTGAATCTGTGGTTTTACAGGCGTGTCTCAATCTCATTATGTGAAAGCTAATGGATTGTCTACAACAACAAAACTCAGTTCTATTTGTAAAACCTCTGATTTGACTATTCACAAGAAATCAAACCGGACTCGCAAGTTTTCTGTTTCTGCAGGGTATCGGTATGTATGTATGCATTTCGTTCGCTATAGCGTTCTCTCTTCTATTGAATTGACTTAAAATTGTTGAAACTTAATTCAGAGATGGAAGTAGAAGCGGAAGCAGTGGTGATTTCATTGCTGGTTTTCTTCTAGGAGGTGCTGTCTTTGGCGCTGTTGCTTATATCTTTGCTCCACAGGTAATGATGATGTTTACTCTTTAGAAACCTAAATGGGAATTAGACATTATCTCATGTTTTCAATGGTTTTGGTTTATGTTACTGACTGTTTTGATCTAGTCTTTTGAAATGATGAGTAGACTGTGCTTTTGTTCCCTACTTATGCACATTCCACTGCCTAAAACAGACAGTATCTTTGTTGTTCTCATTACTGCTTCGTTGGTTCTATTTTGATTGGTTCTTGGAGCTTTGGATGATATAACTGTTTATCTTTCTCATGCAATCTAAAAAGCTGATGGTTATGATTATTCTTGTGTTGTGGTGATTTAGATCCGAAGATCGGTTCTAAATGAAGAAGACGAGTACGGTTTTGAGAAGCCGAAACAGCCAACGTACTACGATGAAGGTTTAGAGAAAACAAGAGAGACACTGAATGAGAAAATAGGACAACTTAATTCAGCGATAGACAATGTCTCTTCGCGTTTACGAGGTCGAGAAAAGAACACTTCTTCCCTAAATGTACCGGTCGAAACTGACCCAGAGGTTGAAGCTACGACTTGAAGGAAGAAACAAACAGCTTTCTTCTTCTGTGTTTCATTTGTAAACTAGAGTTAAAAAACCATTACTTATATGTTTGATTTGGTTCTTTTCTTTCTGGTTTGCCTTTGTGCTCAGTCCTTAGTAGAAAGAACTCTTGCAAAGTGAAATGTATACGTCTTTTGGTTTTAGTGTGAATTTGGTTCAATTTAATTCGAAAAAATCTTTGTTCTCTTAGTAATATATTGTAACGTAAATTATTTGTTTTCAGTGGAAATTTTATATTTATTACAAAGTGGATAAGGTTTGAAATAATCCGTAAAAAAAAAAAAGACAAGAGAGATAAACAATGGCCGGTGGCCTCGTCACAATATCCCAAAAGGAACCGAAAACGAAAACTCATAAAGCCAAAGCCTTTCTTCTTCTTCTTTTCTTCCGATTATTCCCAAACACAAAAATACTGCTGAGGAAAAGCAATCCACACGATTCGATTCAAAGTTTTCATTTTTTCTCTAAAAGTTTGGATTTTGATTTCGTTGCTGAACGGAAAAAGAATCAGCTCCTTTCAGTTTAGGGTTTTGGGTTTCTGTTTGGTCTCTATCAGATGATGTGTGAGGAGATTCTTCCTCTGTTTGTGTCTGTTTCAGATGGAAGACAATGATAAGTCTCCCCCTAAGGTAACTAAAAATCACCGGTCTTTCGTTTCAATTTTGCCTGGAAAAATGCGTGAGCTCCATTGAAATTTGGTTTATTAGATAATGTCTGGTTTTTGTTTGACTGGAATATGGTGATTTGATACAGTTTCGTATAGTATTACTCTTATGGATTCTCTAGTAGAAGAAAGGGTTACTTTGAAAAATTCTGGAAAATGATTATGTTTGCATGTTCTCTTTACATTTTCACAAATGCCCATTTGATTTTTGATTTGTAAGTTTTTGTTTGTTTGTTTGTTTGAAGGATTACTATAAGATTCTAGAAGTTGATTACGACGCAACTGAGGAATTGATCAGACTCAATTATCGGAAGCTTGCATTGGTATGTGAACTCAAAAGACCCTTCTCCATTAAAAATCTGGTGTTGCTTTGGATTAAATCTTGTTACTGAGAATTTAATTTGTGGTTTCCATCTACAGAAGTGGCATCCTGATAAGCACAAAGGCGATAGTGCAGCTACAGAAAAATTTCAAGAGATTAATGAAGCTTATAATGGTAAGTCTTTCTTTTGCATTGTCGGTTTCTATCGGAACATCAATACCATGTTACTGACATGATATTTGATTTTCTTCATTGGTCGAGAAAGAATAATTCATGAAGAAAAGAAACTAAGTTTAACAATGAGTCACTTAAAGCCTTCTACTTTTCCATTTAGTTCCTTCAGCCTTATAGTTCATTAGCTCTGCTTAAGTATTGATACACCTCTATATGGTTTCAAGCCTCTGATAATTTTAGGTTCCCTCTTCATCTTTGCCTCTCTGTTTACTTATTTCTCATCTCTAGATCCTTTTCATCTTTGCCTCTCTGTTTACTTATTTCTCATCTCTAGATCCTTTACTGAATGACTTTTAATACGAAGTTCTGTTTGATTATGAGGATCTCTTATGTTTTCCATCGACACTTGCAAATATTTTAGATCAATGCTCTCTGTCTCTCTTTCTCCCTCAAGCAATGTCTCGAATCAATTGTTTTCGTTATGTGATTTAGCTTCTTCTTTCTTTTTGGCAGTGCTGATGGACCCTGCTAAACGTTTTGAGTATGATTTCACTGGTATATATGAGATCCACAAATACACTTTACGGGTATGTAACACTTCTTTTGAGATTTACAAACCAAGTTGCTTTACATTTGAACAACAACATGGGATCTAGGTTGTGACTGACTATTTGAGATATCCCAACTCATTCTTCAACGCAGGAATATCTCGCCAGATTTAAGGGAATGATACTCACTTGCAATGGGCTCGGTATCAGCCAATCCTCATCACCATGGTAAGTGGTAACAACCTCTTCAGCTTATTCACTTATTCCACAGTGTCAAATTCTTATATATCATATCATGAAACTGTATGCATATAGTAGCTTGTCTTCATCGGTTAAACTTTGCATGCAGGACACATCAATTGGCTGAGACCACCAAACAACAGACGAGCAAGGTTGGCTTTCTTTTTCTGTTCTCTCTTCTTGGCATTTCGAATTTACTATGTAACTTTTTCAAAACCCATTTACGACCTAAACTCTTGGATCCATTTCTGTACTCATTATCTTCACAGGATACTGTATAAACTGAAGCAGAAGTTAGAAGAGGGCTGTAAAACTGTACAAAACTGGAGCTATAGCGCTTTTATCGCGCATTGATGATATAGTGAAATGCTTTGATTAGGTCTGTTGTATTGTTTCTTTATCAATGTAGAATTAGAGAAGCTTGTATTGTCTCTGGCTTCTATTAATACATTCACACATTGGTGATGGTTCAAATCTTTTACCACTCTACTATTCTCATCATTCATGGTTTTCCAGACTTGAGACAAAGTGAATAATACAATCTATGAAATGAAGCTTCAATCGTGGACATGTATTTGTTGGCTCTGTAGCTGTTCTAACTTCTGCTTTTACAGTAACTTCTGCTGTAAGTGTTAATATTCTTTTACAACCCACTCTGGATTCTGGAAGCTTGATTCAAAGTGACATGTAAAGAAACCTGAGAAAAGGATACATAAACTTTGTAACATACAAAAAATTGTTACAGAAACTTTGTTGAAGAACACATAAACAAACATTGGTATACAGTGTATGAAAGAATGGACAATTATAAACTGAATACTGAGATTATTCATGACACTTGAGAAGATGGCTTCTTATGATAGAGTCAGCTCTCCTCATAGAATTCCAACTTGGTTTCAAAGGACCTGAGTTATTCATTTCAAGGGCAAACATCCTCTCGGAGACAAATCGGCTATACATACAATTCAAGCTTCGATACTGTAATGTCTGTCAATAATCCACTATGACACTATGCAGCTTACGCGCTAATATTAACAATATCTATGGTACTAAAATTAGCTCATTCCAAAATTGGCTTCCAGGGGTAAACATCTCACAGGTAGGAGCCTGACCCGGATATAAATATCTTGCAAGCTTCCCTGAGATACTTAAGCTAATGTGCTTAGTCCTAGTAAGCCTCACTATACGTAACATTCATTTGGCAAAATCCCATCTTCTTTCATTTTTCTAAACAGCGCATCTGCTTCACGCCGTAGTCCTTTCTTGTACAATCCTAACATCATTGTAGTGTATGTCCAAATATCAGGCATCAATCCTTGGCAGTTGAGACTACAATATATATCCCAAGCATCTGCAACCTCACCAGCCTTACACATCCCGCGAATGATGATATTATACGTAACGATATCAGCATCCATTCCATTCTTCTGCATATCTGCCAATATCACCAATGCTTTCTCTATCTTCCCATTATCACATAAACCATGTAACAAAACGTTGTAAGTGATAATATTAGGATGCACACCACAAAAAACCATCCGTCTGAAAATTTCTTCAGCAACATTAAGCTTACCCGCTCGACAATAACCCTGAATAAGAATTGTGTAAGTGACTGTATTTCTAACCACTCCTCTCTGAGACATCTCGCAGAAGAGTTTCATCCCATGCTCTACCTTCTTAGACTTGCAATATCCATTAATGAGAATACTATAAGTTACAACATCTGGAAAGCAACCTTTGCTAACCATAAAACCAAACATTTCCTCTGCTTCATCTAGGCGACTGTACATACAAAGCCCGTAAATCAGTAAACTATAAGTAACAATATCAGGATCCAAAGATCTTCGGATCATCTCCTCATAAAATTCTTCAGCCTCTGAAACCCTTCCTTCTTTCACACAAGCATCAATCAACGCATTGAAAGTAAATACATCAGGGTAGATCTCCCTCTTGGTCATACAGCTTACCATTCGAGTAGCATCACTCCACCTCCCCGAACTACAAAGTCCAGATATAAGAGAATTGTAGGTAACCACATCCGGTCCAATCCCGTCTTTCTCCATCCGGTTTAAAAGATCCAACGCGTTATCAACCTGCTTGCTTTTGCAAAGACCATCAATGATTGTATTGTAGATCACAACATTAGGCTTATATCCCATTCCCACCATTTGATCAAACATATACAAAGCATCGTAAACCCTATCACCGCGACAGAAACCGTTAAGCAACGAGCCAAACGTGACAATGCTAGGCTCATGACCAAGTTTAATCATCTTCCCAAGAAACGATAACGCAAGAGAAAGCTGAGAACATCTACAGAAACAATTCAATAAGATATTGCAAGTACAGAGATTATGTGGAATCCCTAACATTTGCATCTGTTCCCAGAGATAGATCACAACATCATACTTCTTCATCTTGGAAATAGCACTTAGTAATCTACTGAAATCAGCAATTGAAGGAAGAGGACGACATTGAACCATGTGAAAGAAGAGATCAAGAGAATCGTCTAGTTTCATAAACCGAATCCCATTTCTCAACATTTCTCGATAATCACTGCCATTAGAATAAGCTCGTCTCGAGAAACAGAAACCGCAAATGCTAAACGACGACGACGGAGAAGTTCCGGAATTACCTGAATAGAGAAGATTCCGATGAAGAAACGACTTCGCTTTTGAAGAAATCGATCTCCTCATGCTTCAAAGCTTGAGTTTTCGTTCTCAATCTCTGTGGAAGAGAGCTTGAAGGAGGAGGAGAGAAGTGGTAAAACCTCCCCAATTCTTCTTAACCAGTTTAGAATTCACCTGAATTTTTTAATTGGGGTTTCGGTTATTTTAAGGGTTTTAAATCAAACCGGATCAGAACTAATCGGTTAACCCGGTTCTGATTTTACCAAACAACATTCATTATGTCAAGTAGTTCAATGTGATCTTAGGGACAAATATGAGCATTAATGACAAAACATTGGGAAACTATGGATGTTTTGTCGGAAATTTCAGGTGACGCTAATTACTTCTTAGAACGTTAAGCATTTTATCTTGTTTTGACCATTATAGCTAGTGGTTTAAAACTTGTACACCAAATTCGATCCATATTTAGGTCAAAAAATTTAGACATCCATAACCCAACTCTTTATTTTATCTTTAGATCCATTAACAATGTTTACACTATATAGATTCAACAGAATTTCTACAAATAAGAATGCAAATATATTATCAATGAATTGCAAAGAGGCATTTTTTTAGAAGTTGGCCAGCTAGCCATCTCTGAAACAGGATAGAGCTTTAATTTCCACTGGTGTATATTCTGCTGTGTGCCCACCTCCCTGTAGATTAAAATCAATTTTTTTACCATTTTATATGCAAGTTAGGGAAAAGATTTGTATAATTACAATGGAAAAATAAAAGACTTGCTTTGACAGTAGCTAATGTCATATTATTGGCATATGTCTGAGCGTATCCAGCAACTTGATTGTTTATCATCCATGGCCTCCAATTATCAATGATGGAGTAATTAAGAGATCTTATACAAATCAGTTTCAAGAGTTGATATAAAACTTGTTGAGATTTCTTTTTGGAGAATAGTGGCGATCACGACATGGTGGTGCCTTATCTAAGTAAGCAATTTCCATATATATATATATATATATATATATATAT
>Ga0041059_1000005_pt1 | contig 82875 bp, 70 predicted proteins | sample AraColnosormetaG_FD_56232 | JGI IMG/M metagenome (GOLD analysis project Ga0041059, IMG submission 56232) | Arabidopsis roots microbial communities from North Carolina, USA - Col MF nosort | ecosystem: Host-associated > Plants > Roots > Unclassified | place: USA: North Carolina | collected...
AAAAAAAAAAAAAAAAAAAAGCCTGAGCTCTGTTTTATTTCCCGCTACAAGATGAAACGACATCGTTTAAGTACAAAAAGAGACAGAACAACAACGTCAGCGTTTTGTATTTCACAAGTACGTCACCGTTTAAACTTAGGGCTAGGACAGCATCTTTGTGTCTACGCTCCACGTGGACATTAATCATTTGTTCATTTTGTTGTTTAACTAAAATCGTCGAAGAAGATCTGAGAGACCATCTCGCTTCAGCTAATTCGCCGCCGCTTCCTCCTTCTCCGGTAAGGTTCAGGAATGGCCACCGTCACATCCAATGCTTCACCTAAATCCTTCTCCTTCACTGTTTCCAATCCTTTCAAAACCCTAATCCCCAACAAATCACCATCTCTCTGTTATCCAACTCGCAACAAGAACCATCACCGTCTAGGTTTCTCGATAAAAGCCACCGTATCAACACCACCTTCAATCGCAACCGGAAATGCACCTTCACCGGATTACAGAGTCGAGATTCTCTCCGAATCTCTACCATTTATCCAAAAATTCCGAGGTAAAACCATAGTTGTCAAATACGGCGGCGCAGCAATGACTTCGCCGGAACTTAAATCCTCCGTCGTAAGCGATCTCGTGCTCCTCGCGTGTGTCGGTCTTCGTCCGATCCTCGTTCACGGTGGTGGTCCTGACATCAACCGTTACCTGAAACAACTCAACATCCCAGCTGAGTTTCGTGACGGACTACGTGTCACCGACGCAACGACGATGGAGATCGTCTCTATGGTTTTAGTCGGAAAGGTCAATAAGAATCTGGTTTCTCTTATTAACGCCGCCGGAGCCACCGCTGTGGGGTTATCAGGACACGACGGTCGTCTTCTCACAGCACGACCTGTTCCCAATTCAGCTCAGTTAGGTTTCGTTGGTGAAGTTGCAAGAGTTGATCCATCTGTGTTACGTCCGCTCGTTGATTATGGTTACATTCCAGTGATTGCCTCTGTTGCTGCTGATGATTCTGGTCAAGCTTACAATATCAATGCAGATACAGTTGCTGGAGAGCTTGCGGCCGCGCTTGGAGCTGAGAAACTGATTCTGCTGACTGATGTGGCTGGAATCTTGGAGAATAAAGAGGATCCAAGTAGTTTGATAAAGGAGATTGATATAAAAGGAGTGAAGAAGATGATTGAAGATGGGAAAGTTGCTGGTGGGATGATTCCTAAAGTGAAGTGTTGTATAAGGTCTCTAGCTCAAGGAGTTAAGACTGCTAGTATTATTGATGGAAGGAGACAACATTCTTTGCTTCATGAGATTATGTCTGATGAAGGAGCTGGAACTATGATTACTGGATAAGTTTGCTGTAATGGGTGATCATCAAAGTTGAGTTTTTTGTATTTGAGAATGCCAATGTTTCTTCATTAGGATGTCAAATATGTGCTTTAAACTTATGATCATTTCTTATATTAGTCTTTAAAAGACAGTTTTTTTCGGTTTACATATGCAACTTTGATGATTATCCTTCGTCTTAAAAAAGTTAGGATTATCTGTTTTAGTAAATCTTCTTCTTTCTCATTTGTTTAGCTCTGTTCTTCTTACATTGTTTATCCAATGTTTGTTCATTAGGATGTCAAATCTGTGCTATGAACTTATGATCATTTCTTATGTTAGTCTTTGAAAAGATTTTTGGCAGTTTTTGTTGTTTGCATCTTAGCATTTGCAGCTTTGTTGTCTCATGAATATCATTCGTCTTAAAAAGTTATATTTTTGGAGACACTAAGCTGTTCTAAGGATAGTTGCTTCTTTTTTCTCATTTGTTTGTTTGTTTAGCTCTGTTTCTTCGTACACAAAATATTTCTTTAGCTCTGTTTGAGTAAATCTTCTTCTTTAACATTTCTTTAGCTCTGTTTCTTCTTACACTGCTTCTATCTTTATCTATTTGAAAGAAACTATCTGATCCAAAGGAACAGGCTTGGCATATTAATAGGCTAAAACATCCTTCCCGTTAAACTGTAATTGGTATAGTATTACTAGGATCGCAGAACATTTTCAGATCCTTCATGCTTCGGCCAGTTCGTGATTTTATTTGTAGCTAAGCTAAGACTCCCCTCATAGATTGTGTTCTAATCCTTATGCAGTCGAAAATTGTTACCAAAGCTCTTTGGTTTATACATGTTAGGTGCAAAGAACTCTTCTTACACCTTTTTTTCTTTTTTCTTTTTCTTGTCTTCTTACACCTTTATAACTGAAATTCACCTCTTAAAACTGAAACTGTATGAAATCTGATAGCATATCTCACTAGACTTTCTTGTTCTACGGCTTTCAGGTCAACCAGTAGTGCTTAGTCAGTTAGTTGGACTCTAATTCTGTTTTTGGGCTTTTCTTTAGGCCCAATATAGCTTCATTTCCATTATTCGTCTGACCCAACCAGAATCTGCTGCATCAAAAGCATTATATCGAGACCTCTGTAGCAGGATTTGGGTTGGCCCCAGAAGAGATACTTTTACCTACGCTTGAAAGCCACACGCGTCAGTCTACTTAATTGTACAGATTACAGAGTGTCACCGTGACACTGTCACGTGACAAGTGTGTGTAGTTGAGTAGGACGTGAGAGGGATGTACCATAACCATTAAGTGCACAATCTTTTAAGAAAATTATTTTAAGCTGTGGTGGGCTACTACGAACCTTCCTTCAATTTACACTGTCACTGGACCCACGAATCAATACAACTTGCTATCTTTCGATGACCCATTTTAGCTCCAAAGTCCCACAACTTGGTCTCTTTTTTTATAGCCTTGTCTTATTCTTCTCTGTTTGAGATGCTTTTCTTTTACATTATTGGCTGATTTTCAATTATAAACTGGTACTAACTGCCATCTTTTTGTCCAAGAAGATCTTGAGTCCTGTACGGTATACTAAACACTGTTGTGTGGGAACAATTTTATAAATATATCATCCCCATTTCGATGTTAAGTTTCTTGTTTGTCCTATTCCAGTAGGGGAATCTCAAGAAACATTTGCAGAGATTTCAACTTTTTTTGGTACTTTGTATGTCCTAGTAAACACCAAAAGAATGGATTCTTTCAAGATTTAAATTAAACAAAATCTTTATCAGTAAAAAGAACAAAATAACCTTATTCCATCATCTCTCATAAGAGATCATGACTTTCTTGAATCATCATAATCATAATCATCATCATCAGTGCCTATCTAGTGATCGCATAACACTACCTTCCAACCACAGTCATAAAACAACGAGCAATGTTCATCATCATCGTCTAAATGTTTCCTCAGCTTTCCCGCAGCCAAATAAAAAGACTCATTGTCAACTGGACTTAACCGTGTCCAGAACGATCCCTCTTGTTCTTCCCGGTGCTCCCCCGTTGATTGAAGATAAATCCAACACGATCCTGCCCACCAAAAGACGTTTCATTAATAAACTCTACACTGGATAACATAAGAAAGAACATTAGTTGGCTAAGATCGTGTACATTTTGTTCTTGGTTCCTTCTCCTGTTTCTTGAATCAAAATCTTGTCATCCATCTTTGTTACTGTGTGCTCCTTGGGCAGATTGATCCCTTCTACTGCTTTTATCAAACAATCACAAAATCCATCAGACTTCCTTTCCTACTTAATTAGTATACATTGTGTCTACTCTTTGGTTTTATTACCTTCTACACCATTCACAGGAGCAAGGTCGTTAATCCCCAAGAGATTCTGAAACAGACAGCCATTGTTGCTTGAAATGGATGAGGTTTAACAGGAATTTATTCATAAATAAAAGGTAGGTTAAGTCACCTTAAGGGTCTTGTAGCATTCCTCAAGGTTGTCATTATACAGTTTGTGTTCAAAAATGCCAGAGGATTTCCCTGCTTTGATCTCTGCGTCAGCGTTTCTAAGCCGCTTTTGGATTTGCTCCTCTGTCTCTGTTCCTCTGTTTTTTCAGCACTTAAAATTGAGAACTTGCAATGAAAAATCTGAAGTAAAAAAACAACTCTAATGTCTGGTTTTTACCGGGCACGAAGCCGATCTTCAAGTTCCTTCATTGAAGGAGGACAAACGAATATGAATATCGCATCCAGTGAACTCGCCTTCACTGACCTCGCTCCTTGAACATCAATATCCAAAATGCATCTCTATACACACCAAAATATATGATCATTTGATGGATCAACGGCATGAAAGAGATTGATGTTACAAATATTATCTTTTTATTACCTTTCCTGAATCTGTTACAACCTCAACGGATTCAATGCTGGTTCCGTATAGATTGCCGTGAACAGACGCAAACTCGAGAAACTTCCCATCTTTGATTTCTTTCTCCATAACAGTCTTATCAGTGAAATGGTAGTGAACACCATTCTTCTCCATACACCTTGGAGCTCGAGTCGTGTGGCTCACAGAGAACCCAAACATTGAAGGAAACTCCTTCATGAGCATCGATATAAGTGTTCCTTTTCCAACTCCAGAAGGACCGCTTATAACAATAGGCTTCTCTGCATTTCCCCTTACTCCTTTACTCCAAGCAACAACCTCTCTTCCAAGCAATTTCTTTTGTTCCCGGATAAAAGGAGTATCCACCTATATGAATACTCAAACATATGAGAATGAGAACACCAAAAACTCTACACTCACAACACCAATCAATATCATTTTTCTCCATATACTAACCTCAAGGAACCAAATGGAGTCATCAGAAGCTGAGCCTTTTTTGATAACCAAAATCCGACCTTTTGGAAGAACAATGGCAGAGTAACCCTTGCAGGGTTTAGGGCCAGTTCCAAGAACACTAGGACTGGACCTGGACAACAAAACACAAATTGACTTCAAATCCTTAAAATTCCACACCGATGGAACAAACTAACAGATCAATGATCAATGAACACACACCACTTGTTAGTGACTTTGTCATGAATCTGAACACCAAGGAACAATGGGTTTCCTTCATGATTTCCACCAATCACAAACTGCAAAAGATAAACCTCAGATCAAAACAAATGTCGACGTATGAAGAACAGTTTCACATTCTAAACCATCAAAGTTGGGGGGCTTACGGATCGATCCCCAATAAGCACAGATGTATCTCTGTTCTTAGGCTCGGATTTGACACCAAAGCCATTGGTGTATCCATTCTCCAGATGATCCACAAAGAAAGCTGGTGCTTCTCCCTATTAACAACAAACAAATGTGAGAAATCTATGAACAAAGAAGAGCAACGAAGTGAATCGCGCCAAAAAACTGCTCACCATAGAGATTTTCTAAGCCTCCAAGAAGACACAACACAGCCTGAGCAATGGCACACAAATAAGAGATCAAAATAAACAAACAACAACATTAACTTACTTTTTCTCTAAATCTCATATCAAACAAAAAAAAGGTTGAACCTTTTTTCTGCAGAAAACAGTCAAACAAATGCAGCAGATTCATCAAAATAAAAACACAAAACTTTAGAAAGATGAACAACAGATCTCAGCACAAAGCAAAGCCCTTTTTTCCTACCTCGAATATGAACACCGGAAAACGCTGAAGAAAGACGAGAGCTTTAGGATCGAATTTGGGTAATTAGCGGAGGAGAAGAAGCGTATTTATATCCGCAGATTGTGAGAAAAAGGGCCAAAGGAGAGAATTGAGAAACAAGTTTTGTGAGAGCTCTTTTTCAACAACAAGATTCAGTTTTTATGCAATTGAATTTGATTATCTCTCTGGAAATTTCTGGTTCGGCTAGGAGAAGAATATATAAATATACTATGTGTGCATCGTCGACGAGTCCCAAGACAACTTGGAGACAAGCGGCCGTGACGGTGTGTGAGGAAAGCTACCTCTAGGAAATCTCGGAGGTTCTTTATAGGTTAATACAATTATTTAATTCTTAATATAATGTTTATTTTCAATAGAAAACAATATAATAAAAACGAATAATTTAAGTAGAAAACTTTAATTTATGGGATGAAATTCACATATATTTCTTTGTATGGAAGAGAAGATAATAACAAATAAATGAAAAACATCATTTTATTAAATACAATAAAACATCAATATTTATGGAACCCAGAAATTTACTCAGTCAACACTTTTTTAGTTTTTTCTCTTAAAATTAAAAATAGATTTGTTATTTTACTTTTAAGTCAATGATAGCTCAGTTATTTATTTATTTTAACCAATAACTTTAATTATTAATATTATAGAATTAACTAAATGAAAATAATATTTCATTATTTGTATAAATTTTAAATAAAAATGATAATATTCAACTAATAGCATAACATAATCAATCCAAATATTTTTATATTCGATGATTAAAAATATAAATATGTAAAAAAAAATTACATTATCTAATATTTAAGATTTTTATGAAATTTTCACCACGTCAATCTCAGTTTTGTTTTAATAAATAAAACAAACTGAAATTTAGGTGGTGCTAACTTCAAGAAAAATCATCGTATCTTTTTCTTTATTTTTGTTAATTTTGATGCATTACAATAATTTTAATTAAAAAGAAAATTAATTTTGATTTGTCGTAAATTATGTGTAATTATTATTGTATTCTGTGATAATTACTATTTCCTTTGTTTTATATTATGAGATTTTTAGCCATTTTAATTTATTTCACGGTAGAAGATGTTTTGGATAAAAAATTTAAATTTTTACGCAAAAATTAAAATTTTAGAATTATATGACTTTTTATATTCTACAGTAATTTTTTACTGCTCAAACTCTCTTTGACTTAATACTAAATTATGTTTTCAATGTAGAAATTATAAAAACAAAAGAAATTGATTATTTTCTAAAATTTTGTGCTTTTAGATAAAATATCTTATATTTAGAAACAGAGGGAGTACTATAATTTTATTGATTTCTCTTGTTTTTTATTTGATTTAGTCTTTTCCTTTTTCCCATAATTTTGTCTTTAATCCTGAAAAGGATTTTTGAAATAAGATGTTATTACGTATAATTAAAAAAAATGATTTGATGAAAATTCTCAACTGATTATGAGACCGCACCATTTGAAAAAAAAATCTCAACTAATTATGAGACTTTAAGATCTACTTTAACTATTATGCAAATGGAATATTTGTGTTTATCAAACAAACAGATCTAAGTGAATATAAAACATACTCATACGAGGATTAATCAAAGTTATGACATGGATATGATTTCTGGATAACAAGCCAAAAGTGGTAAAATTTGAAAGAGATTTAGACGAATAAAACAAAAAGGTTACAGTGAGTTTAACGTAAAGAAGAGGTCAATATTTAATTAGGTTACGCCAAATGTGAAAATGAGCCAATAATGTATAGACAAGGCCATATGGGATTGGTTAGAAACATGGGATTTGTCCCCAAAAATTCAAACTTGTATTCAAACAAGACATGATTTTGACCAAAACATCAATCCTTCAATTTTGAATACTGGAAAGTGGATAAGGACATCAATTGGGTTTTTTGTCCTCATCTCTTTTGAACATTCTCTTTTGCGTTATTCCAATACTTTGTACAAAGACGAGTCCACTATGACCATTTGGGTAAAGAATATTAAGAATCAATGTATAAACCATGCTATATGAATTTCATCGGCTATGAATTGTCAACTCAGTTTGGTCTGATTCGAGCTTTGAATATGAAGGTTATCTTGGTTTAAAGTATTCAATTCAGTAAAAGACAAAAGCTGAACCGATCTAACATTTCTAAAAATAAAGCTTAACGTCACTAAAATAATTCTTATTCAAAAAAAATCTTAAAGGTTTAACTATTATTATTTTCTTAGTATATGAAATTTCTCAAATAAATATTAAGAGTTAGTTATTTACACCCAAAAAAATTCCACAGCCAACAAATCGACCTTACAATACAAAAATACACATGTCTAAAGAGTGTGTGGTTGGTAAAATATTGGAATCCAAACTTCAAGGAGGCTCACGAAATTATGATCTTTTGGCTAATTCATTTTTGAATTGAATCCCACTTTTTTTTTGGAGGTTATATGTGTTTGAACTTTCGAAATTTGATTCCATATAAAGATTCATTAGTTTTGGACTCAACAGGAATCATGTATATATATTGGCATAGGTCCTTTATGTATTAGTTTGGTTGTTTCGCATTTTTTATACTACATAGGAAAAATAGTTCAAGTCGTACGTCTTGCACCAAATTTAAGACAAAAAAAGTTAGGCCTATATAAATTTGAAAAACCGTGATAAAATTTTGGTAACTGTTGAAAATAAAAACATGTTCAGGGATATATGGCCTAAAACCAAACTTTTCGGATCATGAAAATAAGATTACAGGAGATGAACAAGAAAAAAGTTAAGAACAAATATTTCATAGAAAACAGAATTGTATACCAAAGTGATCCAGGTAAGATTTCATTTCAGTTTGATTTATTACTGCCTCTCTCTTTTTTTGTAAACCAGAAAGATAATGTCCAAGACTATTTGATGGATGTATAAGACAACGTCGTGGACTAGGTCGTGGTCTTCTCGTGGATGCTAACCTAAACGTGTTTCCGACGTCACTACCACATAGTGTCAATAATTTTGTTAGTTTTCGAGTCGTTTCCTAAAATCAAGCGTGCGAACCTTTTATTTCTACGTTGACAAGTTTCTAACAATCCTAATTGTTTATTGGTAATACCGTATACGTCAATTTCACTATACGATATGTCAACCAAAAGAAAAACACATCTAGCCGTATGACATGATCAAAATTCAAAACTACTTGATTGGGCTCTAAAGAAAATGTGATCATTAGTAGCCCACAACGGCCCATTTTTGTGTAATCCATTACGGCCTTATATTGGCTTGAGCTTCTGCTCTCTCTCCCTTCCCTTGTTACACACACAAACTATCATTGGAGCTTGATTCGGAGAATAAATTTAACTCAACCTCTCTCCCTTTTTTAAGAAAAACAAAACACCAATTTAGGGAGTAATCAGAAAATGACAAGAAATAATATAATTAGCAATTTAGTAAAACGAATATAATCTGATATGCAATTTAGTACGTGGCGTCTGTCCAGTGGGATTTCCGAGCACATTCATGAAGCTGACGTGAGTAGCTTCTTCTCGCGGGAATACACTACCACTCACTTAATGCCACGTAGATAATCTTTGCTATAACAAGACACGTGTCAAAAGCACTATCTCCATTTTTCGTGGTCGGTCCTATTTTGCCGACACTTCCCTCACTACGATATATCTATTTTTCTATCTTCATCAGTATTTTCTAATTAAAGATCTCTGACGATGCTCTCAAATATTAAAAAAAATTGTACCGAATTTATGTTACAGTTTCAAAAATTAAAACAAGCAATTAAAATAAGCAATGTCTTGCTAAATATCTTGAAAGACACACGTCTTCATAAATGTAGTGGCACATTTACTGGACCAACGTAGCTTTCATGGAAAAGACTTTACACTTGTTATAATTTTGCCTCTCATGTAAACTAAACGTTTTAATTCGTTACACGAATTATTAAAACCTAATCATTGATTATTTATTCCTGACCTTGTTTCTTCTCCTTCCATCACCTAATTATAATCAGACCTAAACTAGCTAATTACAACACTCCACTACTACTACTACTACAACTCTTCTGATGTTGACTTTGTACGGTCAAGAAAGGTCACCGGAGAACTCCACCACAAGTACGACCGATGCTTCCGATCGCCGGGATGAGACGCCGTCGTCGGAGATAGTCGTGAGAGATATTCACGCGATGACGACGACGACAGAGCTTACTCGGCCACAACAAAGGGGATCAGGAGGAGGATACTTGTCTCCGTCGAGGTCTATTGCTTTTAGCGACGGAACTACTTCTTCCGGTGAGAATTTCACCACCGTGAGCAGAGAGTTCAACGCTCTAGTCATCGCCGGATCTTCCATGGACAACAACAGTAACGGAACTAACCAATCAGGTGGTCATCGTGACGTCATACGTGATGAAAGAAACGAGCTGACTAGGATCGGCGAAAACGATGACGTTGGTGATCATGGTCAGGTGCCTGAGGAGGATTCAAATCCATGGGCGATTGTACCGGACGATTACAACAACCGGGACGGTTCAGAGAATAATATTGTGTTGGCGTCATCAGGTGGTCAGAACCGGATGGTGACGACTGCTTCGGTGCAGAGGGTGAAGAGAGAAGAGGTGGAAGCAAAGATAACGGCGTGGCAAACGGCGAAGGTGGCTAAGATTAATAATAGGTTTAAGAGACAAGACGCCGTTATTAACGGTTGGTTGAATGAGCAGGTTCATAGAGCTAACTCTTGGATGAAGAAAATCGAGGTGACTCATTTTTTTCTATTTTACGAATATCTTAGTTAGATCCGATCGATTAAGAGAACAAGATGACTTATAACATGCTTTTCTTGAAACTGTTTGCTTTTACATGTATAACAAAATAATTTAGAAAAACTATGTAACGTTTTCAAATTGCAAACGATAAACGTGGACAAGCGTTTTTTACAAATTATAAAATGCATATTTTATCCAACCAAAAAAAAAAAATCAAAATGTAAGAATTATGGGTTTATTTGAAAAAAAAGCAGAAACACAAATAAACGATAGATCCTTGAATGGTGGTGATATATCAAATATTTGAAATGTGATAAAGCTATCCAAAAGACTGACTAAATAGACGTCGATGTTGTCTTTGGAATAATAGATTATGCGATTGATACATATATGTGGATGCAGAGGAAACTGGAAGATAGGAGAGCGAAGGCGATGGAGAAAACACAAAACAAAGTGGCAAAAGCTCAGAGGAAGGCGGAGGAGAGGAGAGCCACGGCGGAAGGTAAACGAGGGACGGAGGTTGCGAGGGTTCTTGAAGTTGCTAATCTCATGAGAGCCGTTGGACGACCTCCGGCCAAACGATCATTCTTCTCTCTTTCCTAGCTAAGCTATTACTAGTTTTAGTTACATCCAAATGTCTCAATATATATAGGCTACCATTTTCTGTTGGGAATCAATGTGTATATAACTATATATAGAATGTAAGAGTTTTAAAGGTACTGATATATTTTGTAATTGTATGCTTTTTTCTTTGTCTGCACCACATAAAAACTAATAAAATGTTATTTGTAAGCCAAGAAAATTGTTTACATGTATTGTTTTGTCATTCCATCTGCTGAGACTGATACGACTAAAGAGTTAAAGAAAAGAAAAAAAAGGTTCAAGCTCTTACTTAGTTTCCAGCTCTGTTCATTTAATTACTCTCTCTACCTTGGCCTGTCACTCATGTGTTTAAGAGCTTTAACAAAAATGTAATTTAAGACGCCACAATTTACTAATTCAGGCTGCAAAGCTCGAAACCCTACGTATTTCAGGAATGGAATTTCGAACCCACTAAAATCTTGCTCAGACGAGTCTAAAACCTTTTTGCATACAACTTGTATGTATTTCTTACCACACTCTTACGGTGAACAAAACATAGACCTTATACACACAAGTGCAAGAAAGAGAGAAGTAAAGAGATTTTGAGATGGGCTGATTAAGAAAGGCTTATTTTCGGTTTTTGCTTCTGCCATAATGGGCCTACATACCCTTTTTTTTTTTTGGTAGAAATCTACATACCCTTTCTTTGTTAACTCTCCTATTTATTTGTCCATCAATATCATAGATATATTTTGTTTTGGTCGTTTTAACAAACAAGACTCAGTCTTTGGTAAATGATCAAATACTAAAGAAAATAGAGTGTACTGTATAAAACCCCTCATTTCTTGCCTAATTATATATTGCACTTAACTCTCTTTTTTAGTAACGGTAATCTAAGTAAACAAATTACAAATTGAATCATTGACTTGGTAGGAGTAAGACAAACACTCGTGTAAGGAAAGGAATGTCCATCAGGAGCTTTGATATTAATTTAGAGGCATTTGATAAAGTATCTTACCACATTCATACTCCGTTGACTTTGCTAATTATTTTATATATAAACTAACTCTAAAGTAAAATTTTAAGTATTTATGTTACTTTTAAATACAGGTTTCGACCCAATTGCACATATATCTGTAATCTGAACAATTATTAAATTAGTTGACAAAAAAATAAAAATAAATTTATTTCTATATCAGTTAAATTTTGATAAATCAAAATGCGTTTATCGATTTGTTGGTAGAAGTTTTATAGTGCAAAACCAAAATCATCAACTTGACAGAAAAAGCAAATAACTTTGAGTAATTACATATGTTGGTTGTTTTGTATCGAAGTCAAAAAAATTAGTTAGTTGGGTCCGACGAAAGTGATTAAAAAGAGTCAAAATCGCCGTGTTTGACCTTTTAATTATAAAAAAAAAACAGAACATAAAATAAAGGTGGCCGCTTATTTATGAACCCAAACACGAGCGTATTTACGGTTTCACCCTTAACTTTTTTTTATTTCCAAGGCGCTTAGTTTAAGAACGTGTCACAGACTCCGCTTTCTGTTTAATCCATGAGGTAAAATTCCTGAAACACCCCTGTCTTCGTAATTATTTGTATGATTCATTTCACAGATATATATTTATTTGGTGCTAGAATTTTGTTAGACATTCTATAAAAATAAAGAGTTTTCTAAAATTAAAATGAACAAAAATATTCTAAAAATAAAAAAAATTCTGCAGGAGTTTGAAAAAAAACAATTGGTGGACATTTAACTATTTAAGCCTTAATTTTTTTTGTCGGCATTTAAGCCTTAACTTAAGATCACATATATTCACCAAAAATAATTAAAATCACATATAGGGGTAATATTGTCAATAGTAATTTGGTAAAGCTGAAGGCATTTTGATTTCACATTAGAGTAATGTAATAGTAAGAAACATTCTTTGAAAATTAAAAATTTAAAGTGAAAAAAAGAAACAGACAAAAAAAGAAAAAAAAACAATCATAGAGCAGCTGGAGAAGAAGGGAGGGAAGAAGATTCTCTTGACCTTCCTTCCATCATCATCTCTCTCTCTCTCTCTGTAATTAATTTTTCGCAATTTTAATTTTCGAACAAATGATTTGACGTTCTTCTTGGTATTCACGCGTTGAAAATTTCCACCCTTTCATATATTGTTCTTCACCTCCTTCGTTTTTTTCTCATCCATCTCTTCCAGAATTCTCTTAAAGTTTCCTACTTTCCTGGAATTTCGTCCTCAATCTCTCAAGTTTCATCGGTTTTGATTTGGGTTTGATCGGAAAAGTCATGGGTAATTGTTGCGGAACAGCAGGATCATTGGCTCAAAACGATAACAAACCCAAAAAAGGAAGGAAGAAGCAAAACCCTTTCTCGATTGATTACGGTCTTCACCACGGTGGTGGAGATGGAGGTGGAAGACCTCTTAAGCTTATCGTTTTGAATGATCCAACAGGTCGTGAGATCGAGTCTAAATACACGTTGGGGAGAGAGCTAGGTCGTGGAGAATTCGGTGTTACGTATCTATGTACTGATAAGGAGACAGACGACGTTTTTGCTTGTAAATCGATTTTGAAGAAGAAGCTGAGGACAGCTGTTGATATTGAAGATGTTAGGAGAGAGGTTGAGATTATGAGGCATATGCCTGAGCATCCTAATGTTGTTACTTTGAAGGAGACTTATGAGGATGAGCATGCTGTTCATTTGGTTATGGAGCTTTGTGAAGGTGGTGAATTGTTTGATAGGATTGTTGCTAGAGGGCATTATACTGAGAGAGCTGCTGCTGCTGTCACTAAGACCATCATGGAAGTTGTTCAGGTTCGTCAAGGTTTTTTTGCTGTTTATTGTATCTCTTTAGTCTTTACTTGTTGCAGAATTGCAATGGCCTCGTATAATGTCTTGGTTTGTTACTGGTTTCAGTTTCTTGGACATTATTGACTTGTAGCATTGCTTTAAAGGGCTCAATTTGCTGCAGAAAGATTCAAAATTCGTTTCTTTTCATGTAAATTGAAAGTCTTGTGGAGTGATTTTAGATGTGAGATTAATGAGTGTGTTCTTGCAGGTGTGTCATAAGCATGGGGTAATGCACAGGGACCTGAAACCTGAGAACTTCTTGTTTGGAAACAAGAAGGAGACTGCACCTCTTAAGGCGATTGATTTTGGTCTCTCTGTTTTCTTTAAACCAGGTAATGTGGTCTTTCTGCTCAGTAGATAGCTGATTGCTTTGTGGTTTGTCAATAATCTTAACCCACACCGTTATTTTCTTTGCAGGCGAGAGGTTTAACGAAATCGTTGGTAGTCCGTACTACATGGCTCCCGAGGTGCTAAAACGGAATTATGGTCCAGAAGTTGATATTTGGAGTGCAGGTGTAATTCTTTACATACTGCTATGTGGTGTCCCGCCTTTCTGGGCAGGTTAGTTTTGTCAGTCTATGTTTCCTTCTTCTTGGGCCGTCTGTAGCACATGTTGTCTTCAGGGGTAGTATATGAAGAAGTGATCATAAGAATAATGAACCTGGTCTTCTGTTTTTTTCTATACCATTTTCAGAAACTGAACAAGGAGTTGCACAAGCAATTATTCGATCTGTACTAGACTTCAGAAGGGACCCATGGCCCAAGGTTTCTGAAAACGCAAAAGACCTTATCAGGAAAATGCTTGATCCTGACCAAAAGCGTCGTCTTACAGCTCAACAAGTCCTAGGTACAGATTTATATGATGCAATTTGCTTATATGGAATCTGAGACAGACAAAGAGTATTAATCGGTCTTTGCTTCATTTTCCTCAGATCACCCGTGGTTACAGAATGCAAAGACAGCCCCCAATGTATCATTGGGTGAAACAGTGAGGGCAAGGTTGAAGCAGTTCACCGTCATGAACAAGCTCAAGAAACGAGCACTCAGGGTAAAATACATATTACTTATAAACTATCCGAAAATGTATATCTCTTCTGATCTAAAAAGCCTAACAATAGTTTCGTTTGGTCTTGTTACGTTATCTCGATAGGTTATTGCTGAGCATTTATCAGATGAAGAAGCTTCAGGTATAAGAGAAGGGTTCCAAATAATGGACACAAGCCAAAGAGGGAAGATTAACATCGACGAGCTTAAAATCGGGTTGCAGAAACTTGGTCATGCCATTCCGCAAGATGATTTACAAATTTTGATGGATGCTGTGAGCTTTGATTTACCATTACTTTTCAATACCAGTTTTTGTGTGATTTGAATGCAGTTAACTGAGCTCTGGATGGTTTTCTTCTACTTTGCAGGGAGACATCGATAGAGATGGATATTTGGACTGTGACGAGTTTATTGCCATATCGGTACACCTAAGGAAAATGGGCAATGACGAGCATCTCAAGAAAGCGTTTGCGTTCTTTGATCAAAACAATAACGGATATATCGAAATAGAGGAGTTAAGGGAAGCCTTGTCTGACGAACTTGGTACAAGTGAAGAAGTTGTTGATGCCATTATCCGTGATGTTGACACCGACAAGGTTGGTTAACTTCACCATTTCACTCTCGTTTTCTTGTTGAAAAAAATCCCATCTCATAGAGAACTAACCATCATGAAAATTGTTTTTTTTGTAGGATGGAAGAATAAGTTACGAAGAGTTTGTAACGATGATGAAAACAGGAACAGATTGGAGAAAAGCTTCGAGACAGTACTCGAGAGAACGGTTTAACAGTATCAGTCTCAAACTGATGCAAGATGCGTCGTTGCAGGTCAATGGTGATACAAGATGAGAGAGGCTTAATCTGTGTCACTCACCAGTCTGGAAGATTGAATCAAAGGGATGCAAATCTTTCTTAATTTCTTAATTTTTATCTTCTTGGGTTGCTTTTTTTTTATGACACCACGATTAAAGCTTTTTAGGCATATAAAGTTGTAAGAGTTGTGTGTTTGATATCCTGGCTAATGAGCGAGCTGAGTATGGGGATCAAGAGAGAAAAACCGTGTTGGCCTTTGGCTGTGTGTAGATATTTTGTATAATCTTGTGTTGATAAAAGATAATATCATCAATTTTTCTTGTGATCAATCTGTAATTTTCTATAACCATTCAAGAATTATATGAGTTATGGATTTTGACAATGAGAGCTTGCTTTACAGATAAACTTACACGAGCTTATATCGAATATAGGCATTTTAAATTTAATAATTTCAAAAGAGGTATGTTGCACAGTTGAATGGGCCGCTTATTGTCTGATTTCGGACGATTTTAACCTTCTGGAGTAAGTGAGAAATTGATATTCCATTTTTGCAAGTGGTAGGATGATGTGAAAATAGGTGAAGAAGTGAAAACGATATACCCTAGAATTGGACTTGTAAACCCAAACCGTTTAGTTGACAGTCTGCGATGCATACACAGATACAACGACACAACACTACAACATTAATTAGACTTTCTCGGCTTGAGAAGATGAGGCCAATGAAATGATATTAGAGATGACTTTTCACAAGAAATAAGTACATGTTTTCGTGAAGACATATGAGAAATGTCTTAATAAATAAATTCTTAAGACAAATGCCTATTTTGTAATTAACTCAATTTACACAAAGCCAGATGTACAAATAAAATCAGAAACTAAAGTCCCATTTCGTTTTGTCCTGGTGGTCGACTTTGTCTTTGTGGTCACAGTTTTGTTTTCAAAACTGTACAATGTTTTAAATAAGTATATAACGGAAACTATATTGGCCATAAACTTTTATCAATCCCATATAGCTATAGTAGTCGAGAAGAAGGAAAATTCAGACAAAAATATAATAAACGTCGTTATTGGCTTATCGCAGCATCAAATCTAAACAAGTGGACTAAATATTTGTGTCCTCTATATTATTGTCATCAAGCATAAGACACCAGTCATTTGAATATTTGATCAACAGCCTTATAAAAAATAAAAATTTACAATCATATCTACTCGATGAGTTTGCAACTGTTCATGATATTGATATCCTACAAATCTGATACCCACACAATGTAGATAAAAATAGCATCACTGAACATCTGTTAAGTATTATAATCACAAACATACAAGTGAAAAGCAATTTAACTCAAATCATTGCTTTTTGGTACGTCTAATAAATATCCACCTCGTAGTAGTCTCATCGACACGGGAGACTTACGTGGCTATTTTTGTATTGTTGCCAAATTTTATTGAAAATCAAACAAATCAATCATGCAAAAGGCGTGAGGTTGAACGGTACACGAAGGATACACATGTCCGATGTCGACCTTGTAGTAAATAACAATATGATTTGGAAGGACACTATACATGATTACAGAGTTAACATTATAGTAATCACCGTAATTTATCATTGATTAATCGTCGTATTAAAGTTATATACATAGAGCCAACAAAATTTATAATCGTATCACACACCTAATGATAAAAGTCCAAAGTGAAAAAGGAATCTAGACAAGGACATGGTGAACTGATCAATGCTAATTAAGGAGATACTTTAGATCTTTTAACATTTGATTAAACAGAGCTGACGTGGATGAGACCCACTTGCGCCGTTTCATTACAAAAATTCACCTACGTACGTACTTTTTCTTTCGTTTTTCTTTAATAACTATTTTGGGGGTTAAATGCAATTATTAGGAATGACTGAATAAGAGGACATCATTAAAGAGCTTGATTGTTTTTTCTTTTTTTTCGTTTTATCTGAATCAATAATGAAAAAGAACCAAGTGTTCGAAATGCAAAAACCAACAAAGGAAAACGATAAAAGATAATCCGTAAAATAAGTAATGAGTCGATATATACCAAACTCTATCTTCATAATCCGTACCGATCGACGGACCTACGTACAGTATATATTAGGTTCGATTTAAAACATTATCGTACCATGCATTATTATTTATTAGTGTGTCGTTCCACGAATTATCCACAACAGGAAGTAGCTTTTAGTACGAAAGAGCAGCCAAGTGAATTAACCCGGCTCAAACCGGTCGTCGAGTGTTGACCACACACGTGGTTCCAGATAAGCGGATAAGGATCGTGACATCAAGTGTGAGTATGTGTTACGGTCCGTATCTTAGCGACGTTGTTATGGTTTGCTCCGCAGAGGAGTCAAACTAAAACACAACTTGCATAATACTTTCTCAATTAAAGTAAAGTAATAAACATGTGTCTGTTTATATCGTGTGTTTATAGTATTGGGCGGCTTCGATAGTCGTTTTGTTGAAAAGTTTATATATATTTTGAAGACGGTTCTAAGTACTATGAACCATACATTTTAATGGAATTGCTTCGGTCCTCGGTCCATATATACAATATCTTCCCGAATTTATCAATTTGGTTTTTACAACATATTTCATAATTATCCGGCATAATTACATTATGCATGTAAAGTTTTTATAAGATGTAATAGCGCATATAGAAGAAAAACGACTTGTTCTTTTTTGATAGAGAAAAAAGAAAAAACGATTAAGTTTTGTAACGTTCTCGTTAAAGAGTGAGTATCTTACATGACTACATAATTTCATGCATGCATTATTTTAAGATATTAAAGAGTAATAGTCTCGTCGAAATTATAACATTAAAAAGTGGATTATTCGCCTCGAAGATATCCGATGTCACAATTTTGTCTTCTTTTAGAACATAATGTTGAATCCGAGAATCGAGGTATACCTGAATATCTCGCCAATGTGATAATGTGATATAATCGAGATACCTGAATACCCACTGAACCAGACTCGTGAATTGACTTTGTCCTTAAGTTTTTCAAATTTGATCAGCAATACAGATATGTCATTTCCTAGGACTATAAAAGATATCAAACAAATATTAATTAAAGATATGTAAAACTTATGGGTGAATGATCGGTGATGTATGTGTATATGTTACTGGCATTCCATAATACACGCGATTCAACTAGGAAAAATATACTATAAAAAGAGGCGTATGGAACTACGTTACACGTTTCTTGTACATTTGAGCTTCGTTACGATGATTTGTATCAAGAGTGAAAAATAACTACGATTTATTATTTACAGTTTCAGAATATGATTTGATTCGATGTTTAATATGATTTCTTGCACAGCTAGAAACAACCATAATTTCAACATTTCATATTAGCAATTCCTCCGTTAACAGCCGTTTGACATTTTTAAAGTAGGCTAAAATTTGGGTAAACTGATTTTTTAACTAATATTTTTTAATTTTATATTAACTACAACTATTATTATTATTCGTTTATAAAAATATACGAAATTCAATTTAAATGCTAGTAGTATTTTGGTATTTTTACCAAAAAAAAAACTGACACAATCGAAAGAACGTAGTAAAAAACAAAGTATATTTTTTTTGTAATGAGTTGTCTCTGATTCAGCAATAGGAGAGCGACAAAAATATCACGATTTTTTCTAGCAACTTTTCCATCTCCACGGAAAAAGAGTAATAATATGACACGTGGCAACATCGCAACGGCTCTTACCAAATCTCCTCGCATATATAAAGCGTCTTCTCCGCCACCTTCATTAGCCAAACACACCGTTCTGATTACTGATTCTTCATTGACGGTAGGAGTCACCACTTTTGGCGGCGATTCCTTGTTCTCTATTTTTTTTGCACAAGCAACATTTAGCTTCTGCAAACTCCAGTTCATCTCTCAACCCTCATATCGCCGTGTTTTCTCGCTCTAGTACCGCGAGCTCGGACGAACCAGGAAGCAATCCGGTGAGTACTTCTGGTTTCATTGTTATGTTTCGAACTCAAATTTTGATTGAATGTTTTAATTCATTGTTTCGAATTTGCTAGACCTTTAGGGGTATGAGCAGATAATTGGTATCTCAAAATGGCATCTTAGATTCATGTTCCGTTTTTGGAAAGATTCTAATTTGGATTTTGTTTGTTTAATTCCTCTTGAAGGATCTGTTTCTTAACGTTGTTGGTTTATCCCTTGTGATTATCTGATACAGTTAATCTAGAAGCGGTGTTGAGAAGATGACGATTACATCAAATATCTCTGTACAGAACGATAACCTCGTTGTTCAAGGGAAGACTATCCTTACCAAAATCCCTGACAACATTATCCTAACTCCGGTTACCGGTAATGGATTCGTTTCCGGTTCATTTATAGGCGCGACGTTTGAACAAAGCAAGAGTCTTCATGTGTTCCCCATCGGTGTATTGGAGTAAGCACCTAAATATACCTGTTCCTCTGATATAGCGTCTTTCTATAACTTATTTGAGCAATACGCAGGTCCTTTGATGGTTTGTTTAAGCAAATTGTTTTTAAATCTTTCTCAGGGGTCTTCGGTTCATGTGCTGTTTCCGGTTTAAGCTATGGTGGATGACTCAGAGAATGGGAAGCTGTGGAAAAGACATTCCTTTGGAGACACAGTTCATGCTACTGGAAAGCAAGGATGAGGTTGAAGGGAATGGGGATGATGCTCCTACTGTTTATACCGTCTTTCTCCCTCTCCTTGAAGGCCAGTTCAGAGCTGTTCTGCAAGGAAATGAGAAGAATGAGATTGAGATTTGTTTTGAGAGTGGTAGGGGAATTTGTTGTACAGATTATCCATAGAAATGAGCTCACAACTTCCAGACCAGAATTGAAATTTCGTTTTTGGTTGATTTTGTGTTTGCAGGAGATAAGGCGGTGGAAACTAGCCAGGGAACTCACCTTGTTTATGTTCATGCTGGAACCAATCCCTTTGAAGTTATCAGACAATCCGTAAAGTATGTTTGCAAAATAGCCAAAATATTATGTTATGTCTCTGTTTCATTGATGTGAAGGTTATATATGTTTTCTTATGCGGCAATCCTTGTATTTTACAGGGCTGTGGAGAGACACATGCAGACATTTCATCATCGTGAGAAGAAGAAGGTGATTGAACATTTCATGGCTTTGGTCACAACAAGAGTTCAATCTGATTTTATATGATCTCATCATTGTCTTTGACTTTGTTTGTTTAGCTTCCTTCTTTCCTAGACTGGTTTGGCTGGTGCACATGGGACGCTTTCTACACAGATGTGACTGCCGAGGGTGTTGATGAAGGCCTTAAAAGGTACCTTCATATGGAAGTAGAGTGGCATATTGTTAATATACTTGTAATTGCTTACCGCAGTATAAGTTTATTGAGTCTCTGATGTGTTTGGTTTATTGCAGTCTTTCTGAAGGAGGTACCCCTCCGAAGTTTCTGATCATAGACGATGGTTGGCAACAAATAGAAAACAAAGAGAAAGATGAAAACTGCGTTGTTCAGGAAGGAGCACAGTAAGATCTCTCGGTCTTTTATTTTTGTAGTCACATAGATGGGCATCTTAAATATGTCCTCAGTTCACCAAATAATAGTCCAGCAAAACTAGATCGAGGCTTGAGTACTTTAAACTAAAGTTCATGTGGTTGAAAGAAAATAAGATTCATCTATTTCAATCTATGCATTGGAATTGTCGAATCCTTAGTTCATAAGCCGAGTGTGAGTGTGCTCACTAGACAGCTCGAGCTTGAGGATATTCTACAGTTGTTACCATAATATTTTGTTGGTAATTGCTAACTTTTTCTGCATTCTTATGTATGCAGGTTTGCTACTAGGCTTGTTGGTATCAAGGAGAATGCAAAATTTCAGAAGAGTGATCAGAAGGATACGCAAGTGTCAGGACTAAAGAGTGTAGTTGACAATGCGAAGCAGCGCCATAATGTGAAGTATGTCCTTTCTTCTTAATTTACAACACTCTGGTCTTCAAGCTGATTGTTTAATCACAACATCAAGCATTTGACAAAAAACATTGCATACTTATGGCTTGACTTCTTTATCCACAGGCAAGTTTATGCATGGCATGCTTTAGCTGGATACTGGGGTGGAGTAAAACCCGCTGCTTCTGGAATGGAACACTATGATAGTGCATTAGCATACCCAGTTCAGTCTCCAGGTGTCTTAGGGAACCAACCAGATATAGTAATGGACAGCCTTGCTGTTCATGGTCTCGGACTTGTCAATCCGAAGAAAGTTTTCAACTTCTACAACGAACTGCATTCATACTTGGCTTCATGTGGTATAGATGGAGTCAAAGTTGACGTCCAGAACATCATTGAAACCCTAGGTGCTGGTCTTGGCGGGAGAGTCTCTCTCACTCGTAGCTACCAGCAAGCTTTAGAAGCTTCAATTGCCCGGAACTTCACAGATAATGGTTGCATATCTTGCATGTGTCACAACACAGACGGACTTTACAGCGCAAAACAAACCGCTATTGTTAGAGCTTCCGATGATTTCTACCCAAGAGATCCTGCTTCTCACACCATCCACATTGCATCGGTTGCATACAACAGCCTTTTCCTTGGAGAGTTCATGCAACCTGACTGGGATATGTTCCATGTAAGTAAAGAGACATTTTATTTTTTTTACAAGTCTAAGAAGTATGAGTTCACTTGTAACTGAAGCTTTGATGTCTTCAGAGTCTACACCCAACTGCAGAGTACCATGCTGCAGCGCGTGCAGTGGGTGGATGCGCAATCTATGTCAGGTAAAGCTCTCCTCTCATCCTTAACTTGATTCTTGTTCTGACTAGGTAATGTTTTAATCTGAGGGTTTAACTGGAGATATGTTTTTTTTTTTCAAATTATATGAGCAGTGATAAGCCAGGCAACCACAACTTTGATCTATTGAGGAAGCTGGTTCTTCCTGATGGTTCAGTTCTTCGGGCTAAGCTCCCGGGTAGGCCTACCCGTGACTGCTTATTCGCTGATCCAGCTAGAGATGGAATCAGGTTTGCCTGCTTTCTAACTAACTCTTCTCTTCTTTATTTTCCACTCCTAAGACTAAGCCTAAGCCTAACTAACACCTGCGGAAACTGAATTCTTTTCAGCTTGCTCAAGATCTGGAACATGAATAAGTTTACTGGTATTGTTGGTGTATTCAATTGTCAAGGTGCTGGTTGGTGCAAGGAAACGAAGAAGAACCAGATCCATGATACTTCTCCTGGCACACTCACGGGTTCAATCCGTGCGGATGATGCTGATCTAATCTCTCAAGTGGCTGGTGAAGATTGGAGTGGAGATTCAATAGTCTATGCATACAGATCAGGTATAAAAATCAATCAATCTACTTTCCTCAAATAAGAAAAAAACTTGAAACTTCAGATCAATACTAAAAGCATGAGCTTGGTTTTGATTTACAGGTGAGGTGGTAAGACTACCTAAAGGTGCTTCAATTCCTCTCACCCTCAAAGTCCTTGAATATGAACTCTTCCACATCTCTCCTTTGAAGGTACGTTTTGTCTTGTTGTATATTACCATGACTTGGATTGATAACAACTTGGAGTCATAATGTGAATGACGAAATTTGGCTATACAGGAAATCACTGAAAACATTTCGTTCGCACCAATAGGACTTGTAGACATGTTCAACTCAAGTGGAGCAATCGAGTCGATTGATATCAATCACGTGACCGACAAGAATCCTGAATTCTTCGATGGAGAGATCTCCTCGGCTTCTCCCGCGCTCAGCGATAACCGTTCTCCAACAGCTCTGGTATCTGTCAGTGTCAGAGGCTGTGGTCGTTTTGGAGCTTACTCTTCTCAGCGTCCTCTAAAATGCGCCGTTGAAAGCACAGAGACTGATTTCACGTACGACGCCGAGGTTGGGCTTGTGACTTTGAATCTGCCGGTGACGAGGGAGGAAATGTTCAGATGGCATGTTGAGATTCTGGTCTAGACCACCAATAAGTTATTTTTTTTCACCAATTTGTCATTCATCATTTTGTAGTATAAAGGCATCAATAAATTAGGAAATTAATGGTCATTCTTCGCTTTGTAATAATGTAATCTCGTCAAGTTGGGGAAGCACCGTCCCCTTGTAGTTTCGTTCTAATAATATAGTACCTTAAAACAAATAATTTGCTCCTAAATTCCTAATTAACTATTTTTCGGCTTTCCTCTCAAATGAAACTGTGAGTTTTTTTAGTGTTGGCCAACCTCAAGTCCCCAATTAGAAATAGTCGTTGAAGTAATTATCCAAAATTAAATCCTGGTTATTTGGTCTATTTGGAACCAAAGCCTAATGATTTTATTTTTAGAATATTTTTTCTGATAAAGAGGGTAATTATATATATATTTAGAATTGTTGGCGCTTTACAAATCTAAAGTCGTCTTAGCCAAACAATTCGAAAACCGACACTCTTACAAGTTACAATACCTAAAAAATCAGAAGAAGTTCCAGGTAGAGTACGTAATTTAAAGGGTCAATACGAATAATGATGACAAGTCAGTTATATGATGATCATAAACTTTTTGACGCCTTACATACTATTCGCACCAACGAAATTAACAGATACTAGTACTATTATATATTTTGAACAATGAAATGTGTATGGATTAGTACGTCATCATCTCGTCTCTTCAAACTTCATTTTGTTGTACGACAATCCATATATGAGCTAACTAATATTTGTGTTCCATATTTTACTTGTTTGGTGTAAAAAAAACGCATATACGAATATTTTACTCTGTTTTTTTCTTCATCTAGCTATTTTTTTTTTGTTGATATTTTTCCATGGAACGTAACATAGTGCAACATTAATTTCAAAAAATTAAAAAACCCCAAAACATTAGTTAGCTCATAAATACACGATCAACCCAATTCGAAGCACGGAATCCCAAAGAATTCAAACGTACATGTCTTTTCCATCTTTTTCAGTGTTTAAGTTTATCTTTCTTTGCTCTTTTACCTACACCAAGTAGTAATATTTTAAAAATGAAATAGTGAAATAGTGACATCCACGAAAACGATGTGCAAGTTGAATCGTAACCATTAATTAAGAAAAATACAAGAGATAAATTCAAAGAAGGAAGCAATAACTAAGGCCAAGTTATAACAATGACTAGATAAATTTCCAAAGACATGACTCTCGACCATACCTTTAGGTCTCTCAAGCAAACTACGCACATGCCTTTAACTTCTGCCTATTTTTACACCATACGCGCATCTACATATTAACACTAGTATATACAAATATTTGTATTAATTAATTGGTAATTACAAAACAATTAGATAAAGTATAATAAGGATAAGTACGTGATCTTTTGTGCTTATTAATCGATAGGAATATATGTATGGGCATCAAGTCTTCACCATTGTTCATGATGTCCCATGCATTGTAGTATTTTTGTAGGTTTCTTTAAGCCGCAACCCGGTTGGCCGCTAGTTTCTTTGAAATTATACTAAAAGACACCTTTGAAATCATAGAAAACAATGCTTGACATGGTTTCAATAACAAAATACTAAACTTTAAATAATTGACATATTAGTAAATCATAAGATTCATAACTAAATTTCCAAAGTAACTTGGTATTTTTATTTTTATTTTGGAAGAAAATTGGTATTTTCATTATGATAAATTAATGTATGGTTTTAATTAACTAATTAATGAACCATATATACCAAATTTCACGAGACGTGTTGTACTAACTACTAAAGACTTTTGAGACTAATATTTTTCATCATTTGGGAGTTGAATGCAAAGTTGTTCCCGATAAACTTTTCAGTTGATTTTCAAGCAAATTAGATCTTGTTGGCGTTATTATTTACCATACCATTTCAATCATTACATTAGGTATTTGCCGTTTACGTATTTACACTTCTTATTTGAATTTGGTACTTTGGCACATTTACACTTCTTACGTATATATCATCCTAACTTTCTTCGAAAGTAAATGAATTTTAACTATTTCAAATAAGTATTGATAACTGACCATGACCCTAGTTAATTAAAAGTCCACAACATAGCAATATGCACTTTTTCGACATGAACTTAATGAGTTCATTCTAATCTCACGAGTACGCCTAACAATTTAATTTCGGTATACCAATTCATGTTGGTTTAATGATTAGTAATTTATTAGAGGATGGAAATCAGGTGTCAAACTATTTCGTTACAATTTTAATCATGTCTGGTTAAGGAATTATGATTAACATTTTAGATAGCAAAAATATTCAGATTTTCACATATCCAAGACAATAATCCAGATAAGTCCTCTGTCTTTTTTTTTCTTAAACTCTCATGTTAGTTACAACTTACAAGTCTATGACGTCGTTTGTGGGAACTTTTGAAAAATAATGAGAAACGCATGTAGTTTAATACTCGATGCTCGGAACTATGTGAGTTTTAAAATAAACATGCCAATTTTCAAAGAAAAATATGAGATTTAATATGCGAAATGCGATACAAAGAAATATGATGAATACAGTATATTGTTTTCTGCAGATTTTCCTAAACGATGATATCATCAGAGCCTCATAGACACAGACAAAAACAGAAGAACCAAGAAATAACAAAAGGAACCCAAAACTTTGAGAGACACAGGACACAACGACGTTTTCTTGTCACTTTTGCTGATTTTTGTTTTCTATTCTTTTCTAACTTTTGATATAATACATCACGCATTGCTTAGCTCAGTAATTACACATGATGAAATGTTACTGTGAATAGTATATGATGATGAAAATTAACTCTTTTTCTAATTTACAGAAAAAAATACGTAACTAATTAAACTGTGAAACTCTCAATGTAAAATTAAAACAATTAAAAAAAAAATAGGGGGGAGAGGAGGTAAGGCTTGAAGCTTAAAGTGATGTTTTCGTATCAATCTCAATTTCTCTCCATACCTCCAAGTACGCCATTAAAACTTTAATAAACCTAACTTTTTTCCTCCTTCAATTCGTCTATAAATACTTACACCCTCCCACTTCTTCAATTTCATATTACACAATCCCAAACAAGACAGGCAAACATTCTCATCTCACTCACAAGAAAACAGCACACATTCTTTTTTCTGCAAAACCGATCAAAATCGAAATGGCCCGTTGTTGCAGACATCTTGCTGTTTTCTTATGCGTTCTTTTGATGCTCTCGTTGTGTAAAGCTTTGAGTAGCAACGTTGATGATGGATATGGTCATGAAGATGGAAGTTTTGAATCCGATAGCTTGCTCAAGCTCAACAACGATGATGTTCTTAGCTTGATAAGCTCAGACGAAACCACTTTGGAAGCATCAACCGTTAGTGTTTCAAACTTCGGAGCCAAAGGAGATGGAAAAACTGATGATACTCAGGTTAGTTGTATTCTGTCTAAACATATATGTTTGTTGGATATAAACTTTATTAATATCAATAATTAGTTACGGAATTTCCAAATTCCGGTGTGAAAAGATATAACGATCATAGTTTTTTAAAAGATATAGATATGTTTTATTTTGTATTGATGATGCATGCATAAGTATGGGTGTGAAATATATGCTTAGGCCTTCAAGAAAGCATGGAAGAAAGCATGTTCAACAAATGGAGTTACTACTTTCTTGGTTCCTAAAGGAAAGACTTATCTCCTTAAGTCTACTCGATTTAGAGGCCCATGCAAATCCTTACGTAACTTTCAGGTAATATTTGTGTTTTTGTTTTTGCAACTTTACTCAGTAATCTTCAATTAATTAGTTGTTTTTTTTGTCACTGATTAACTGCAGATCCTAGGCACTTTATCAGCATCTACGAAACGTTCAGATTACAAAGACAAAAACCATTGGCTTATCTTAGAGGACGTTAACAATCTATCAATCGACGGTGGCTCGACGGGAATTATTAATGGCAACGGAAAAACCTGGTGGCAGAACTCATGCAAAATCGACAAATCTAAGGTATGCACATATATAGTCCACCAATAGCTTCATATACATATAGTTTATTTAAATAATACCTAAGTAATTGTCACAATGTTAATTAGTCAAATTTTCTTTGTCATCATATTAATATTAATTGGTTACATTTTATTTTTGTATGCAGCCATGCACAAAAGCTCCAACGGTAAGTAAACACATCTCCATGTATATGTATTGATTGATTAATTTCTTCACATCTAAACTACGTGAACGTTTGATATTGATATTTGCAAGTGGGTGTGTTTATGCAAACGCAGGCTCTTACTTTATACAATTTAAAGAATTTGAATGTGAAGAATCTGAGGGTGAAAAATGCGCAGCAGATTCAGATTTCAATTGAGAAATGCAACAAAGTTGAAGTTAGTAATGTTGAGATCACTGCTCCGGGCGATAGTCCCAACACAGATGGTATCCATATCACTAATACTCAAAACATTCGAGTCTCCAACTCAGATATCGGAACAGGTAATGATTCATATATTGTTAACTTAGTGGTGTATATATGTATAACAAATGCATGCTAAGGCTAAACTAAGGATGTTAGCTATCATTTATTGATTCGTAAATAATCAGAATGTTCTTGGTTTGCTTCTATATAGGTGATGATTGTATATCCATTGAGGATGGAACGCAAAATCTTCAAATCTTTGATTTAACTTGCGGCCCCGGTCACGGGATCAGGTAAATCAAAACATATTTTTTTTTCTTTCAAATCCTAATATAAGAGTAGTGAAACTATATTATATTTTAAAGTATTGATGTTAATTTGATGGTTCTTACAATTCAATGAAGTAAGTATATAAACTAATATATTGATCTTTGTTTAATCTTTATGATGAGAAGCATTGGGAGCTTGGGGGACGACAATTCGAAAGCTTATGTCTCGGGAATTAATGTGGATGGTGCTAAGTTCTCTGAGAGTGACAATGGAGTTAGGATTAAGACTTATCAGGTGGCTGATTTTGATTATCTTCACAAACACTCCACTCAAATTTGCACCATATGTTTTGAAATTGTCAATAACAACCCCTAATGATTTCAGGGAGGATCAGGAACTGCCAAGAACATTAAATTTCAAAATATTCGAATGGAAAACGTCAAGAATCCGATCATAATCGACCAGGACTACTGCGACAAGGACAAATGCGAAGACCAAGTAATTGATTGATCGATTAATATTTTTTTCTTCTTCTTACTAGACAAGCATTCACTCGGATTGAAAATGTGAAATATGTTATCAGGAGTCGGCAGTGCAAGTGAAAAACGTTGTGTACAAGAACATATCTGGTACGAGCGCTACGGATGTGGCGATAACGTTGAATTGCAGCGAGAAGTATCCATGTCAAGGGATTGTGCTTGAGAACGTGAAAATAAAAGGAGGAACAGCTTCTTGCAAAAATGCCAATGTTAAAAATCAAGGCACCGTTTCTCCTAAATGCTCTTAACTGAGCTAATTATGTAATGCACATACACATATTTACATAGATATGCATATTTATATATAGCATGTATATTGTACTACATGCATTGCTTCTTAATACATGTAGTAAAGATATATGCAAAAATAGTCGAAAGATTTGTTTACATATAAAATCACCAATATTTATTGTTATTGTATTTTCATGAATAAAGTAATAAGATTATTTGTCTAATATTTTGATTTACTAGTACTAGAAATGAAAAGGAATATGCACAATTTCAGCATTATAGTTTGGTAGGCAAAATGGAGTGAGAATAGAGTTTCATAGTATATACTAAGGTTCTTAATTGTGCAAATAGTTGATACAAGTCACATGGGCCAAGTTTGTAAATCTTAAATCGAAATATGCCTTCTTCTTTTTTTGCATGAAAATGCTAGTAATTTATAAGTGTGTTTTTCAATAAGAGATGCTAAATACCAAAATTAACCTAGTTTTCAGTGAGCGCTTGCATTATTGTGGCCTACTTTACTCTTTAGTCCATTCAATAATCAATGTACTTACATAAAAATGTTAAATCCCATAATCAACCAAAAGGACCAAGGCATTTAAGCGAACCCTTAGAGCATCCTCAATGGTAGTTTTTAAGCTTAAGTCTCTTAAACAAAATTGAAGTGTAAGTATAGATAAATAATATTTTTAATTATGGGTTTCTTAAATTTGGTGAAACCAAGACCAATTATCTCTTAACTAAGAGACAATTTGCCTAGATTTCATCAAAGTTAAGAGACTTATGAATATTTAAATCATATAAATTTTTTATTCTTTGTTAAGAAACTTGTTTAAAATCCCCCATTAAGGATGCTCTTATGTTTTGGCCTACTTTACCAAAAGTCCATTGTATTAAATGATTTACTTTTTACGTGAATGTTCCTCTTATTTTGTTGCTATAAGGATAAAGTAAATCTTGGTGTTTTTTTTGGTTAATGCCGTTGCTCTTTAATCTCAACGGATTTATTTAAAGTTAAAAGTTGACAAAGAACTTTGCTTTTGTTCTTTCTTTTGAAAGACATAAATAATCATAAAACATCTGAGGAAATTCCGAAATCAATGTCCGTAGACTAAGGTACATAACAAAAAAAGGAACATGTTTTCAAAATTAATGATATTACATAGTGTTAAAGCTAAAACGAAGAATGTAGTTTTACCCTTTTTTTTACTTCACTTCTTGGTTTGCTCCTCGGCTGCTGGCTTACTCCGCTCTTCCGCCGTTGCTGGCGGTGGCGGCGGTGGAGGTGAAGGAGCAGCGGATACGGCAGGAATGCCGGCATCGATGCAGCTACGACACTTTCTCTCGACCCAACCTTCGATGTCGTGGTCTCCGCCGTGAGATAAGTGGCGACCGCCACAAAGCCGAGCGAAAACGCCGGCTAAGACGGATAAAATGGTGATGACGGCTAAGACAACAACGAGTGTTTCTATTGAACGGTGGTCCGAGTTGTGACTCGGCTGGTCTTGGGAGGGTGGGTCTATATAAATGGTGGTTGGTGTGGTGCTGAGTTGGTCATCGAGCCTTGCCGTGGCTCCGAACATGAGAGAGACAGTGTGAGAAGAGGAAGAGAGAGAGTTTCAGGTGAGCTTGTGGGAGCAAAGGTTTAAGACTTGATTGAAGTAGAGAGAGTGGGGTTAATTATATCGACTTTAAGAAAACAAATTACTTTCATTAAAAAAAAAATGTTACTCCTAAAAAAACATCTTTATAACATTGAATACTAATGGTCTCATTGTAATTATGATGGTTTCTTTTTCCTTTTCTATCCATGATTCTATGAACTTAATTGGTTCATAGGCATTGAATTTAAGGATATTTATGTATATGTATATATATGTGAAAAACATACAATGAGAAAAATAAAAAAGTTTTTTGCTTTTGTTTTTGACGTAAATAGTAAAACAGTTTATATATGAAAAAATTAAAATTCGCAATTCCCAATTTGTCCTCAGTGTGTGTAAAAACCAAAAACCACATGCATTTGGTTAAAACGAAGAGGTGTTTGTTTTGTTGTCCCCATTACTCCTTCAATGACCACCACCCTCTCTCTCTGCCACTTCTACTCTCCCCTATTGAGTCCTCTTTGACTCAACTAACCATTACTTACTCTTACAAAATAAATGTGATAATCATGACTATATATATATATATATATATATATAAATTCATTTTTATCTGTGAACTCACTAGTAACTAATTTAGATTTTTACGTGGTCTTGTCTTTTTATTTGTCTGTTGATTTTTGGCAGGTAATATCAATGGTGGGGTTTGTTCATCTTGTTCTATCTCTGTATCTTCTTATTTTTAAATATGTCAATGTGTCAGCTCAATAATGTTTATGCAGTGAAAAAATTATCACCCCAAAAAAATATTTTTCAAGAAACATGCAATAACTGACACAGAAAAAAAAAACGAATCAAGAAACAGTCATTACATTACACGAATCATATGTTGGGCCTTAGTTTAGTAATGGGCTTATAAACCCAATAAGCTCATTTTAGCCAGAAAACCCTAACTATCTCTTCTCGTCTGGAGATATAAGTAGAATCATTTTTTGCCGCCGTTTCTCGCTAACACACCGAAAACTGAATCAAATCTCCTAGCTCTTCTACGCAAAATCGAGTGCATCGACAATGGCGGAACGTGGTGTCGAACGTGGTGGAGATCGCGGCGATTTCGGACGTGGATTCGGTGGTCGCGGCGGTGGAAGAGGTGGTCCGAGAGGTCGTGGTCGCCGTGCAGGTCGTGCTCCAGAGGAGGAGAAATGGGTGCCAGTGACTAAGCTTGGTCGTCTCGTAAAGGAAGGTAAGATCACAAAGATTGAGCAGATCTACCTCCATTCTCTCCCAGTCAAGGAGTACCAGATCATAGATTTACTCGTCGGTCCTTCATTGAAAGACGAAGTGATGAAAATCATGCCGGTTCAAAAACAAACCAGAGCCGGTCAGAGAACGAGATTCAAGGCCTTCATCGTCGTCGGAGATAGTAACGGTCACGTCGGATTAGGAGTCAAATGCTCCAAGGAAGTTGCGACGGCGATCAGAGGCGCGATCATTCTCGCGAAATTGTCTGTGGTTCCGATACGAAGAGGTTATTGGGGTAACAAGATTGGAAAACCACATACGGTTCCGTGTAAGGTAACCGGGAAATGTGGATCTGTTACTGTACGTATGGTTCCAGCTCCGAGAGGTTCTGGTATTGTGGCGGCTAGAGTTCCTAAGAAGGTTCTTCAATTCGCTGGAATTGATGATGTCTTTACTTCTTCTAGAGGATCCACCAAAACTCTTGGAAACTTCGTCAAGGTATGTACTTTCACAATGGCTGTTTTGGTTTGATGAACTCTGAATTAGGCAGTGAAAAAGTAATCATTACCAGTTAAGTGAATTTATATTGAAGATTAGGATTTAGCTGATTGTATTGGTTTGAGCATGTGAGTTTGTGTTTAAGATTGCTTGAATTGAAATGCTTTAGGTTGTTTGATTACGCTAAATTCTGACTAATGTAATTCAAATTGTTGTTGTTTTTTTTTGGTCAGGCAACATTTGATTGTCTGCAGAAGACATACGGATTCCTTACACCGGAATTCTGGAAAGAGACGAGATTCTCAAAATCACCATACCAAGAGCACACTGATTTCTTGCTTATACCTCCTGGCGTCAAGATCAGCGAGGTTGTTGTAGACAAAAGCGTAGAGTAATACCACTTTATCTTGTTACATGAGACTTGAGTGTTGTCAAAAGCTCAAGTCAGATTTTGTTCCAACCTTGGTTTTTTGATTTGTCGGTTATAATGTCTTTAGTAATCTAGATACGTATCTGTTTTACACTTTGAATTCAATCATACGAATCTTCTTATAATTGGGGTTTACGGCTTGAAACAATATGGAATTTGGATCTAGCAGTGAATGATATAAGGTATGATTACAACGAGATTTATATAATCTACCTGGAAAATATGTTTTAATCAGACAAAAATACTTTATTGCAGAAGAGAAGGCTAGATAAATGGGCCTGTTCCCAACATCGTTGAATATGTTTTAAAGCCCAAGTTTTGAAATGAAATGAATAAAAGCCTTAGACCTTAGTAAGCCCAGTCACAGTTTTAATTGGTTGGTGAAATCGAATTTTTTTTAGTCAAAGAGAGAAAAAAGAAGAAAATAAGAAGATGGGAATGACGTTGACTTTCCTTTACAAATTTCTTCTTCTTCTTCCTTGCCCGAGTTTTTCTGTTGATCTAAATTCTCGGAATCTGGGGATTTTCTTTTCCCGGTGTGTCTATCTCGCCGGGAAACTCTAATAAACCATCTTTTCTTACTTCTCTATACTATCCTACGATTGCTTTTCGATTTTTTTTTGTCGGAATTGTTGTTTGTGTAATATTCTCGAAAGCTCGGTCTCAACAATGGGAACTCCAGAATTTCCAGATCTGGGTAAACACTGCTCCGTCGATTATTGCAAACAGATCGATTTCTTGCCCTTCACATGCGATCGCTGCCTTCAGGTCTCCCTTTCTCCTTCTCCGTTTTCTTTCGATACCATTCCAATGCCATGATTTTTCTGTATAGAGAATCATCGTGGCTTCTTCTAAGTCTCTGGTCAATTATATGATTTATACATGAGTTCGTCTCTTTTTATGTTCAAATTCAGTAGTTGATTTGAATCTAGACTAATCGTCATTTCGAAAGAATTAGATGCTAAATGATTGAAAAGATTCATTTGTTTTATCTGAATCCGGAGAGGAAGCTTATATCAAATCTTTTGAACTTTTTTTTTGAAAATTTATTGAAGGTGTATTGTCTGGATCATCGTAGCTATATGAAACACGATTGTCCAAAAGGAAACAGAGGAGATGTCACTGTGGTTATTTGTCCATTATGTGCTAAAGGAGTTAGATTAAACCCTGACGAAGATCCCAACATCACCTGGGAGAAACATGTTAATACAGACTGTGATCCATCTAACTACGAAAAAGCTGTCAAGAAGAAGAAATGTCCTGTTCCTAGATGCAGAGAACTCTTGACATTCTCCAATACTATTAAATGTCGAGATTGTAGCATCGATCATTGTTTGAAACATCGGTTTGGACCTGATCATAGTTGTTCTGGACCCAAGAAGCCTGAATCGAGTTTCTCATTCATGGGTTTCTTGAGTACAAACACAAAAGAAGCTCCTGCATCATCATCATCTTCTTCGAGATGGTCTAGTCTTTTCGCTTCTGCGGAAGCAAGTATTAGTAGACTCGGTAACGATATAAGCCAGAAGTTACAGTTTGCGAGTGGCAATGATGGCAATTCAGAGAAAACGCAAGAGAGGAATGGAAAACAGAATTGTGGCAAAGTTACGGTTGATGTTTGTCCCAAATGTAGTAGAGGGTTTCGTGATCCGGTGGATCTATTGAAGCATATCGATAAGGATCATCGTGGCACTTCTAAAGCCTAGAAGAAAGGAAGTGGTTTTATATTTGTGTGATTTGTATCATTCTTTGTAACACAGCCAGGAAGAAAGAAATTTCCATATTCTTTTGAGCTCGGTTTTTGTTTTGTCGAATTGGTTTTCCTGGTCTAGGAGATAACTGAATTTGGAAAATCCCTCTCAAATCTTAATTAAGAAAATATAATTTCTTTTAAAATAAATAATTGATTGGATAATACTTCGAAGTATGTGTTGGGCTTCGGGCCGAAAATAACGGGACTTGGAAGGCACACAATCTGAGAATTTGCTATATAAGAGGGCGAGACAGGTAGGGTTTGGAGCACAGCTTTGCTTTTGAGTTCGGGAACCACTTTGCCCTGACCTGTCAGGTTCTCTCTCTTTAATAAATTTTGATTGTGTAGATTCTTCCTTTGGACTTGATATATTTTGCTCTTTCTCTCTGTTTAGCATATATTATCATCCGATTTAGGTATTGACTATAATATATGTTTATGTTTATTCTTTTCGTAAGAGCAGTTAATTACAGTTAGAAATCCAGTCATGGTGGTGGGTGCGGTAGCAAGATATGTGAAATCGATGTGGTCAACTCCCGAGGGTGTTACAGATCTAATCATGGCAATGGGATTACCATTCGTAGGTTTGATTATTTACGAACAGGAAAAGCAACTTGCTATCATCAGAGAGCACAAGAAGGTTTTAGGACGATTTTTGGGAGGAATGGTCATAGTTAGAGAGGAGTGATCGGTCCTAGATAATCCAAAAAAGGGTGTTTTTCTTTTACTAAAGGTTTTTATATTATTCTCCATAAATGTTTCCATGAAACAAGATAACTCTTTTGTATAAAGAGATTAATTGATTTTAATTTAAGAGATGATTTATGTCTACAAGATACTCAAAGATATCCTATGGATAGGATTTATCTGTTTCAAAATTTCTATGATTCACTGTTTGTTTTAATAAACTATTTGACAACCAAAAGTAGAACAATATTGGCTTCATCGGCCACAAAGTACCTAAACTCAAGACAGATATAGAAGTGTGTAAAATCCTTCAATTTATGGCTTCTCACCAAAAAGTAGCTTTGACCCCGGAATCAATGTCGTAAATTAAATACACATAATCTATTATCACTTTGCTGATTGATCTGGATTTAAGCAAGGGTTTTTGAAAGCATAAGTAACCATTGGTTAAATCCATAGAATCTGACAAGTGATAATAGTGATCTCGCAAGCTAACCTAATAATCAAAACCACTTCTTAGGCTGTTCTTGTTGCCAAAAAAAACAAAACGTCTATGCCCATATCGTGCTACCTTCAACGCAGAATTAGCAATTTCCTAAAAATTTGGGAAACATTGTACTATTATAGCTCCTTGCATGTTTTGACTGTAAAAAGACAAACCAAAACAAACATGTGCTGTGACAAAAAGAATTACCAAATTAAATAGAGATGATGATCACTGACCTTCGGAATCAACCTTGTGGAGAAGAAGCCCGAGAGAGTTTGTAGGTTAAATAAAAGTTACAGTGCATCGGACGATATTAATTACCCATGAAAATAAAGTTAGGGTTTAGAAGTTAGAGAAAAAGTGTCTCTCTGTATCTTTGACTTACGATGATATACAGTAGAGGGACTGCACTAACATTCGACACTTACGATGTCGACAAATAGAAACCAGTTGTTACTGATGCCTTCAAAAGTACATAGAATATGACAAGTGATAATAGTCGCTTCACTAATTAGCCTAATAATCAAATTATCAAAAGCATTCCTGAATAGTAATCCATATAACACATTCATCTTAATATAAAAACTAATATCTTCACATCCTTCTAAAATTAATTAATCTCTATTTTAGTATTTAGTTTCATTGAATATATCCGGATGTGATCTTTACAAATTACAATTATCAAATGGCATTGACCACGTGGGCTAAGTTTTGTTGATGCTGCGTTATGACCCGTTGGATCACACTGGATAATTTCTGTGAGCGAAGACTTGACTTTTCTCACCGTTGGATCTTACCTAGGATAGACACACGGTTGATAAATAGTTCTGCGTAGACTGTACCTCACTGGATAAGTTATACTCAGCTCCATTGTTCCTGCTTGCTTCTTCTTAGCAAAAAAAGAAAAAGAAAGACGTTAGTAGAGACATTCATAAGAGCTAAGCCTACGAAACAATCCTAAGTAATCGAACGGAGATGGCGGTTGGAATGGAGAACGCGACGGCGTCTGGTGAATGTGGCGAGATACTTAAGCCACGCACCGACAAGAGAGAGTATCGGAGGATTGTTCTGAAGAATTCGCTGGAGGTGTTGTTAATCAGCGACCCAGAGACTGACAAGGTAAAGCTCGATTGCTGTTTTAATTTTGCTGTTAAAGAAGAGCTGAAAATTTATATATGTTTTACCTGCTACTAGTGTGCTGCTTCAATGAACGTTAGCGTTGGATCGTTTACGGACCCAGAAGGATTGGAAGGGCTAGCTCATTTCCTTGGTACTTTATATTTATTATTCCCGTTTTAATTCTTCATTGCAGGATTCAATCACTGAGCTGAGGCTAAAGTCTAAACTGTCTCTATAAACAGTGTATTTATCAACTCTTTCCTGTGATTTGAAGTCGTGTGGATTTTGATGGCCATGGTGAATAACTTGTGATTTTTATTGTTTTTTCGGGGGTCAGAGCATATGCTGTTTTATGCAAGTGAAAAATACCCTGAGGAAGATAGTTACTCCAAGTACATCACAGAGGTAGTGTTTCTCTCTAACTCTGGAATATAATCGATGTCTTTTATCGGTTTCTTTTTCTCAGTTAAAGGTAACTTTAATAGGAATAAAATGGGATGTGCTTTTTGGAATTCTGTTTTTGTAGCATGGAGGGAGCACAAATGCTTATACTTCCAGTGAAGATACAAACTACCATTTCGATATCAACACTGATTCTTTTTATGAAGCTTTGGACAGGTTGACTTCCATTTGTTTTTTGTTTTTTTTTATCTCTTGCTTACTAATTTTTCTTTTGACAGTGTTGGATTTTTATGTTATTGCCTGACCAGGTTTGCACAGTTCTTTATCCAGCCACTGATGTCAACTGATGCCACCATGAGGGAGATCAAGGCGGTCGACTCTGGTTAGCTTTTGACTTTCTCGGTAGCTTTCCTGTTGAAATTTGCTTATATAACAAATTCCTAACAAGTTCTCCTATCCAGAGCATCAGAATAACTTGTTGTCTGACTCTTGGCGTATGGCCCAGGTATTTTTCCATTCTCTCAAGAACAAATATCTGTGTTAATTGTACTATATCTATCCATCTAGTTATTGGCACTGAAGCGTGCATTTCACGGGTTTCTTTTAAACAAGTCTGTTGATGTGTTTGTAGTATCTAACTTGGATTTTGTCTTCCTTTTTCGTGGACATAGTTACAGAAGCATCTAAGTAGAGAAGACCATCCATATCACAAATTTAGCACAGGTTTATCTTCGACCTATTTTTATCTGGTATTGACTGGCGTTCATGGAACATGATTTGGTGCTGTGATGTATAAGATAAGTCCGTCGTCCTTCCCAATTTTATATATCCTGCTAAGAGAGTGATATTTTTGCTTAGGGAATATGGATACTCTTCACGTACGACCCGAAGAAAATGGAGTGGATACAAGGAGTGAACTAATTAAATTTTATGACGAACACTATTCTGCCAACATCATGCATCTGGTTGTTTATGGCAAGGGTACGTTTCGGAGCTAACCCAAAAATCAGATTTTTTATTACTTTCAGAAAACAAAGTATTTTTTATTTCTATATAACATTTATACATCTCTTTGCTCTGGATGTCTTCAGAAAATCTTGATAAAACTCAAGGTCTAGTGGAAGCGTTGTTCCAGGGAATTCGAAACACCAACCAGGGTATTCCAAGATTTCCTGGTCAGCCGTGTACTCTAGACCATTTGCAGGTTTTTTCCTCTCCTTATTTTAGCTTTAGCATTTACAGGAAACGAAGAGAAATTGATGCTAGAATGTTTCTAAAGTGGTATCTTCTGTGGTGGTGGCTTTCATTGGTTTTAGGTTCTCGTGAAGGCTGTTCCTATAATGCAGGGTCACGAGCTTAGTGTTTCATGGCCTGTAACTCCTAGCATCTCTCATTATGAAGAGGCACCATGCAGGTATCTTGGTGATCTAATTGGTCATGAAGGCGAAGGAAGTCTGTTTCATGCCTTAAAAATCTTGGGTAGGTTTTCTTGCTTGATCTTTATTTTCCTTATTTTTCTTCACCCGCTGTTTATATACAAACAGTTTTAGGTTGTCTCGCAGATATTTAGAAAAATGCTTCAGAAACTACAGTTATTTGTTGCTTAAACTGTAGATAGTAGCTAGAAATTTTCTGCCCTTTCTTAGCCTGTCATATAGGCTCCACTAAAAAGCTTATGGTTAGACAGTAACATGGGAGGATTTTGTGGAGCTGGCTAGGGAAATTTCATTCTTGTCGAATAGGGTTTTATTGCTCAGATGCTTGTTTACTTAATTTTTTGATGCGGACGTGTGCATTAAGGCTATTAGCAGTTTGACATCTAGTAGTCTTGCTTAATTCTTCCTAATATTTGCACAGGTTGGGCAACAGGACTCTATGCTGGTGAAGCAGACTGGAGTATGGAATATTCTTTCTTCAATGTTTCAATTGATCTTACTGATGCTGGTCATGGTGGGTTTCTGTATTCTTCTATGTTTTGTTCTAATATTCTTATGTGCTTGATGTTTTAGTCAGTACCTGATATTTTCTGGATTTGGTTTGATTTCTTGAATGGTATACAGAGCATATGCAAGATATTTTAGGGTTGTTGTTCGAATACATTAAGGTTTTACAACAGTCTGGTGTTTCCCAGTGGATTTTTGATGAGGTATTGGTGTTACTAAGTTCCACCTTGCGTTGTTGTCTGCTTTTAATCTACCTAGTTTTCTTAATTATACATCTGTTATTGTTGTTGAAGCTCTCAGCTATATGTGAGGCAGAATTTCATTATCAAGCCAAAATAGATCCAATTTCTTATGCAGTGGATATTTCTTCAAACATGAAGGTAATAGTATTTTTCGGCTTATCATACTTTTCCTATCGTGTAAGCTTCTGCTTGATATATATGTGGCCATTACGATGAACAAAAAGTAGAATAAATGTGTACTTCTTACAATTTCATCAAGCATTACTAGTTCACCCATATGGAGTTTGATCTCTGTGGATGAAGATAGGAAACTCGGTTTCTTGGCTAGACATATTTCCTTTTTTTGAAAAACTCTTCTGTGTCCTTTTGCAATTATGCTTCAGATATATCCAACCAAGCATTGGCTGGTAGGATCATCACTGCCTTCGAAATTTAATCCAGCTATTGTGCAAAAGGTTCTCGATGAGCTTTCTCCCAATAATGTTCGGTAAGTCTCTGTTCCTGGAATGCATGCCTTGCTGCCTACTATATTCTAAATGTCTTGTAAACTACATAGGTTTTCACCAAGCTAACTTTGCATTGGCCATATGATCTCTATTTTATGCAAAATTTCCATTGGTATTTTGGCGGTTTACTTTAAGCAGCCCTCAGTCCCCAATGTGTTATGTTCATACAATTTACATGTAGTTCAAGCATTGAATCCTGACTGCTTACGGCCTAGTAAGCTTTTCTTGTTGCAGAATCTAATGCCATTATATTTGTAGAATCTTTTGGGAGTCAAATAAATTTGAAGGGCAAACTGACAAGGTTGAGCCATGGTATAACACTGCTTATTCACTTGAGAAGATAACCAAATTCACCATTCAGGTTGGCTTTTAATGTATTAATTTCTTAAAGATCCGTTATACTTGCATGTTTATTTTCCTCTGCATGAATTTATATTCTGTTTGATTCAATATTTTTCCGTTTCTCTGGAGGAAAATTTTAATTTGTGTTTAACAATTACAGGAGTGGATGCAGTCAGCCCCTGATGTAAACCTGCTTCTACCAACACCTAATGTCTTCATTCCTACGGATTTTTCATTAAAGGATTTAAAGGATAAGGTTCAGTTCCATCACTCTAGTTACAATTTACAACTGTCTTTCAAATTCTAATGTTTGAAGCAGTAAGCTTATGTCACGTAATTAAGTTCTGGAACAGGATATCTTTCCTGTTTTGCTGAGAAAGACATCATACTCAAGATTGTGGTATAAGCCTGACACAAAGTTCTTCAAACCAAAGGCATACGTTAAGATGGATTTTAACTGCCCCCTTGCAGTCAGCTCTCCCGACGCTGCGGTTCTTTCAGATATTTTTGTTTGGTTGCTAGTGGACTATTTGAATGAATATGGTAAGGTTTGTTAGCTAGACGTCTTTCAGTCATTTCTCTATCAACTACGGCTTTTTCTTGATATCATTCAAGAAAATTGTATGCTAAGTATGTGGAACTAAGGCTCTGAAAGCAAAGGTCGATTTTCAAGTAAAATTTAGGGGAAATTTTCAAAGTTGTCTCATACGATATGCTTTCATGTGGTAGTTCTGCTGGGAATTCCTTCTAGCTCTCTTCAATTCACATAACGTTTTTTACTATATCAGTATCATTTCGATTATCAAGATGACGAGTCTGCTGCTTTATATTGGATCTCTTATTTTTCTTTATACTGTAGCTCTCATCAATCTTGACTATGTTTCAGCTTATTATGCTCAGGCTGCTGGTCTTGACTATGGATTAAGTCTTTCGGACAATGGCTTTGAGGTGGGTTTGTATAAGGATGCTGAGATTTCCTTGTGTATTTTTCTCAATGAGTTTCATGTTTGACTTACAGTTTCTCATTTCCAGCTCTCTCTTGCTGGCTTTAATCACAAATTGAGGATCTTGCTGGAAGCTGTCATTCAAAAGATAGCAAAATTCGAAGTTAAACCTGACAGGTTTTCCGTTATCAAGGTAACCTTGTTAATAGACATCGCCCCTCTTTTAAAATTACCACGACGCTTCTTTATAAGGTCTGTACGTGGTAAGATATTGCCAACTTCCTCCCTACATCCAACAAGCCCTGTGAACTGATGTACCTACTCCATTTTTTCTGCTCCCCTGTCCTGTAATAGGAAACAGTCACAAAGGCATACCAAAATAACAAATTCCAACAACCACATGAACAAGCAACGAATTACTGCTCACTAGTATTACAAGATCAGATTTGGCCTTGGACAGAGGAACTAGATGCTCTTTCTCATTTGGAAGCTGAAGACTTGGCTAATTTCGTTCCGATGCTATTATCAAGGACATTTGTTGAGTGCTATATAGCAGGTATATCAACATTATCCCTACTGTATGATTGTATCTGGTCTCTTATCTTTTTCCTTTTCTTATAGCCCTTGTGGTGTCTCATTCCAGGGAATGTTGAGAAGGACGAAGCTGAGTCAATGGTCAAGCATATTGAAGATGTTCTTTTTACCGACTCAAAACCTATTTGTCGTCCGTTATTTCCATCCCAGTTCCTGACAAATAGGGTTACAGAGCTCGGAACAGGAATGAAACACTTTTACTATCAGGAAGGTTCAAACTCCAGTGATGAAAATTCTGCCCTAGTGCATTATATTCAGGTATAGTTGTGACAAGATGAGTAGGATAGACTTCGAACTAAAGTCTTATAAAGCTTTTCTTGTAGATCTTGTTACTTGGACTCTTTGCGAGTTCTTCTTCTTATTGACCTTCATGTTCTTGGTAATGAAAATTGGTTTACCATGAACAGGTTCATAAAGATGAGTTTTCCATGAATAGTAAACTTCAGCTTTTCGAACTAATTGCAAAACAAGACACGTTTCACCAGCTTAGAACGATTGAGCAACTTGGCTACATCACCTCACTTTCTCTGAGGTACATAGGAGTTTCTCGTGTGTTTGAATATTTACTGAGTTATGTTTGATGCATAACCACTTTTCTTCAACACAGCAACGATTCTGGCGTCTATGGTGTACAATTCATTATCCAGTCTTCAGTTAAGGTACCGACTTGTATTGCCTCTCTACCACTCAAGACTTTGCATAATCAATGCAGATCTCTTTAATTGGTTTTGAGTTTATCGTTAATAGGGTCCAGGACATATTGATTCGAGAGTTGAGTCACTACTAAAGGACCTGGAGAGTAAATTTTACAATATGAGCGATGAAGAATTCAAGGTTAGAGACACAAGCTAGATGATATTTGATTTGCTTGAGATAAACATTGATGTACTATCGGACATGACTTTTCTCCTCAGAGCAATGTAACAAATTTGATAGATATGAAGCTTGAAAAGGACAAGAACTTGGATGAGGAATCCTGGTTTTACTGGGCAGAGATTCAAACCGGGACACTCAAATTCAACCGCATAGATGCAGAGGTAATAGACAAAACTCTTCCTTTTTCCAACTTCTTTCTAGTAATCTCCTATTTAAGAACCTCAATGTTGGGGTTTAGGTGGCTGCACTGAGACTGCTAAAGAAGGACGAATGGATAGATTTCTTTGACGAATACATAAAGGTTGACGCACCAAATAAGAAATCGTTGAGCATATGCGTTTACGGAAACCAACATTTGAAGGAAATGCGAAATGACAAAGACAAGATTCCATCAACATCCATAGAAATCGAAGACATTGTCTGTTTCAGAAAGTCTCAACCTCTTTACGGGTCGTTGAAACTATGAGGAGGTCCCAACTCTATTCCGGTAAACAGGGAATACAAACACACAAATGCCAAAGCGAATCAACAGACTTTTGTCATATTTAAATAGCTAAACTTGGCATCATATATTCAAAAAAAATTTGGATGATAATCTATGTCATAGTTATTCAATATACTTAACTTTCATATATTCTACTTTTTAGGTCCCTATTTCATAAACTTACACAACAATTCAACGGTCGAGTTGGCAACTTGGCTTTGTTGACCAAAAGTGTATCAAGAATTGGGAAAATATACACCGTTGATCATAGTCAGACTCTAACCACACTGGATAGTGACACTAGATTAGAGAGAAAAGGAAAGAACGTTGTTGGACCATAATTGATAAATACATTAATACTAGCTAAGAGACCCAAGACCCAGCCTAGCGAAGACCCAAGTAATCGCCGTTGAATCATTATTACTTGGGAAAACATACGCCGTTGATATTAGTCAGACGTAGATAATTTCTTCTCGTCTCCAAAGTTGTCTCACCTAAAATGTTATTGTTCTGCTGGGAGTTCCTTATAGCTCTCTTCAAATTGGATAACTGTTACAAAATTTCAGTACTCACTTTGATTATCGAGATGACGAGTCTGCTGCTTTATAATGTATCTCTTATGCGTTTCTTGTAAGACAAGTTAAAATATGTTATTCTGAAGAACGAAATAAAACTAGAGTAAGGTGATAAGCCTTCGTAGTTTGTTATTATATCAGAAAACTGTTTATCAACTGTACTTCTATGTTTCAGCTTATTATGCTCAGGTTGCTGGTCTTCACTATAGATTAAGTCTTTCGGACAATGGTTTTGAGGTGTGTTTTGTACAAGGATGCTGACGTTTCCTTGTGTAATTTTCTCAATGAGTTTCATGTTTGACTAACAGTTTCTCATTTCCAGCTCTCTCTTGTTGGCTTTAGTCAAAAATTGAGGATAGAGAAACTAGATGCTCTTTCTTTTTTGAAAGCTGAAGACTTGGCGAATTTCGTCCCAATGTTGTTGTCGAGGACATTTGTTGAGTGCTATATTGCAGGTGTCAACATTATTCCTGTTGTAGATATATACACAAACACAACATTCATATACCAAAACGACATTTTATACTTGAATCTGTATTAGAAAACAGAGTTTTATCGTTTAAGCTCTGTTGATTGTAGCTTTTGTCTGACAAAGATATTGATAAAGACTTTTTACCTACTTCAATTGTCAAATTGTGGAATTGTTGAACCTAACAGATCTTTTTGGCTCAGTTGTTGAATTGTGAAATCTATTACAATTTTGTTTAATCATAGCAAATCAGTTCTTGAGTATTATTTGTTTAACCGTTGTGACAGAGTGAAGATGCTGTTAGCTCCAGAATCTTTGGGTGTGGTTCAACGAATGATAGGTTTGTGCTCTAATTGTTGATATGTTCTTAAGAATCCCACTCTTATAATAAAAGATCCTATCCACATCAAAGTATCGATCATATGGATATAAATCATCTCCTAGATTTTTTAAAAGAGTTTAATGGAACACATTTATGGAGAATAATATAAAAACCTAGTAAAAGAAAAACATCCCTTTAGAGCACCCACATTGGTCATTTTTTTGTGGGTGTCTTTAAATATAAAACTAGTAAAAAAATATAAAACAAATGAAGAGTATCTTTAATTTTTGATTTGTGTTTCTAGGAAGACATTTGAGACACCAAAAAGAAGAGATGTCTTTGATTTTATTATTAATCTATACTAAAGACACATATCAAAAGCTATGCTATGAGGATGCTCTTAGAATAATCTAGGTCCGATTACTCCTCTCTCAGTATAATCATTCCTCCCAAAAATTGTCCTAAAACCTTGTTGTGCTCTCTGATAATAAATAGCAAGTTGCTATTTAAGATCATCCGCATTGCATAACTAACAAAAATGTCCTCCCATATTAATTCAATTATTAAAATGTGCAGGGTGATTTTAAATGAGAGACCCCTTTCCCAAAATGTCTCAATTGAAACAAATTTAGACATTTTGAAAAGGATGTCTCTCATTTAAAAACATCCAAACATTTGAATAATTATATTTTGGAGGGAAGACATCTACCCTAAAATATCCAATGTGGATGGTGTAAAGCCACCTCCATTGCACAAGTAATATGAGTGTTTATAGATATTAAATGAATAAAATAAAAAGGTCTGTGTCTTTAAATTGAAGACATCCTCTTATATCTATGTAATGTAGATGCTCTAACACCCGCACGAGTTGACCACAACGATTTCACATATCTTGCTACCGCAACCACCATGACTGAATCTCTAATTGTAATTAACTGCTCTTACGAAAAAAATAAACATATATAATCAATTCCTAAATCGGATGATAATATGCTAAACACACAGAGATCAAAGAATATCAGTTCCAAAGGAAGAATCTTCATAAGAAAATCATAATATTGATCTCTTTATAGTCAATCCCTAAATCGGATGTTAAATATGCTAGACAGAAAGAGAGAGATAAAGAAACGAACAATTGCAATAAAATCACTAATCACCAACACAATTTTTCTCTACTCTTACGTGTTATTAGGCTACTGCTTCAGAACAATTTATTGGGCCAATACTTTAAGTAAGGAAAATAAAGTAAAGAAACCCAAAAAGGTCATTTTCATTCATTTTTTCTATCACACAATTTAGAATACATGCACAGGAGACTTGGAGTTATTGAATCACAGATTCACAGTACTTATATTCAATAGTATCAGCATGTATAAGTAAACTGTGGAAAAACTAAACTGGAGTTTTCATAGATATATACACACAATCATATACCAAAATATGAACTTTTATTCATCTGGTTTGTTAGAAAATAGAGCTTTTAAGATATTTAATTATAAATAAATCGTGGAACCAAATTTACACAATTTTTTAAATCCATCCAGAAAGACCATATATTAAAATTTTAAATATGGAAGTTTAATAAACAATATAGAGATTACACATATTTAACGAGGAATCGATACAAACAAATATATTAGATCACTTCATGAAAACAAATACAAGATAGACTAGAGTTTCTATATAAGTTTTACTAAGAGATCAACACAACACAACCTTAACACCTATGATATAAAATCACATAGAGAAAAAAAAGAGAGAGTCAAATTACCACTTTATTAAGACTTTTCAAGGAAAACATTATGACAAATTTGCAATTTGTAATTAATAAAAAGAATAATCAAATCATAACTGAAATGAGATTCTTAGAATTAAGGATTCTACAATTATTATGTGATGAAAACTTATGGCATAAATTGAAGTCTAAATCTGTATGATTTTATTTTGTCAAAAAAAAAAAGTATAAACCAACGTTGGCATTGACCACGTGGGTCAACAAGTCTTGGACATATGCGAGCGAAGACCCAGCGGAGACTTCAGCTATCGCCGTTGGATCTGTATCAGTATCACTTGGGGAAATATAGACCGTTGATAATGAGTCAGACGTAGACTTATATAACACACCAGTAATTTCTTGTCAGCTCCCCTCCCTCTCCCTTAGTCCCTTTCTGAAGTTTAGAAAAAGAAAAAGAAAGACGTTATTTGGATTATATAGCAAAAGATTCAGCTAAAGTAATCCAACAGCGATGGCGATTGAGAACGCCGCGGCGGCGTCTGGTGAATGTGGCGTGATACTAAAGGCACGTACGGACAAGAGAGAGTATAGGAGGATTGTACTCAAAAATTCGCTCGAGGTGTTGTTAATCAGCGACCCAGAGACCCAGAGACCTTGTTCTAGTTTTACTGATGATAAAAATCATGACGATTCCTTCTTTGCCTTTTTTGCTTTTTAGTGTGCTGCTTCAATGAACGTTAGCGTTGGGTCGTTCTCGGACCCGGACGGATTGGAAGGCCTAGCTCATTTCTTTTTTTCTATAAATGTAGATCAGTTTAGTGCTTCTCTTCTCTTTGGTGGTTGTGTTTTTATACTGGTACTAGGTTCTTGTGAAGGCTGTTCCTATAAAGCAGGGTCATAATCTTACTGTTTCGTGGCCTGTGACTCCTAGCATCCATCATTATGAAGAAGCCCATGCACGTACGTTGGTCATCTAATTGGTCATGAAGGCAAAGGAAGTTTGTTTCTTGCGTTGAAAATCTTGGGTACGTTTTCTTTGGTGCCAAACTAATAAATGTTTTGGCAGAGTTTACCTAGTAGTTTTACATCTAATAGTTAGCTGAATTATTGCTAATACTTGCACAGGTTGGGCAACGGGACTGTATGCTGGCGAACCAGACTGGACTGTAGAGTATTCTTTCTTCAATGTTTCGATTAATCTTACTGATGCTTGCCATGGTGGGTTTCTATATTCTTTCTTGTTTGTTTTAATATTCTTATGTTGAATGAGTGGTCTTGGTGTGCTTGATGTTTAGTCAGTGCAATGTTATTTTCTGGATTTTGGTTTGATTTGTTTCTTGCTTGTTATACAGAGCATATGAAAGATATTTTAGGGTTGTTGTTCAGACAAATTAAGCTTTTACAACAGTCTGGTGTTTCCCAGTGGATTTTTGACGAGGTATTTGTAATATTAGGTTTTACTGTTGCGCTTATAATCTTGCGTTAGTATTCCTATTGATTCAGTGTATTTAAAGAGCTTGATACATCTTTTATTTTTGTTGAAGCTCTCAGCTATTTTTGAGGCAGAGTTTCATTATCAAGCCAAAATAGACCCAATTTCCTATGCAGTGAATATTTCATCAAACATGACGGTAATACTTTCTTTCAGCTGTTCAATCGACTTCTCATATTTTTCTATCATCTAAGCTTCTTATTTCAATTTAAGGTTCGGTAGGTATCTGTTCCTGGAATGCATCCCTTCTCAAAAGCAATCCATGACCAAATGTATCTAAATTTCTGATTAAGTCATAGGTGTTCACCAAGCGTAATGTTTATTCTATGGGCCATGTGATCTCTATTTAATCATAATTCCCATAGTAGTTCAAGCATTGAAATCCTGACCTGCTTAGGGGATTATGGCAAAGTAGGATTGTCCTGTTGCAGAATCTAATGCCATTATATATGTAGAATCTTTTGGGAATCAAATACGAAGGGCAAACTGACAAGGTTGAGCCATGGTATAACACTGCTGAGAAGATAATCAAATTCACCATTCAGGTTGGCTTTTGATGTATTAATTTCCTCAAGTTCTGATTATACTTGCATGTTTATTTTCCTCTGCTATTTTCTGTTTGATTCAAGATGGATTTTAACTGCCCCCTTGCAGTCAGCTCTCCCGCCACTGTAGTTCTTTCAAACAGTTCTGTTTGGTTGCTGGTGGACTATTTGAATGAATATGGTAAGAAAGAACAATTTAAAGCAATTGATACAATAAAAACTAGAGTAAGGTGTTTAGCCTTCCTAGTTTCTTACTATATCATGAAAATTGTTCCATCAATCTGTACTTGTATGTTTCAGCTTATTATGCTCAGGCTGCTCGTCTTCACTATGGATTAAGTCTTTCGGACAATGGTTTTGAGGTGTGTTTGAACAAGGATGCTGACGTTTCCTTGTGTAATTTTCTCAATGAGTTTCATGTTTGACTAACAGTTTCTCATTTCCAGCTCTCTCTTACTGGCTTTAATCACAAATTGAGGATCTTGCTTGAAGCTGTCATTCAAAAGATGGCAAACTTCCAAGTTAAACCTGACAGGTTTTCCGTTGTCAAGGTATACTTGTTAATAGACTTCGTCTTTCTTTCTAAAATAGCACGACTCTTCATTTTACGGTTTGTACATGGGTAGATATTGACTTTCTCACTACATGCAATAAGCCTTGATAACAGATTTATTGAATCCATATGTTTCTGCTTCCCTATCCTGTAATAGGAAACGGTTATAAAGGCATTCCAAAATTACAAATTCCAGACGGCACACTCAAATTCAACCGCATAGATGCAGAGGTAATAGACAAACTGCAAATAATATCTATATTTTCCTAGCTATCTATCTCTGAAGAACCTCTTACTAGTTACTTCCATGATGCAAATTTCGTTAGTCTATCTTTTTGGATAGTTGAAGCCAATAACAGAGCTTATTTGGGTATGTCTTGTGGTTAGGTGACTGTACTGAGAGAGCTAAAGAAGGAAGAATTGATCAATTTCTTTGACGAATACACAAAAGTTGGCGCACCAAAGAGGAAATCGCTGAGTGTATGCGTTTACGGAAACCAACATTTAAAGGAAATGTCATCTGACAAAGACAAAGTCGTATCAACATCCATAGAGATCGAAGACATTGTTGGTTTCAGAAACTCTCAACCTCTTTATGCATCGTTGAAAGGATGTAGCCAGCTGAAACTGTGATGAGGTCCCAACACTTTTAAAGTATATACACAAACAAACATTCATTCATATACCAAACGACATTTTATACTAGAATCTGTATTAGAAAACAGAGTTTTATCGTGTAAACTTTGATGATTGTAGCTATTGTCGAACAAACTAAATAATAAAGACTTTTTACCTACTTTAATTGTTAAACTGTGGAATTGTCGAACCTACCAGATCTTTTTGGATCAGTTGTTGAATTGTGAAATCTTTAATAATTTTGTTTAATATGAGTTCTTGAGTATTATTTGTTTAACCATTGTGACAGCGAAGATGCTGATAGCTCCAGAAAGTTTGGGTGTGGTTCAACGAATGATATCTTTGATCTAATTGTTGATATGTTCTTAAGAATCCCACTATTATAATAATAGATTGCAGATTTGCAGATAATTTAAAAGATTATACAGCTCATAATCAAGTTGCAGCCGTAGGCAAGGAATTTAATATGGCCCCAAAGGGTAAAAGTCTTCGACAATAAATTTAGGGTTTAAACCAAAGATGCGGCAACCTAAATCCGAACGAAGTCAAACAAAAATAATGAATCAAATTAATTTCTCATCAACATCCAATAATCCCCAGAAATTTTTGGAATCCAGAGATGATTAAATAGTATCACAAATCCTCTCAAGAACATACAATTTTCTCAATAATAATTGAAAACACAACCAAACGCTCATGAAATCTCTCTCCAACACCAACCAAAAAAATTATAATAATTTTTTGTGTTCGTCAAATAAATTAAATCAAACAACAGAGAATAACAAGAGATCTCTAGCGTCATCATACACTTGAGAAGATTTGATACCGCAACCACCAGTAGTTCCGGTTCCGGTTCCTAAACCACCAACCAAACCGGTCGAATTTTGACCTGACCCAAGAACCCCACCACCTCCGATTAAATCTTTGACTCCGCCGTGATGGTGATGGTTGTCGGATGGAGGATGGTAATAAAGACGAGCCGTCTGAGGACAGTGTGAATGAAACCTCGCAGCGATTCTCACGCCGACGTCCAACATCTCCGTGTATTTCCCCATTTCCTTGAAGAATCTATTGTATCTAAATTCTTCTTTTCTATATGTTTTTTTTCTGCTCTTTCTCGTGGATAGAGAGAGAGGAGACGGAGACGATGAGGAAAGGTTCTGCAAGTCGCGTTCAATTTATAGGAGGCAGGAAAAAGCTAACGAGTCTCCGCTTTCTTCTTTTTGAGGGTTTTGTTTTTAATTTTATTGCTTTTCTTACATTGTTCCTTTGGCTCCCTTGTTTTTAATTATTTCATATTTGCCCCTTAATTCTTTCCTTTTTTTGATTCTCTATCTCTTTGTAATCTTAGCATTCCATATATCTTATATACCCTAATTCAGTCTTTATATCTAGCACTAATGACTATTATCTTATATTGTAGGTCATGGAAATAAAACCAAATTACTAGATAAGAAGACTTAATTAGGGTATTAAATTGCAATATATCAAAGAGGTTTTGGACTAAATTGTTATTCGTAAAAATATTGGGTCGAAATTACGGTAAACAGAAAAACTTATTCTGAGCTGTAAATTAACGTTTTTTTGAGTACAAGGAAGGAACCACTTTAGCGTTTCTTGTCAGTTTCCTTTTCCTTTTGTTTTTGTTACTTAACAAATTAATTTCACGTTTCTTTTTTCTTATTTGTGATAGGAAATTAATGAATCCGCGTGAGAGTGGGTCGTCACTATACCAACCAAACAGTCGCCGCGTATTTTTGACTGCGGCAATACCGTGAAGGTCGCTTGAAAAGTAAGCGTTTACTTTAAGCATATTTCTCGATGGATGGATGGACATTTTTCATCCACTTTTCTGGACTGATATTGCGCTCTAATTGACCTTTGGACTTAACGCTCCAAAAGAACTTAATTTTTGATCACTTTTTTCTTACATCTCATATTTCAAACTTAATTAACATAGCGTGACACGTACCATTATGAACTTACAAATGTCACAACAAATTACAATTGTCACTTGATTTATGTAATTCAGCTTGCTTTTAAATTTTAGTTCACTTTTTAAATCTAAATTTTTAGACTAATATACTTTTACTATATAAGGATATACATCATAACCTAAGACCAATTTTCACATTTGATATGCTTAAATAGTTAAATATATGATATATCTTAAAACCTTTGATTAAAAAACTTTTTCACAGAGTGTTTGTTGAACTATATAGTAGAATAACTAAAGTAAACTTATTCCGTAATTAGTGATTTAAATTTATAACCTTTAAAATTTAGAGTTTTTATAAGATAAAAATAACACATGTCATAAGCAATTCATCATGCACCGAAAATTCGTGGAAGATAATCCAATGAATTTTGATTATTTTGCTCTATTTCTTTCAATATAATGATTAATCCGAAATTAGTAATTAATTATATTTTCTCTATCCCATTAGGAAGATTTCAAAATATATTTTGCAAAATCACATTTCTTAGATTAGTAAAGTAGTTATTCATCAACCAATAGTGTTTAACAGCTCACAAGGAATCAACCAATAGGCCGAGGTTCACACATGCAAACTAACATCGGTTTCTATATTTTATATAGTTATACTTCAGTTATACTTCAGTTATTTATCTGTATGTAACAGAGCCACTTCTTACAAAGCGAACGTTTATAGACCATATACTATATCTTAGCTATATATATAAACTTCCGCATTCCCGTTATAGTTTACGTTTTCCTATAGCCCATATCAGGATCAAACCAAACTGTATATAACTAGATAGTGGGAAAGGGGATATAAGTGTTACCTGCCTCCAGCATTAATGTCTTAATCTTTCATGCAATCTACAGAAAAATAAGGAGGCAAAAAGATCAATTTAAATGTACTTATTGCTAGAATATATATCACAATGAAGGATGTGCAATTTTAAGTTTCATACCTTGTAAATAAAGGGATCAAGTCTTCCTCCTGTGCCAAACCTCTTCACTTCCTCCATCTTCAACAACCTGCATCAGGATTTGATCAGTACTAGAAGTCTCTAACTATCTTCCATTAAACCCAACATGCATAAGAGGCTTGAAGATGTATTGCATGCTTAACTAAGAAATGAAACCTAAATCATGGATAAAATTGTAACAAATGTGTGTATGTGTTGTTGCTGTTGTATGAATGAGAAGAAGAGTATACATTCTGAGAGCTTTGCTGGTATCGGGACTGTCGCCAAGAATCTGACGGATGTGAACTTCTGAAGAAGATTCAGAGGAAAGAAACTCCAAGATGTCTTTGGCTCTACGGCGAATAGAACTTGACCTGCTACTTTCTTTCATCGTCTTCCCTCCTCCTCTAAGTTTCTCATTGCTTTTCTGATTCCTGACTTTGATTCTGCTTTCTACGCTAGAAACCTCGCTTGAACCAGTTGACAAACATGACTCATCTTTGGAATCAACAGAGCATGTTGAGAGAACATCACACACAGGATTCATCTTCAAATGTGTTGGCTTAAAGTTGAAGGATCCCCAAATGACCTGAGAACGGCGTTTTCTCGCTGTCTGCATAATTCAGTCAATGAACATCAATTTTCACACTCTCTACTCAAAGTTTTGTTCTCTGAAATATATGTTTCTTACTAAAATCAGAGCATAACAAAGCAAACGAGTCGACATGAAATTCGAAAATCTCAAATTCCAGAAACGATCCGTTTCTGGTAAACTAATCACTAAATCCAGAATCGTAAAAAGAAAATTGGGACATCTAAGAGCTAGCGATTATCATTCAGGTTGAAGAACGAAACAGTAACTTCAAAAATCAAGCTCAAACGGAATAAATCAACAAAGAGAAGTTACTAATCAATCAAGTTTCTCATAATTTGGAATTTCTTAAGCTCAAATTCAGATCTAGATAACAACCAAAAGAAAACTCTGAAACAGAGACGTGAAGAAGAAGAGTTTCGCACCTTGAAATTCATGAGACGAAACGGATCTCCAGTATAATTGATTTTGAATTCGCGATCCTCACTCATCCCAAACGAACCATCGCTGGACAAAGCCGAGCCACAAGATCTCGATCCGCTAGATCCCAACATCAAGCTCAAGTTCGAACTTCCTTCGTGACACCACTTCCTCACATAGCTCGATTCCTCTACAGATTCCGACCTAATAATCACCCAATACGATAATCATAATCAAACAAGGAAGATAACACAGATCTAAAACCGCGAGCCTCAAAATTAACACAGAAATTGAAACGAGATTGGGTTCTGCGAACCTTTTAGGTGAGAAGAACACTGGTCCATAGGAAAGGAGAAGAAGAGACGAAGCAACGGTTCTCTCAATCACAGAAGGATACGTCGCCATTACTGAGTTCTTCTTCCGAATGAAGTTTTTCTCTGAGCTTCTGCGAATGGCGCGATGATCTGATTTTGTTTTGTTTTTGAATTTCACTTTCTGTCTCTCACTAGAATTCATTCGTACTCTGTTATATTGCAGCGCCTAGAGAGGAATTAAAATTGATGAGCCCATATATTAGGCCCATGAAAGGCCTTATGGCCCATTTAATCCTCTATCTCCTTCTTCGTCTTTCCTCGCCTCGTCTACGCATTACTGTTACTGATACAGTTTAACAGAAATCTCCACGAACCTCGATTTCATAAGCAAATAAAGATATTTTCGGAGAAATATCTTAATGTCATGTCCTCTTGCCTTCACCTTCTCTCTCCCGTCTATTTTCCCCTTTCCTTCTCAACTGCTTCCATTTTCCCGCCATAAACATCCTTATCTTCTTCGCGCCACACCAACCTCTGCAACCGAAGATGTTGCCTCCGCCGTTTCTGGCGCACCTTCAATATTTATCTCTCAATCACGCTCTCCGGAGTGGTGGATTGACTTGCTCCGGTCCAAAGTTCGATCTAATTTGCTCCGTGAAGCTGTTTTGACTTACGTTGACATGATTGTTTTGGGTATAAAACCCGATAATTATGCGTTCCCTGCTTTGCTAAAGGCTGTAGCAGATCTTCAGGACATGGAACTGGGGAAACAGATTCATGCCCATGTGTATAAATTTGGGTACGGTGTGGATTCCGTGACTGTGGCTAATACCCTTGTGAATTTGTATAGAAAGTGTGGAGATTTCGGAGCTGTCTATAAGGTGTTCGATAGAATATCTGAGAGAAACCAAGTCTCTTGGAATTCTTTAATTTCTTCTTTGTGTAGTTTTGAGAAGTGGGAAATGGCGTTAGAGGCATTTCGGTGTATGTTGGATGAAAATGTGGAACCTAGTTCGTTTACCTTGGTGAGTGTGGTTACTGCTTGTTCGAATTTGCCTATGCCTGAGGGATTAATGATGGGTAAGCAGGTTCACGCCTATGGTTTGAGAAAGGGTGAATTGAATTCGTTTATAATCAACACATTGGTGGCTATGTATGGTAAACTGGGAAAATTAGCATCTTCTAAAGTCTTACTTGGTTCTTTTGGAGGCCGTGACTTGGTCACATGGAACACTGTGTTGAGCTCGTTATGTCAGAACGAGCAGTTGCTTGAAGCATTGGAATATTTGCGTGAAATGGTGCTTGAAGGTGTTGAACCAGATGAGTTCACTATTTCAAGTGTTCTTCCTGCTTGTTCACACTTGGAGATGCTTCGCACAGGGAAAGAATTGCATGCTTATGCTTTGAAAAATGGCTCTTTGGATGAGAATTCCTTTGTTGGTAGTGCTTTGGTTGACATGTATTGCAATTGCAAGCAAGTGTTGAGTGGTCGTCGAGTATTTGATGGAATGTTTGATAGAAAGATTGGTCTGTGGAATGCTATGATCGCTGGGTATTCCCAGAATGAGCATGACAAGGAAGCGTTGTTGCTTTTCATTGGAATGGAAGAAAGTGCTGGGCTTCTGGCTAACTCTACCACAATGGCAGGTGTTGTTCCTGCTTGTGTCCGTTCTGGTGCGTTCTCTAGAAAGGAAGCTATCCATGGATTTGTTGTGAAGAGAGGTTTAGATAGAGACAGGTTTGTGCAGAATACACTGATGGATATGTATTCTAGGCTGGGAAAGATCGATATCGCCATGCGGATATTCGGTAAAATGGAAGATAGAGATTTAGTTACGTGGAACACGATGATTACGGGTTATGTATTCTCAGAACACCATGAGGACGCACTTCTCCTGCTACACAAGATGCAAAACCTTGAAAGAAAAGTGAGCAAGGGGGCTAGCCGAGTTAGTCTTAAACCTAATTCCATCACTCTGATGACAATCCTTCCCAGTTGTGCTGCACTATCAGCATTAGCAAAAGGAAAAGAAATTCATGCTTATGCCATCAAGAACAATTTGGCAACTGATGTGGCTGTCGGAAGCGCTTTAGTTGACATGTACGCAAAATGCGGGTGCCTACAGATGTCGAGAAAAGTGTTTGATCAGATTCCACAAAAAAATGTTATTACTTGGAATGTGATTATAATGGCTTACGGGATGCATGGAAACGGTCAAGAAGCCATAGATCTGCTAAGAATGATGATGGTTCAGGGAGTAAAACCAAACGAGGTTACATTCATCTCAGTATTTGCAGCTTGTAGCCACTCAGGCATGGTGGATGAAGGATTAAGGATATTCTATGTTATGAAACCCGACTACGGGGTTGAACCAAGCTCAGATCATTATGCTTGTGTTGTAGATTTGCTTGGAAGGGCTGGTAGAATTAAAGAAGCATATCAACTCATGAATATGATGCCTCGTGATTTCAACAAAGCTGGAGCATGGAGTAGCCTCCTTGGTGCCAGTCGGATTCACAATAACCTAGAAATTGGAGAAATTGCTGCTCAAAATCTCATTCAACTGGAACCAAATGTAGCTAGTCACTATGTGTTACTTGCCAATATTTATTCATCAGCAGGCCTCTGGGATAAAGCAACAGAGGTAAGAAGAAATATGAAAGAGCAAGGCGTGAGAAAAGAACCTGGATGTAGCTGGATTGAGCATGGCGATGAAGTACATAAATTTGTAGCCGGTGACTCATCTCACCCGCAAAGCGAAAAGCTCAGTGGATATCTCGAGACATTGTGGGAGAGAATGAGAAAAGAAGGATATGTACCTGACACATCTTGTGTACTCCACAATGTAGAGGAAGATGAAAAAGAGATTCTGCTTTGTGGACACAGTGAGAAGCTAGCAATTGCGTTTGGGATACTTAACACATCACCCGGTACAATTATTAGGGTGGCTAAAAACCTCAGGGTTTGTAATGATTGTCATCTTGCAACCAAGTTTATCTCAAAGATTGTTGATAGAGAAATCATCTTGAGAGATGTTAGGAGGTTTCATCGTTTCAAGAATGGAACTTGCTCCTGTGGAGACTATTGGTGAAAGATAAGCTCCATAAAACTCTCTTTTTTCTTCATTGTATATCTTGTAAGTGTTGATTCTTGTATAAGTTATACAGTATAACACACAGTTGAACACACTGATCTTAACAAAATTATTAGTATTAAATGTACTTATTGGTCTCTGTAGTCATTAAGAAAATAAATTAGATAATTTAATAAACTAATCAGCCTTTAGTTAATATGTACCTTTTCCATCATGTGATGGTTTCTCTGGTCCTACAGATCTGCTCTTTAGTTGTTGTCTCTTTGTACATAGAAGGATAGATGAGTGATGTGGGCATTGTTGTAGTGTTTCAGTAATCAAAACGTAAAGAACAAACAAAGGAAAAAAAAAAAATTACTAAGAAATTCCCAAAAGAGGAAGACATTGACCTCGCAGCTCAACGAACGACTTCGCTTTCGCAGTTTGCATTGAATTGAAGCATAAGCAACCTCCAAATTCCGACAACAACCGATTTCCTGCAGAGAGAGTCTCTCTTTGTTTGCCCTGGATAGGAAACCTACACTACTCTTTGTGATTTGATTTTGTTATCTGAATTCAGAGTCTTGCTTCTGGGTTTTGGTCTGGGTTTTGGAGGTTTAGTGCTTGAATCTGATGTTGGTTCAAGATCGTGTGGCTCCTAAGCCACCAAAATCTCGGATCAGAGAACTTCCTAGTCGGGACCGATTCGCTGAACCCAAAATCCTAGATTTCTCTTCATGGGTTTCCGACAATGTCTACAGAATCGTAATCATCTTCCTCTTCATCGTCACCGTCGCTGCTTTCTTCTTCCTCTACAACACCACCGACACTGCTTCTCTCCTCTGTTTCCAATCCCAATCAACTCAATCTCTTCAATCTCTCACTCGCCCTCAAATCAACTGGAACTCGATCCAAATCGTCTCCGACAAAACCTCACCTTACGCTAGTTTCCGTACAGAGAAATGGATCGTTGTGTCGGTGACAAAGCACCCAACAGAGGAGCTCAAAGGTTTGGTCAAGATTAAAGGATGGCAAGTTCTAGCGATCGGAAACTCTTTAACACCTAAAGATTGGAATCTCAAAGGTGCGATTTTTCTATCTCTAGATGCTCAAGCTGAGCTTAATTACCGGATTTTGGATCATTTGCCTTATGATTCCTTCGTACGCAAAAGTGTCGGTTACTTGTTTGCGATCCAGCATGGTGCAAAGAAGATCTTTGATGCAGATGATCGTGGTGAAGTGATTGATGGAGATCTTGGGAAACATTTTGATGTAGAGTTAGTTGGAGAAGACGCTAGGCAAGAACCAATCTTACAGTATAGTCACGAAAACCCGAATCGAACTGTGGTGAATCCGTATATCCATTTCGGGCAACGATCGGTTTGGCCTAGAGGTTTGCCATTAGAGAATGTAGGTGAGATCAATCATGAAGAGTATTACACTGAGGTTTTTGGTGGTAAACAGTTTATTCAGCAAGGGATTTCCAACGGTTTGCCGGATGTTGATTCCGTGTATTATTCCACTAGGAAGACGACTTTCGAACCGTTTGATATCAGATTCGATGAGCATTCTCCTAAAGTGGCGTTGCCTCAAGGTATGATGGTGCCTGTGAATTCGTTTAACACATTGTACCATTCCTCTGCGTTTTGGGGGTTAATGCTTCCTGTTTCGGTTAGTTCCATGGCTTCAGATGTGATTAGAGGTTACTGGGGACAAAGGCTTTTATGGGAGCTTGGTGGTTATGTTGCTGTTTATCCACCAACTGTTCACCGGTATGATAGAGTCGAAGCTTACCCTTTCTCTGATGAGAAAGATCTCCATATCAATGTCGGTCGTTTGATCAAATTCTTGCTTGCTTGGAGATCAAATAAGCATAGGTTCTTCGAGACGATTCTTGATTTGAGCTTTGTTATGGCTGAACAAGGGTTTTGGACTGAGCTAGATGTGAAATTCACAGCTGCTTGGCTCCAGGATTTGCTTATGGTCGGATACCAGCAGCCTCGGTTAATGTCACTTGAGTTGGACCGCCCACGAGCAACCATTGGTCATGGAGATAGAAAAGAGTTTGTTCCTAGGAAATTGCCTTCGGTTCATCTTGGGGTCGAGGAGATAGGCACAGTGAGTTCTGAAATTGGGAACTTGATTAAGTGGAGGAAGAATTTTGGGAATGTAGTGCTTATAATGTTCTGTAACGGACCTGTGGAACGTACTGCTCTTGAATGGAGGTTACTTTATGGGCGGATATTCAAAACCGTGGTCATTTTGTCCTCTCGGAAAAACTCAGACCTTTACGTCCAAGAAGCTAAACTCGATCACATATACAAGTAATCAAGGAAACTTGCATAGAATCTCAGTTTCAACCTATTCTTCCACCAATGTGAGCTTTCTAACTGTAGCTCTGTTATATCCATTTCAGGCGGCTACCGAAGATATTTGATCGGTACAGCAGCGCTGACGGATTTGTGTTTGTTGAAGATGATACAGTTCTTAATTACTGGAATTTACTTCAAGCTGACAAAACCAAGCTCTGGACTACAGACAAGGTACTCATTCAGTAGCTAGTTGTTCAGCATAAATATAATAGTACCAATTGGATTTTAAAAAATGTTTGGTTTGAGGAGTTATGGTTGGATTCGGTTTTATGACAAAGAGTCCCTTTTTTAGGTAACGGAGTCATGGACAACGGTGAGACCAGCCGGGAACTCGGATTGGTATTCGGTTCAGGCGGAATTAGTCAAGAAAATTGTCAGTACAATGCCGGTTCATTTCCAAGTCAATTACAAGGAAGCCACAAAGAATAGCGATGGCACAAGCTTAACGATGTGCAGCTCGGAAGTTTTCTATGTCCCTAAACGCTTCGTCTCAGACTTTACAGATCTTGTTAATCTCGTTGGTGATATGGATTTGCATTACAAAGTTGCTGTGCCTATGTTCTTCCTATCGATGGATTCGCCTCAGAATTTTGACCCGGTTCTAGGCTCAATGGTATATAAGTCAGAACCAGCTTCGCTAAACTCTTCTTTGAGTTTGTATTCAGCGGAAGCACCTGCAGTTCATCCTTGGAGCATCTCGAACGAACAAGATTTCATTAAATTGGTGAGGGAGATGGCGGAAGGTGATCCGCTATTGATGGAATTGGTATAATGATGAGTCAAAACAAGAGTAAGTAGCTGCAGCGATGAAAGGATGTTTAGAAACAGATTTACCATTTGTGTTATACAAAAAAATGCTTCATTGATTTTTTGGTTCTCTTGATGTAATTTCTCCATGTAATTCGTGATGTTTATAACTTTCTCAGTTAAAATGTTTTGAAGAAGAAAGGTCACTTGCAATCGTGAATAATAATCACTTTGAACTAGACGGTGTTATTGTGACGCTTATACTATGCGCATTGCTCTGACGGCAAAACATTGTTTCATCCAACACACAACAAATGGTCAACGAAGTGTAATAAAGGTTTTTTTTTTTGGAATACATTTTATCCAAGTTAAATTAATCCGTTTTACTTGAAATAAAAAAAAATCCGTTTGAGGTTGAGAAAAGAAATTAAATATTCCTATCCCACTTGGAGTACTGAGTCGAGTAACCTTATCTTCTATGACCCAAAAATAAATAAAAAATCACGTCGTTGTCATCTGCTTCGAACCGGCAACATATATTCAAAGTATATGGATTATTTTGACTGCATGAGTAATGAAAGCGACCAATTTCTAATTTTTTCTTTTGAGTTGTCATTGTATTGCCTTCATGATGAGTTGGCTTTGCTTCTTAATATATACTACTACTTTTCTTATAACGCATCATTTATTTTCCAAAAAATAAACGATAGTGGTATTTCGTAAAATATTGATGAAACAACTCTGAGGTTAGCAAAAGTATATAATATTGGTTGAGGTTAATTGGTCGGCACCGGCGTAGATATGGTGACCGCCATCATTCTGCACGTACGTAATATTCTACTTCTTTTCATATGTCTAAAAGGAATATATAGACACACACTAGAAATATAACGATAAATACCAAATAAATGAGTATATATATATGAGTATATATATATATAAAAAGATGATCAAAATATCGAATAATGTTGTTCCATATATATATGATTGTTTTCAAGATTTCCTATGATTGTAGTAGATCCCGTAAAAGGATTAGTGTATTTCTATGATGATACTGAAAGTTTTCATATGCATAAAAATGTATCCTTTTAAAAGAGTTTGTTTGTGTCTATTCACATGCGAAATGGACCCAATGTCGTCGTCTTGAAATGATGATGTTATTAAAATTACTAATAATAGTGTGCATTTTGTTATAATATGCTTCAAACTTTTTCTTTATCCTTTTATGTTCGATCTTTAACATCGTCTGCCAAGTTCAAACTCAGCATGTTTTTTTTTTGTTTTTTTCAAAAGGCTCAGCATGATTTCTTAATTGTGAATAGTAAGAGAAAACATGAACAAACCAAATTGTTGAAACTGACTGTTTTCACCAATCACACATTTATCATGTATGAGAAATTCCAATATTATGCCATTTAATTACTCTGCAAAAATTATTGACAAATTAAAATTCACTTTATGGTTAAATTAAGTTTATCTCTTTGGTGCATTTTGTATATATATATATATTTTATAATTAATCTCTCTTTCTGCCTTAAAAATAAATCACAGTCTCGCTCGCGTCTTTCCTCAAACCTCTCTGTCTCTTCTTCTTCCTCGCCTCGTCTACGCAATAATACTACTCTTATATCACAAAATCTCCACGAAAGGTTTGTATAGAGATGCTATAACATAGCACACATCTCCTTTCAATAATTCGCTTTTTCCTCTCTCTCTTCTTTTTCATGTTTTCTTGTTCCTGATCTCTCTCCATTACTTTTTTGCCCATCTCTTTGTCTTCCTCAGCGCTACTCGAAGATCTGTCTTTTCAGGTATGATGGGTTTGTTTGGATCAGCTGATTTCGATTCAAATTAACGTTTTTTGGATCTCTCTCTGGTTGTTTGTACTTGAATCTGAGTTTCTCGGTCTGCTTTGTACTTGCTGATCTCTGCTTTAAAATTGATTGTTTTCTTCTTTTGGTTCTCTGATTATGTGGTCATGCATTCATCAGCTTACTTTAGTATTTCTCAAAAGTAAGGCTCTATCCGTTGAGAAACAAGAACGAACAAGTTGATCATCGGATTATTTTCTGACCCGAAATTCAGTTAAAAGTAAGCTAAGACAGAATTGAAGTTTGCGTTGATCTTTAAACCAAAACAAGTGGTGGATTCGCGAGTGTGTACCAATATTACTGCAAAGTTGGATCACTGTTTCAAGTCTTGGACTTTCATTGTGAAAATGGTTGAGATCCACATGGAATTGAAGGTTATATGTAGATCATTCTAGAGCCTGACTACTGTAGTTTAATTGATTACTTCGATTATTTGGTGGCGGGAGATGTTTGCCAGAAGGAAGGTTTGATTCAGTAATCATCGAGGCTGATCTTATAAGAGTTATTTGCATTTCCTCTGCTTCTCATGTCTAGAGATGTATATTCACAACAGAGCTTATAGCGATACATGAAACTCCGAGTGATAGCCAGGCTCAGTTTTGAACCCCTTGAATTACTTTCCCTGAGGAACCATTATTATGAATGATTTCCAGATAATAATGAATTGTGGGAGAGAACTGAGTACTCAGATTGTTGCAGAGTTAATATATTGCTCAAACATGCTTCTACGTAATACTGTATATTCTCTCATATATGATTGCCATTTAGAAATTCAATTATAAAAGCTAGACCTTTGTGTTGCTCTTTAGTGTTTTTTAGGCTCCTATCCAAGCGCCAGTTTCTTCTTATAAAACAATCTCTTACCTTCTTATTTTTTATGCTTGCTCTATGTTTTTGGCAGGTCGTTTATGTATTTTCTCTTGAAGGAAGAGATTAGCCACTAATACAAAATGTCTGGGTCAACAAAAGTATTGGATCCTGCGTTTCAAGGAGTGGGGCAGAAACCGTATCCTTTCAAAAAGTATTAGATCTCAAGGGAAGCAATATAATTGTTTCCTACAGAGAGGAAGATGCTATTTGTTGTTGCTATCTCTTTTGTATGCACCAGTTTGCTGGTAATGTTAAATGTTTTACTGCTGTCTGAGATGTTGAACTTTAACATTTCTTAGAGGTACTGAAATCTGGAGAATCGAAAATTTTGAGCCAGTCCCAGTACCAAAGTCTGAACATGGAAAGTTCTATATGGGAGATACCTACATTGTCTTGCAGGTTTTGATTTTTTTCACTCTTCTTCTCCCCTTTTTATAGACTCTTATCAAGAATAGATAATAAGATATTAGCTTACAGAACAGGACAACATGCTTTCTTGTCTGATCATATGTATAAAATATATGCTCCTTTATTATCTTTCACATTTATCATGATTAGCTTTCATATGTGCAGACCACACAGAATAAGGGTGGCGCTTATCTATTTGATATACATTTTTGGATTGGTAAAGATACAAGCCAGGTATTTATTTTTGGGCATGATAGCATATATTACGTTCTAAATTTGAATCGTCATTATTACTAATCTGCGATTGATAATTCCAGGATGAAGCTGGAACAGCAGCTGTCAAGACAGTTGAACTTGATGCAGCTCTTGGAGGCCGAGCTGTCCAATATCGTGAAATTCAAGGTCATGAATCTGACAAATTCTTGTCTTACTTCAAGCCTTGCATTATACCACTAGAGGGTGGTGTTGCGTCTGGATTTAAAAAACCGGAGGAGGAGGAGTTTGAAACCCGGCTGTATACCTGCAAAGGAAAACGTGCTGTCCACTTGAAGCAGGTTTTCTTTGCTGCAGATTTTTAGAAGTGTTACACTCTCTTCGCATGAGTGTTTAATATGTATATACTTATCTCTTTTCTTTTGTAGGTTCCTTTTGCACGCTCATCTCTGAATCATGATGATGTGTTTATCTTGGACACCAAGGAAAAGATTTATCAGTTTAATGGTGCAAATTCAAATATCCAAGAGAGAGCTAAAGCGTTGGTAGTCATTCAATATTTGAAAGACAAGTTTCATGAAGGAACTTCTGACGTTGCTATTGTTGGTAAGTTGTATTAGACGCATTACAACTAATATTTGAATATCTTCTTTTTCACGTTTTGATCAGTCAATCAAGCAGCAGTTGGATGCTCAATCAATTTATTGCGGTACTCATGCATGTATAATAATTTCCTTGCATAACAGATGATGGAAAATTAGATACAGAATCAGATTCTGGCGAGTTCTGGGTCCTCTTTGGGGGGTTTGCTCCAATAGCAAGGAAAGTTGCGAGTGAGGATGAAATTATTCCGGAGACAACTCCGCCTAAGCTTTATAGGTACTTGTCTCCCTTTTGATCTGCTCTATTGGTTTTCAGATGTTTTCTGCTTTAAACAATGTTGTAAACACTTAATAGTCATTTGTTTTTATGTATTACTCGTTTATGGATGTTGATTTATAGTTGCCCTATTTTAGTATCGCTGATGGTCAGGTGGAATCTATAGACGGCGATTTGTCCAAATCTATGCTAGAAAACAATAAATGCTACCTTTTGGACTGCGGTTCTGAGATCTTTATCTGGGTTGGCCGAGTAACTCAAGTGGAAGAGAGAAAAACTGCTATCCAAGCTGCTGAGGTAAAGCTAGAATCGTCTAACTTGCTTAGCCTTAGAATATCTGAGGATTGGTTCTCATTTTTACCTTCCTCTACAGGATTTTGTTGCTAGTGAAAATAGGCCAAAGGCAACACGCATAACCCGTGTTATTCAAGGTTATGAGCCCCATTCTTTCAAGTCTAACTTTGACTCTTGGCCATCAGGCTCGGCAACTCCTGCTAATGAAGAAGGACGAGGAAAAGTCGCTGGTAAAGATTGCTTTGATACTCTAAATTATTAATAAAACAATGAAAGATCTCTTATCCCTGACTTACTTTGGTACTTTTCCTATTGTCTAGCATTACTTAAGCAACAAGGTGTTGGGTTAAAGGGCCTGTCAAAAAGCACACCAGTGAATGAGGATATTCCACCATTGCTTGAAGGAGGTGGAAAGTTGGAGGTCTGTTCTGTCTTCTGACTTGTTGTGCTGTTATTTGCTCAATCTAATTGGTTATTTTCATCCAAACTCATTAAGCTCATGTAACAGGTTTGGTACATTGATGCCAACTCCAAGACTGTTCTATCCAAAGATCATGTCGGAAAACTTTATTCTGGGGACTGCTATCTGGTCCTTTATACCTACCATTCTGGTGAAAGGAAAGAAGACTACTTCTTGTGCTGTTGGTTTGGAAAGAATAGTAATCAGGTAATCACGTGAAAAGGTGCATCTTTGATATTTTTGTTCATATAAAAAGGAAGTCCCTATTTCTTCTGTTAGTATTTTCAGCTCTTTTAATAACTGGAAAGAGGATAGTAAGACATAATGTATTGACAAAGCCGGCATGTTTAGCTTCTTCCTGGTTTGTCTTGTAAGACATTTTATAAGTAAGATTGAAACTTGGTTGGGTCTATAAGATGTTTCAAAATTCATATTTGTAAATGTGCTGCAGTTTTACTCTTTAGCTATTGAGGGATGCTGTTAGTATTGTAGTTTATTGTTATGAGTTGTTGCCTCTCAACTTTTGACGTGGTGGTCAAAGTTTGGGTACATATTGTGGTAGATTTCATCTAATCATTTTTTTCAATTATGTATATATTTGAACATGTTGAATATTTAGCCATCTAAATTTTGTTTTCTCCCGAGTTTAGGAGGATCAAGAAACAGCAGTTCGTCTAGCGAGCACAATGACAAATTCGTTGAAGGGAAGACCAGTGCAGGTACCATGTTTTGTTATTGTAAGTAATGGCCACTAGCAGTGAAAGATTGTTGAATAACTTGATCTTCTTGCAGGCCCGTATATTTGAGGGTAAAGAGCCTCCACAATTTGTTGCACTTTTTCAACATATGGTTGTCCTTAAGGTATTTCTTTTGATTGTTAATACAGAATGCTTGTTGCTGCAAGAAAATGTATTGGTAATTGATATAGTTACACTAACATTTAGGGCGGTTTGAGCTCTGGTTACAAAAATAGTATGACAGAGAAAGGTTCGTCAGGCGAAACCTACACGCCGGAATCAATTGCACTTATTCAAGTATCTGGAACTGGAGTTCACAATAATAAGGCTCTACAAGTTGAAGCGGTAATTTTCTACCTTTCTTTATCTCTTGCTAAGTGCTTTTTCTACCTTACACTGTTCAAAACTTGGCTGCCTATTCGTGTAATGTTAGAATTTGAAATTGATGCCTAGATGTTGTTTAGTTTGTATTAAGAATACACAGGTCTGCGATTGTCTGTGACATTTGTGCAATCCTTTCCGCAGGTGGCAACTTCTTTGAACTCCTATGACTGCTTCCTTCTGCAATCGGGTACTTCCATGTTCCTTTGGGTTGGAAACCATAGTACGCATGAGCAGCAGGAACTGGCTGCTAAAGTTGCTGAATTCTTAAAGGTAGTTTCTAATGGTGTTATCTTTGATTTTAATTTAGCTGAAATTGTCCAAGTAGGAATGGTATAATTTTTATTAAGCTTTTAAATAAAAACTCACTCGTACTTCTTATCACTTTTCTGTAACTGGTAAACTTAATCATCTTCTTTCTTGCTAAGTCAGCCTGGGACTACTATCAAGCACGCAAAAGAGGGAACAGAGAGCTCATCCTTTTGGTTTGCACTTGGGGGAAAACAGAACTTCACCAGCAAGAAAGTTTCCTCTGAGACTGTCAGGGATCCTCACTTGTTCTCCTTTTCCTTCAACAGAGGTAATTAAAATCAAGACATCAATTATGAGGGTCAAAGCATCTAATAGGGTCATTTTTGTTGTTGATATACTTGCATATTTTAACTTTCTCATTCTTCTTTTCATGTGTCTGCATGGATCCTCAGGAAAGTTTCAGGTGAGAATTTAGAAAAATATCCAACGTTTTTTTATCAAGATGTGTTGCATGTTTTAACATATTACCTTGCACAGGTTGAAGAGATTCACAACTTTGATCAAGATGACCTCTTGACGGAGGAAATGCATTTACTAGATACTCATGCTGAAGTTTTTGTCTGGGTTGGTCAATGTGTGGACCCTAAGGAAAAACAAACTGCCTTTGAGATTGGCCAAGTAATATGCCTCATCAGTTTTGCTTCTCAGCATAGTGATTCCTCCTTCTTTTCTCTCTTGTTTGCTCATTGTACAGTTTTGCGCAGAGATACATAAATCTGGCTGGTTCGCTGGAAGGCTTGTCTCCAAAAGTTCCATTATACAAAATCACTGAGGGAAATGAACCGTGCTTCTTCACCACTTATTTTTCATGGGATTCTACTAAAGCTACTGTAAGGTTTTCTGTTCGCAGATATCTTTTGGTTTATTAGTATGAGAAGGGGGTCCCTTTTTTTTTAGGGTGGTAGTTAATGTGATTGTGTTAGAGAGGGTTTGGGAACATACTCATTTAAAAGCAATCTTGTATGCAAATACCAATTCTGTTTTCAGCACCCTTATATAGAATGCAGTTAGTGATCACATCTCTTTTGTTAAAATGACCTGTAGAATATATAAAACTGAGGAAGCTCTGCGTTTATAGAGGAGGAAAGATTTACATTTAAACTGAGGGGAAAGCTGCCAGAACACACGACATTAACTCTGATTGTCATTGACTTTTCGTGAACTTCCACTTCTTTGTCTCATTAAATTTAGTTTTGGTATGTTTACCTGTCATACAGGTGCAAGGGAATTCCTACCAGAAGAAGGCAGCATTATTACTTGGTACACACCACGTTGTGGAGGTAAACACTTAGTTATGATGCTTACTGGGGAAAGTTGGAGATACTACATACCTGCGTATTATGTTTCCTTGCTTTTGTGTCTAATCGTAGCAGATAAGAACATATGTGACGATGGAAGAAACTGTTGTTGATGCCTCTCCTTTGTAATATATTATATTACATCCCTGGAACGTTGGTTTATAATTTACCTTCTGCTGCAGGATCAGTCTAGCAGTGGGAACCAAGGACCAAGGCAAAGGGCTGCTGCTTTAGCTGCCTTGACTTCTGCCTTTAATTCTTCTTCTGGGAGAACAAGCTCTCCGGTAAATAGTCTTAAGCTCATTATTTTATGTTTCTACTAGATTTTTTTGGATACATATATATACAAAGATATTGGCATATCATGAAGGAAAAAAAAAGGCTCTGGGACTCATTTCTGGGGTTCCCATTCATGAATCTCTCAGAGTTACGCAAACCTTTGAGTTGCAATCAAATAATTTCTCAAATCACAGCTACTAGTGTCCCATGTTCTTGATATGTTGACTTAGACGCTCATTTCTTTAACTGCAGAGCCGAGACAGATCAAATGGAAGTCAAGGGGGTCCAAGACAAAGGGCTGAAGCTTTAGCCGCCTTAACATCCGCATTCAATTCTTCACCATCATCAAAGTCACCTCCCCGAAGATCAGGATTGACAAGCCAGGCGTCACAAAGAGCAGCAGCAGTGGCTGCTCTTTCCCAAGTTCTCACTGCTGAGAAGAAGAAATCACCTGATACCAGCCCTTCTGGTTAGTTCTTCACCTGATACCAGCGCTTAAACTAAATATCGTGAGCTTGTTTTTCGTTTTTTGGCCTTGGTTTGATTACGCTAATAACTGTGAGTATGTGTGGTTATTACAGCTGAAGCAAAAGATGAGAAAGCTTTCTCAGAAGTGGAGGCTACCGAAGAAGCTACTGAAGCCAAGGAAGAAGAGGAAGTGTCACCTGCAGCAGAAGCGAGTGCTGAGGAAGCAAAACCAAAGCAGGATGATTCTGAAGTAGAAACAACTGGAGTAACTTTCACCTACGAACGACTACAAGCCAAATCTGAGAAACCCGTGACAGGGATTGACTTCAAACGCAGAGAGGTGAATCAAAATTGAGCCGATTTTGTTCTTTTTCTTTCGTCTTAATTTGAGCATAAGTTGTCAGTATCTTATTCCTCAAACCAATTTATCAGGCTTACCTGTCTGAGGTAGAGTTCAAGACTGTATTTGGGATGGAGAAAGAATCATTCTACAAATTGCCTGGATGGAAACAAGACTTACTGAAGAAGAAATTCAACTTATTCTAAGGATTCTCCAAAAAAAATTAGCAGGTGGAAACATCACAAACATCCTTAGATCTCATGATCCTCCATGTCAGATATATACTAAGAGCAACATGCCATTGTGTTATTTGGTTATGTAGTGACCTCAGCGCCGCAGCTATGAAGACAATGAACAGTTTCTTGTGTTTTTCTTCCTTCAATTTTACTCTTTTATTGTTTTGGTTTTTCAATATATTTCTTCTTTCTCATGGGTGGGTTTTGGGTTTGATTCTTCATATTCTTAACCACAAAATGGTGTGTTATTGTAATGATTGTTTTTTTGTCAAACATGCGTTCATTTTTTGGGTCAGGACAGTTGTGTGGTGGTGGGTAGTAAATTCTTTGATCTGGATTGCACATTATTTTGATTGTGTAAAAGAACAGTGTCTACATGTAAACTCATGAAATTTCAATATATTGGTGTTGGATTCGTTTGACAATTGAGACACCATTTGATTTTGTTGTTCTAGTTCTATGTATGTTGCTAGCAAAGCTTCCATAGTACATGAACATGACAGATATGTGTGTCGAAGTAAATGCAGTTAAATTATTGATCAGAATCATGAAATGACCAGAAAAGAAAGGAAATTATAGAGCAACAACAACCACATTTATGTCTGACCTGGTCTCCCACAAATTTGGTAACATTTTCATTTTTTGTTACTGTGCAACAACAAATCAAGGAACACAATTAGTTGGGAATCAGAATGGTTACGCAAATGTTGCATTAGTATTTCTCAAGGTAATAATGATAATAAACCACACGCAAACATTCTGCGATTATGCAGTGTTACCACATCGAGAATGTTTACGACTTTTGCTTTTGACTATACGAACTGCATTTATAGTCACTACTCACTAGTTGCACAAACTTAAGAAACTAAACTAATAAACCATAAACAACGTAAGATCGCATTAATCATCACTTATGTTTATCGAACTGTCAGCGAAATCGTTTATACAAAAATATTCATACCGATTTAACCCGACTGATAATAGTACACTAACAAAAATCATTCACTAACTTACATGTATTGATCTAAAATCTTTTTTCTTATAACCTCAAAATATTGATTTTCTTACAATCGTCGTCACTATCGTCACATTGATCTAAAAGAATCGACCACAAAAACAATCTTTGGAATTTACGTCTAAATTTTTGAGCTGGGCAAATTTTAAAACGACGACGTTGCTTTGAGCGAGACAGGTCAGCAGCAGCCATATTAGTCTCTGCACGAACTCTCTGTCTAAGGTAGAGGGTCCACACTCCAAAAGGAAAATGAATCCTGTATAACCAATTATCGATCGACACGTGTGTGGAAGAAAGAGTGTCGGTTCCTTTTTGTCCAGCTTATTCTTTTTTTAATAATGAATTATATTAACAAATATACTTTTGTTTCTTAAGGAAAATACTTTTTAAAAAGTTCCTATGTAATGAAAAGAAAGACATTAAAAAATGATTATTTATTACTGTGATTGATCAATACTGATTTATTTCACATATAAAACAAACATGCATATAGTATATAACATAATAATGTTATTAATTTAGAAGGAATAATGTTTTAATCATCCCGCTGGATCGTATGACATAAGTAGTAAGAACATAAACCCTCCATTACCATAAAAGTATTTCTTTCAGAAAATTCAACTTTATTTCTAAGAAATCACAACACAAAATCATTAAATGAATTTTATCATTTTGTCACTTGTCAGTGTTCTACTATTAAACAAATAAAGGCCCGGCTGCGCCACCTTTAATATAATTAAAGTTATGGTTTCTCTTCTTCTTTTGTAAGAAAAATATATATATATGAAAAATAGCCAAAGGTTGGAAGCTACATAACTTGCCATGGATAAAGCTAATTAGAAAACTCCAACATCAACTAAAAGTGTTTTCAATACATAAACAATAGTAATGTTTCGACTATATAGAATGATTGATTATTAAAATACACAGTATTTGATTAATGAACTAGACTACTTTAGAGTAAAATAGTTAACGTGGTTGAGATGGTAAAATAAAGAAAAAGCAAAGCACGCTTGTTATGGATAAATGTGAATTCTTGGCTTCTAAATGAAGCCATTGTAGTAGAGAGACTTAACTTGCTACTCCTTGAAAGAACCCCACTTTGTATTTTTTTTAATGTCTTTCTCTTTGTTTTCTCTTGTTGTTGATAATCTTTTTCACAACCTCACGCCTTTAATGTGTGTGGACATACAAAGATACTGACTTCATCTATATCCAAAACAATTATTGATTTACATTATGATACTAATATTACATGCTTAATCTATAATGATTTTATTTGGAGATAACCACATTTTCTTTTTGTTCAATAATAACTTTAAAACATATGTTCTCAAAAATGAGAATCGAAATCTCTTCTATGTTTATATATTTGGAATGAAAATTGATGGATTTTATCAAAGAATTATAAGTATCAACATCGAAGGTATTATATATTTAGATCTAATTGGACCATTACAATGAATAAGTGTAGAACTAATGCTTTCAACAACGAAAATGATACTACTATATAACTAGTGACTGTAATGAGTGGAGATAAAAAGTTTCAACCGAATAAAGTTATTAGATGATGAGCTTTTTTATTAATGTATGTTTATGTCACCACCACCTTTGAGGCTTCGATGATAGTAATTGGGAAGATTGGGGAATCCGATTCCAACGATGAATCTCTCGTGATGGCATTATTGTTTTGTTAAAATAATAGGTTTCAATAATTGAAGAACAAACGACGTTTTCTAAAGTTTTTAGTGTTAGACAAAATATAAAAGTGGTGGCCAAATTGACTTTAACCAGCTCAAAAGACCAAATAAACCACATGCGACGTGTGTCTTTATAACAACAAAAACAAATCAAATATAGTAATTAAAATTTCTAATTATGAAACATGTGATATCATCATCATCAGCATCATCATAATTGTCTTCTAAAGGCGTCTCTCCTTTCATAGACTGACTAATTAGCCCGAGTCAGTCATCATAGGTTATCGTGGTATGTTATCTAAAGTTTTATTTTAAATTATAGTACTATGCATTCTCTCCTGATTTTTTAGGTTTAGTGAAGACTTTCATTCTATAAATCGGACAAGATTTTTGGTTTTATACCATTTTCTAAAAAATGTTAAAATATTACAAAACATAGAAATCATAACAATTTATTTAGTATATTGTATTTTTAAGATACATATATATATATATTCCGTTACAATCAGGTATTTGTAATTTTGTAGCCCACATCGTTAGGAATCAAAGTTTGTGGAGTTTATCTATCTACACATATTGAGAATCAATTATATATATCCCAGAAGAAAATAATTTCGAGATTTCTAGCAAAATAAATAAAATACAAAAAACGGTCCATTACCGACAATTTCTATATAAAATCCAAAAAATAATGGTATTTTGCTGATTTTATCAAATGATTATTTCGAAGGAGACCAAATCAATAATGAATACAGAACGTGGACACACTAATAAAAACATCTGTGAAAAATCAAAAATCTAAAGAACATAACAAATGTCAAATGTGTACAAAACTTTCAAACAAATAAATTAAAATTTTCCCTATTTTTTTTGTTTCGTAAACTCTTTTAAAATAATGCTAACAGTAATTATAAACAGAAGAATCTAATTCACAAGAACAAATACGTTTCATAATAATCGCCATAATATCAATAATATGATTACTATTACTATTACCACCACCTCTTTGTATTATATCATGATTCTTTATCGACGAAGCCGCCGAGTTTCTCGTCCTTAACTCAGCCAGTGAACTCGCTTCCGGTACCACCGACTCACTCGTAACCACTTCAAAATTCTTCGTCATGTGAACATTCCCAACGAGTTGGCTCAACACCACCGATTCCGTAACCGAGTTCTTCTTCTTATGCTGCTGCTGAATCGTCGCTCTCACGATCTCAGTGTGCATCGAGCTCGATAACCTCCTGATTCCTTTAGCTCCACCGATCAGAATCGCCGGATTAACCTCGGAGCTTTTCTTGCTACTACTACTGTGTTTAGAGAAGAAGAGGACTGACTCAAGGCTCCGGTTACGAATCCGGGTTAGCGGGTCACCGAGGAACAAGGAGGTTTTAGCGTCCACGAGCATAACGTGTTTGAAATTGCGTCTTACTCGACCTAGCAGCATTGGGTAACACGCCCATCTTCTCAAACTTATCGGAACGTGATCCATAAACCCGGATAGCGAGTTTTCAGGATCCAACTCAGTCACGTCGAAACCCACTACTGAGCCATGTGTCAACAACTCGGTTGACTCGGTCGAGTTATTCAACGACGACGTATCGTTGTAATTAGCTCGATGCGTCTTCTTCCCCCAAATTGGCTCAGACGATGATGATTTCGATTGCTTCTTCATGAATTTCGTGAGATTAAATCCCCAAACGGAGTCGATTTGATTCGACGAATTCGAATTCCGATGAACATCAACGAGTTTTAAGAACGAGTCGTTCTCTTCTTCGATCATTTCAGTGAATCTCGTACCCGAATTGAAGAGTAAAACGACGTCGGATTTGGAAGTGACACCGGAGCGGTGGATCAAGCGCATGAAGAGACGGAGATCGTCTTCCGTAGTATCGGAAGAGATATGAACAACAATCAAATCGTGCATGCTCTTGGTTCCTCTGAGAAACAGAGTACCCATACCTTGGAGAGCGAATCGGTTATAACGACGACGAGATTCAGAAGAGGCGGAGATGTCGCGGTTGAGGAGAAATCGACGGTGAGGACGAGAAGAAGAAACGGCGGGAAAGCCAGAGGAAGGTTCGAAGGTGGAGAGAGTGAAGAGGAAGAGAGTGAGGAAGAGGAGGAGGATGCAGATTGAGATTGTGGATTGAGCTTTGGAGAGGAGAAGACGAGAAGATCTGGAGCGGAAGAGAGTTGTTGTTGCCGGAGAAGAAGAAGAAGAAGAAGGAGAGTCGTCGTTGTTGTTGTGGTGGTCGGGGAAGAAGACTAAGAGCAAACCCATTCCTCTAGTGTTGTTCTTCGTCTCTTTCGCTGATATCAAACCCATTCTGATTCTCTCTCTCTCTCTCTGTCTGTGAGGATTCTTCTGGGGTTAGTGGTGGTGAGGAGAGGCTGAGACTGAGAGCATTCTCTCTTCTTTTTCTTTTTGGCTTTCTTCTCGAATTTTGTTTTTTTTTGCATCAAAATTATTTGTTCTGTTTTGATTTATTGTTATGATAACAACGAAAAGGAAAGCCGGGTCGGGTTTTCCGGGTCAGATTATTTTTTTGGGGACGACAAAAAATGTGGGTGGATATTAAATCAAGGGGATGTTAATTAACGACCCCATGATGTCGAATTTTTAATTTAACTTCAAAAATTTATGAGAAAAATCAAAATAAAGAGGAAGTTATTATTTAACTTTCACAGAATAAGAGAATTTAAAAGTGAATTTAAAAGATCCAATCTATCTAGAGATGTAACTGAATCTAAGTTTACTATTAAGATAAAAACAAATGTATTTATAGATAAATGTAAAATAAACTGAGATATTCACAAAATTTACAGTAGTTAACATTTTACAGAAAATAATTGGAGATTGTTTTCATTTTAAGCTCTAAAAAGGGTAAATAAAGAGGGTTAGTATGTTGCCTTTACTTTAGTTATGAATACGATCACATGTTTATTGCGCAAAGTGCAAAGTATATAAGAAATGATAAATTCATATTGATGAGAAGTGAGAACCTTCCTTATTAAATTCAGTGTATAGAGCCTTTTAAAGAGAGAGTGAGTACTTGTGTGTTAATGTGTAATTAAACCAGAGATTTTGTCAAACGTGGTTCAAGGATGTGCCTAATTTTCTTTTTTAGAAAACAAAGTTTGACCGTTCTCAGTCTACTTTTCCTGTATGAAAAAAATTACATTGACTGGTTAAGTTTCATTACGTATTCTGATTTATGAAGCTCGATTACATGTACTAGTCTTTATTGGTTACCAATATCATGGTTTATCATTATGGAATATCATTTTCCTGATTTTTGTGTAAAAATCGTTTTACATTTGGACAATTGTAATGGAAATAGTAATTGAAGCCAAAAGATTCAGTTGAATGCAGTTGAATGTTGAGTACTACTGAAATGGGGGTTGAATTATAAGCAACATCCTCTTAATAGTTTATGAGTAATTTCTGAAATTTAATGAATATTACAAGTATATATAACCTCGAAAATGCTATGGTTGGATTTTGGAGTTTATTGTTAACAATGTGAAAAAACAAAGACAAGTTAATGTAACGCTGACACACAAAACCAAACAAAGCAAAGGTATAGTATAAATTAGCTTTCATCGACCTAAAAACAAACTATGCAATGCGTATCTATCTAAATTAGTTTATGGAAGAGTTATAAGATCATTAATCATCCTATAATAAACCAAAAATGGCAAAATACTAACAAGAAAACAATAAATTGTCAGGATACGTGGAGAAGGCAGTTACTAAGAGGCCCACTTCATTAAATCTGCCCCCTTGATTACAGCTAGGATCCGTGATCGGACGGTGGAGACATGCGACTAGAAGTGTCTCGTAATACAAACGGGTCTATTAAACATGTAAGTAAATAAAAGTGGGGCTCAATGAACGGTGATTTGACTTTTGTTGGGGACTCCGTGAGAACAAACAAAGTGTGTGTGTGTGTGTTGATGACGGTGGTGGATCTCTTTCTCATTTGGAACCTTCTCTTCAAGCTCCTGCACACGTGGCTCTTCTGATCTTTCCGTTTTCAGGTCCGGGACTTGTGCTTATTATTCTCTTCCTTTCACACATTTCTTTAATTATTTCGTCATTTAGACTCATTACCATTTTTATTTGTCGACTAGTCATCACCCTTTTGTATTCCGTAATGTTAATATTACTGTAAACGCCTTAAACAACGTTTGTAGTTCACAAATCATTACTAGACTACTAACATTTTCTTTATTTCAGTCAAATCAGCTGCTTTTTCTCAGGAGTATATAGTATATTTTTGTAAAGATTTTTCTGCATTACTAAATACGAGTCTTAATTTTAGTGTCGACTATAAAAAAAGTACTGTTGTTGTACTTTCTGACAAGAAAAGTAACATGTACTTACTGCCGCAACTTGTCAACCATCTGGTGATTTATTTCTCGAAACATAAATATTTATTGTATGGGGTCTCTGATGATCTGAGCAGCCATATTTCTGTAAGCCGTCGGCTACCTTTGAATTGTCGGTGCCCTTAAATGCCCACACACAATTAAGATCATCCTTTTAAAAAAAGCCCAAAATAAAATTATTTGGCCCAAGTAAAGAAGTGGGCCGGAAAAAAGGGGTAAGACGCTTCCGTTTATTGTCAACGAGTTTACGCAACCCAGATTTGCTTAGTGATCACATTTCTTTGCTGACCCGAATTATCTGCAATCGACTAAACCATGTCTAGGAGCATTTACTCTTAACTCTCTGTTCACCTAACTTAGGATTTCAAGAATGCTTAATCATATTAATGTTGTGGATTTATGTATTTTCAAAGTCGATTCATGAAAACTATTGAAGATTTGGGTTCTAGTTAAAGCAAAAAAAAAATGAATGCACGCTTATGTTTCTTGAAATCACTGAAAACCTGTTTATAAAATGTAAATTCATCATAATCACATATGGTGTGGTGTGTGGGCAACTTTAAGTCTTTAACTAAGAAAATCTAATGTTATTGATTGATCAAATCCCTTCTTGATTATGGAAAAATGTTCCACCTAAACATTAAGAAAACTCTACTTGAGATGAAATAAAGCAAAAGAACAGCCAGAAACAAGAAGACACATAGAGACCCCTAAACAACCAGAATTAGAAAAATAATCGATTCCATCAATCAGAAGCCACTTGACTCCCAGAGTTATCGCAGACCAGTTCGATCTTCGGCTTCTTTCTCTTTGTGCAATACCCCGTCGACGACAACCTAAGAAAGATCAAACCAACAAGTTTGTAGAATGCTCAGTAACAATAAAAGCTTGTAACAGAAGTTAGGGCTTTGTTTTGCAGTTTACCCCAACTGCAAGGAAGTGTCGGAATGGTGCTCCTCGTTGTCATTCTCATCCTCTTCTGATGAAGAGCTCTCGGGATCGGCTTCTGGGCTAGAATCTTGAGGCCTTTCATTCAACACTTTTGGTCCTGAACCTCTCCCCAACATCTCAACCTGAGGGCAAATTAGAATTGAACTCAGTTATGACTGGTGAAGACCAGACCGAGCTAATATAAGGGTTTTGATGAATCTTTACCTGTTTGCGCAAGATTTGGTTTTCTTCCAATGCTTTTTTCTCCTATTAATGACAAGGAAACAAAACAAGAGTGTTGAGATTCAACATTGTATACGAATTGATAATAACAATGATTCTGACATTTGAGGAGCTCTGTTCGTACCTGTATCCTGGATCTCTCAATCTGGTTGAGCAGGATTTGTGTCTGAATCAAAACAAAACTTTTCAAGACAGGGATGAATCAAAAATCATCTCTCGATGTTTGAATAAATTAGTATTTTGTCTTCACCTTTTGATCCTTGACACTATGCAAGCTCTCGTTCAACTGGTTTTCAAGAGAAATAAGATCCGGGAAACTCATACCTTCAAGCTCCTTACCCTTAAGTCTCCTGTTCACGAACAAGTAGAAAAAACCGATGAAAGGCCGAAACTTTAACCAAGAACAAACGCAAGTTCTTTTTCCAGTGAGATACATACTCAATTGCAAGCTGTAATCTTTCAAGTTCCCCCTTCATAGAATCATCATTTCGCAACTACAACAACGAATACCATGTAAGGTAAACCAAAAACTTGAACACAGACAAAGGGATACAAAAATAAATTCTTGGTAGAGAGTCTCTGCTTACCACAGCTTCATTTCCATGTGAAGCACAAATTAGAAGTTGGTGTTCTCTTTGTTGTTTATGCTCAGTGGACGCAGTAGTGTATCCATATCTAGAAAGAATTTGCTCCATACTTCACAAATTGAACAAAACTCTCCGTTAGTAAAACCCCGTAATTGGTTTGATTGATCATTACAGGAAAAAATCATGAATCTAAACTTCTGCATTCTCAAATTTCTTCATAAAGATAAGATAAACACTTCTATGGTCTAATAATCTTAGAAATTAACGATCTTTCAGAATTCTGGAGTTGAGATTCTAACAACTGATATATACATAGACAAATGCATCTCCCAAATTCTGATACCAAAGATAGTGACCAAATTGTAGTTTCATCAACAGTTAGGGTTTATAAAACACACAAACTAATCCGATAGCAAAAATCGTAATCTCAATTCTCCAAACCTTAAAATCATAACCCATCAAAATTATTTCATCATCAACCTAAAGATTTAGCCAGATTAGGATATAGATAAACAGGGGTTGCTCTGTTTTCATTTACTTTAGACACAAAAACCCATAAAAATGCAAAACTTTTTATTTCCCCAAAGCAAAAAAAAAGAAGCAAAATCATGAGATGATAACTAATATACCAGACGCTGGAGAAATCGTAAATCTTGCCGGTGCTGGAGAAGATGATAAGAGCAACCTCGGCGTCACAGAGAATCGAAAGCTCTTTAGCCTTCTTGATCAAACCGTTTCGTCTCTTAGAGAAAGTGACTTGACGACTGTTGATATTCTCAATCTTCTTAATCTCAATCCTTCCTCTCCCCATATCTCTGAATAACAAAATCAATCAACCTGGGCTCTGTGGAATGAAAAAAAAAACAGGGTAAAAGAAGAAGAGAAGAGATATAGAGAGAAGAGATTATGATAACAGAGGAAACAAGTAGAGAGATTTCTTAAGATTTTGTATATATAGGAGGAGGACTAGTAGAGGAAGGGGTTTTCTTTAGAAATTGATCAAATATTGGGAAAGGGGCTAAGGAAGGAAAATTAGGACCAAAATTAGGGTATTATATAAAAAGATGGGAGTTACTATAAGTAGCAATTTTCCATATTTGGTGGCTTTGCTAATTTGCTTTGCTTGGTGTGAGTGGCTGTTTTCTTCTTTTGGAACTTTCTTCCCATTTATAACGCCCTTGTTTTGGTTTTGGATCTCTTCTCTATTTCGTGTATCGCCTCCCTTTTTTTTTATCTTCTAGGGTTTTTCTTTTTTGGCTTTGCTTTTAGGTCATCATGCTTTTTATTACGTTTCTAAAACTTAATCTTCCATAATTTTATTGTTTTATTGCTTTACAGAAATGTTACTTTTTATATAGTCAAATAAAGTTGATCCCTATAATAAGGAAATATTTGATCAACTATTTCATTTTATTATAGTCTTTATTTTTAGTTGTTTTGGATACTGTTTTATTTAATAACTGATATTTTCATATCTTTAAAAGATTTATGAAATAACAACTACTGTGTTCTTTTTTTTCTCTTTAGCTTTGTTTTCTTGTTGGTTGAGATTTTGTTTCTTTTTTTTGGGTTGAGATCTAGTAGAATGGCCAAACGTGGCCGTATTTGAAGAAGAATATGATAAGAAAAGCAAAAGGTGTGGCTTTAACGTTTCTATAGATAGTAAAATCTCACAAGGAAGATTACTTTCCCCTCCAAACTGAGTTTGTTGTATTTTTAGTAAAAGAAAAATATCTCTTTCTAGAGAAGACTTTCTATTGTAACCGAAATTATATTTTGAGAATTACACTGTATTTGTGGAATTATCTAAACATTAGTAATAATAAATAAAATTAGTTCGGTTGTGAAATTTTGGTGAGCAAATATCTTTTTATAGATATGGAAAGTATTTAAGTAAATATAAATACATGCTATACAGCTCAACACTTTTGTTTTGCAATGTAAATAATTCAGATGCGTGTTTCTAAATGTAGTGTTAGGTCATTTAATCGTGCTCTTTTTGTTTTTGGTCAATATTCTCCCTTTTCCAAAATTGAAATTAAAACTAAGCTAGAGAAAAACAAATAATTTACTAAAAAAATATTTAGTTCCACTTTAACCAATGTGATTTACACATTCTCAATTCAAGATAAATCTTTAAATTATACTCCATAAAACTTTACACATTTTTTTTTAACACTTTACTATCTTTTGTTGTTGTCAAAAAAATAATATCTCGTATGAATCGCGTTGAATCATCTTTCGAAATTTATAAACTACCATCAAATACGAAAATAACGTGATTTCTTAAGATTTTGTTTTCTTCTACGAAAGGAACAACATTTATTTGTGGTGAAATTTTGTTATAGAAATTCCCATAAATGAATTAAAAACCCAAAGATATTTTAAAAGAAACCTCTTTGGGATATTACTCACATAAGGTTGGTTTATATACAAAATAAAAGAAAGTTCAATATTTTTTTTTCCCATTAACCAGACACTTCTGTAACATGCTAAAAAAGAGAATGAGCCACTTGTCGTAATTACATGCAAATCTGCAATTTGTTTCCATTTTACTTTTCTTCGTGCAGACTTCTAGATCAATTTTAATCATATTTGTTTATGAAAAAAACAATGAAATTTGATGATAATTATAACAAGCTACTCTATACAGTATAAATTGAAAATATATCGAATATATTCTTATCAAATAGAAACGGAAAAAATCTTAACAAATAGATTACTAAGCAAAATTTTTTTTTGTAAAACACACAAAATTGTAAAAAAGACGTATGGAGGAGGTATCATGAAAGATTAGCATGTTTGGGACTTTGGGCCTATAAAGCAAATAATATTTGGGCCCTTAGACCCAGTTGAATGTGGTATGAACTCAGTGGAAAAAGTGTGAAAAAAACTCAGTTTAGTTGGTATTCTCCGGTTAGTGATTTCTATACAGAACAAAAGCTTGTAAATTTGTGTCATTAGGTACGACACAAAAGAAAGTCTATGCATTCTCTGTACAAAATGTTTACATCTCCAAAATTATATTATACAATCTCAAACCCCGGTTTAATTGGTAACATCCGGTTTGTGACTGATATACACCAGTCCAATTCGCTTCATCGAGAAATCATAAGCACGAGACAACGGTTTCCTAAATCTTTTCAAATCAAGCTTCACGTTTTGGCGCTCAAGATAAATCTTCTTAGTGTAATCCCATCCTTTTTGAGTAAAACTCTTAGGATCTCGGATAATGGGATCATCGATGCCATATTCATCGTACAAAGAGCTCTCTTTCGGTTTAATCTTGTAACCAATGTACTTCAATCTCATCTTCTTAGCTGGTTTACCATAGTAAGTCTCAGCAGCCCATTCGGTTCCTATTGGTATAATCTGTATAAAGACTGTTTTCGGTTTCAAGAAAAGTAAATGTGTCATTGCAGCTCCGTGAACACCAATCATCACATCACTAGAATTCAAACATCTGTAGATTTTTGCCAGCTCTGTTGTTTTATCCGGTCTCAAAACATGGACGATGAATCCAATTTCCTCAGCTAATTCAACCAAAAGACTCTCATTTAGTATCTCCCTCGATCCATTTCTAGACAGAATCACCAATATTGGTTTCTTGAAACCGTCTTCTGTCTTGTTAGCTGCCTTGAGTTCTTCCTCTTGAATCAATCCATGGATACGTGGCCAATAAGCCTGATCCAGCACATTTCTGAAATCAAGAATTGTTTTATTCCCAAGCATCAACGATGATTCAACGGTTAACTCGTCGTGAATCTTCAATCCCACAATAGCTTCCTTGAAACAATGTGTTCTCTTGTCGCCGTTAAAGTCGACAGGAGGATAATCTGATAGCTGAGAAACGATATCTCCATATTTCATAATCCACCAACTATGATACTCAACAATCACAAACACAACCTTCTTGTTGAAATGATGTGAAGTGATGAACAAAGGGATGATTCCATCGTTGAATTCGTGGTAAACATTTCCTGTATATCCACCAGTTGAGAAAAACACAGCAGGAACGTTATAGAACACATCGCAGATGTCATTAACAGAGGAGACGACTAAAGAATTGTTTTCTTCATCTCTGTAAACGAGATTGAGTTCTTGAACTGTTTGCATCACACTTGTTTCCCATTTTCTTGTGTAAGGTTTGATCTTTTTCGTGATCTTGGTCTTGTTTTTGAGGGAAGTGAAGAGGAAGACTGATGACGAAGCAGAGTGTGTCCTAACGTCTCCTTTCATGATACAAACGTCGGATCTAGAACCGGTTCTGTCACAACAAATTGTTCCTGTGATTGAGATACATCATTAAACAGAGCTTGTTCAAATTTAAAAAGAAGAGATTTGAAAAGATAAAATACCATTAGAGGTTCCTGAACAAAGAGGTGCAATGAACAGTTCATAAGGACCAAATCCTTTACTTTCTCTGCTAAAAGCACCTGTACAAGAAAATTAACAATCGAAGTTATGAGAAAAATCTAGAAAAAAATTAATGAAAGAGATTATGAGTAAGGTGATATTACCTAGAAGAGAGAAAGAGGAGAAGCTGAAGATGTAACAGCATGAGAGCAAAGAGAGAAAGATAGTTAAGAGAAGCTTCTGTTTGGCTGTCTTTGAGTACACACCGCCGGAGACAGTGACGGCGGAGGCACCGGAACCACCTTCTTCTACCGAAAGTCTATGCTTTTCTCCTTTTTTAATTAGTCTTTTGTATTGAACCATTTTCTATCGAACAAAAGAAGAAACCCCACAAGCAAAGTTTTGATTTTTTAGATGCTTCTAATCGACTTTTGATGTTCTTCTGACTATCGCAGAAGAAAGAAAGAGGTTTTTGTTTCTAAATATAAAACCTGGGGTATGGTGCTTTCTCTTACATCAAGAGAGAAACAGAGCAGGAGAGACTTTTGAGAGAGAGGATGTTTTCAAATTGAATGAAGGTTGTTTTCGATGACTTTCTTTAAAATACTATATTTTTTTTTGTTTTTGTTTAGCCTTCTTCATTGAGTTTCGTTTCTTTCGTCAGCTGATGGAAACAACCAGAGACGTGTCAAAGAAGAGCAAGGAACTGCGTTACTCTTTTTTTTTTTTTTTTT
>Ga0041059_1000006_pt1 | contig 82264 bp, 43 predicted proteins | sample AraColnosormetaG_FD_56232 | JGI IMG/M metagenome (GOLD analysis project Ga0041059, IMG submission 56232) | Arabidopsis roots microbial communities from North Carolina, USA - Col MF nosort | ecosystem: Host-associated > Plants > Roots > Unclassified | place: USA: North Carolina | collected...
GTTATTAGGTTAAAGACTAAGGTGAGAGGAGCGGTGTAGCTATTTCAAAGACTCATAAGCCATCAAAAAGCTTTATTTTTGTTTCCTTAGTCTCCAACATTCGACCTTGTTTCAGAATACAGACAAAAATCTTCATTAACTCTCTCTCTCTCTTCTCCCTGACACAGACAGCAGCATCCCACGTTGTCGTTTCCTACACTAACGCCGTTAACACTCTCTCCATTACACCGCCTCTTCAAAAGCTTTTACTTCGACCTTAGGTAACGTCTTCTCTTTTTGTCTCATTCTCAAACTACATCGTACCATGAAGATGAGGATAAAGCTCCGTTAAGTGTAACGGCGTTTTAAAGGAGGGTGCTTGGAGATGTGTGTTGGTAAATAGGACCCATATGAGGTTTCCGTGAGAGCTTCTTCTCATTGGGGACCAGAGAGAGATGTGATGCTCTAACTAATTTACTCTCTTCGGGTCACTTTCTTAGATTTTACTATCTTTTTCACCCCCCATTTCTTTTCTTCTTTCTCTTTTCGACCCCACTACTTTTAATCCTCTATTTTCTTCTGATTTAGTTAAATTCCTTCTCTTATAGATCACATGATGATAATTATTGGGGGAAGAATGGAAATAAATATTGCGGCAAAAAGATAATTTAAAGAATAAAACTACTTATATCCTTTTATCAATTGGGTAACTATAGTTGTCTACTTGTCTTTGTTGTCGTATACCCCTAATTATAGGACCACTCACCTAGGTTCAAATGTCAAAACATATGGACTATTAAGTTCATTGTTAGTAAGTGATATATAGTAGGCCTAACTTAATCGGTGGTTATATAGTTTTTAATAAAACATGTGTGTTTTACCAAAAGAGGACTACATTTTAAAAAGACTCCAAAGTGAACCCCAACTTTTTGGAAATCAGGAACCACTCCAATAAGAGACACAATGCTCATATAAACTCATGATAATATATGTGAGCATTTGTCTACATATCACAAACATAGTCGAATTAAACCATCTATATTCCTTTGTACGGTCTACAAAATGACACAAATTTCAATTATGGTGATAAAAGAATGGAACATACCTTCAACATCAAGCTCATAATGGCATTTGTCGACTAACAATAGTTTGCTTTTATCCTGCTTGCCTCTGTAAATGTGAGCATTAACCTGATCAGAAAGAAGTAAAAATGTGCGTACAAGCAATGATAGATTCAGAGATAAGAGTCACCTCTCAAGAACAGAGTTGGAAAGAACCGACTTGTCTACGTAAGGAATCCCAAGAAGCATCCTCATTGTTGGAATGACTAGAATTTCAAACTTTGTGCATTTCTCAAACAAATCTTAGTTGCTGACAAAATCTTACTTGTTAAATGCACTCTTGTATGAGAAATATCACTTCAAAAAATGATAGACATTTTGTCTCTTCATATTCCATTGTCTTCTGAGTAAAAAGACACGTCTTAACGTGAACTTGGTCTCTCAGAGACATTAATCAAACAAGTTGAATGCAAAACTGCAAGTAACAACAAAATAAAATTTGGGCACAATAGGAGAGGAAAACAAACACGAGCGACTCTGATCTGTATTACAAAAAGACTAGTGTCTAGTGACATAAGATCGTCGATGATCTGAGATGCGACGGACGTTTGGTATCTGTACAATCTCTGGCTAGGGTTTCTTGACTTGCCGATCACGACACCTTCAGCCTCGCATGGGCCGCTATAATAGCTCAATAATGGCCCACTACTAAAAATCCATATTTCTGTTATTGAGTAATCAATAACTTAACACATGTTTTAAATTCCCCGCCAAAGTATGATCATGAGAGAGAACAAAAATTATGAACTTTTTAAAATGGAAATTGATCTTCTTCTTCTTTTTCTGGTTAAAACATTCAACATTTGTATTGTAGTATATGTAGTAAATTTTATGGACTAAACGAAAGATAGAAATATATAGGCAAATCCAAGGGAAATAAAAATTCTAAATATATATATGAAATTGCATGGACTGCCACGCAGTACGATAACCAAATATCCAAATTTATACAACAAAGAAATAGTATTGCGTCAAAATTAAAATACACTCGGGAGTGAAAGAAACAAATTTAATTTGATAGAAAGACATCATACCCCAAAGATCATGTATGTCATTTTCTTAACCTACGTGATCCGTACCGTTTTACAGTTAGATGTGTCGATTATTTATTTAACACCGGAATGTTAGGAAGTCTTGATATATATTTGTCATAACTAGTATAATGGTATATTAGTTGTTGCCTTGGTGGTACGAGTGAATAGAATTTTTCACATATAAGGACGAATCAACCATATCGCCATTAGAAAACCTTATACGTCCAGAAACGGCAATGTAACAAACAAACAAAAAAAAGAATTGGTGATATATTGTTTATTAAAACCTCTACGTTGGTCTGAAAATAGATATAATTGCGTGTCATGAAACAAAGAAATAAACGAGTTAGATAAGAAATAATTGGATTAGCAAGGTTTAGAGGAACAAGAAATGATTATTCAAATGGAAAAGTAAATACTTTTGTAAGAAAATAAAAGCTTATTGAAATGAAGAATTGTGCATGATCATTTGATAAAGCCAAGTCATGGACTGATTCTTCTGTTTCACAGGACGGTTCAACCACCATGCACCTCTTTTTCTTTGGGCGTTTAATGACACAAACCACATTTATCTTTTTATATCCTTTTTTGTTTTGAATTTATTTGGTTACAACTGTTATTTACCTCTTTTATCTTCCAATCTTTCTCAATTTCTAAGTTTTTTCCATACTAAGTATTTTGTTCATCTGAAGAATCTGGCACCTTTGTACATTCAAGAAAGTTTTAAATGTTTTCACTGCAAGACAAACAATACTGTGTGTACAATTATGATAGAAAACATTTATATATGGAGAATAATATAGTCATGTGATACAATTATGTACCACATCTATACATATAGAAGAAACAAAAACCACCAATTTGTCACTCCCAACTTCATTCACAACTCACAAGTTAAGAAAATACACATAGTTTCTCTTACACGCATTACTATGGAACCTTCTGAATTCGTTTCCAGCAAAAGTTATTTTCTTATTTCAAAAATAAGTTCCATTTTTTTATGTATAAAAAATAAAGTTAATTGCAATAAATTCGCCATCTTCCTATCAACATATATAGATTTTTCGACAAATTCATATAAGGAGAGTCTAAAATTAACTCACAGCCACATGTTATTTAGCCAATGTTTTTAATACCAGACCGGTCAAACCGGTGGATCCGTGACCTTATATAGTAATTCTAGAGTCTTTAACAAAATCTCAACTTATGACATCATATTATATATTAATCACGTATCATCTATAGACTATATACATTCATACGACTCTCTGATTCTTCGTTTCTCTCCATAATATCTCCTAGTCTCAACTCTCAAATAGAGAGAGAAAAACAGAAAGACAGAGAGAGGTTCTATATATTATAGATAAAGTACATTACACAATTGTACAAGTGGAAAAATCATCACGGATCTCTCTTCAAATATATAAAGAAGATTTGTATATCAAACTCTCTAAGCTTTTGTTGAGCCATGGCTGTGATGAAGATAAAAGGAGCAGCGACCGTAGCAGGAACATGGCTGAACGAAGCCGTTAGCTTCGTCGTGTTCTGTATCTTAGACATCGTTGATTCATTTCTTTGTCTCCTCTACAAAGCAGCTGATTATCTCTTCGAAGCCGAGTGGAAGCCTTGCTATTGCTTGTCGGACAAGGAACCCATCACCACAACTCGAGGGAAGATCCTTTTGTCTCACAATAATGGCGAGTCCAAGATCCTCACTCTTTCTCCGCTTCAAGAACTCGGGTATATATATTCATTATTGTTTATGTTTTATTAATTAATGCAAAATGTACTCATATCACTATATCAGAATTGTTCAAAGATGTGTTTATTAAAAAGAGCCTCTAAACAGGTTTTATTAACCGTAATATTTCAAGAGACAATAATGAATCTTTTCGTCTAATATATAATAGATATCTATAATAAATAAATAAAACTCATATAATCTATAGCTATTTATTTTACATCATTACATGTGATTGTTCTGTTTTTTTTTACCTCAACGAAATATCTTACTATCATTTAACATATTTACTATAACATTTGACATGCATTTTTTTTAGAACTACTGGCCAATATTTCCCTAGGAGTAGAATATTTGAAATTTACTTTCGTTTGATTTTCTTGTAGCGGACGTTCCAAGATTGAGCTGGAGGATATCTCCGAGACCCTTTACACACGTCCTTCTCTTATTTCCGACATCTCAACCATCTCCGTTAACGAGCTCAATAAGCGGTTCGTTAAGGTTACTCGGTCAGAGTCTGAGTGTAGCGGCCATAATGAGAAGACCAAGAACAAAAGGAGGAGATCATTAACGAAGTCAAGCTTGACGGTGAACTTCACGGTCGTTGAGATGCTTCGGGGAAAGATCAGACCGCAGAATTTGAACCACGATATCTCTCGATGGTCGGATTGTGATTGTGGGTTTTGTACATCGTGGGCCTCTACTTCTGACAAAAACCATTCCCTCTTTGTCAAAACTCAAATCCCAAATGGTAAAATTTCACATCTTTGTTTGAGTATATAACGCTAACACAACTTTTTAATTGGCGTTTTAAAACAATCGGATTCATTACAACAGGGGTAACAGCGAAAGAGGATGTTCTTTTCATACATGGTTTCATATCTTCATCAGCGTTTTGGACGGAGACGGTGTTTCCAAGCCTGTCAGCCTCCTCCTCGACTCATAGACTCTTCGCCGTGGATCTTCTAGGATTCGGAAAGAGTCCAAAGCCAGCTGATTCACTCTACACGTTGAGAGAACACGTAGAGATGATCGAGAAATCTGTCTTACACAAATACAATGTGAAGTCTTTCCACATCGTGGCTCACTCTTTGGGATGCATTTTGGCGCTTAGCCTAGCCGCTAGACATGGCGGCTTAATCAAGTCGCTTACCCTCCTTGCTCCGGTGAGTTAATTAGTAGTTTTAGCATATTTTGGACCTGTCTTTATTGGTTTATAAACTTTATATGCATGCAAGACATGATTGCTAAAGTTTATAATAACTGCATATACTCTTAATCGTCATTACATTAAGAATATCATGATGGTCACTCATTTAAGTTACTTCCATTTAGAAAAGTCTTAGAAGTTTGAACTATGTGACTAAATTAATATTTGACATGATTGTGTTTAGATTGCTTCAAGAAAAATGCTGTGTTTCTTAACCAATTCTTTTACAATTTTCTAATTTCTGAAAATAAAATTGAATTTTTATGTGTGTTTTTTCTCTAATGTAGTAAGAAATAATTTAACAAACTAGGGAAAATTTCAAATGTATTGGCTTGACAAAACACATTGTGTAAGTAAGATATATGAGAGGTACGCTAATACAACACGTGTGCATGTGTACGTGTGGGCAGCCGTACTATCCAGTACCGAAGGGAGAGAAAAAGCCGAGGCAGTACGTGATGAAGAAGGTGGCGCCGAGGAAGGTTTGGCCACCAATAGCTCTCGGAGCGTCGATGGCTTGTTGGTACGAACACATTAGCCGTACCATTTGTCTCCTCATATGCAAACACCACCGTGTTTGGCAATTCATCGCCGGTGTCTTGACCCGAAACAACAGGTTTTTATTCTTATCAACTTGTTAAAAATTTCATTTATTTATTGATCCGTTTACACAAATTTCTAATCATACTAACTTTTGGCGAAGGAAATTCTCATTTGCTTAAAATCCGTAAAGATATTGAACTTAAAATTCTTTAGAAAAAAAAAAACAAAAAACAAATGCTCATACTTAATAATAAGTACACAAAACGCAGTCGCGTGCAAAAGACAAAATGTTGGTGGTTTTGTATCATTTTTTGGAGAAGTTTAAAATTTTTAGTGATTTAAAAGTTAGGTTTGGTCTAATTTTAGATTTTTTCTGCTTGAGCTTTTTTAACTTTTTCTAAGTTTAGAATCATATTCATTAATAGGAAACAATTGAGGGGTGATGTAGCTAGTTAGTTGCTGTCATCAGTTACCAAACGCACCTCCAAATGACTAACTCTTACTTACAAATTTAATTCTTAGCCGCATCTGGTCGCTGGCTAGTTAGTGTCTACGACCATTTTATGGTTATGAAATCATAATAATTTACATATATACAAATTTAGATATAGTACAACTCTACGTGGTGTTAGCTTGACCCACAAGTTACATCAAATGACCAAATATAGAGAGACACGTATTTAATTTGACATGCCATCATTATATCTTCGTTTAGTGGAGAAGATCTCTAGGACAAATGGGGACTTAGGCAACCAAACAAACCTGACTCTAGTGTTATGCTAAATTTTGAAATTCCAACCTAAGTACTTATGACTATGTGTAATTGGAGCAATTTAATTGATCTTACTTTTGAATTGTCTACGTTGGTTGATCGGCCTATTTCAGTGACATGTCCGTATAGATTTTACGATTCTATTCTATAGTTTCTACTTTATAGGTATTACAAGTAAAATACATGGTTTAGAAATAGTGCTCTCGTCCTACCAAAACAACCAACCCTTCGAGATTAAATAAAATATAGAAAATGGAATAAAAATTCCTCCGATTAGTGCTACCAGATATGAGTTCAACTCCAAAATCAATAGTAGCTATTAATTTCGTAATTAATATTTGAAAAATTAAATTCAATCAAGTTTAAATAATCATCATCAGGAATAAGTAAATTAGCTACGTTGAGATGCAAACTCTATGACTCTTTATTGTCATATCATCTAGTACGAAACTACATTTTGTCATATCATCTAGTTTACTAGCTAATAATAAATATATTTTCTCTATCCAGGACTGTAAACTTTTTAATTGAAGGTTTCATGTGTCACACACACAACGCAGCATGGCATACTCTACATAACATTATATGTGGGACAGGAAGCAAACTCGATACGTATCTAGACATCGTACGAGATAAACTAAAGTGCAACGTGACCATCTTCCACGGAGGAGACGACGAACTCATCCCTGTCGAGTGTAGCTACAACGTTAAACAGCGAATTCCTCGGGCACGAGTTAAGGTTATTGAGCACAAAGATCATATCACTATGGTCGTTGGCAGACAAGATGAGTTTGCCAGAGAGCTCCAAGAGATTTGGAAGACTTCTTCTTGCTAAAATTATGTTTGATGAGAGAACTTGTGATTTATTATGATTGTTCTATGTAATGGGTTGGTAAAAATATTCTTAAGAGTTTTATAATTACAAATTAAGGAAATCCTTATGTATCATGAGATAATCCAGGAAATGGAGTATTAAATAATAATTTCGCATCTGTTTTTTATGCTAATTTATTCATCATATTAATATATTTCGTTTATATATAAATAGGTATGACTTTAATTTTGGTATGCCTTCATTATTTGAACCTTTTTGACCAAATTAAATCAACGGTATATACCTGCAGATTTTTTAATTTTTAAAGATAGAAGAGTTCTACAAATTTAATTCGTTATATGAAGTTCGATATATATAGTCATCATTGTGGTGAGGTTTTTCCTCCCTATGGCTTATACCACAATTTTCTATCTTACGTACTCTTCTAAGTTCATATCCTAGAATTCGCTTTGTCAAGGGATGATACCTTATCCGCCTAACACAATGATGGAAGACTGAACAAAATCTAATCGAAGAGAAATAAACATTTGACACTATATAGTAAAAGACTTAACAAAAATACCAATATTGATGCAAACTATGTATAGTATGTAAATCAGTAAATGTCAATAGTTTACATATTTATAATCTCAAAAATTCTATTAATGCTGTAGCATTTTTTCTATACTCCGTATATATATTTTTTTCTTTCTCGATGGTATATTTATTTATATATGCATGTGAATTAGGCGATGATTCCCTACAAGTTGGTCAGATTGGTTAAACAAATTCACCAATATTAATGAATGTTTTAGACCCATCCAACATATTATTCCGTCACTTTAAAGCTTTTAATGCGTACCCATATGGCCATATTCAGTAACAAAGTGAATGAAATTTTGGGAAAGCGCTCATTCTATGATCCGGAAGGCCCTCAACATTACCAACGGACGTAATATCCTTCACTTTCCAACAAAAATATATCGATTTATTCATTTTCAGTGTTTAGGAATCATTTATTGTCTGTATGGTTAATCATCCCACAATTTTTGAATTAACGATTCAAAACTCGACAGTTTCAGGGAAATGTAATATCTAAGACTTCTATATTTGAATCACTAGTTTTTTGACCAGATTTAATGATTTATAATTTGGACAGGGGTTTTTGTTAAGTAATGGTGAATATGGTTTTGACAGGATTTATATTTGAATCACTACTCTATATGTGAATTATGATAGTGCGAGGGGTCTTTTGTTAAACTCATAGAAATATGGGTATGGTTGCGAGATTTTTATAAATTTGGTTTCCTATTAGTTCTTAATTTTATAATAAAATTTGTGAAGCATATCAAATTTGATTTTTTTTACTGTATTGATCATTTTCAATTATAAGTGATAGTCCATTAACACAAATCAACATTTACTTCACATTATAATTATCAAAATCAAATTTCACATATAGATTGAAAAAAAACTAAGATACTTATGAATAAAGTTTGTAGGAAAAATAATCAACACTCCCAGAAAATGTATTATTGATAGAATTTAATAGCATAGAGCAACCTTACAAGAAATAAAATAAAAAAGCACCACAAAATGTAATAATCATAAGAATAATTATTAGTTGGTTTAGTTTTTGGGATTCTCCAAGTAAAAGTTGCGTTTCTCTTCCTCGTCCATGAATCCGGTAACGGGGAAAGACCTGCCGATTCCCATAGGAGTCTTGAAGTAAATCTTCTTGCTTTTTGGCTCCTCCATACTCATCTCCACGATCGGTACCCACAAAAACATCTGCTTACTCTTCACTCCTATATAAACGTACACACAAAAACAATAACATGACTTACATAAATAAAATTATATCTCTAATTATCTTCATATATTTCATAGATCGTACCTGTCATCTTCTTCATACAACACTTGTCGACATAGGCGGTGACTTCGAGACCGTAGGAGACACGAGTGTTGGTGGCTTCGAAGAAATGCTCGTAAGGAGTGTCTTGCTTCATCCAAACGTAACCAGTGGCTCTAACTCTTCCACACTCAACAAGATTCTTCAAAGGCATGACTCCTTTTGGAAACCCTAGCTCCTCTAGAAGCTCCAATGATTGCTTGTAACATTCCTCCGCCCCGTACACGATCTCAGCCCCTTCTCTCTCCCCTCCGACAACTACAACTCCCTCGCTCGCCATTTAGTTACCAGAAATATAGAATTCTACACACAAAAAAAGATTAAAGTTTTCTTGAAATATGAAGAGGAAATTATATAATGTTTTGTGGTGAGGATTTTGGAAGATAATGAAATAAAAAGAAGAAGGGGAGAGATATATTACAAGGGGTAGGTGGTTGAGCGGTGGGTTGTGTGAGTTATTTATTTGGTTTGCCTAATTCTCTGTCTTGTTACTTTCATGTGGTTTTTGTTTGGTTACCTAATTGTCCATTTATTTGGTCAAAGTGAATTAATATTTCTTTCTTAAGATAGTCAAATACATCTTGACCTGTTTAGTAGATGATGAATATTTTGCGATTTTTTACTAAAATATGCTTATTGAATTAGGCAATTTATTGAATATAATATCTTAACAAAACTTATCATATATACCATTTTTATTTGAAATATAGTGTTCTTTTTTGAAAATACTAAAATTCTAGTGTATGCAATCTAAAGGCAAGGATTTCTTCCTATATAATAAAAAAAGAAACAAATATATAGGATTAAATAGCTGATTTTATTACTTTTTGTTACACCAAGGTTTAAATTTATGGGCCGAGCCCATAACAGTTTCAGAGATAACCCAATAGAAGATAACCGGAAATGGAACAGATCTAGATGTGTTGACAAATTATACCAAACCAAAAAACAGAGCATGAATCATCCGGATGTAAGTAGATTTTAGTCTTAATTCCTAGAAGAAGAGATGTTCTTGTTCAGAAGTCTACCTGTTATTCTAAGAATAGGATGATTTTAATATCATTGACGTCTTCTAAGTACTCTAACTTCACAAGTCTTCTTATCTCTTTGACTGATCCTATGAAGCTAAGAACTTCATACATATCGGAGGTTTTACTCCGGCGAGGGCAAGCACCGCCGCAGGTAAAGTCCAAAGCCCTTCGCCACAGATTAGCCCTGAAGCCACCGCCGGAACCATAAACTCTGCTTTCTTCCGATTCATCTTCTCCCAAACAAACACAATCAAAGTCCCAACACACATGTCGATTGCGAAATAAGCTCCGACAAGAAACGGAACAGCCATCGCCGTCGGAAGTGGCATGAATCTTCCAATCTTCGCCGGAGTAAGATCTCTGACGACGTTGACCAAAACAGCAAACCCGAAAAACCCGTAACACATTTGGAGACAGTGAAGAGGCAGAGCAGAGAAGCCTTGCACCCCAAGAATCGCCATATTTCTGTAAATCAAAGCGTAAGGAGCCTTGAATTCTCCGTTAGGGTTTCCAATGTCGAACGCTTTGTAGAACAAAAAGAAACTTAACGGCGTCACGATGCATCCAACGACCGTTCCAATCATTTGGCTAGCAAACATAGCCTTAGGTGACGTCATCGTGTAATGAGCCGTCTTGAAATCTTGCATCAAAATACAAGAAACCGAAACAACGGATTTGATCAGTCCACAACCGGCGAGTCCGGCTACAACTCCGTTCTCTCTTCCCGTCACAGCCGCGATGACAAAAAGACCAATTTTGCCGTAGTTATAAGCCATGTTAATGTCTGTAAGTCCAGCTCCATAAGCGTTACAGAAGGCCAGAGAAGGCGCGAAAATGTAAGCTACAATAACGTAATACCATTTGAGCTGAGGAAATATCAGAGGAACCACGACGGTTGAGACCGCAGCGAATGTAAGATATCCGGAAACTGCGAACCACATTGGGATTTTATCTCTGAGGAAATTCTCATCTTCCTTGAGATCTTTCCGTTGTTTCTTGTGACCTACGTCATCTAGATCATTAGGTTTGTTCTTCAATCTTGCGTTGACATTGGCAATGGTCACAAAGAGGATCTTAACGAAAGTGTAAAGACCGTCGCCGAGGATTAGAGCTACGGATAAGAAGACTTTGTAGCCGTAAATGCTCTTCATGTTGTGTTCGTCGAGATTATCAGGGAACCAAGAGCCCTTAAGTTTATCAAGAAGAGGCCACATTAAGCCATAAGAGAGGATAGCTCCTAAAAGCAAAGAAAGGTTAACCAAATGTGAACAAATCATTCCTGCTCCCACAAATGTCATGCTGAAATCAAAGAAGAACCTACCAAAAAAAAGTTTTTAGTTATTATATGATTCAAGAACTCGTTTCACTGAAATATTTTTGTTTTGTTTTTGTATAATTAATGCTTACGTTTGTTTCCAAGCTTTCAAACCAAAGGTTGGGAATTGAGCAAAGCCACAATCTTCAATACCAGAGAAAAACCACTGGAAGAAACCCCACAAGAAACTAAATGAGAAGTATTTCATGAAACCACGCACTTGTTTCCTGCAAATCGATTCCAATTAAAGATTAGGAAACTTATGTAACAATATCACTTTTTGTAAAATAGGTTAATGAACTTACTTGGCCTGTGCATCTCCTTGTGTGTGGAAGCCATTGATGAGAACCGCAGTAGCTAAACCACTCGGATATGTTAATTTAAGGTCAACAATCATAACCTTTCGGAGAGGGATTAGGACAAAAAGACCGATGAAACAGACAACAAAGAGATAAGCAGTCATCCAACCAAGGCCAGGTTCTTTCACACTCTTTGGAGAGTTACCTTCCAAGTTCACACCAGACAACACATATGTCTTATGGTTTAACCCCAGAAGATATGAAGCAAACCCACCTGAAAAAGAAAAACAAATACTCAAATATTTTAAATCAAAATTTTACAACTTAGATTTTATATCATACCCAAAAGCAAAAGCAATATCAACCCTTTTTTGTGACTCAACTAACCCAAAAGTTTTTCAAAAAGTTAATATATTTTAGTATGTTTGGAACTGTTTCACAGATCCTTTCACTGAATCTTTGCTTGTTTCGCAAGAAAATAAACTATTAAGAAATAAATAAAAGCAAATTTATGTTCTTAAATTAACCTCCGACAGCGATGCCGTAACAAGCAACAGCAGATGTCTGAATCATTGTGTTCTCTTGTCTTGTGAATGGTTTCGCAACAAATCCTGATTTCTTGAGAATCTTAGTCCAAGTCTGGACAAAGACAAAAGCAAGTAAAGCTGCAGAGCTGTTGAGATTTGGAACAATTCCTGTCGTGAGATTTAGCTTCTGAGCAATCACACTGAACACAACTCCGATCACTATGCTCACGAACACTCCTCTCACCGTTATCTGCTTCGTCCACGGTTCGATTGTCCTCCCAGACATCTCTTCCTCTGTATCTGGTTCTTCTTCTTGCAGTGAAAGTTGATTGTTGTCTTCTTCTTCTTCTCCTTCTCTCTTCATGATCCTTCTTTGCTCTATTTCCATGGAGACTGAATTTGTCTTTGATACTTATAAAACCAGAATTTTTAGGAATATGAAACTTTGCTTTCCTTAGTCTAAGTGTACAAAAAATAGTAGTCTCTTTTTTGGTTTGAAAGAGAATATAAGGAAAGCTAAAGAACTCACTGTCTCTACCCTCTTAAGTGCGCATGTCCGACACGCGCATTGTCCCACTTAGACGAATCCGTCAAAACACAAACGCCAAAGTTGTAAACGCAAATTCTGTGAACAAAAAGTTGGGAGAAATTTGGTATACAAGTCAAGTGGCCAAGTAGATTGTCGTTAGCATCTTGTTCTAAAAGGACATTTAATGACATTTCACTTGTTTTGTAAGAATCTTTGAAATGTTATTACAGCCAAATGAATGTGTGTGGTTGAAGTGGATGCAATGATTTAAATGTCCTTTTTGATCAAGAGAGGGTTTGAAAACAAAATTGTTTCTGCAATCACATCGTCCATAATTAAATGTCTCGGACAGCATTACGTGTAGAATTTCTACTCTCCTTATATTTGAGTTACTTTTCAAAGATAACCATTATAGCTAGTTTTGACTTCGAAGTTTATGAACTTTCGACACTGGCCTAGGTTTTATGTCCATATGAAAAGCCACTGAATATATTAGATAGTTCAAAATAAGACTGAAGATCGATCGATGATATTAACAAAAACTATTCTATAGAAATATAGTACATATAGCCAATAACCTTAAAAAATATTCGAAATTCGATATTTGTTTAAGAGAATTATAATGATTAGGACATGAATATCCAAAACCCATAATAGCAGAATAATTGAAAAAGTAAATGTATATAGATGCTATAATCGTGTATAGATGTGAAAATGGTGAAAAAGTAGTGAGATTCTAAATGAGTGTGGCTCAATGGACCATATAAGACCGATACTTCCACATGTCATGACAAGGACAATGCACTTTCTTCTTTCTTTTTTTTCGTTTCTCTTTCTACGCAATCCCTTCGTCTTGATTATTCTACGAGTTCCACAGTATTAATTAGCGATAGTTCAATGACAAGAAATCCAGCTTTGAGAGTGTGTGGTTTTATTTTGTATTTTTTCTCATTACTGGTGACAGTGATGAGTAGTGACGATGTTAAAGATCTAATTCCCAGAATGAAAATAGAGAAAATTAATGAAAATATGTTGAAAACACGTAGGAGGGGAAGAAAATATATATTAACAAAACCTAAGTAAACGTGAATAATAGATTGTGGAACACCACATCGGCGATGAAGAAAATAAAGAAAGAGAAAAGGAAAATAGCAATCAAAATTAGACAATTGACTAACATATAACTTCTGAAGTGTGGGTTTATTTTCACTTGTGCTTTGAATGCTTTACGCAAGGGCATGCGGGGTTAAGTTTAGCAAATTTTCTATTTAAACTGAATTGGTAATGTGTTGATTGCTTCTCTTTTATACATTAGGTCTCACCTTATTTTTGATATAAAGTTCCTAACATCTATCAATACTAAAAACGATAAATCAGTTACAAAAAAAAATTAGTAATTAAAATCTAATAGTGGGTACAAAGCTGAAACCAAAACACTTTAAACTTTTCAACTAACATGTTGCTTTCTAATATGACATAAAATGCGTGTATTATATAGGGATTAGGCCTAGTAGGGATTAGATTCGTCTACTTATTATCTAAAATTGAGGAAAACAAAACAAAACAAAAAACATTTCAAAAATGTAAAAAAGATTGGGGATATTGATAGGTGGATGGAGACGAAAGAAGAAAAAATGAATACTAGTCCTTGACACCATTCATTTGAGAAAGAATCTCATTCACTCTTAAAGTCACAACTTATCCTCCTATAGCCCTACATTGACCCCAAACTATATATGAAAATGACTCTTTTTGACTCTTTGCTAAAACTCTATTTCTTTTTCTTTTTTGTTTGTTTTCCATCTAATTCCTGCGATTGCGTCCAAACCCGCTTCTACCGACAGCGTTTTATTAACGAGTACTATATTCTTATCAACAAGTACTATATATTCTTTACTTTCATTGTCATGTTACCTAAGTTTTTGTATTTTGGTTTACCAAAGTTTTGTTTTTGTTCGAAGGTTACCTTAGTTATTTTAGTAACTAGTTGGGGGAAATTAATGACCACGTTCTCACTTACTTGCCATGTTACCCTGAATTAATTTATCACTACGAATGATCCAAATGTAATGAGCGTAAAATATCAGTCACATGCAGTGTAAAGTTTCGTAGTAACAATTTTGCATTTATGTGTCCACTTTTATGTAGTCCGTGTTTTACACCTATAATGTTATATATAAGGACAAACTATACGGACTATTATATCTACTTGGTTTATTGTTTTAAAATCTCTATTTGCAGTGTCCAAAACAGATGATCACATTTTTAAACTCTTATGAAAACCAAAATCATAAAAAATCTAATGTCGAAATTCTGTAGTGTTCAATATAAGATACAAATCCTTTTTTTTTGTGTGTGGTTAAGTTTCAGTTAGTTTTCGGGTTCAAAAGTACTTCCTTAAATCAAATAGAAAAAAAAAATCCAATTGAAAGTGAATATCGTCATAGTTTCAGACTTTCAGTATTAGTTTTTAACAGGGGTTTGGTTTCCTAACAAAATACATCATAACTCTGAAAATGATTCACAGTGTTTTTCTTTTACATTTTAAGTTTGGTTTAAGCATATAGAACATATAAAAACGAATAATCGATATATATAATATTGGTCATGGTCATGGTCTTGTTCTAAACTAAACTATAGAAGAAATTTGATTGTTTGGATTCTAATCCCCTTTGTTTAGTCAATTCATGGGCTGAACGAAAAGACGTATTCGACATTTATTTGAACCAAATTTTATATCGTAAAAGGCCGGCCCATTAAGGACAATCCTATAGATTTAATAATAATTTTATATTAACATGTTACAAGCAAATTCGCTTTTGAAGAAGTGTGAGTTGAAAAGAGAACCCAAAACCAGCAGCTCAAGATCATGTGGGACCTTTATATAATATAAAAATCATGTCTAAATCATTACAGTCAAAAAAATAAATATCTTCCAAGAAACTAAACAAAACAAAAAAAAGTTAACATTCATTCATGTACATGTATCATGAAATTATTTAACTAAAAATGCTTTATAGCATTGCATTTAAGTACTTAACTTTATAAGCTATAACTACAAATTCTTGTTGGAAATCGTCGTAATTGCAATTTAATCGAGCAAGCTTGTAAACTACGTTCTATCAAATTACTAAATTATAGCTAGTATTAGCTTTTTAAAAGATTTGAGTTTGGAATTTAGCTTGGGATTGATTACTTGTCCGGTTGTGAATTGTGTGATATATAATTCTCTTAAACCAAAGTGAACAGAAACGACAAATGAAATATAGGAAGAAGACAAGTTGTAAGTAGAAGACAAACAAGCAAAGTCTGCAGACAATTGTGCAACTCAAGATGAGAAACCACGTTCGTAATCATGCTAAACGTTGCTGCTCGCATGTTGATATTTTATAGACCACCGATGCAAATCATGCAACCGTGAAGTGATGATGAAGCCACACGCCATTTCTGATTTTGACCCGAATTTATATTTTTAAACAACTAGGACATTTCGTCGAGACGTCCACGTCAGCAGCCAAACCGCGTGCCACCACCCCTAGGATTCAAACAAAACAGAAGTCACAAGTCGCCACCTTTCTCTATGATGTTTCCCTCTTAAAAAGGCCGATCCTTTCACAAGTTTTTAGATCAAAGTCTACGAGAAACAGAGAGTTTTCTAACGAACCCAAAATACAGAAATGTGTAGGTCGCCCGATTTCGAGCGTTATGTCGAGAAAGAGAGCTTAAAGGTTAAAGCTTTCTTCGTCCGGTTCACAGGTTTACCCACCCGAGGATTCTTACCGGATTCTCTCACTCTTCTCTACCCACCACGAATCAACGAAGCTGCTTTCGAGCTTGATGGGTCCAAGATCCGACCCGATTCCCCAGCTTTCGTGACGCTTCACAGAGTCGTGAAAGGAGGAGACGTGATTTACGGGTCAAGAGAACGTGTTCGGGTCTGGGAAGGGATCCGCTTCGAGGTGTACATGAGTGAGGAGAGGGTGATAAAAGGTATTTTCAGAAAAGACGAAGGAGACAAGTGGAAACTTGAGTGCGAGTGTGAGATGGAAGAGGAAGGAGCGGCGGAAGTTGTTGTTGCGGCGGAGGGACACGTGGCAACAGCGACGATGGCGAGGAAACATAGAAGAAGGAGAAAGCAAAAGATTGGGTTTGAGTGTTTGGAGGAGATACCGGAGGAGAGAGAGGAAGGGAGGGATTCTGACGGCGGCGTGTGTTTTTGCACGTGTAGCGGCGAATCTGACGACGGAGAGGGAGAGTGGGAAGAGGTGGAATGGACGGCTGAGATGGAGTCTGAGACAGAAGGAATGGGATGGGCCGTAGATTTGGGGATTTGGGTTATGTGTTTGGGTGTGGGCTATTTAGTGTCTAAAGCCTCTACCAAAACCTTGACAAGTGGGAGAAGAAGAAGGACAAGAAGAACCTTCTTCTAATTCCTTGTGTAATCAATCAATCAGTGTAATTGTACAATAACGTTGGAACATAAATGTAAAAAAACCATGATTTTGATTACAATAGTCGAGAGTTCATTTTTCTTCGAACATAGAGCAATGAACTTTCTAGTTTCAAATTTTCAATTGAATCCTCTCAACTTGAAAAAATAAGGTAAAACCAGAAGATAATGTTTAAGAATGTGATGAAAACACAAAAGTACATCAATCAATTTGCATTTACAAATTACAATACACAAAGAACCCAAAAGAAGAGCTTTCTCCTTTATCTCACTAGTAAATTATGATACACCAAACAAAATAAAACAAAAAATGATCAAAACGTGTGATAATAAATATATAAGCAAATATATGTGGGGTTGAGACCCCCCAAAGGAACTTTCTTCTCCTTTTCTTTTATTTCTGTATTCGTTTCTGTTGTCTTCAACTAGTAGTTTACATCAGAAGCAGACATCGGTCGTATCTTGTTTTAGTCGTCATTGTCATCGTCTGGAACCTACACTGAACCCAACTAAAGAAATTGATATGCTCTATGCCTCACTGTCTCTAAGCTCTTGTCTGGTTATTACTGTTATAACCAAAAGAGACTTCACTCTTTCTCCTACAGGTTCTGTGCAGTTCAGTGTTTCCAGTGTCGCTTTCCCTCTGGTTACACTTAGTGTTCGCGACCCGTGAATGCTTTCAATTTCTGTTGCAGCTGTACACACAAACATAAACGAAAGATTTGCTTGATGACACGAAACACAACAAGCAGATTATTGCGTTTTAACGAGTTGAAAATGTGTTAACTTACTTGGCTGTATTTTGATTTCTCTATATCGAGTTCCTCCGTTAAGTCGTCCAGCCTGAAGATTTTGGCAGTTAAAGCTTGCAGGAAGATCCACTTAGAAAGACTAACTACATTATTCTTTAGAAACAAAAGCTTTGCTTGAAGAAGAGGACTAACCTAGCACGGAGGTCGGAGATACTGCTAAGAAGTAACCTCTCCCTCTCTGAAGCCACAGGTTCAACCTGTTATCCATAGTAATAGTTACATAGCTGTGAGCAATATCTTTATGAAAGTTTTCAGAACATATATGAAAAATCAACTTACGTTTCCATTACTGTCTGAGCGAGGCAAAGGTGGTAACTTCCCAGATTGAGAACCTATAAGAAAGATGAAGGCACCGTTACTGAATAGTCTTCAATCAATAATAAAGTCACAGCAGATTGAAGTATAATTGTCTATACTACCTTCTGTTGCCTCCACGGGTTGTAAGCTATTTAGTAAATTCATAATAAGATCCTGCAGCGAAATCATTCAATTGCAGAAGTTAAGATCCTGCTAATTAATTAATAAGAGATAAGTCTCATGTCTTAATGGATGTTCCTCACCTGTTGTATTGAGTTTTGCTGGAATAGATGTTGAAGTTGAGGCATGATGGGTGAGGAAGACGTAGGATGGCTACTATGCTCCTTGATCGTCTGAGGCTGAGCTGTTGGCTGCAAGATAGAAATAAGACTAAGATTAAGATACAGAAATGAATGACTTGAAGGACACTTTGTGATCGCAAACTGACCATTTTGGGCTCAAGTATCCAGTTACCCACACTTGCAGATTTTCTCAGGGGGGTCGCCTGGAATTATGTATAATTTATCAGGTAACTAACAAAGGTGAAGAACCAGTCTACAGTAATAAGCAGAGACAAGAAACCAACCTGTGGAGATCGACGAGGGACTATACTTAATGGAACATCCTAGAGTAGATTGTATTGTTAGTTACCGTCAAAGAAATAGGAAAATTAATAGCAGTAAATTAAATACCAACCTTCGCAAGATCTACATTTCCTGATGTTACTGAAAATCGTCCTTTCTGAACCAGATTAGCCTTTGACTTATCATCCAGAGAATCACGGAATCCTATTCGAAATGGACAAAACCTTTAACTCAACTGCAAGAGAAGCAATAAAACCACTAAGCTGGACGAAGACTGCCTATATCACTTGCTCACCTCCTGAGTATTTGATGGGAGCAGACAAACTGTTTGAAGAAGCACGGGTTGAAAGATTCAAAGGACCACTAAAGCTGGGTGCTCTTCGGACTGTTGGTGCCGTCTGCGGTTCACTCTCGGATCTAGCAGATAGAAAATTAACAAGTTGGATTGTTTGAAAGGTACTATATATAGGACAAGCAGATTTAAAGTGTAGTCTCAAACAGCAATTAGCAAATGTCAAACCTTTCAAAGATATGACTTTTCTCTGAAGCCGAGTGGCTTAATACAGTCCTGCTTGTAAGTGGTCCACTCTGACTTTGGCGTCTTAATGGCTTAACCTTGGCCTCGGGAATGTCATGCTCTGAATTTGGTGACATTCGTTCTAAAGAAGAAGTAGTTGTAACGAAAGTGAATTTCTCTTTGCAGGTTGGTTCTTCCACCTCAGTATTGGAAACCTTTTCTTTTCCGTTCATGTTTTCATATAGTTGCAGACTATCAAATACTTGCTCTCTGTCATTCACCTGCAGGGATTTTCTAAGATATGTTCAGACAACCAAACTTGCATACCAAGGAAGTGAAATTTTATAGATGCATTTTTCTGAACTTTATCTACATAGTACTCGCCTTATTAAACTGTGCACATAATATTTCTTCATCTTCCTTACTCTCTTCTAGATCATCATCATCAATTAACTAGTACACAAACAAACAATATAAAAACAGGGATTATGTGATGAAACCAATGAACAGAAATTTAAGGATAGTGCAATCACAGATAGCTTGCGAGAAGTAAATTACCAAAGATGCTTGTGTTTTCAAGTCTCTGACGTCAAAGTTCCAAGCGCTCACTCCTCTTTGGTATTCGCTCTGACATTAAAAATATTGTTTTATGCCCACTCTGCAATTCGACTCATTAAGTATTTAGGTAATGTTGTCAATATAAGGGGTGTGTCACCTGTGATATAGCTTCCTCGTCAGCAGTGGCCATTCTCTTTAATGCAAGCTGTTGAGCATCCTTATCCTGTCATATAACAACCCGATACAAAAGGTAAGAACATCATCACTTCCACAAAAAAGCTGAAACACAAAGAGCATGGCTAACCTGAAGAGATTTTACACGTGTCCAAAGAGGTGGTAAATCGGAAAATAAAATTTTCACAGTTTGCTCTGGAGGCTTCGTGTGTTTGAAACAGGAGTGCTTCAGCAGTTTTTCAGCAGTTGGCCTTTTTGTTTGATCTTTCACCAAACACATTGCAACCATTTCTTTAAAGGACTGGGCACAACTGAAAGTCCTCTAGTTAGTTTAGTAAAAATTTATTGCAAATGAAAAAACAGAAAATCTAGCAAAACTAGAACAGCATAAGAAATACACCTAGAAAGAACACGAGTACCTTAGAAAATTTCTTATCACGGTCATAATCAAGGCCAGGAGGTGCGTTTTGAATAGTCATTAGGAGCACCTGTAACCAGGGAAAAAAGAAAAGAATCAGAACCGTTTTAATAGATGCAAAATATACACATAAGCCGAAAAAGAGAAAGAAATACTAAGCACCTTCATGGGAGGATATTTTGAGAAAGGTGCATGACCATGGGCCAATTCAAGTGCTGTTATACCAAATGACCAGATATCAGCCCTGTTAAGAAATGAGAAGAACAACCAACCAATAAGCAATTATTGCATTTCTTTGTTCCACAGTACAAATATAACTGATATGCATCACCAAGCAAATATGTTTACATTCGGATTAGAGGCAGAGTAGTTTGACAAGTTGTCTTAACATACATACATACCAAAGTACGCTACTTTCTATCTTAGACAAGCAGAAAATATAAACGTTTTATCTAGTATTTGAGCTTAAAGTAAACTCACTTGGAATTGTATCCATTTCCCGGCTGCAAAACTTCCGGTGCCATCCTACAAAACAGAAGCAAAGAGGTTAAATGTAAACCATTGAATCTAAGAGTGATGGTTAAAATACAAAAAGAAAGAAGTTAAATAACTAACCAGCAAGGAGTACCAACAAATGTGTTTCTAGCACGTTGCCTATCACCGTTATCAAACAAGCAAGCAGAGACACCAAAATCGCCAAGCTTAATCTCACCATTGTCATCAAGAAGTATGTTTCCAGCCTAAGTTGCAAAGAAACAACAAATTTTGAATATATTACATACATGGATCCATGAAGCTGAATTTTTTTCACTTTCACTAACCTTAACATCCCGATGGATATGGCCTTGTCTATGAAGATAATCAAGAGCTTTAAGAGTTTCTTTTAATACACAACATATAGCAGACTCTTCAAATCCGTCTGAATACGCAGTCTTCATAAGATGCAAACACGAACCTTGAGCCATGAATGGCATAACAACCCAAAGACTATGGTCGACAGAGAATGAACAAAACGACTTTATAACGTTGGGATGGTCTATCAAACTCATAGTCTGAGATTCCCTCCTAATATCATCCTATCAACCAAAACAAAAACAAAAATACATTAAATTCATAAAACAAGAGATCTACGACAAAAGCTAAAGCCTCTCTAATTCATAAGCAATAATAAGATGGAGGAAAACGAACCAGATTGCTATTGCAGCGATCGAGATCCAAACACTTGATGGCGACGACTTCATTAGTAGGGAGATAGATCGCTCGATAGACAACAGCGCTAGCTCCATGGCCTATTTCTTCCATTAGCTTATAGTCTTTAGGATTCATAGAGAAACCTCTCTGCTGCTTACTACTACCACTACCACTACCACCACCACGACCACTACTACCTCCTCCTCCTCCCACCATCTTCTTCCGTCGCTTTAAAACCGCCCTGAATACCACCAAAAATCAGAAACCAGTAATTTCGCCTTCAGATACAACAAATCAAATGAATTTAACACAGAAGAAGAAGAAACAAAATCTGGAGCTGAGAGAGATAGAGACTAGTAGTTTACTCGAGAACAAGTCGAAACCCCATTGAAATTGGATACTAATTTTTTAATTTTTTGTATAGAAAAATAATAATTCAGCTGTTTTTCACTTTCTGCTTGCTATATTTTTCTGATCAGTTGACCTCCACGACAAAACGCGATTTGAGAGCGATCGAAAGACAAAAGAACTGTTTTGTGCTGACGTGGTATATCTGTAAGCTTCTAAGATTATTACACGTGGCTTTACTATAAATAATGAATGGCTAGGAATGGCCTTGACCCCATCTACCTCTTTGGTTAAGTTCACAAGTCACTAATCACTTCATCACTTGACAAAGATAAATATTCCTCATAACTTTTTATACAAAGTTAAAAGAAAGAATTATCCCAACTGATTCATTTTTTATAGCAAAATTTGAATTATGTATGGATTCATCATTCTAAATTCAATATTCCTTATGATCATGCTTTTAAAATCAGGTGTAACTTTTTTTGTGACAAGTTAAAGATCATAAAAATCTAGGATGAAACATTTACATTTTAGACCAAAATTAATAATATAAAAAAAAACAAATAAAGTCTTCAAAAGAAGATTTTGTTCATTTCTACATTTTTAATTTGCTCTTCAATCTAGTCAGAGCTAGGAAATGGTCTTAAGAGCTTCATCTTGAAACAGAAGTCCAAACCTATGGACGCAAACGCAAATATCAAGACGCTCTGAGACACCAAAACGGCGCCGTCTATCCCATGTGAAAACAAGCTTTCCCAGCTCAGCTCCAATGGCGGTCCTCTGCTCAACATACCAAGTCCTATATAACACATTAAAAAAAATCGAATCTATAATAAATCTGTTTTTAAAAAAAGACAGATCCAAATAATACAGGTCAGAGACTAATAATCAACTCATCAATTATTTAGAATAAATCAAATCGTTGATTAGTAATCTATTACTGGCAGATTATAATTTAAAAACAACCAAAGGGCGGGACAACGATGGGAACTTTGCCAGCTCATACTTCCACACAATATATAACATGACAAAGACAAAGAAAGTCTTTTTCTTTTACCATTTCTGTTAAGCTTATTCAATCACAAAACGCAATTGCTTTTGAACAATTCAAAGAAGTTAGATAGAAACAGTAATCAAATGTGTTGTTACCTTTAACAAACCCAAAAGCTGCAACGGCTCCGGATTTGAGATGATTATCATCCAAGTCTCTTCTGACTGCATACCTGAATGTGACTCCAAACAATGCACAGCTTGCAAACGCTATTCCCAGGGGCAGAACAAGCTGCTCCATGCTTGCGACTTGAGAAAGAGCAAATGGGAGTTCCGCAATGGTCCCAACCGCAGCTGCGATCACTGCCGCTTTTGCAGATTCTAACCTCTCCTTGTCTTTATCAATCGAATAACCTTTCTCCGAACTTCCAATTGTCGAGTTATCTGCTAATGACAAGGAGCGTTCTGCTTCCTCAACCATTGATCTTGCTGCGTCAATCTCCTGCTGGCATTCTGCAATCTTGAATCAGATATTGAATAAGATTAACATGCTCTGTCTACAAATACAAAACCAAACTAGAGACTTTGTTCCAAAACACGAGAAAACACAAAATGCAACCAAACTCATGATTTAGTTAGTAACCTTATCTAATGAAGTACCTTCACACAAACTAAGAGAAACCCCATTTCCAGGTTTCAAGCACAAAAGCAACACCATTGATATTGATTGATACTTTGAATTACCTATCCTATCCTAAGCATACAATGCACAACTTGAGCTTATCCTGGCATATAAATATATACTGCACAAATTCACTAGTCCATTGTAATATAAACCAATCATTCTCAATGCAACCTTAATCTATACTCTATAGTAGAACCTCCCAAAAACCTCAAATTCCAAAGAGCAAAAGAATCAAATGTTCAATCATTTTCATATCTAACACCATTTCGAGAACAAGCTCTCACCTCTGCGGCTCTTGATTCGAGCTGATTAATATAATCCTGTAGCAATTTCGCCTCAATTTCTTGTCTCTCTATATCTTCGAGCTCTCTCTTCGCAATCTCCACTCTCAACGAAGCTTTTTCCAGACCATCAAGCAAACCTTTGTTCTCTTCTCTGCTCAATAGCTCCTCCACTTGATTTCCCACAATACCGGACAGAGAATTCTTCAAATCTCCGCCGTCACTCGAAATTGCTACATTATCTTCCGACGAACTTCTAATTCTCCAGTTTCGAGTTCTACGATACTGAGAACTCGAGGCAGTCAATTGCTTGGGATTCAAAAGATTAATTTCAGGTAAAGTCACTGAATTTGGTTTCCATGGAAGCGATTGCAGAGATAAAGATTGCATTTTGATAAAGAAAAAGAAAATCTTCGAGTTCTTATCTGGTTGCGAAGAGTGGCCACTAAAACGGAATGAAAAACGACACGATTTTTAAAATGCAACGATGCATCAGCATTAGCCTTTACTGGTACTGAAATCCACGAAACGACATGCATTCTAATATTTCGAAACGGCATGCATTTCAGTTCTCCAAAGAAATCAAAGCAAACTATTTGAGAAGTGTTTGACCCGCATAATCACTTTTTCTTTAGTAACACCAGAGCTAAACACTGTTAATGCGGCTTTAAATTTTCTTTTGGATAATGCGAATCTTAACAAGACTTGCTCAAAAGTCAAAACTAACAAAGTAGTAGACATAACTAACAAAGTAGAAGATAATCATGGGGTACATAAACTCATCACTTATTACAAAGCACTCTAATTCCCGTTTTATTCAGACTCTAATCTAATTCCGACACTACGCTTTAAAAGCGTTGACCTCATCAACCACAGCCTTCTTGTACAGCGACACATCGGTTGACCCGAGCACCACGTGATACCCACGTGCCTTGAGATCACCGGTTTTGTCCTGAGCCGTGGCCATCCCTGCCAAGTAAGCTCCACCATTCGCCGGATCAGAGGCCAACACCGCCGTCTCAGCCACCCTCATGACCGACTTCACCTTCGGGTTTCCTGGATCGTTAAGTAACCCCAAACTCGCACTCAGATCTCTCGGCCCCATCATCACACAATCCATCCCATCAACGGCTATGATCTCCTTCACATTTTTCATACCTTCCTCTGATTCAATCTGCACAAAATATATCAATTGCATAAAAATTCTAACTTCCATTTTTTTCACAAGTAGGCATTTTAGAATTCAATTTAACAATTTCGTCCAATAAAATTGAAAATCAAAGGGGATTTGAGGATCGAACCTGGCACATAATGAAGAGCTTATCAGCGTAATTACCCAAATACCCTTCGTTAAATCCGAAGCTGGAGTCTCTCACAACGGAGTAAGCACAGCCGCGAACACCGTCAGGACGATACAGGCAAAACGAGACCGCCTCGGATGCAGATCTTCCGGTTTCGACCATTGGGAACATAATGCCGTCGGGTCCGAGATCTAACGCTTTCTTAGCTCAAGCCTGACTAATGTCGGGTACACGGAGGACAGTGGAGCAACCAGCGGCTTCGATTGCTCGAATGCAGTGAAGCGCTTCACGAATCCCGCCGGCACCGTGCTCAAGGTAGACGACAATGAAGTCAAATCCAGCTCTTGCAGCGATCTCTGCAAGCTCCGGAGAAAAGGAGAGAAGAAAGTGGCCGAGAAGCTTTTCTCCATCTTGGAGACGTGATTTCAGAGATTTTTTGGTCGCCATTGTGACTGAGAGAAGTGGAGGAGGGTGATGAAGAAGGAGAAGAAGAAGAAGCGTTAATAGAGAAGAAGAAGAAGAAGATTCATTCCTTTCATTGCATGCGATTTATTTCCTTTTTGTTGTTGTCAACATTATTCTCTTTCCAATTAATTTGAGAATTTAATTGGGTTGGTAAAACCATATTCTAATTTTCGGTGATCTGTTATTAATCCAAAGATATTTTTCTTAATATCATTTCTTATTTAAGACGAAATTTTAGACGTTTGAATTTTTGATTAAAACAAACAAAAATGAGTTATTACGTGGAGTTTAAAAGATATAAAGTTTGTACTTTATTCGAGTAGTACTTTTGGATTTATGTTATGTACATAAACTTTTTGTTTTCTCACACGCTTCCAAACAAAATAATGCACTTTTAACATTGGTCTGAATCTGACATGTGCATACAATGTGAGTGACGATTTAACATAAACAATAACAAGAACAAATGTGAGTGAAAGTAATCAGTATGATTAACAAATTTAATATGACAACACCCAATCTCTAACTTAAGCTCCAGAATTACAAGAGAAGAGAATTAAGTTGGTCTTGCATTTTGTTTGGTTTCTCTAATTATTTCCAACTCGATGAAAAGGTTATCTAAGACTGCAGTCTCCAGATAGCGTCGACATCAAGAGTTTGTCTCTACAGTACATTGTCTTCGTACAACCGCACAAGCGAATCAACATAGTCATGTTTACTTTGACGACCAACAAAATACCAAAAGATGTAAAATTTCTATTATATATATTCCTAGTTAATATTTTTAAGTGACTAAATGTAAAATTTTCCAGATTTTGCTAGTATGTTTCTTGATGACAAATGTAAAAGCTTCCACTTTTCCCGATTTACTTACAAAATTTTTACTCCTAGGTAATATTTTTAAGAGACTAAATGTAAAATTTCAAAAAATTTGCTAGTATGTTTCTTGATGACAAAATGTAAATTACTTCCACTATTTCCAATTTACTTACAATATAAATGTAATTTCAAGAAGAAGAAGACACGAGGAAAGGTTAGAAAAAAATAAAAAATTTGGTGCGGTGAAGAAACAATATGGATACTTCGTTCATCGTAACAATCGTTGCCACCATCCTTATGGTCATCATCCTCATCGCGTTTGCTCTATGGGGTTGTATTGGTTATCATGATCGGGTTCATCCTACTGCTTCTTAACTATTTTCTATTATGAACTATCTAATTATGAAAATTAATTCTATAGAATAGCATATCGCTCCTGCTATATTTATCGGTATTTCGCCATGAAGTTTTTTTTTGTTTAATCATAATGTAGCTCTTTATTTAATTGAGATTTTAATGATTTTTTCATATATTGATGTGTTGTGCATTCAAGATTACTAGTATATCGTTTATGTTTGGAAAAATAATCAACCAATTTTTTTTTTTTCATGAGTACCAAATCTACATTATATCTAACCTAAGCGCTCAAGATTCTCATGCATATACGAAACATAAAAACGAAGAAACAAAAGAGAATTATCTGGTTTTTGCTTATGAAGAGACTCGCCTGAGGATGCAGACATGTATCTTTCAGAGACATCGAGAGTTTGTCTTTACCGTACATTGTCCTCAGGAAGTTTGATATTAAACTATACTCTCTTGCTTTCTAAGATCCCAAGCCAATCAACATAGTCGTAGAGCGTCTTGATCGTGGTTGTGCTTTGAAATCTCCGACCTTTTCTTTCTCCATTCGAAAATCGTACCAAAATTAGGCTAATTCAGATAAGAATCACGCCTAATGTTCTTACGAGCTACTAACTTTTTGTCTTGTGGAATTGATCTCCGGGAGATAACCCCATGCACTAAAATCAACCAAGTAAAGGCAAGAAAAGATTGTAAAAGAGCTCAGTTGTGTAACATCAGGTCTCTTGTCAGGTTCATCCTCAAGAGCAATTGCTTTCTCTTGTCTCATTCTCACAATCTAGATTTTCTTTGACACAGGTAGTTTAAACATCTTTCGTATCAAAGAGAACAAGTAAAATTGCTTTCAAATTCAATTGTTCTACGAAAAACAAATGGTTCATTACATATCGTCTACGACAAACAAATGGTTTAATTTTTAGATCTTTTTGTGTTTAGTACCCTACTTAGACCTCCCGTTGAGGCTGCTCTTACATACATATCCTTGGCACAAAACATCTCCGACAAAAACAACTTATTCATCATCATATAAAACTTATAATTACGTCAAAATATATCATAATAAATTTACGAAGACCCAAGCTTAAAACTTTTGACGTCGTCAACCACCGCCTTCTTAAACAAAGGCACATCAGTAGCTCCGAGTATCATGTGATACCCACGTGACTTTAGATCCACGGCTTTGTCCTGTGCCGTCGCCATCCCTGCCAAGTAAGCTCCGCCGTTAGCCGGATCAGATCCCAAAACCGCCGTCTCAGCCACCCTCATGACAGACTTCACTTTCGGGTTTCCTGGATCGTGAAGTAACCCCAAACTAGCACTCAGATCTCTCGGCCCAATAAGTGATGATGGACTTGGGCTTTCTCGAAGAGAGATAACGTGTTTTTTAGTAAATCTACAATGAATCACTAATTTGTTGGTGTTAATGTAACTAGTTTGAGACAAGGTGAGACAAATAATTCAGACCTAGGTGCAAAGTTGAAACTAGTTGTATCCGTGTATGTGACCAAGGAAAACTTGACAGTGTGAAGGTTTAGTTAAAAGGACATGAAAAGACTGCAAATTAAAACATGATCCGGTTCTATATGAGTTGACCATCTTTGATCTTCATGTGTTTTTCAATTTCTGTTTTATTAATCTTGTTTTCGTTCTAGCAATGCGTTGAAGCTTACAAGTCATATATTTTACGAACAATATTTGAATGTTTGGTGCGTTCACAATGATTTATGCGATCACAACCATATGCGTATATATCACTCACTCACAATAAAAAAAAAACGGTCGGGAGTCATACCTTTCCCAACGCCTTTCAAAACCTATGCGTAGGTCGCATCAAATCTTCTTCTTTTTTATGTCAACGCCTAAACGTAGCATCAAAGTTTTATCCGATTCATTAATTGTGTACTTGATCAATCTTTATTGAATATATTTTATTGAGTTGCATTCTAATGTATGAATTTGATATTAACTAAAACCTACTAATACCCACTTAGTAGTATAAATTTGCTAACGCGAATGAAATATCATAATAGAAATATATTTGTACAAAAATAATATTGGAAATGTGAATAATATCCTTCTCATGCATGCGAACATCTTAGTTTTACGGTTACACTTCATATTCTTTTTGTTTATATTCTACTATATACTTAATTGATCAGCATGTGAAGGTCGTCCTCCCAATCTAATTTGTTTTCCCTTTTTCTCACCAAACCAAAATGAAAAGTTGAATAATTAGGTAGAAGTCTACTACTTAGAAATTCAAAATATTTTTCCATCATATCAATTCATTTAGTTACAAAATAATGTCCCCTAGCTTAGCTATTATTATATCATGATGTTAAGATCTATTAATCTTCTGAAAAGAATATATTCTAACATATATTCGTTTGCCTTATGTAGTATGTACTACATATAACATGTCATGGTCCATCCTATCATCCTATAAATTATTATACTCCACTTGCCGAACAACTTGAATCTACTTTCGAAATATATGTCGACGACCTACGATTGTCAAAAATATATGTAAATGTAAGTGACATGAATACAATTCTCACAGAGAAAACAAAATATGACAGAAATTGAATATGTGCTTAAAGATTGCATTACTAGTAGTTACAAGTGATGCTCAAAAACATAAATTTTTAAATTGGCAAATATAAACTTTGAACTAGTGGCATTGAATATATGACTTTTAGAGAATTAGACTTGATTACACAAAAACAAAGAAAATATTAAAGAGGAAACTAAAAGTGTTCGAGAAAGATTTTGATATAGATTCAACTAATTTTTATGGACATGGTTTTATTATTCGAAGTTGTTGAGCTACAATCTGATAGAAAACTTTTAATCTGACATCTATTTAATTTTATTTTTAAATGTTCCATTCTCCACTAGAACTTATCCGTAAGATCACATCCATACTTGAATACTTCAACACAAGCACACCGAATTTAAAACTTAGTGTATAAGTATGTTCTTAAGGTCGAGTCATTGTCACTTTCAGACAAAATTATTTAACGTTGGTCGGATTCTTCTTCTCTTTCTTTTTATGGTGGCCACCATAACACATCACCTAAGTCCTTTGACCTCGATGTCTATATATCTAGTTCAAATGAAATAATCGATTTCAAAAACGAATAACATTTTACTTATTTTATTTTCTTGTAAAATTTAAAATACTTTACCGGTAAACCCAATACCACAAAACATCGTTAACTAAGAGTCTTCGAGATTATCAAAATTGTTCTTGTATAATTGCCTTTGATTAGATAATGATCTTCTGGATATCATTGGCCTACTACTTAATCCAAGTTAGGGGAGGATTGTGTTTGAATTGTGGTACGTATTAGAAGATATCTGAATATCTTGGAACTAATATTTTATAAAACATTACTTTATATGCAGCTAATAAGTTTCCTGTTTTGATAGTTGAGAGAAATATTCTCAACTGCCATTTGACCGGTGTGGTTTTGTAGCATCAAAGTTCGACTCTATTCTTTTTTTTTTTTGTCTTACAATTAGATTCCAAATTTAGCGGATGTTTTTAACAGAACTTTATAGCCAGACTATAATTTGTTCTATAGCCCTGTGAAAGATATATTTGCAGAACAAAGAATATTTCATGTTCGTAAATTTAGTTTAATTTTCAATAATAAAAGTATGTAATTGTACGTGGTTTCAATGTAATTAAGCAGATATGAAGAGAGTATTATACAAGTAATATTTTTAGAATTAAAAAAAAAACTCAAGGGGCAAAAAGGGTCAAGATCTAGATTGATGAAGCTGAAACCATAGTGGGATGTATAATTTCAAACACACAGATTTCAAGGAGAATGTTTTTGTGGGCCCCTCCTTCTTTAGTCCTTAGACTTGTGACTTGTCTCTCACATTATTCTCCACTGTCTTTATTTTCAATGTTTAAAAAAACTCAATTGCCTCTTCAGTTTACACATCGAAAACCAAAACACACTTCATTTCATTTCATTTCAAATTGTTTTCTGAAGCAAAATAATCCCTGAAATCAACATTTTCCAAACTTACCCATGCCATATCTAATTAATAAGTACTGTATACAATAAAAATGAATCAAATTAATTAGGTACCTTTCCTTGTAATTGTAAACGAACCCAAACTATTGTTTTTTGGTCAGGAACGAATCCAATAATTTAAATTTAGATGGAAATTTTAAATGGAATATGATTTTGTTTATTAATAGGTATGGTAGGGCTAAACCATCTTTAGCAATAAATAATAGTTTAGTGTATTTAGTGAGGATCATGTGAAAGTCATCAGGGCTTACCTGTCTCTTTTAAAAATTTTAATGTGTCTTATTTTTTTGTTTAATATGTACCTGTTCTTTAACAAAATGGTATCCATGTGTTGCGTGCCCAAAAGAGCAAAAACATATTATGCTGTTGCATATACATATAATTAGTTACACACTATTTATACAACCTATTTAGCATTAATTTTTCTCATAATGTGACATGAACAAGAGAAGGAACAACAAAAGACCAACCAATGTATCATTTATAATCTGTGTTAGGGATAACAAATTAAAGTCATTCAATATGCATGCACCCCCAATAGTATCCTTAAAAATCCAAGTTAACAAAAAAAAAGGAAAAACCCACCAATAAGAAAATTCAAAGTGAAATTAAGAACATATTGATTAATTAAATAAATAGCAATAATTAACCACTAATAGTACTATCTTCATCAACCAAACCGAGAAATTAATTAGCACCATGATCCTCCACTCAACATCCCAGTCCAATACCCACCAGACGTAGCAGCTGCATCACTACCGCTTCCTCGCTTCTGATGTTCATTAATGTCGACATTAATTGTTGCTGATGAAGAAGAAACTGGCAATTTCAAATCCTCAAAAGGAAACAAGTGCCTTCCATTCACATCATCACCACCTTCTCCACCTTCTTCTCCTCCTTGAAACCCTCCATGAAATCCATTATTATGATGATGATCTAATGAAAACCCTAGCAGTGTGGTGTTTGTGTTGCAAGGCTTGTAATGATCTTGCATTGAAAACCCTCCTGATGCTGGATCTTGATTATGAACTGGAAATCCCATGAAGGAAGAATTTGAAGAATTCCCATTGTTACTATTGTTTCTTATGAGATCCAGAGAAGAAGTAGCCATGGCAGAACATGAAGAAACAATCAATGGATTGTTATTGTTGTTGCTCTTGTTGGTGTTGTTGCCAATGTTGTGGATGAGGTCAGTGAAGTTGGTCCTAATCATCCCATGTGGTGAAAAACCTAAATTGAGATCTTGTTGGGTCGTCTCAAGGAATTTAGGGTTTTGACCGGTCAAACCTTGTTGAGACATGCTCATGAGGTGGTGGTGATGATCAGAGAGATGCTTCTTTGTAGCTGGTTGTGTAGAATCCGAGTGATTGTTACTAATATCAGAAGAAGAAGAGTGAGATCTCTTGTTCTTTCTTGAGCCACCGCCAACAGGAATGTTCCTAAGCGAACCGCCTTCGGTCCAATACCTTCTACAACCTTTGCAGAAGTATCTTGGCTGCGTCAAACTATAATTGTTGTAGTAACAAAACTTTGTGTTGGTTGAGTTACATCTCGGACAGTTTACAGCTTGATCCTTTTCTGGCCTTGCCTTCCTCTCTCCACCCACCGACGGTGGCTGCTGCGGTTGAAGCGGTTGCGGTTGCGGCTTTGGGCATGTGTTTGTTACTATTTCTTCCAAGGGCTTCACTACAATCTCCTGATCATCAAAATAAAAAAATACATCTCTTCCAAACGTTAGCACAAAAACCTTTGCCTATATACAAGTATAGAAGACATAATTGACATATATATGTACTGTCTATCAACAAATTAATGGATTTTCATCAAGATCAAAATGATAATTGAGATATTTGAGAGAAGCTTTAACTAAAAACATAAAAGAAAAAGCAAATTAATAAAGGGTAAAGTGAAAAAAAAAACCATATATTTAAAATTAAAGGAGAAGATCTAAAAACTGTTGAAGAGAAGAGTAACATCAAAAAGAAGAAGATCCGAAAACATTAAAATTCTAAGTCAAGATCTAGTAGATAGATAAATCAGATGATCTAAACTACATCAACACATACATATTGAATTGTACGAATATATAAATATGTAAATGTTTGTGTATAGTACCTGTGGCCACTGAGCCGTATCCATAGATGAACTTCCTCAGATCAGCCGAAACAAAACCTGATAATTCGTTTTCTTAATTAACTTATCTATATGGAAGAAAAAGAGGTATGCTTTTTTTTTGTTGGATGAAGAGAAAGAGAATTTTGATGGCTGAGAAATCTTTTTTGAATGAGGAACTTCTTTGTATGCTTTGTCTCTGATCACATTTGCTTTATGGTAGAGAGAGAGAGAGAGAGAGAGAGAACAAATTGTATGATAAAAGATTATTAAAACATTCCGAGTGGGAATCTTTGTCGTACTGAAAATAAACAAATACTTGAATAGCGTCTATATATAATATAAGCATGTATGTATGGGCTTATATAACTATTTATATATACACCCATCTATATATTTAGAACTTAACGGAAGAATTAATTAGGTGTAAATCATACGATCATAAATGTAGCCTGTATGTTGTATTATTAACGCGTTAATTCCTAAAACAAGGTACATTTGTAAAATCCTATTCGACAAGCAAAATAAGGTTATGCTTTAGGAAATATTTTGACTTGTGTGTTATCTGATACAACATCAGCTATCAGTTCCTAATTGTTTATTATAATTCACGTTGTTGTTTTTCAGTTCAAGGAAACTTTCAAATTTGAAAATCCGAGTCGGATTGAATTTTTGGTAATAAGTTAGGTATTGGATATTTAAGTCTTAACATCCACAAGGATTTTCGATTGTGTTTAAATTTAAACTATATAGTACATCGAAATTTCCTAGTTTGATTTCAATGCCTGACCTTAAAAGTAGATTGTTCTCTTCTTCTGTTTCAAAAGTCGACTGTTCTTTTCATAGTGAAATGACGGAAAGTGGATTCTTTTTAACCAAATATTTCGTTAAATATATTATGGTTTTTAGAAAGTTATCAGGCAACAGTTTTCCGATAATTCTGAGTAAAAACTATAATTAATAGATATATAAGTATTTAGAAAATATTTTAATTCAATTTAATATTGAAACTAAACTGTTTGATTATGTAGTGAACCATTCATTGAGACAATTAACCTATGTTATAGCATGTATTAAAAACTGCTTATTACAAATACCATTCCATTATATAGCATACTACTTTACTAGTATAACGCATCACCACTACTGCTGTATGCTACATCATCACATAATTGAATGTAAAATCAACACTTTACCTTTTTGAAGACAAATGCAAAGTGATAGTTATGTCCTTTTTAAACTATCTTGTTAAAAGATTATCTTTAAAAATAATTGTCAGAATGAAAGAAATTTTTCCAAAAGCTATATAATCTATAACTTTTTCACGATATAAAGTATACTTAGAATCATATTAGTACGGATGGAATAAACTTCAACGACCTAATAAGTTGACCATCCATTGACGAGTTGACCTCTTATATTCTCTCTTAGTTTGGTCGACCTATTATATTCTTAAATCAAATAACAACAAAATGATACATTTCATCTAATCTTTAACATGTTTTTCTTGGGACATAGTCACACGTACAAGTGTATAATGTGCAAATGTTAAGAAGAGAAAAGCCAAAGACTCCCTTAAAGGTCCACATGCACCAGATTAAAAAGCTCATCATCTGTTATTTCATAAAACTTATCCGTATTTCACGTGTTACTTAAGATTCCAATTAGGCTATGATTACCTGTATTGCACGAATTTAATTATAGTATTTCATTTTAGACGGTCATGATCTACTCCATCATAACGTTGTGGTGTGTTTGATTAGTCTGGCCCCCAGATTTAACATGACATATATGTCATCGCCACGTGAGCTATCTTACTTAGTGTACAAAACAGCTCAGGAACACCTAATTTCTTTCACTCCACATGCCACGCTCCCTACTTATTTAGTCATCTTCTTATCACCCAATAAATTGTTACCAAACACATATAATAACATTTTCTCTAAACTAATATCCAGCACAAACATTCGAATAAATCATATTCACTCGATTTGGTTTTTAAAATTAAAATTTGAAATAGTCAAATTTCATTATAAAGAAAGATTAATCTCTCTGGTAAACTTTATTATTAATCTTCATTTTCTTGAAGCAGTAATCATAGGAGACATATCAAAGACTGAGATGTTGACAAGTGTCGTAATTTAAGTTGACTGAGTCGACTAATGAACGGTTATTACGGGTTGATGTGGCCGGTGAAATTCAGGTCCCACGTTTGCTCATGCGCGTGCCTTCTCTGATAATTCTCGACGAAGAAAAAGTCCATCGAATCTCAGCCGTTGGATTTAGTAATGGGTCCGACGAAGTGCGTGGATAGCATCTTAGAAGTTGCGGTCCATGTCAGCGTGTGTGGACAAACCCGCACCATATTAACAACTTGCCTTTCTCTCTGCACCTTAGCCACTTTACCAATAGTGTGTCTTTTCTTTTTTTTCCCTCTCGAATACACTTTTGGAATAGATAACAAATCTGATGCAAGAGCTTGTTTCAGGTAAAAAAAAAGATTAGAAGACTCAGATAGATTTATAGATGGATTTGACTCGTTTTCAACCCAACTTTGGTTTTAAGTTCTTTTTTAAAGTGTCGATTCTTATAAAGAGCAAAAGATTGTCGTACAAGGCAAATACTTACACTCAAAAGGGTTGAGAGTTTGACTGACTCCTTGGAGATGGAGACACCGTACGTAACATTTCATCTTTTAAAGGAGGGGTTAGGCTGGTTTAGTGTAGGGTGGGTTCAATGTTTCGATTAATTGATTGTTTTAATATAGTTTTCATGTGTACTAATGGGCTAACTTATAACTGGTTATCTTATTGGCTTCCCTATTTTCAATTTTAATAGATTACACCACATGTAAGTTGGTGGTATTAAAACATCACCGTTTGTAAATATTGATGGCAAAAGACGAGCCAAAACAAAACTTTTATAGTAGTAGCTATTATCTACATAGACGACCAACCAATAAGCAGCTCTACATAGTTTTACTATTAGTATTTACTAACCATTGCAAATTCAAAAAAAAAAGAAGGAGAAGATGAAGTTCGCATTAAGGACTCTAGGGGGCTCAATACATGTGGGCTTTTAATTTCATAGTTAATGCCTTCTTCAAATAAGGTATAGGTCCATTATGAGTTATTAGCCCGTAACTTTTCCTAAACAACTATCTAAATTCTTGCTATTGCTAAAGTAATATTTTATCACCGAATAACACTTTTTAAAGCTGTAAGATTAATTTATCAAATGTATGTCACGTGTGAACTGTTTTGTTTTACAATGCTAGATTTACTCTATAAAGTATTGTTAAAACTTAAAACTAAGAAAGCATGTTCATTGTTCCTTGTTTAAGTGTTAAGCTCTCTTCTTTGCACCAACCTTTTTCCTTTTCTTCTTCATGTAATGATTGAAATTCCGTAAGGACGGAGCAAGTTTGATGGCGCACGAGAGATCTTTTTCAGAAGTGAAAAGTGAAAACCCCTGGCGCATGTTAGTAGGGTCCTTTTGATAGAAAAGAAAAAGAGAAGATAGAGAAAAGAGACCCATGCTCAAAAGTATTATCATGCGCCATTTTAAATGGTCCTAAGTCCCATCTCTAACCGATTCTCATCTATCTATCTTTTTCTCACCTTTTTCATATTATATGATTTTTATTCTTTCATTTTCTTTGTAGATTTCTTATCCATATTTTAATAGTTTCGTTATACCATTTCTGTAATTTACTTCAAAATGAAAAATGTGTATAGAGGCAGAATATTAGTTCGAGTACAACATTTAAAAACATACAGATTTTCCTCTATTCTTCACGACTTAGATTTAGCTATTAAAGCAAAAGGGTAACCAATCAATGCAAAGTGCAAACTCATTATTAAAGGAAAATCAACATCCAAATAGTATCACATGGACATATGAATATTCAATGTCATAAACGATTATATTGGAAAGAAAGAAAAAATGAAAACGATAAGAGAGAGGGAGAGATCTCTCACAGATCAGTCCAAATGAGTTTAATCACATAATTATCAAACTTCCGAGCACTTCGAAACTAATGATTGACATTATGATTTCCTACTTAACTTTATTATTCTAAAACTTTAGTATATTAGTCCAAGTTGAACTCTTCAGCAAATATATCTTATATAATTAATTGTTCTCATATTGTTTAATATAACGTTAGTATAAACAAAGACTACATCAACTTCGCATTCGCACTATAGAAACAGGATACTATTTGTATATATCAACTAAACTTTTGTGATATTTTCTCTCATCTACTAAGATATACTAGTATAACTTTTTTCCTAAGGGGGTATATGAAGATAAGATAATTACTTTTTCTTCTTCTTAGCTACATGGGTCGAAACTGGTCTTGGAATGTTGAGTAACCAGAATCTCAGAAGCAGCCCATAATTTGGTAGCTTCGCTGGAGTTGGTTCCGAGTCCAGACGGTGTCGTTTCATTACAATCCGTAAAATACTTTCCCGATACGTTCACCAGTCTTGGATTTGTTGCCACGTAACACGTCGTTGCTGCTGCCTAATCCCATGCCAAAACAAAAAAAAAGTAGCACATAAATCCAATAATCTTAAACAGGATTAAAAACAAAAAGAATAACTTATCCACCACAGATTATGTTACAAACTTTATAACTAACGAAAATAACAATTATTTACTTGAGGGACGGTCTTAACGAGCTTGGAAGCCAGGAAGAAGACGAGATCTGAGTAGGTAAAGACAAAAGGAAGTCATATAGATATAATTTGGAATCTTAATCATGATCATATAATTCATGATAAAATAATATGACAAGGTAATGAGGAAAAAAAAAAATAAACCAACCTGTCAATAGACCTTCTCGGTCTCTTGTTAACCGGGTTCTAACAACTCCTGGGTGTACGCAATTTACCGTAACATTCGCTCCAATTTTCTGCAATTTTGTTTTCTTTTACAATTAGATTCTATTTTTATATACTAAACTTTAATCACTTTATGCTAATGACCCACATGATTGTCCTAAATCCTAACTATGGTCAATAGTCAAAAATAAACTTTGTAGTGTGTGACTTAACTAACACTTTCATATATTTGGTTAGAATACAAATCTCCTAGTTATCTAGGTTTCTTGTTGTCCCCTTCCCATACCTTTCACTCTTTTCTTTTACACTAAGAAAAATCAATAAATTTGACCATTATGACACACATTAATTTCTACCATAATGCTTCAGAGTTTTTTTTGGGAATAATTAACTTTTGGGGGAATAATTAAATGGATGCAAGTAAATAAGAGAGATAGGTGTGGGAGAGAAAGAGACCTGGAGTCTAGAAGAGAGCTCCTTGGTATGCAAAACGTTGGCAAGCTTCGAGAGAGCATACGCACGTGTCGCATCGAATTGACTAATCGATCAAAACCAAAAAGAAAGATTTATTACATTTTCCAAAGGTCAAAAGTCAAAACCTTTTTACTTCTCTTTTCCCATTTATTACCCTCCTATCGAGTTACTGTCACTCATCAATCAAAACATTAACAACTACGCAGCTTTTTGCTTTGGTAAAAAGTAAATTCCTCGACAAGTTTTTATTCACCTCTCAAGAACACCAATCCTACTCTCTCATTTATAGTTCTAGGCTTCTAGCTATTAGGTTGATATAAGGATTGTAGATGGTACATTATTTACACTTCTGCTTTGGAGTTTTGATGTATAGATAACAATTAAGTATGGAATGAAACATTTATACCTCATGACTCAACCAGAACATAACACAAACTTACCACTTGGGTTGTGAAATGAGTCGGAGATATTCGATCAAGTCGCCGGAGAACCATCCGTGAATACCGGACGTAACGTTAACGATACGTCCTTGAACTCCTGTTTCCTCTGCCGTTTGAATCATCTTGTTTAGCAAAAGATTGGTCAAGAGAAAATGGCCTGATCATTGTGAATGGATTAAAAAATTAAGAAGGCTATTAACAATAAAGTAATACTAGTATATAGGGTAATTAAGATCTGTCATAGACTAAGGGAATCGTATAATTAGGAAAATACTACTATACCTAGATAATTAGTAGCAAATGTCATCTCGATCCCGTCTTCAGATATTGCATGTTCATGTGCTAACTTGCCTGCGTTGTTTCTGATTCCACAATTGCATAAATAATAAAATAATCACATAACATAACAATAATGTTTAAAACAAATTAATCCGAATTAAGAACTTAGATTAACACGTAGTTATGTAAATATACATGCATATGATTCTTAGGAAAAAAAGAAGATTAAAGACTTACATGAGAAGGTTAAGAGGAAGATCAAGAGACTCGAAATCGGCGACGAAGTTTCGTACGGAGGCGATAGAACTAAGATCAAGCTTCATAACGACGATCTCTGTCTCCGGAAACTCAGAAACGATTCTCTCTTTTGCTTCCTCCGCTGCTTTCACATTCCTCGCCGGAAAAATCAACCTCGCTCCTCGTTTCGCCAGAACTCTCGCCGTCTCCGCTCCGATCCCCGACGTCGCACCTATCACCAAATCAACTAGTTAGAATCTCCTGACGACTCGACTCACCGGAAAACACGAAGCAGAGAGGAAAAGAACTCACCGGTGATAACCGCTGTGATGGAACGAAGGTCGCAGTTCTCGGTAACTTCCTCGGCGGTGGATTTAGAGCCGAAACCGCTAGCACCGGCGGCGCCGAGAAGGTATTTACCAGTCTCGATCATCGGAGTGATTCTGTTACCGGCGACTGTTATGGGAGTGAAGAGTCTTTCTCTTTCCGAATTAATATGAAAAAAATTAAAGCCACAAAAAAGAAACAGAAGGAGAAGGAAGAAAACAAATAACAAGGAACGTAATTGCCGTTTTCAGTTAGAAGGGCATAATGGTAAATGTCTATATTATTATCAGAAAAACTGTGTTTCGATTGTCAGGTTTTTGTAGGCAACGCCGCCTGGCGAGAGAGAAGAAATAGTAATGTGTTATTTATAGTCAACTTTTTAATTGATGAGGTAAAAAGAGAGAAAAGTAGATACAACTTTTTTATCAATACGATCGGTGAATTTTTTTAAAATTAAATTTATCATATTCTTCTTGTACTCTCTTCTTGTTTTAAATCATTTCGTAGTGGTAGGTCTAGTTGTTGTATACAGTATAATATTTTTATTATGATATTATTGTCAACAATATTCATTCTTGTTTAAAACCTACTAGAGAGGTTAGCAAAAGATGCTGCATTACGATGAAACATAAAATACTAGGGAAACAATGTATACAGAAAAAAAAACACAAGTTTGTCTTAAAGAATTTTAGATTTAATCTTTACAAAGAATACATGTGTTAAATATAGACTGATTTTTTCCTTATTTTTGGACAAAGTTAAGCTGATTTTGGAATGGTAAACTCAATTTCAAAACAAGTTATCCAAAAATAACTAAATATTTATCCAGTGTTAATTTCTTTGACAAGATTTTGTTTGGATTTTTTCACTTTTGATATATAAAGGCAATATAAATAATAATTAAACAAATATTGGAAAAAATCTAAACTATTCAACATATCGATGGTGTAGAGGGAAAGAAATCATCAACTTTTGGTATGGATTGATTTTGGTATATCTATATTTAGAGAGCTATCATGTGCCTTTTGGTAATTATCACTTAAATGACTTATTGGATTGATGAATAATTTATGAAGCTATTTTGGTCAAACCTAATTGATTACTATTGAGTATTCAAACTAACTAACAGCTGTCAGTCTCTGGTTGGAGCTTAAAGTGAGATTATTTTATATTTTATGATTGATTTTTTACTAACGTACCCAATACTGAGCTTATTAACGTTTAGTTTTGTACAGTGGAAACAGATCAAAACACGGAAAAGATTATCGTCAAATGCAAGATATTAACGGTCAAAAGGGCTAAGGTTTGACTACTTGTAGGGGACAATTATACAATCGTGACGTATTAGTTGTATACTTAGTGTCACTCATTATCTCATTATTCTTTCCTCATTTACTAATCCTAATTTTTTTTAAATACTTGTATTTCCTATATCAATCTCGGAATAAGCGCGGTCTTGGGACTACCGTAGACAATATAAAGTAAGTACATGGAGACAACGAGTAGTTAGAGCAGTAAACGTGAAAACGGCAGGAGAGGCAATGTGGTATGTGGATGAATAAGGAAGTAATTAGTCTCGTAGAAACGTTAAAGAAGAATCTTGTGAGAAGGTTTACGCACGTGAGGTTTACTCACCGCGTGCTGGATCGCTTCTCCTCTCCCTTGGAACACGGTCATAGACAAAAAAATATATTTAATTTGTTTACTAATTAGTTTGGTTATTATTTGCTAATGATCAATTATTTTTCAATAATTCAGTCTCCGTAACATCCAATACCGTTTTTAAGTCATATTGTTATAAGTTTTTGTAAGGATTCAGCCAATGATTATATATGCTTGAAATTTTGTTGAACATATAAAGCTCACATGCATCTCTCACGGATGAACATATTTACTATACAAAAAAATCAAATCAAATATCAATAAGAGAAGGACAGAGAGTTTTACAAGTATGAAATTGATAAAAATAATAAAAATAAAATTCTGTTAAATTGTAGAAGGAGAACGAAATTAATATATTCAGTTTATCACATATTCACATGTCGTTTATATCCCCAAATTCACACAAAAAATCTCATTCTTTACAAACTTTGAACACATTCAAAAACCATGATGCTTATGTGAAGCTTTCTTTATCTCTCTTGTTTGGCACATCTGAGAGCTTCATGTGTGTTCCCTTTCATACAAACGACAATAGATGATTGGGGATGCAAAGCTTCTCTCCCTCCTTGCCTTTTTCGTATTGTCCTTGTTGTGTCTTGAGTACAAGATTCCAGCTCATTGTCACGTTGGTAGCTCGATTACGCTTATCCAAAAGTGAGTTCGAGTGAATATTGAACTCTTACTCTCAATCAGTGTTTTCTTACCCACCTTTTTTTTTCTTGGAGATAATGTGTAGAAAGTACTCTTTTTGATCTAGTATCTTCGAGTACTCTAGTTTTGTCAGAGACTTTTCTATATAAGAAACTTGCTTCAGTTCAATGACCTAATATTGGATCAAACTATGAATTTTGTTATGCAACTGACACTGTCGATTGACTATGAATTCCAAATGAGAAAAGTTGTGTGGCTCATATAATTACCAATCACACTTGTGAAAAAAAAAAATATCGATATTGTCGCCTCATCAACATGGCAATGTTAAAGAGTATATGCCAAAGGCAAAAATCTGTCCAAAAAAGATTGAAAACGTTACTTTCTTAACCACTTAAACTAAAAAGTAAAAATCACTTTCGGTTTAAGACAAAGGGAAAAATTGGAAATATAGAGATAATGGAAAATCAGCTTTTAAGAGCACTTGTATTGGCTAGCCAACGAAAATGGGGACCCATTTTCATTTCCTACATACATACGGCTTCCTTGGACTAATACTTTTTATTTGTATTTGTGAAGGTCGATTAACAATATTTAGTGTGTATTAAAATTAACATTTATTATGTAAATAAAATATATCACATGAAATCATCTCTGCCTTATTTACTTAAGTAATACACTCGTCTCTGCATTTTATTTCCTGAAAATTGGTTATTGAGTATGCTTTCCATCGTCACTTTCAACATTCAACCCAAAGTACATCTTTAGAATCATGATGATGTTGATATATACTTTTAAATACGTAGTTATCGAAATAGTTATCAATATGACAATAATATACAAAATTTGAAAGTACGTTTTATATATATTTTTTTCTGGATTATTATGCGTTTCTCTTTCGTTATAATTAGAAAAAGGTAAAGTTCCTCATCATAACGAATGGAATGGCGTCCTCCTTATCAAGCGAAAAGGTATCATGGGACTATTTGTGGCTTACATATATCAATCTACTATAGTACTATAACACAAAGCTGACAGAAGATAAATATACTGATTAGTAGTAGGAAATAAATAAAAACATTAAGAAATCTACTTTCATATATATAGTCGCAATATCCGTAAAGAGAGAACAGATGTTACGTACCATTCTCTACACTTACATGTGTTCTTATGTAATGATTTGATTAACTATTTGAGCCTCTGATTTGAGCTTTAATATAAATTAATTATGAAAATAACATGATTAGTTAATCATCAAATCGTACATCAGAAGGCTCATATCTACACGGCGAAATTAAACAGTTAAAATGCAAATGTTCAACACCTAATGGTACTCATGGTCCAGCTCCTACTTTCATTGATCATTGGTATTTTCACCGAAGAAAATTATAAAATTCATTTTGGTAATTGACTTTTTAACACAAAAGAGGATGGCTGAAATTGAAAAAAAAAAAACATTATTAGTATGATTCAAATGGTTAGGATTGTCAAAATCAATAGCTCAAAGCCTCAAAACATTTTTTGTTGCTTGTGTTTCATTGTTACGTTTATAACATTCAAGTAATATAATAAACAGATATTACGTTTTTAAAATGTAACGAAAATGATAATCAAAATTCAAAATAACGCAGTCATCATGGTAATAATCGAACAGTCAAATATTTAATGGCAAACGGTTATAAAATAAAGTTAAATGGTTCTTTTATGTAAAACATTTTTAAGTTTGACTAATGAGAAAATGCACATGGGGTTTTGGGAACTGAAAATGAATTTTGACCAGCAATAAACCAATCCCTACTTGGACGGAAGATTCTCTATGCATCATCCGTTGGCATAATTTAAACTATCGACCATTATTTTCCACCCTATTTGTATTTTTAATTTCAATTAAACAGTCTACAACTAAAGTTTTTATATCATTGCAACTTGTATTCCTGATTCCAAACAATTGTTTACGGCCATCTTAATTATCCCCTGTTTTTTAATACATCAACCGACTATTTTCGATATAGCTCAAATCATGTTTAAAATATGAGTTTTCTTCACCAACTAAAGATTAGTACTCATATTTTATCACAGTTAGCATCATAAAACATATAAAAAACAATAACTAAATATAATGTGTCAAAAAAATTCGAACTCAAGTTGCTCTAGTCTAGTTCATCGATAAGTTAGTAGGTTGACTGTTTTTTTAAAAATGTTGATAATACGAAGTAACATGAATAATAATAAATAAGCGAAAACTATAATATTGATGACTAAAAAAATTCCTTTAAGGAGTAGTACTAGTTGGTTTATATAACAGTGGGACTACTAAACTTTCTTCGGTAGTTTTAAAATTTAGTAACATGTAATGCCAACACAAATCTGAACGTTGTACTATACTAGATAATATATAACAAAAGGTTTGTATTTTTTAATAAAAAGAAGTTAAATTATAAATTAAACAAGCTGCAATTTTTCTATTACGATTCGTTTGGTACAATCTGATTCATCCAAATGGAGATTCTGTTTACGATCACCTTTTTCCAACTTCTAAACCTTTTCTAACTTAAACGAATGAAACTACTGATTAAACGAAAATCATAACACAATATGATATATATATTTCTTTTTTTGCCAACTATATTTGACTAATAAACCACTTTTTGATCACTCATTAGTCATTAATCACTTATTTAAGTAGCTTCTATGAATAATAATTCAGCTTCCACTCACCCATTTCAAGCCAACAACTCAAATAACACCAATTTGAGTGTTAGATTCCATAGTTTTAATGTGAATTTCAGTTTATTAGTATGTGAACATGGCTTTCGGTGGGTAAGCCGATTAGCCTTGGGCCTAACTGCAGCTTAGCATTCCGGCATTCCCCATTAAAATGTAGGAGATTTTGAATTTCACCAATCTTTGATCGATCTATATTGTCATGGGGTTTTTTTCATGCGCTTTTCAACCAATAATATTGATATTCACTGAGTTTTTTTTTCTTAACTAGAGTAACAATTAGTTTGTTAAATAAAAAATTTAACCATTTTTTAACCTAGAAGGAATTACATGCTCATAGATTAATATCCAGACCAAACATTATAGAAAAGCAATTTAAAGATATTTTAAAATGAAAAGAAGAGGACACAACTTCTACAATGATTGTCACTCTTTTGCTCGGCCCGCCCTTACACCAAATTAAGAGTTTTGCAAATAGAAAACTCTACACATTTTTGGTTTTGTTTTCTTATTTATTGAATATGAATTTAAGTTTTTCAATATATATATATGAGTGTAAACTGCAATTTCAATGGTTTAGTTATGCTTTATTTTTTTTTGTTATTTCCTTTATAGAGTTCTGTCTTAGACCTATTGGCTTATATATCTTGCCTTTTTAGGCTTCCTTTCCTTTTTCTTTTTCTTTTCAATCTAATTACATTTGTATTTCATTGTAGAGAACCTTTTAATTTTGTTTTATTAACTAATATATTTGACATATATTAGATAGACAAGTTGCAAATCTCTAACATTGTTATTTCATGTACTACATAAGTACATAATATTTTTTGGTTTGTTATTTAGTTTTTTGTTTGTTTGTTAAAAGGCCTTCTTATTTACTTTTTATTTTGAATATTATACTGTTATATTGGAGGAAAGAAATTTGATAACTTTATAAATTTACTATTGTGACATCAAAAAGTGAAGTTAGTCTGTCCAGTGTCCATCATTCAAAGAATCTATCAAGTGGTTTAGGCAGAGAAGAGATTATGACTTAAAGTAGATATCTTAAAGCTTTTTGTCATCTTATTCACAAGTGTTAACCAACTGAATCCACCAGTTTTTCCATGTACCATTAGATGCTTATTATATTTAACTTTATTTGCATATACAATATTTGGTCATAAAACATTTGTAACTCTAAAACGTTCTGACAGAAAACCCCAAGAAATAATCCACTACGATCAAATCTACCAAAGTTTTTGTAACATAAAATGTCTAATTCCGTTATTTAACTTTCAATAAACTTAGTAAATCTAGGCTTCAATGCTAAGATGAGAGGGCCATCCATATTCCTCCAAGAATGCTAAGATAACTCCATTTGACCATCCGAATCCGGTCTGCATTTTTTGGAAACATGAAGTCAACATTACAAGAAACTTTTATTTGGACCCCTAAAACTCATGAAATCAAAAGAAAGTTGAAGAAGAAAAGTTGACCTGTGGCATATATTCTCCTCCACCACCATATTCACCAAGCTCTGTAACTTTGAGCTTCTCATGTATAGTCCCACTTTTCTTGTAGACAAGATAGTTGCTTTTGATCCATCTCCTTGCAATATCCTCTGCCATCTCTTTAGCTTCTTTTACACTCGATCTTCCGAGCCCTGTGACGATCATCTCTTGTTGCGGTGCCCATCCATTCGGAGAATCCCTGTTCCAGTGCAACCACATATGTATCAAGATAATATGCTTAGTGAAGTAAATTTCAAGATTCCAAATGAAACTTGAACCGCAAGCTTCATTTACCATTGTTGTCCTGAGTTTGTCAAAGAAGTTAGGATTCCAGCGGGAGCAATGAGCCCTGAGTTCTTAAGAGCTGTCACAACTTTCTTGACAAGATTTTCATCTACATGTTGCAAAATTAAACGTTCAAATACATAATTCAACATATAAAGTGTATACATAGACAAGTAGAGATACTTTACCTGAATTGATGGAATTAATCCAGATTGGTGCAAAGTTAGACGCAAAGACGTTGGTGTTTTGGTTCTCAGCCTTCCATGTCTCAGATTCCTGAAGACACAGACACGTTTTCAAAAGCTTCCTCATCAAGAAATCCGAAATTGTATTCAAAGATTCTGTAACAGCTTACCTCACCACTGGAGGAAAGCCAGTAATCCAGCCATTGCCCTGCTTTCTCGTTCCAAAACACGGTTTGAAACGCTTTCTCTCTCGCTTTTGACGCTTTCACAAAACGGTCTGAACCATTTTGATCTCCAGAAACCTTCATCATGAACGCTATATCGAGTTCCATCTACGGTAAACAGATAACATTCATCGTTTATCTACATAATATATGTGCAAGAACAGTAATCAAAGAGAATTATGATCAAGAAAAGTGGAGACCTTGAGAAGAAAAACATTTAGATCAACAGGAACCACTGATGTTGTAGCCATCGTTGTGAAATTAGGAGGATCCCTGCATTATCATTTTGAGAATTTAAGTATAAGTGACAGTAGTAACATGAACTACACTTGATTAGTTTGTTAAGTAATCGAACCTCATCCATCGCGTGCTGAAATCGCATCCTGATTCAGCAGCCGTGGCTATATCTCGATGGAACCGTTGTTTCTCTAACATAGTCGAGAACCCTGAAGCAGATTCTTCATCCTGTGGTAACACATGAAGAGAAAGAGTCAACATTTTTTCTCGCAATAAAATTAGAAAACATGTTTGTAAATAGACAAGAAACATACGAAAACAGAGGATTCAGGCCTTGGCTTGTTCCACATAGCATAATAACGGCTCAAAACGTGATCATAACCATTAGCGTCTCGAATAACCACTTTATGTTTTCCTACAAAGAAGAAAACATAACAATATTCAATCTAAGAATTAAACCAAACTAGTGTTACTAAACTATCTAACTAAATAACTAACCTGAGTTCCAAAACTCGTACTCTTTGAGAAGCAGAGGGATTGCTTTCCTCACAAGTTCTTCATCTTTTGTCACATTATAAATTTCATAGACCATGGAGCTCAACAAAGGTGGTTGGCTTGTAACAATAAAAACATTATAAATCTCATAAACATTTTATTTTCTCCGTTATTGACAAATCTCAAATAGAGACAAAGAGTTGTAGTTACCTTCTGTTAGTATAATAAGCTCTAGCACCGTTCAAAGCGTAACCATAAGTCTCCACAAGTGACATCAGATTCGTCACTAAACCTTTGGCGGTAGTGAACATTTGACTCGTCATAAGTCCTCTGCATGTGCAAAAGCACGTGTTACAAGACGGTGACATACTGACACGTTAGCTTGTGTTACGTAGTCAACACGAAAGGAGAGGAAATCAATTTAATAACAAAAAACAAAAAACATTTGATTTGTGATTTAAAAGTTGGAAACAATGACTTACTTGATGACCCAATAAGAATCCCAGTAATAGACTTCTCTGAATCTCGAACCGGGAATGATAACCGGTTCCGGCAACGGTAGAAGCGTGTGCCGGTCGGCAGACTCTCTTACTGAGTCAGAGACTCTGCAGCTCAGATTTCTCCAAAGACCGTGTACCTCACGCGCCCATTCTCTGACTTCTTCGTTCTCCACGTTGGAGAGGAAGCCGGAGGGATCTGAGACGAAATCTACTGGTTCGTGGTGCAGCAGATCCTCCCCTGCACCGTCAAAATATTCCTTGACGAACTTTTCAAGCGTCTCCACTGGCACTGGCTGGTCATGTGACTCGCTCGTGAGATCATCGAAGGCTGATTCGATGGTGGAGAGACTGTAGGGACGTTTGAGAGATAGATCAATGTAGGATTTGGGATCAGGCGTTTGTTTTTTAGGGTATGATCGAAGTGCCGTGTGCTGCACACGCTGGAGGAAAGTGACGAGTTTGGTTGTTGCAACCACAGGACCTGAGTCCGTGTCTGTGTCCGAGTCCAACATGGAAGTTGTGAAAGAAAAACAGAGGAAGAAAAAGAAGAAGAAGAACAGAGAACGTTGCTGTTTAAGGTATATGAAGGAAGGAAAAGAGAATAAGAGATTGAATGGAGAAGAGGATAAGAAGAGTTTATTATGTGTGTGCGTGGAGATGAGTAAATTAGGGTTATTAAGTTTGTATGATTTCATTGCCAAATGTTTGAATTCTGACTAGGGCTCTTAGAATAACGCACCAAAAAGGAAAGAGTATGAATACAATTGGCAAATGGTGACTATTAAACCCTTTGGCTGACTCAGATGGTTCATTCTGATTGGTTGTCTCAAGATGAGAACAATTTAGATTTTTTTTTCTTTTTGTTTGATAAACTTGGGAAATGGGGACCTCTCTTTCTATCTTATGAAAGATCCAGTTTCCAAAGAGGTCAATTTCAATACGAACCTATCAGAAAAAACAAAATTTCTGAAAACAGAACGTGAATTTAATAAAGTAGCACAAATCAAAACTCGTTGTTTTGAGAAGTAATCACGGGGATAAAGTGATACGCTTCTTATAAGATCTATCTCACAAAGTTGTCTAGTGGGCTTAATGAGTAAAGATATAAGCTTATTGTTGAAACATACATATCCTAAGAGGGTTTCCTTACTTTTTTCTTAACAAAAGCTTGTTAATAGTACAGTTTTTTTGTTTGCGTTCATAAATAACAAATGATGAAACTTGGAGAATGTGAATGCGTGCTACTTTTGCTGAGGAAATAACATTGTAAAAAGTATTCTTATTATAGTTTATGACCTTTTGTTCCCTAAACCTTTAAAACAAATGATACTAGGCACCCAACACATAAAAGCCAAGAATTATCAAAGAGACAGAGATATAACGTGACTGTTTTGAGTCAACATACTTGCTTCTTCAGCAGTTGGAACGACGGTCTAAGCCATAAGGAGATCCAATTCAACAAACTCAAAGAACCCAAAACTTTTTCTAGAAACCCAAGTGAGAATATGGTCATATGACAAAAGACATTTAAACAAGATTTTCTCTATATGGATGAAGAGATGGAATCACATTATACATGACAAAGATATTTAAACAAGATTGCACCCTGCTAAGCAAACAAATTGGGAAAAGTTTGGATCAAACACGACATTTACTTAGTATGAAGTTTTTTTTTTTTTTGAATGTAATGTTAAATTAGATTCAAAAGAAAAGTGTCTTTTGTACAACAAGTGCAACTTGAGTTTGAAAAAGGCTAAATACATTTTAGAACAAAGAAACTAGTATGAAGTTTTGAATCCTGCTTTTAACCAAACTAAAGGCCAGTGCCCACTGGTTCTCACAGCAGGGACCCACATGATCAAATAATCACTTTTGAAACTATGAAATCTAAAGTGACAGGATCTCTGACACATTGACAAAATAAAACATGAAACTGATGCTGTTCCGGTTTTAATAGTTGAACGCAGAGATCAGAAATGAAATGAAAAAGGTAAATCGAGAAACATTGATCACAAAAGAAAACTTCAAAACAAACAAATGATCTCTACCAAATTCTCTTCTTGATATTTTTTCAATGTAAATGCAAAAACGATGATTCATTCTGATTTTAAACCCAAGTATATAAAGTCAGATACACGCAAAACAATCAAATTCTGAGACATGCACATTTACACACAGTAGACATACATTTTCAAATCAAGAAATTACAAATCCACACCAATCGATTATCAAAAGAAACAAACGAGGGATTAAATTTATAAATTACCAGAGGTTAAAAAACAGAGCTAAACGGTGTCGTTTGGATGAGGAGCGGCGGAGAGAGCGAGAGGACGGTGATGGGATTCGTCGTCGTCGTCGTCGTCGTCGTCATGAGAGGTGGAGAGATTGACGCAGGCGCAGCGTTCGAGGGAGGTGAAGAAAGCGGATATTACGGTTGCGCTGATCCAGCTAGCGGCGTGGTCGATCTTTTCCATGGAAGTCGTCGTGCTAACGTTGGAGGTGATGCTGATGCTTTTGTCCATGGCTTCTGGATCCGATTAGCGTTTCAGAAGACGACCAAGAAAAGAAGATCGTGGGATGGATCAATATATTACAGGAATAACGATTTTGAACCGAGAAAATGTAAATATAAGTATATAAAACGATTATTGTTTGTCAGAAATAGCGCATCTGGTGTAGTGGTATCATAGTACCCTCCCACGGTACTGACCAGGGTTCGATTCCCTGGATGCGCAGATAAAGGTTTTCGTTTTACAATTTTGTAGAAAATATGATTATGGGATTTTTGCTTTTTATGTCATTTTTAGGTGTTATTATGTAATTATTAAAGTTATATATATTTTATATAGTAATAATATTTATCAGGGGTGCATTTCGGTTTAATTTTGGGTTCGGTTTATTTGGGTTTTGTAATACTCTAACCATACTCAACCGAAGTTATTTTGGTTTGTGTTTGAACCAGTTTTAGTTCGGTTGGATTTGGTTTGGTATTAGTTTACTTCAAAAAAATCAATTAGCCGTATAAACGAAAGAACAAATGAAATACGAAAGTTTTTTTTTGAGTTTTATTTTTTAGAAGTTAGAAGTATAACCTTAGGTTTTTAAGAGTTAAAGTTTTAGAAATAATAAATACTTTAGTTTAGTTATTTAGTTAGAAGTAGAACCTTAGATTTTTAAAGGTTAGAATTTTGTAGATAATAATTACTTAGTTTAGTTATTACAATATTATTAATATAATTAGTTAATTAAATTAATAAACATATTGGGTTATTGGTTCGGTTCGGTTTTAAACAATGTAGTACTATATTCTTTGAGCAAGCAAATTTGGTATCTCTATCCTTCTTAACCTCAAAAGTCAAAGTTTTCATGCTGTTAAAAGTTGTTTTGACATGCATACCTAGTTCCATGTCATTTTGATCCGATTTTTTTTTTGGCAGCCATTTTGATCCCCTTTTTTAAGTTTTATTTACATGATTTAATCCGTCTGTTGTAGATCCATATTTCCTCGTTTACTTTTTTTTTTATTTTTTTTTATTTAAAGCAATATTATAAAATTTTAAACATAAAATTTTTAAACAAAGAATGCTCATTCGAATGACATAAATAAGATAGTGACATTAAATAGATATATTCGTCCGTACCAACTATGGAAAAACACACTCTTACTAACGTATGTTATTTCACATCATAAGAAATACCAATATTAAACAAAACACACAGAAAATATAGAAAGTAACAATAAAACAGAAAAACATTACAAACTTAAATTAAAAGTACTGTATTTTGGTATTTAAGCATTCTCCACTGTGGTGATCCTTGCGCTAGACTTCTTATATACCACACATAGATTACAATTTGGACTAATCCAATAAACGTGCAAACTCCATTCGATATCTGCGAACAAAACATATTATTAGAGATTATTTCTACATATTATAAGGATAACAGTTAGTCTATTAGAATAAAACACCTGACCTCCCTCCCCCTTAATTTGCTTCTTCCTCAAATGTTCCATAACAATAACTAAATTTAAATACTAATATGTATATATTTGAAGATAAATCCTAAAAAACAGATAATATATACTACCACATTTGAATAAAATAAAAATAAAAATCATGAAGCTAATAGTGATGATGTGTGAGAACTGATATGTTGTTAAGTATTCAAAATTTGTTTCTACGTACTATTTTTATAAATTTGAAACTTTTTAATCTAGTTAATTCATATGTGATTGAAAACAATATTTATTTAATAAACTTAAAACAAATTTAGGTTGTTCTTTAATAAAGAAACCGATGTATGGTTTTCCGGCTATTTTAAGAACAAACTTAGCTTGTTTTCCTTCTTGATGTTTACATTGCTAAACAAGTATTAGGTGATGTGATTTGCACATAATGTTTTTTCATATGCATATGTTTTGCTTAAGTTTTACTTATAATATGCATAGTAATGGTTAAAACACAAAACCACGATGAACATGTTTACTTGTAGTACTATAGAATTTTTAGAAAGCTTTGCACCGATAATCTGCAAAAAAAATTCTATTATCTGGGATTGTTTAAGATGATGTGATATGCACATAATTTTTTTCATATGCATATGTTTTTCTTATGTTATGCATAGTAATGACCATAAATTTTAAGATTTCGGGTCGGTTTCGGATTTATTTAAATATTAAAATATCAAAATTTTGTGTGCAAATCTATCAAATTACTTGAAATTTTAAAAAATTCCCAAAACAACACATGTAATTTTACTTAAATATATCCAAAAATAAACAAAAATAATTAAAATATCTAAAAAAATCAGAATATTTTCTATATATAAGTATAATATATACTAATATTTAAGGTATGTTCCGGTTTAGTTTTTCGGGTTCTGAAGTTTTTCTCTAACAAGCTTTTTCTTTAATTTTCATATGAAAAAGTTCAAAAATAAAATGTATGAAGTTACAACTAAAATTTACTTCTAACCTCTCTCTCTCTTACACTTTTACAGTTAAAAGTTACAAACAAATGTTTCTTTTACAACTTTAATTTGTCCAAAGAAACCCTAAACAATAATAAAATTCAAAAAACATATTTACAAAAGAGTTCGAATGAATTATCAGGTCACAATTCTCCAGTGCTCTCGCAGGAGCTCCCTAGATTTGTCGTTACATCATGAACTAAGAGCCTTACGATTTTCGTGCGGGAGGATCTAGGGATCTCGAGACATTCTTGAAGATCAGCATCACAAGCTATTAAAACCCATTCGTTATCATCGTCAAGATACTTGATATCGAACGTTCCTGCATCAACTTTCAGCCTCTTAGCCACTTCATCCTTCAATTCCATTATACCTGAACCCGAGGATATTCTGAACCGTATTATGTCGTCTTTGTAACTTGCTTTGATTGTTACCGTTCTCATTTCTGAGCCTGATGGTTCGCATGCAACATTTGCAATGGCCTCTTCCTTTGGGGGAGCGTATAAGTTGTTGTTGCTATTATTATCATTGTTCATCCAGTTTGTGTCTTGAAACTTATCGTCAAATGCTGCAGTGGGGCAGAGATTTCTCAGATCTTTTGAACTTCCAGCGTCTTCAATGAGCATTCCTCGGAAATGGTCTATAGAACCAAGAAGCCTGTTCGGCATTGCGAAGGAAGCTGCAGATACATCATGATCTCTAGAATAAGGTGGAAAAAGGAGCCCGGGTGATCCACCAACCGTGAAGAGCGGATCTTGATTTGGGACTTTCGGTTCATCTAATTGGTTACCGTCACATGAGCCATGAGAGGTTGGAGTCCCAGCGCTCTCATCCACCGTTCGTGATCGCTTGTGACCATTGCTTGGTGGTAACTCAGGCGAACCATTTGGCTCGTTCGGACTGTGATCACTTGACCAATGGTTAGGTGAATTATTGGTGTTTGGTAGCTCAGGTGGTTTGGAACCATTGGGTGAGTTTAGTGGCTGTGCTGATGTTTGACCGTGTGTCCAAGGGATGGAACTAACGGCCATGGAAGTCAGGTCGAGGCCTCCATCAGTACCTTGAACAGATTCGATGACTCGTTTCAGCTTTGTGATTGAACGATTCACTTTCTTGATCTTCCTCGATGGCCACCGCGAGATTCCGTGTTGCCTGCAAATTCGCTTCATTGTCGTCGGGCAAACTGTGACAAGAACAATATAGAGTTCAGATGAAATATCTCTAGCCAGTAACTAACCAAAACATGAAAAGTAAATGGATAGACCTCCTAGGCTCTTTGCAGCGTCTTTGAGACTTCCAGTGAAATACTGCTGAAGTACATCTAGACTGATTGTTTTCTCAGTCTTCCCACGCTTTTTCTCTGTTTTCTTCTTCTCCTTAACCACACCGTTAACAGTGGCCACGTTGATTTTCTCATTTACTGGATCAGAAGACTGAACCACAGGCTGAGGAATCAACATCGTCTCTGTTGCATTTGACTTAAAACCAGAAAAGGGAACTCGAATGGATTCTATTTTTGAATGAACCTTCTTGTCCGGTAATGCTTGGATGATCTCGAAAGACAATTTGTCGTCATCTTCACCAAAGTCAACCCCAGATGCAACCCTCAGACTCTGAAAATGTTCTTTCATTGTCACCAAAATAGAACCCAACAGCAAATCTTGCTCTTGGTCGTCTGTTATACTCGAAGGAAGAAAAAATTCAAGAATGTAACTGTCGTCGCCCGTGTAAGAGCTCTGGAGAGATATTGCAAAACAAGTGGTCAACTTGAACATGAGCGCATAATGGACTAGTGGGTACTGCGTTTTGCAGAACTTGGTGATGTCTCTGCAGAAACATGAGCCACCATTGAGAAAAGCTCGTCCAGCGACTCCCTGGCCTTTCTGGAGATGGTGTTCAAGACAGGCATCTCTAAAGCCCCAGACATGAGCATCCACGACATAGCAGGCCATGTCGGTTGTAGACATGCAGATTTGACCCATGCAGCTACCGTCAAAGCTGGTGCAGTTTTTCTTTAGACCGCCACCATTGGCAAGAACGCTCCCATGCTGACATGGAACCCAAGTCTGAGCGAGAGGCAAGTTATGGGTCTCACATACAACTGTCAGCACTTCGAGAATCTCAGCAAGCGCGTTTTGGCGACTCTCATTGCATATCTGTGGATATCAAGTTAACTGAAAACAGTGAGAAACCAGTGCTTAAATGGTTCTTGGTAATCCACAAAATGATACATGTAGCTAACCTGTGTTGTTTGGTGATCAAGTATTTCCGAGCTTTTCAGATTTACCGCCTAAAAAAATAACCAAATCTTGTTATCATTAATAAGGTATTAGAATTATATCCCTCTGTACGAAAAAATACTTCAAAGCTCAAGCAAATCACAAAAACACAGAACTATTTGGATACAAGAAAATGAAAGATATTAAAAAAAGCTATAACTAAGATAGAAGCTAACAAGATACTGATATCAATTTGTTGTTATTATCAAAGAATAAACCATGCTTTGAATAGAAAGAGCTTCAAAATAGCAGGCCAAATGATGAGCAGAAACCTTTTATTAACGGTTATTCCTCAATATAACCGGCAAGGCAAAACTTGCAACTCAAAAATCTAATCCATTCACACCAAGTTCTAGGAACAATTCAGAGAAAGGATAAACAGAGTAAAGGGTGGAGTATGTGTAGTAGTGAGAAAAGAGAGCCAGACCTCAAGGGCTTTGCAAACTTTGTCCACTTCGGGTGCATAGTGAATCTTCTCTGAGGTCATTATAAGTTCCACAACACCTATGCAGGACTGACCAGAGGGATTAAAGACAGGCAAGGCCAGTGTACCACGCACGTTGTAGTGCAAGGCGTGATCAAGCCGCGAGAATTCTTTGCTGGAATAGTACTGAACATTTGGAGTCCATTCAGGCAATTTCTGACGGAAAACTCGACCCGGGAGTCCGAGCTCTACGTCACTTTCACTATCCACAGAAAACATATATGTGAGAGAGATCATCCTGTATTGATTAAGCCCATTACCATTAGGATTAAGAACAAAAGGTTGACCCAAAGTCGTCAGCAAATCACGACCATTCTTTCTCACAGGAGCCCAGACCTGAGCCAAAACGTGTTGTTCGGTTGATTCTTTGAAGTATCGAAGCGCCTGAGTCATCCTCTCTTTGATCACACAGTAGTTGTCTGTGTTCTCTGGTGGGACTAGGCTCATCAATGGAGACGGAAACTGGAAACTGTTATGCTTCTCTGTTGTGTTCTCAGCTGCTGATGGAGAAGAGTCTGCAATTACCAAAAAATTCACACCTTCAAGATACTATAGTACCAAACTTGACTTGCTTCCCACTCCTTTTATAGAACTTAACTATTTTTGGCAACTTTATGATTTTACCAGAAATATCGATGTGAACTAACAATAAAGTCTCAATCACCATACCATAAATAAACACGAGAAATTTCAAACACTTTAGGTTCAGAATTCGCAGAAAATTAAGGAAAGAGACCTAAATAACGTAATTGACATAACCTCCTAAGAAGGGACAAACAAAGTCAAACGCAGAATCAATCAATCAATCAATCAACCAAAAATCTATGTTCAATCCTTAAGCAGCTACCTAAATCCAAGCTTAAACCATTCCATTAGCATAACGAAATTCAAAAATCCAATATACGATCAATATGTATCGCAATTCCGATAAAACTAAAAAAAAAAAGGCTTAAAAGGTCGGCGAGACTAACAAGGGAGGAAGAGAGGATACTCGGCGAGACGGAAAGAAGGAACACCGGAGACAGAGCTGATCTTCTCATCATCGCCACCGGAGGTTGCGTGGTGAAAACCATTTCCTCCACCGTCGGAGAAAGCCCAGAGAGGCGAGCAAGGCTGCTCAGAGGAAGAGGAGACAAAAATCGGAGAAATCATGCGATTCGATGAGGATAAGTAAGGGATTTGATCTAGTGGCCATGAACCGTCAAGATCTAAGTCGTCAACATCCATTAGAAGCTCCCTTGACCTCGAAGGTTGAGTAGTGACGCCGTTTCTAGCGGAATTATCATCGGGCTCGCACATTTTTCCAAAGCAGTTTCTGGAATTTTCCCGGGAAAGTTTTTTTGCGTATGCAAGTTCTTCTTCTCCTCTATCGTTGGTTGATCTCTTTCCGATTGGATAGAGAAAGAGAAGCGAGAGAGAAAGGTCAAATTGGCAGAGTGTGTGATTCCAATATCGCAGAATCAAACAAAAAACAAAATTTAAAATTAAGACATTTTCGGATAATATATTGAGAACCGATTCTCTGCTTCACAATACAACTGTGCCCCAAATATTTAAAATATTATTATTCCTCTAGATCTTTTTTGTTTTCTAATATATTCCTCGAGATTTTATTCACCATAGTTTCGACAGCTACAAAATAATAAAAGGATATTTGACATATTCTAGATTATTCAGATAATGGAGTAAATTAATATTAAATAAATATTAGATTCATATTTTTTTTCTTATTGTAAAATTATATATCGTCGTTAAAAATGTTATTATTAGTGAATCTTATTGCGAGAGTTAATTATTTAGATTATGTAGCATTTTTGCATTGTCAAGTCCGACGGCTGCATTTAACGACACGTTAAGCAAACTCGTGGTGGGAATGCACCAATCAAATTTCCTTTAATCCTTAAATTATGATTAAGTGTTGGAAAATTTGGAAATGTTTATCATAAAATAATACTACAGCGTAAAATATTAATTATTACGTAATGCCTTTTCGGGATTATTAATGGGAAATTGAGAAGTGGAGAAAAGACAAATCCTGGACCTACCTGATTCTTTTAGAATTATAGTGCGATTCACTTGTTAATTTGATGGATTAGTTAAGCTATATTTTTATAATCCATCAAGTTGCGTTAATTAGTTTAATAAACTAGAATCATGTTGTTTGTATTAAAACCTAAAAACAAATATTTTTAAAAAAATATATAAGATTAACATGAAGAGTTGTTATCAATAATTCTTTATAATTTTTTTGTGGTTTTCGTTCTATTGAATAGTTTAATTTTTATCAAAGAAATGTTGACCAACACTTGGGATGAGTGATATTATAAACATAAGTGATATCAATGTATTTACAAAGCATTTCGTACGTCCAAAATTAGTTGCTTTTTGTTTTGTTGACTCTCATCTCTTTTATAAAGTCGAATATTAACTTTTTAAAAATTTGCAGTAGTAAAAATTATTTATATGTTCGCTTTCAATCGAGAGATGATCAAAAGTTCCAAAAACTTTGTTAGGAAAAAAGAGAAAAACAAATACTACAAAATGATTAAAAAATCCCTAACTATAAATGATTATAACTGTTATAGAATATCTTTGCCACTTGTATTAAAGAAAACGTTTGACCAAAAATAAAATAAAATAAAAATTAAGAAATGTTCAACTTGCTAAGAATTACAGAAGATAGACTCTTGTATGGATTTGTACCCCTATCTTAGATGGAATGTAACTAGATTTTTTTTCTTCTTCTATAAATTACGCTTAAAATTTAATGCCTGGAATTAACATAGAATTAAAATAATCAGATGTTTAAATGCTTTAAATTCTCAGTGGTTAACAATAAGATTTATTGAGTAAATAACTATTCACATTAATAGTTTTCTAACAATTTTTTCAAAAAGTAAAATGATTGCTAACAAGTTAAGAAAACCACACTAGCAGCCAAAATAAAACATAAACAAACACCATTCCTCTATAGTTGGCCCAATTTATACTTCACAACATGTAATCAATTAATTAGCAGAAATATAATAGTTAAATTGGGATAAGAATCTTATGTGGTAATGGTTTTGGTTTATTTTAAACTGATGAGTGAATTTATCTCGAGTAAACGAAAATGGTTATCCCAAAACTATCTCTCAATATCATAATTGGTACGGAAATAAGGACTAGGGATCATATCTATATATTTTATTTTTATTTTTTATTTTTTTGTAAACGAGGGATCATATATTTTCATTGTTAGGTTTTAAGATTCTAATTTGGCTTGAAATTTTGAGTTTCGACTATGATCAATATTGTTGAAAGTCTGATAAGAATCATTTGTTCTTTTAAGATTAATTTCGAAAAAAATTAGAAACAAATTTTTGTTCAAATAACAACACATATGTACATTGGTCTTCCTCAAATATGATCCGTTTTGTATTTCATTTATAGGCTGGCTTTATTTCTTAAAATTTCGTTAAAGGCTATAGTAATTATAAACATGTTAGATGTCCAAAAGGAGAAATATAAAAAAGCATGAAGTGTAGGATCTAAATGGAACAGGCGATAGTATCATTAGTCTTCCTTTTAATTTTAATAGGCAACGAATAAAATAAAGGCAAAAAAATCGTGATACGGGTTCCACTTTCGATAGTTTGTGTATTATGATTATGATAATCATAAAATTCAACCATAAAAAATGATTAAAAATGTAAAGAAAACCCACAACCTCATTTACTTTTAGTTGTAGAATATGTCATCTTTTAATTTCGAGTTTAAATATTTCAATTAAATTATTTTAGACAAGAAATGTCACCCTCACCATTCTCTTTGGCGTTTATACATCAATACAGAAGTAGTGGTCGGGAAGTTATATGAGATCCATCAGACCATCATCACATGATCTGGAATTATCGTCTCGATTTCTTTCAAGATTTCCGTATATATATATATGTATGATCGTTCTGCCATGAAACAGATTACTTACAAATTAATAAGTTTTTTAAAAAATTTAAACAGATTTTGCTGGCTAAACTTTAGGTGTAAAGAACCCAACGCAACATCAATTAACTCACGTATTTGACCACACCAAGTCCTTTTTTTTAGTTATATCAATTAAGTAAATTTATACAAGTCTCACGTAACCAAACGTATACAACAATACAACACATTTTAATTTGCTACCGACCAGTTTCTAAATTGACGTAATTCCTAAAGATCAACTTCAATATTATAGTATTCAACAATTTGTCAATCACTATTCTAACGTTTTTTCAAAAACTTTACTCGAGCTTCTCATTATCCGGCGTAAAAGCCATTAACGTTCTAACTCTTCCTTATATATGAATCATCTGAAACCTTCAACTCTTTTCAGCTTTAGTTATCTATTGCCATGATATATACAATCCACTTGAATATTTTTGTGTGTTAAGAAAAAAACTTATTTTTGTGTGTTAAGAATCTCTCCGAGCTTTTAACGGTATGTCGGTGTCTCTAGTTAATTGTATCCCCAGTAACAGTCATAAATTATGTTATGGAACATACGGAGACAAACCAATACGACTAAAACGTAGATTCTAATTTTTTTAGCCCTTGTTGTATTAAAACAAAACGACAAGCAGTATAGTCACTGACATAAGAATTAACATTTTAAGAGTAATCATTATGGATGGTCGGCTATATAAAATAACAAAGATACAATGAAATAGTTTGTCTTTTGTCGCCAGTAAAATCACTTTATTCAGTGGTTTTGACGACGTCAAAGAGCATTATATATTATTAAATCCTTTAAACGAATCTTACTACTAAAAGCTGAATGAAGAAAATCACATTCGAAATATAAATAGCAATTGTCCTGTTAAGAAAAAAAACAACAGACATCACATTTCCAAAGTAAAAAAAACAATGATTCTGTGACAAAAAAACAAAATAAAAAAAAACAATGATTCATGTGGAAAATGTCCAATAGGAGCTAGCGATCACACCGCAAGAATTTGTATTAGTATTCATCAGACGCAAGAGGAACTTGTTCAAATTCGGCTGCCTGTTAATGAACATGAACAAATTAAGAAAGTAAACTAATAATAGTAATTATAAAAATATGTAACTATTGAATAATTAGTTGACAAAAGAAAAAACACAGAGATAAAAAAATGATAAATCTAAAAGAATGTCAACGTAGCCTACAATTCCAAGATAACGGGGTCAACTTGTATATTTGGTAATACCAAATTACGTGAAGAAAGCGAATTGAGATATCGACGATTTGAAGTTATCGATATAACCTTCCTCAAAAGACATTATCTAATTAACACTAGAAGAATTAATACTTTGATAACTATGACTGAAAGACTTTTTCTCAAATGTGAAATGTTAAATCAAAACATATCCCGTAACAACAAATTAAATAAAAACCTCCAACATGATTGCATCTTCTTACTATAATGGTTAATGTTCAACCAATTCATGATATACAAATTACAATTCCAAAATATTCAGTCAAAACTGAAATCTTAGCCACATCAGTGAAATGTACAACTTCAAAAACCTATGAACAACAACAAGCTAAATATTAAAAAAAGGTATATAAAATATTGGGAATATTTTTAGTAGTTTTTACCGTCAAAATTAGAAAGTTTTTTTTTTTTTTCCGGGAGTGTTGGGACACACACTCACGCAGTAGAAAAAAAGCCTAGAGTGCAATTTCAAGTTTGGCGGCCCATTATCGAAATTCAAAATAGCATTATCGAAAATTCAAAAAGGCCGGAGAAGAAGAGATGAAGCAGAAAAGAAAGGTCTACGACGATAGTTCTCTGGAGAGTTGCAGATCTCCAGCAGAAAGGTTTTGCTTCCATTTATTGTAAACATTCGTTTGCGTATAGATATCCAGTAGAAATTTCTGATAAAACATTCGTCTATTTAGAGCTCAATCTCGTTCTTCACTTGGAAATCGTGATGGGATTTCGAATGATGTGTAAATGATTAATTACGTTGAATACTGAATAGTCTCGTACTACTCGCATTAATCTCGTACTGCTGACTTTGGGCTTCGTTCTGGTTTTCGAATGGTGAGGTAAATTGTTAAACCGATTCATAGTTTGATTTTGGTTTCCAAGTGAGTTTGACTAGTATCGAATCAGATTTAAGCTTATAATGGAACTTTTGATATGGATTTTGGACTTCAAAGAGATTCTGAAATGAATAGGCTCAGTTTTCTGCACAATCTTTTGATTAATGGCTAGTTTTTGTGTAGACTAGAGATATGTTTCCAAGTTTCAGAGTAAATTTCTTTTTTCTCAGGGGAGAATTTTTGTATTGGAATCGACTATTTTACTGATTTTCACTTCTGTTTCTAGCTGAAGAGAGTATAATTTGGTGAATAAATTTGTGGCAGAAAGTTTCAGAAAACGATTAGACGTTAGTTGAATTTAGCTGGTGATGCCATTAGTTTTGTGAACTGTAACTCTTTTATCTCTTCTATTCAAAAACTTCTTATGATGAATTCTTGACTAGCTTTTGTTTTGGCTATGTAAAGTTGAACATGCGAGCACTTCAAGTTTGTTATGTGTTTCCTTTTATGATTTCAGTGTTCAAAAAGAGGCAATTGCATAAGTACGGAGCATTAAGTCCAGTCCAGTCCAGACACAGTAAATCCAACAACAAAAGGTTTGATGCTTATCTTGTTGTGCGCATGCTTTCTTATCCCTTTTTTTGGTATGTTTCTACAGTTATCATTGGAGATCGTGACTAGCAAAATGCAGTATATTTTCACTTCTGGCTGAAAGTATTCAGCTAATCCAGAATATTTTAACCTCATACATATACGACAGAGCTGCAGTAGTTTCTTCTAGCATTCTGTGGGACTGGTTCACATTTTTTTAACTGTTACTTTTAGTAAGTAACAATAATCTACATGTCACTGAACATGCATCGATATATACATTTATGTTAAGAAAAGTGTGTGGAATATAACACTACGCCTTTAATTGACTGTAAATTTTTGTTCTTTTTATGTCTCAGCTTTCGTCATGCTATTAATTCAGGAAACCTCTCTAGAACAGACATGACTTCTTTCTCTTCTCTTTGCAGTAATACTTTTCATTCTCCAGAGACTGAGCATGGCAGAGAACATGTTCTGATAATAAGCCGCAGATGCACTGTCCTCAACAAAAGCACCATCAGAATCTGATACCAGTAAAAGCCACTAAATGGACTCTGTTTCATCAAAGAGGTGAGTACGGAATTATATTGGTGTAGATTGAAAAGCTTAATAGAATCAAAGTACAATTTGTTTTAAGGCTGATATACAACTGTACACCATTGAGTTATTGTCTGATCTCCTGATCAAAAGTTGTATCTCGTTTGGTTATAACTTACATCTAAAAATGAGTTTATCAATTTTACGAAAATTGGGTCCACATAGATAACGTACATAACTCATATCGACTGGCTTATGTTTGCTCGACTCATGATAAAGGTATCATAGGTTCTTTACAGGTTCTAGAGATCAGCTTTTCATATACTTATTGTTCTGTAGTGACGTGTCTTTGGCCTCTACCAACCTTTCACTTTGCTTATCCCCAACAATTTCTGGTGCGTGAAAGCTCTTTTGCTGGCACAAAGAAAGCTCTTTTACTGGCACAAATGATGGCTCAAAGACACATCTGCAACACCCTCCAAGTTTTGACTATGGAATTTAAGCAAACATCAACATCACATTTTCACCTAAAAAGGTAAATTCTCCCTTTTTACCTGATTCTTTCTGTGACTTTAGCCTTTCAAAATCATTGCTTGATGCTTATCAATCGAAGTTAAAGATTTAGTGACTAGGCATTTCTTTGAATTGCTTGAAAATTCATAGCAGGTCTATATTTTGGTGTACCAATCCAGAGAAAATTCTGTGAACGTATGAATGAATTAGGATGAAATATATGTAGTTATGATTACATATGAAGTAATATGTGTTATATTGGATTTAATCCAATGTGTAGTAGAGAGAAAAGTTTCTTTCTCTTTGAGAGGCTAGTAAGAAAATGTAGTGTAGACAAAATAGGAGATTACAGCCCTTTAGCCAGTAACCGTAAGAACAACATAACTGTAACCTTGAAAAGTTCATCTGTGTCTGCTCCTACCAAGATCTTTAAAACGATTTGAAAAGTTCAGGGGTCTTTATATTTTGTATTTTAGCAAAGCTTTATCATATAGTTTTATAATCCCTAAACTCATCTATTTAGAATCTAAGTTAGTGATATCTTTTTCATCATTCCCACTATGAGCGAGGGAGGTCACCCCTCAGGATCCACCATTACCACCAGTGATAGATATATACATAAATATTTATTATGTAGTTAATGGAACATATTGAGATTATATATATTTTTTGTGATAATGTTCATGGTAGGCTTATCTTAGTCTCTGTGTGCGTAGATGTTTTTAAATTGAAAATGATATGTGAAGTCTTCGCTAATTCGATAGAAGACTTCAACAGAATGAGCAAGATACATATACATGTGCCATACTAAAAGGGCCAAGTTGTTGATAAACAAACGTGAAAATATAAAAAGCTGTCTATCACTAAAGGGTAAAGGGAAAAAACTGATCAATGTGGGTCACAAATCAAATCCTAAATCAAGATATTTATTTGGGGGGTCCTAGGCACAATCATCTTGGTAAGTTTATGTGTCAGTCTATTAAAAGATGTCAAAAAAAACTTATCTGCTTTTGCTGGTAGTGGAAAACTATTGTTCAAAACGTATAAACACTATTTTCCCCAAAGTTAACAGATTTGAGAAATGATGTTACTGGTTGACTGTTCATTTTTGTTTGTGTTGAGTGGTTCACTAGGAAATCTTCTTTTCGATGAATTGTGGAAAATTAGCAGGATAATACTTGCTTAAGTTAAAATCATATAATCTCGGTAATTAACAAGTATTGGTAGGTTATTGACTTGTTTCGAATCTTATTAAAATAAAGTCTTAGATTTGAGTTGAGAATCTTGTCCTAATCCAAATGAAGAGGCCCTAGGTATATCGTTATTTAAGTAATCACCACTTTCAAAAGTAATAGAAGAATATAGAAATGAATGCAAAGAAAAAGAAAAAGAAATGAATGCTTATAGAAAATGTACATAGTAACAGTGGTTGTATTGTAGTGCCTTTGGTCTATTGGTTGAATTTGGTGATCGATTTTTACTGCTTGCTTAAACTTGATAACCAAAACATTCTAGAATTTGGTGTAGAAACCTAGTTGCCAAAGAAAAAACTTTTACATTTGTTTCTGTTTCAATTATTTTCTGGGGAAGGGTAGGCAAAGAAGAAGCCTATGATTGATGCTTAGCTAGTGTCAAATAATCGAAAACCAACCTGAGTCAGGAAATGAAATGATGGGTTATAATAATTATAGAGGTCCCATATAAATGAGGATTGAGACACTTGAATCTAATCCTTAAGCATTATAAAGTTTCTATTCATCTTGTTTAGTGGAATCTCATCACCTGCTTACTCACTTCTTACCTTTCCATTATATTATAAGAGCCATAAGGAATATATACCTTCATATTTTATATACCCAAAAGGCTCTTTAAACACCACTTCCCCTTACTGATTTTGTACATAACCATGTATTCACATCACATGGGACATGTGATCTAATTCGTACTTAGGATATATGTTGAACTTTTGCATCTGTAGAGTTAAATCTCTTATCTACAAAATAAAATGGTTACAACTGGTTGCAACTTGCAAGTGAAATCACTTGCAATTTGGTATATAAACATGCATTTCAATAGTGTAAAAGTTACTTTTATTTTACTAAAAAGAAAGTTATAGATATTTTATATCATTATAGAATCTCTGTCCAAATCCAATATGGTTGCAGCACACCTGCTTTTGGTAGATGTACACATACACATGATATCTATATATATACCTTCTCTTGTGCCTCCTTAGCTCCCATCAAAACCCTCAGTTCTCATTTGGGTGTTTCCTTTAATTTCAATTTTTTTTGTTGGGATTGATTTTTAAAGTTATGGTTGATCCTCAATCACCAATCACACCACACCTATACCCACAAGCAATTCAACTTAAACTCTACCAAGCCTTCATCTTTTCCATTCCTATCTTATTCTCCATCATTCTCTTCCTCTTGTTCTATCTCTTTTACCTCAAGAGAAGAGCCTCTTCTCTCTCCTCTCCTTCTCCAATGATTCTTCCTGTTTCTTCGAGCCACCAGACTTCTTCGCATCTCCCCTCAGTAAGTGTCTCATTGTCTTTGTAGATTTTTTTTTTTTTGGACAAAATGTCTTTGTAGATATGTATGCAAAAATACTGAATCATTCACATCAAGAAATGTATATGGTCCTGTTTTCTATACGGTACTGTTCTATAAAGTTGAATGAAGAGTAGTGTTGAGATTGATTGTGTTTTATCTTTTGCAGGTTTGTTTGTTAGATGTGAAAGTAGAGCTCAAAGACAAGCTTCATGTTGTTTTGTTCAATGAAGAACTAGGAACAAGAGATTCTCTGTAAGTTACTCCTGTTTCTTTTTGTCCTGCTTTAAACTTGTGAAATGTCTGAATAGAATTACTGTTTTAAAAGCCCCACAAAAATCCATCTTTATTCAAAATCTCACTTTTACCAAAACCTTTTAAAATATTTTCAGTGTCTTGATTTTCAAAATGAATTTATCAAATCCTTTACTTCCAATTCATCTGTGAGTTTTCATGACCTTGGGCTTTTAAGGAATTATGTTAACAGTATACCAATTGAGATATGTGAGAATTATCCTCTTGAAATATACGAATTGAGATGCTCTTTGCTCAAGTATTTTTAGGCCGTTGCTTAGAGCTAGGGAATATTAAAAGCAAAGACGGAAAGTGTAAATTCCAGATAAGACCAAAACCAAGATTTTAGACAACTTATACCTTTTATTTACTGGATTTTTTGTCCTCATTCTAGATAGTAAAATACCTATCTCGAAAAACTCTAGAATTCTGCTAGAATTTCATATCCTAAATGTGAATATTATACTTTTTCAAGTCCTTATGGTACTATGACCATTGGTTTTTGTTTGTTATGGTGGATTGAAAGTTTGATTGATTTGGTATGATAATGAAAATTGGTGCAGATGTTGCGTCTGTTTGGGAGAATTCGAGTTAAAGGAAGAGTTGGTGGAAATGCCTTTATGTAAACACATATTTCATCTCGATTGTATTCACCTTTGGCTTTATTCTCACAACACTTGTCCTCTTTGTCGATCCTCTGTCTCCATCTCCTCCACCAAAACCTCTGTTGATGACGACAACGACCATCCAGATTCTCCTCAAACGTCACCGGTTTGATTCAAACCCCCGAAGGAAATAAGCAAATACACAAGTTTTGTTAGTGAATAGATCGATACAAGATGTAAATCTTAATTTTGCTGATACAAGATATCAAAATGTAATCCATCACATTATATATATTGGTTACACAGATTCATTCATATTGTGTTTCTTCCGCTTGAACCAGCCAGACGTATTATTGTTGTGAATTAACCTAAGGGGTGAAGTTACTTGAGGACGAAGTAACTTGACACAATAAGAACCAACGTGGAGGTTCCCAGCTAAGAAACAAGTTCTTTTTGATAATTTTCCATCATCTTTCCTCAACACCATAGCCCCGTAGATCGGTAAGCAATTCACCACCGCGAAGCTCACCAGCATCAGCTCAAGGTAGAGTTCTCCTCCGCAGAAGAGAATACCATAAAGCCCCCAGACAAAAGCAAGCAGATTCACTATGGCAACCGTGGTCAAGGGCAAGAACATGGACGAAGAGGTTCCGAAATCAAAGATTTCTTGCTCGTACCGCTTCCTCTGTTCGTCATCATCATTGGCTTTACTGGTGACGTTGAACTTAGGTGTGGAGAGGTTTAGGGTTTTGAGAATGAACTCTATAAAACCAAAGAAGAATGAAGAGAGTCCTTTTATCATCAACATTCTTTGATCGTTCCACCATTTCCGATAAGTTCCTCCTTCCAATAAAAAGTCTGATAGATCTTGGGCATAAGCCCCAAAGAATAAAATGATGTAAAGCCAAAACCACGGATCAGATGCCTTGGGGAAGACACTAACTCCAGAAATGAGTGCAAGCTGTGGTAAAAGTCCATAGACGGTCAGAGGAATTGACCAAAATGGCTTAAACGGAGAGTTGCAATAACCTAAACCCATTAAAAGGTCCAGTGACTTGATTCCATAGGTAATTGGGCTATACTTTGAAAAGGACATTTCGAAAAGCCCAACTGCCCAACGGATTTGTTGACCCACAAGATCAACTAGGCACTTTGGGGAATCTCCATAAAATGCAGCTTTTTTTGGGTTGCAAAATACTGATCTCCATCCTTCACAATGGAGCATAAACCCTGTGTAGTAGTCTTCTACTAATGACCCATATCTGAATCCAATCTGCATATAGTATAAGTGTATAACAAACGGAAGATATGTTAAAATCATAACAGATGAAAATCAATACTAGATGCGGTAATTATGAGAGTTGATTTTTTTATTCCTTACCTTGGATCCCCAATTGGTATTGTACTCATAGATACATCCTGCTACATTGTGTGCTAATGACAAAACATCTTGGGCTTTGATAGACTTATCCGCAATCCGATAAGGCTTTAGTTCATTTATCTCCGGTAAAATCAACATATATGGAGGTCCATAGAAAGCTCGTCGATTAAAGAAACAACCAGTTCCCACATGAGTTGGACCCATTAGACCATCAAACCCAACCATATTAATAATGAAGAGGCGTTTGTTTTCACAAGCATATATATCATTTTTGCTTATTCCTAGAAATTTCTGAGGAAACTGCACATATCCTAAACCGGATTTGATTTCAGGATCTGTTAAATAGCACAAAGCACGAACCAGTGTTGCCGGGTCGTTCGAATACATATCACAGTCTAGTGTTAGAATGATCGGTGAATTTGTCATCACCCCTGATACTCGTAGCTACAATGAAAAGAAAACACGTTATCCAAAACTACTAATAGGCTAGTTAATCGAACTAATGTAAATATTAGGTTTAGTTGATACCAAAGTATTAAGAGCACCAGCTTTGAAATGATGTGGTGAAACTTTACTCTTCTCTCTTGAAACATAGATTAGGTTTGGCATTATATATTTTCTGGTATTGTCCATATCTGTCTCGCTATTTTGCAACACCTATCGTCAAATAATCGAGATTTTGGTACATAGAAATAACAAATTAAAGAACCACATGTTGCAAACTATATTGTTCTTAATTTTATGCATATTCTTCGAAAAAGATATTTAAAATGCAATTTCATGTTTTTATTCATATTTATAAATACCTGAATAATTGTGGGATGGTCATGACGACTGAATTTGTCGGTCCACAAATCGAATACCCCACGAAATTGGTCGCATGTGATAAACGCAGTTTCAACTTTTCCACTCTCCACCACATGTTCTACTCTACTCTTCATGTCTTCGTACATCATCTGTTCCACCTCACATTTTAATATGTTTGTCTAATGGATTTTTTAAAATTCAAACAAATAGTGTTAATTACTAGTTACTGACTTATACTATCATTAAGACAGCTAATAATCCTCTCGTTTAGGATAAAATGTCATGGATGTTTAACCACTAACAAATGATTAGGCAATATCAATATCTTGGAGTCATAAAGGACATATCACATCATCACCATAATTGTCGACAAGAACGTAATTATATGAAGCACAACAATGTTCACTCGTCATGACTCGTAACCACCCCACAATTATTGAGGTATTTATAAATATACTAAATTTTTTGAAATTGTATTGTAAATATCTTTTAGAATTTGCATTCTCAGGGTTTTACCCTATTCAGTTTTGTCTATTTCTACACATTTTATTTTTATTTGTCATTATAAATATAAAGTACTCCCTGTCTCCCTCTATAGTCCCTCCGTCCAACTTTTTTTTTTCCTTCATTAATTTATTCTGTTAGAAAAAGGATGTTATATCATGAATTACAATTTACCCTCGACGAAAGACTACTAAAGGAAAGAACTTAAATACCAGTGAACAGTCTTAAGGGAGTTTCCTAAATTTAATTAGTACGGTAAGACTCATTTTATTTAGTTGTGTTGACTTACGTATGTGCATTTGACGAGATTAAAAAAAGAAAAAAGGAAAAACGAACATACAAAACCTAATTAGTTAAAAAAAAAGAACAATCGCTGCTAAGTAATACATACCTTAAGGTTTTCAGCTTCATCACTTCGAGAATGTGACTCTGAAGAGAAATAAACTTCAGGAGACCGATCTTGAACATTATTCTTCTTGCAAAAGGGCAACCACTGCTTAGAGAACTTAGCAGCTTCAATAAGAGCAAAGAAAGTCAACGACGATCCTCCATCGTCCGATACATACACCGAGATCTTATCTGACGGATACTCGTAAGCCATCACCGATAAAGCGGTGTTAACAACCATCATTGGAGGCTCCTTGTACGGATCAGCCGTGCATATAAACACGTCCAGCTTTGGAAAGTCCTCCGGTTTAGCTGCATATTTCTCCGGGCACTCGGTCCGATGAACCGGGTTTAAGCGGAGGGAAGTTGTGGTTGCCCACATGAAGGCGAGAACAATATCGGAGAGGAGAAGAAGACATGTTATAAGAGTGTTGTTTGCTGTGACAAGTGAGTGTACATGGTGATACATGAGAGCTATGATGCCACACGTGTGAAATATGGCGTAGATTCTATATGGAATGGTGCGCCGGCAAGGATGACACGTGTGGAGGATGTTGCCGACGACCGAGTTCTTTCTATGAGTCTCCATCGTTTTAGTTACTCTATTTTTACAAATTGTTTTGGAGAAGACTGGTAAACTTACCTCTACTAGATTGATGATATTTATAGTTTAGTTGTCAAAAAGAGTCGATATGTTCTCCCAGACAATTTTAGGATTTCAATTTTCAACAGTTTCACAAAATGAATGGTTAATTTAAGCTTACGGTTTAGTTCTTTCACTAGACTATTACTGAAATTTGTTTTAAATACCTAAACCATTTTTGTATTAAAAGTCAGTTATATTAGTAAAATTGTGTGAAAGCAAATTAATTTAAACACATACATATAAATAATAAAAATATATATTGACTTGTTTTTTTCTTTCTAAAAGATGGTATTTGTTGAGAAATTAAAAGGAGAAAATGTTGAATAAAAAGGAGAAAAAAACACGTGGCTGATGATAGGGGTTGTGAGAGCAACTGTCTTCAGTCTTCACATATCTTGGCGTCGGCGAGAGAGGAGATGAAAAAATATTAAAATAGTACCCAAATAGTTACCTCATAATGTCGTAATCTAACACATAGCAATATGTTCCAATTACATTGAAAACGAGATTTATTTACTTAAAGCGATATAGTAATATGAACCACCATTACTTCCACACGATTGTATGATTAAGACATTCGTATATATGGATAAAATGTATAATGTATACTACGTTTGTGTATACTTTTATAGCAAAAATATATGAATCCAAGAAGTGACCAATCATAACCAAGATTCAAATAGGTTATATAGTGTGTGCGCGCGCTAATTGTAGATAAAAAAGTAAATATTAAGAAGGATTCATTACATTATTCTCTCTTGCTTCAGCTTGAGCAAGATGCATTAATTCATATCATTCTTGTTGAAAATTAACCCTCATGGTGAAGTGTTTTTTTTTTTTTTACAATGGCCTAATGGTGAAGTTACTTGAGGAAGAAGTAGCCTGACCCGGTAAGAACAAAACTGAGGAGCCCAGCTAAGAAACAAATCCTTTTTGGTAATTTTCCGTCATCGATCCTCAACACCATGGCTTCATAGATCGGTAAGCAATTCACCACCGCGAAACTCGCTAGCATCAGTTCAAGGACGGGTCCTTCTCCCCAAGTGAAAATACCATATAGGCCACGCATAAAAGCTAGCAGATTCATGATGGCGACCGTAGTAATGGGCAAGAACATGGACGAAGAGGGCCCAAAATCGAAGATCTCTTGCTCATACCGCTTCATTTGTTCATTATCGTCGTTGGATTTACTCGTGACATTATATCCTTGAGTGGAGAGGTTTAGGGTTTTGAGAGTGAACTCTGTAAAACCAAAGAAGAAAGAAGAGAGTCCTCTCACCATCCACATTCTTTGATCGTTCCACCATTTCCGATAAGTTCCTCCTTCTAATAAAAAGTCTGATAGATCTTGCGCGTACCCACCGAGAAACAAGATAATGTAAAGCCAAAACCATGGATCCGATGCCTTGGGAAAGACGCTAACTCCATGTATGAGGGCAACTTGGGGTAAAATTCCATAGACAACGAGAGGAATACACCAAAATGGCCAAAATGCATAGTGGCAATAACCTAAGCTCATTAATAGGCTCAATGGCTTGATTCCATAGGTAAGTGGATTGTATCTTGAAAAAGCTACTTCAAGAAGTCCAACGGACCATCGGATTTGTTGGCCTATTACATCCGTTAGGCATTTTGGGGAGTCTCCATAAAATGCAGCTTTTGTCGGGCTGCAAAAAATTGATCTCCATCCTTCACAATGGAGCATAAATCCTGTGAAGTAGTCTTCTACTAATGACCCATATCTGAAACCTATCTGTAAAGTTTGACAAATGGCTAGTAAGTAATAACAAAACAATGTCACAGAAATCAAGATTGGAGAGTCGATTGTTTTACATGTGAATGCAAACATACTTTTTTTTCATTTTTTTCATTTTTATGTGTGTTTTGTGTTTATGTTAATTACACAAAAATTTTGTTAATATGTTTATAAATATGGATTTTGAGAAGACTAGTTGATGTAAAAGAAACAAAATCTGTAAACATAACCAAAAAATCAACATACATAAAAGAAAGCTAAAGTTCATTTTAATCTTACCTTGGATCCCCAATTGGTGTTGCACTCGTAGTTACATCCTGCTACATCGTGTGCCAACGCCAAAATATCTTGGGCTTTAATGGGCTTATCGGCAATCCGATTTGGCCCAAATGTTTCTATCTCAGGCAAAATCAAAGTAGTCGGAGGCCCATAAAACGCCCGTCGATTGAAGAAACACCCAGTTCCCATATGAACTGGTCCCATAAGTCCATCAAACCCAACCGTGTTGATGTCAAATGGGCGTTTGAGCTCGGATGCATAAATATCATTTTTGTTTACTCCTTGAAATTTTTGAGGAAATTGCACAAATCCTAAATCAAAATTGATTTTAGGGTCTGACAAATAGCACAGAGCATGAAGTGGTGTTGTAGGATTGTTTGAGTACATGTCACAATCTAGTGTTAGAATGATTGGTGAGTTTGTCATCACGGCAGATACACGTAACTACAAAGAAAATACATGTTGTGGTTAACGAAATATTACAAATATAGAAATGACAGTTTAACCGAGATATGGATTAGTTGATACCAAAGTATTAAGAGCACCGGCTTTGAAATGATGTGGTGAAACTTTACTCTTTTCTCTTGAAACATATATAAGGTTTGGCATCATCTCTGTTTCGTTATGTTGTAGCACCTTCACCACAAATTAATAGATAAAAACGAGTTTTTAGAAACATTAATTTGTGACGAAACTTTTACCATGCATTACAAAATAGTTACATACCATAATAATGGTAGGATGGTCATGACGAGTGAATTTATCTGTCCACAGATCGAACACACAACTAAATTGATCGCATGCGATAAACGCAGTCTCAACTTTTCCGCTCTCGACCACATGTTCGACTCTACTCTTCATGTCTTCGTACATCATCTGTTCCACCACACAATTAAATATCTTTTTCTCATGGGTGTTTCAAACTTTCTAACAAATAAAGACTTCTCTGCTGTCATTAAGAAAACTAATACATACTCCTATCGTTTAGGAGAAGAAATCATTAAAGTGTCATGATTGTACTGCAATAAATGAATAGGAAATATCATGGGTATATGTCACAGTCTCCCACAAACTTTTGGGGTCGTAAAGGACAAAAACGCCATTAAGATTGTCGACAAGAACGTCGTAAGGCTTTAAAGGACAACAGTGACTATTAATCTGTTATGTGTAAATTTCTGTTGACCTATGTATTAAACCTAATTATACGTGATTAGTTGATGGTAATCAACATATAAATCCAAACCATTTTCTTTATATGATATTTACTTAGAAATAGAAAGAAAAAAGTGACTAGTTGATAAATACTCCCTATGTTCCTAAATCATAACTAGTCTAATTTTAAACTTTTTCCCACATATTAAAAAAAACATTTAAAATTTTGATAACCAATGCTTAGTTTTTTGTGATTCAACTTTCTATAAATCTAAACCAAGAATATTTGATTATTTTTGTTGAAATCTATAATTTATCATCCATAACTAATTTAGAACGCATAGAAAACTTTAAAAATGTATCTTTTTGAAACAATGTTTTTTCTAAAATTTGGATTAGTTAGGAACAAAGAAACTAATACATACATACCTTAAGATTTTCAGCTTCATCACTCGAAGAATGTGACTTTGAAGAAAAATAAACTTCAGGAGAGCGATCTTGAACATTGTTATTCTTGCAAAAGGGCAACCAATGCTTAGAGAACTTGGCAGCCTCCATAAGAGCAAACAAAGTCAAGGAAGATCCTCCATCGTCCGATACGTACACTGAGATCTTATGAGACGGATACTCGTAAGCCATCACCGATAAAGCGGTGTTAACCACCATCATCGGAGGCTCCTTGTACGGATCAGCCGTGCATATAAAAACGTCCAGCTTTGGAAAGTCCTCCGGTTTAGCAGCATATTTTTCAGGGTACTCGGTCCGATGAATCGGGTTTAACCGGAGGGAAGTTGTGGTTGCCCACATGAAGGCGAGAACAATATCGGAGAGGAGAAGAAGACATGTTATTAGAGTGTTGTTTGCGTTGACAATTGAGTGTACATGGTGATACATGAGAGCTATGATGCCACACGTGTGAAATACGGCGTAGATTCTGTATGGAATGGTTCGCCGGCAGGGATGACACGTGTGGAGGGCTGTCGAGTGTTTTCTCTGAGGTTCCATCTTTTTACGGAAGGCAACTGGTTTTTGGAGAAATTAGTGACCACAAATATATATATATAGGCCGGTTTCTTAGTATTGAACTATTGATAACTTTTCTGAATATACACACTATAGACAGTTCTTATGGTCGAGTTTCTCATTTATGAGATAAGATGATACAGTACAGTGTGATCATTATGTGCCTTTGAAAAGTTGAAGCCAAAATTAAAGATAAGTGTTTATTAATGAAACTACTTCTCCAAAAGACACGTGTGAAGTGAAGTAGTTCAACACCAGAATAGCCTGACTAGTTTATAAGAAAGAACGGTAAATTTTTACATCACGATAAATACACGATTTTAACTTCAAAATAATACATTCTACTTACAATAACTAACTTTAAAGTCTATTATTGTGTGGTAGTAAGTAAAAGTTTTTATTCTGTAATATTCAATTAGAATTCTAAAATGAAAAAAAAACTAATTCTATGAAATATTTGTTTCTTTTAAAAAGAATTCAGATAATTGATGTGTTATTTATTTTATCAAAATCAAGTTAACTGAAGTTTGCTCGCGAGTTGAGAAAATTACTAACATATACTACACTTAAGTAATTAAATTTTTGTCACGTGTTAGATTTTAGTGAGATATGTGGAGTTTTATTTATATAGTTTGAAATTTTCAATGGAGAACTTAAGTTAAAATTCTCTAGCTTGAAAAAGATGCGAAAATGTCAAATGGATGAAGACTGGGGCTTGGAGAGTCACTGCCTTGACGATTCATTCACGTCACGCATCTGCCAAGTGCCAACTTCTTAACTTCTTGCAAAAATATCGATTGTACTTTTCCACACAATCAGACATAAAGAATCGTAAACCGAGGAATACACGGAATATTTGTATAAAGGTAAGTAACACTTTACGAAAAATATGATTGAAGTTTTCTTGATAAATATTAATATGTGATAGAAGTTTCTCCCAAGTAAATATGATTTATTGTGTTTTTATTTGCAAAGAAATTTGAGATAAAAACAGAGCCAGACTACGTAAAATTTTAATCATTTAGTTTCTATAATCGACTACTTTGAGTATGATAATTAATATCCCACTAGCTCGCTAGGGAAATATTTTATTTTAAAACTTTAGGGAATAATTAATTTGTTATAAACCTAAGATAAATATAAAGTATTTGTACGGTGAAACTTCAATTATAAATACAAATAAATACAATAGATCGAAGTAAGCAAGATAAATGTTGTCTTATCGTCTATTATATCTCAAAATATCTCAAAGACGTTTTAACATTTTGACGAAGTAGCATATCTCTACGGCCCATATTTACTAAATTGTGCTCAAAACATCCATTAAGAAATATAAAAAATACAGTCGTATTAATCAGTGAAAATATCAATAGATAGTGTATGTCGTTTTCAATTACTAATTTAAGCTTATACAATAAACCGAAATGTATGTTCTAAAATGAGGTGAGAAATGGATTCAACACATTATTCTCTCCTAATTACTACAATACAGACGCAATATACCGAAATGTATGTTCTAAAATGAGGTGAGAAATGGATTCATCACATTATTCTCTCCTAATTACCACAATACAGATGTAATATTAGTTTAACTGAAACGACAGAACCAACCATAATGGGTCCAGTTACTTGAGGAAGACGTAACCTGACACAATCAGCACAAATGTGAGGATTCCAGCTACGAAACAAACCCTTTTTGGTAATTTTCCATCGTCTATCCTCAACACCATAGCCTCATAGATCGGCAAGCAGTTCACCACCGCGAAACTCGCCAGCATCAGCTCAAGGACGAGTCCTTCTCCCCAAGCGAAAAGACCATAAAGCCCCCAGACAAAAGCAAGGAGGTTAACGATGGCAACCGTAGTCAAGGGCAAGAACATGGACGAAGAGGGGCCGAACTCAAAAATCTCTTTCTCATACCTCTTGCTTTGTTCTTCGTCATCGTTGGCTTTGCTTGTGACGTTGAATCCATGCGTGGAGAGGTTTAGGGTTTTAAGAGTGAACTCTATGAAGCCAAATAGGTGTGAAGAGAATCCTCTTATCGACCACATTCTTTGATCGTTCCACCATCCGCCATAAGTTCCTCCTTCTAATACAAAGTCGAGTAGATCTTGCCCATATGCACCGAGGAACAAAACGATGTAAAGCCAAAACCATGGATCTGATGACTTGGGAAAGACGCTAGATTGATAAAGGAGAGCAAGTTGGGGCAAGAATCCATAGACGATAAGAGGAAGTGACCAAAAGGCCCAACATGCGTATTGACAATAGCCTACTCCCGTTACTAGACCCATTGATTTGACACCATAGGTAATGGGGCTATACCTTGAGATGGCAACTTCAAGAAGCCCAATGGCCCATCTCTTTTGTTGGCTCACTACATCAATTAGACTTTTTGGGGAATCTCCGCAAAATGCTGCTCTTTTGGGTCTGCAAAAAACTGATCTCCATCCTTCACAATGGAGCCTATACCCTGTGTAGTAGTCTTCTACTAAAGACCCATATCTGAATCCAATCTGCATAGTTTTGAATGATAAAATGAAGTTATACGGTATAACAAACTAGGAAACAAATATATTATGATTTACAACCAATGATCTTACTTTAGACTATCAATTATGAAAGAAGATATTTTCTATGTTTCGTATCAATCAAGAAATCAAGTTTGTTTCTAAAAATTAGCTATAATTATCTAAGATTAGAGAAACTAATTGTTCTTAGTTCACTTACATGGAACGAACAAAAAAAAACTAATTCTAATAAGTTAACCTAGAATGAAACTTGTTTGGTTTTGAGGTTCATAAACTTTCAACTCAAAATCAATTAAAAATGAGCGGATCTAGATCATGTCACTTCTATATCACTGGTACCATATTAACTTTTATGGATTTTCTATCGATAACCTATCGTTAGTGTTTTACCAAAAAAAAACCCTATCGTTAGTGGATTTGTGTATGTCACTTATATATATTAGTTAGGTCCATTTTCCTTTAGATATAGTTTTCATGAAAAAATATAACAAATGGAAATCAATACTAGATAAAGGTACGAGCTAGGGTTGGTTATATCTTACCTTTGATCCCCAATTGGTGTTAAGCTCGTAGATACATCCTGCTACACGGTGAGCCAATGCTAAAACATCTTGAGCATTGATAGGCTTATCTACAATACGATTGGGCTTAAGTTCATCTATCTCAGGCAAAATTAAATTAGATGGAGCTCCATAAAAACCTCGTCGATTGAAGAAACAACCAGTTCCCACATGATTCGGGCCCATTAAACCATCAAACCCAATCATATTGATCTCAAAGAGACGCTTATACGCGCATGCATATATATCGTTCTTGCTTATTCCTTGAAATGTTTGAGGAAACTGCACAAACCCTAAACCAGTTTTGATTTTAGGGTCTGTTAAATAGCACAGGGCACGAACTGGTGTTGCTGGATCGTTGGAATACATATCACAGTCTAGTGTTAGAATGATCGGTGAATTCGTCATCACTCCAGACACTCGTAGCTATAATAAAAAGAAAATACGGAATTAACTAAAATTAAACGAAACCAAAAACTAATTATAGATAGGTTTTTTAGTTGATACCAAGGTATTAAGAGCACCGGCTTTGAAATGATGTGATGAAACTTTACTCTTCTCTCTTGAAACGTAGATTAGGTTTGGCATTATATATTTTTTGGTATCGTCCATATCATTCTCACTATTTTGTAGCACCTGTCCTTAAATAAATGTTAGTTGAGATTTTGTCAAGACAAAAGAATTAACATATGGCAAGGTATAATTGTCTAGTAAATATATTCAAAATGCAATTTTCTTATGATATATAGTAGTGAGAAAACAATATTTGAACTTTTTTTTTCTTTAAATTACCTGAATAATTGTGGGATGGTCATGACGAGTGAATTTGTCGGTCCACAAATCGAATACCCCACGAAATTGATCGCATGTGATAAATGCAGTCTCAACTTTTCCACTCTCCACCACATGTTCTACTCTACTCTTCATGTCTTCGTACATCATCTGTTACACGGTGAAACAATTATACACCACACAATTTATTTATTTTTCTCTTGTATAGTTTTTTTTTTTTGACAGCTCTCTTGTATAGTTTATTACGATTTATTTATAACACTGGTTGAAAATATCTTACTACTTGTGACAACTTTGTTTACTACATGTAATAATAACATAGAAGTATTACTAAATTTTAGTGTACTATTGAGTTCTCATACACTTTTTACTTTTACTATTTTTTTAGACGACCAATTTGTCCTTTTTATCATAGAGATATTTTATTGAAATTGACAATATTTGGTCAGTCTCTCCATTTTCTATGGATATGTCAACCAGTTTTGCCATAAAATATCTTTTTTTTTTCTGAACAAGTCTTTCCATTTTGTTTTAGAGGTTCAACTTTAAAATTACTGTTTAATATTTAATTCATAATTGATGATATATCAAGGAAATGCTTACAGTAATGGTGGGCAGGAAATATCCAATTCAAGTTTACTTTACTTATGCGCAATCATGGATAACTGAAAATTCAAACAAAGAAAAACTTCTATCATTTAGATTACTAATACTCCTATAGTCGTATATATTTTTGGGAGAAATTGTTGTAGGTCACTACGACGAGTCACAGTCTTCCAAAGTATTAGGTCATAAAAGAACAAGATTGCCACTATCGTCGAAAAGAGATACGATAAGGTTCTGAAGTGACTTCTTCAACACAACAATCGCTCCCCATTGATTTAGCAAATAATTATTTTTTCTGTTTGTAGTTTTGTACTCATTTTATTTTTTATTTGTCATTATTAATTACTCCTTCCACGAAAAATATAAATGTTTTTTTGTCCAAATTTTTTTATTAAACATGTTATTCCCCACTATTCAACGTAACCAAAATGAATGACAATTTTAACATTCGATAAAAAAAAAAACATTCCTAATTATAAGTGATTAGTAGAATAATACGCACCTTGATATTTTCAGCTTCATCACTCCGAGAACGTAACTTTGATGAGAAATAAACTTCAGGAGACCGATCTTGAACATTATTCTTCTTGCAAAAAGGCAACCAATGCTTAGAGAACTTAGCTGCCTCCATAAGAGCAAACAAAGTCAACGACGAACCTCCATCGTCCGATACGTAGACTGAGATCTTATCGGACGGATACTCGTAAGCCATCACCGATAAGGCAGTGTTGACCACCATCATCGGAGGCTCCTTGTACGGATCAGCCGTGCATATAAACACGTCCAGTTTCGGGAAGTCCTCCGGTTCAGCTGCATATTTCTCAGGGTACTCGGTCCGGCGAACCGGTTTATACCGGAGGGAAGTTGTGGTTGCCCACATGAAGGCGAGAACAATATCGGAGAGGAGAAGGAGAGACGTGATTAGAGTTGTGTTTGCTGTGAGAAGTGAGTGTACATGGTGATACATGAGGGCTATGATGCCACACGTGTGAAATACGGCGTAGATTCTATATGGAATGGTGCGCCGGCAAGGATGACACGTGTGGAGGGTTGTGTCGCCGACCGAGTGTTTTCTGTGAGGCTCCATCGTGGTACTCTTTATTTTTAATAGAAAGACAAATTGTTTTAGAGAAACTTGGTACATAGAACAAAACTCACCATTGATATTGATATTTTATAGGCGATTTTTTTTTCCAGAGTAGACATTCTACACCTCGATTTTAGGTTGGAAAAGTAAATCACTGAATAGTGCTATAAGTTTTTAAAATAAGTAATTACATCTATGCAATTTAAATACAATGTATACTTCCGTCACTAGAATATTACTTAAAATTTAATAAGTTCAAATTTAACATATTAAAATAATTTATAACAAGTTGTTTATCAAATATATAATAAAACAAAGTTATTTATTAGTAAAATGAGTTTACTATTATTCGGTATACACACATACATATAAATTCCTGATATAGATACTGACTGTATGTATAAGTTGGTATTTGGTGAGCTTTTAATGGTACAATTAAATTTAAACTTCTCTATATATGGAAAGAAAAAAAGAAAAAAAAGAAGAGGAAAAGATAGGGATTGTGAGATCCACTGCCTTCACAAATCTCGGCAATAAATAACCTACATCATCACTTCATTATCTCGGCAGTAAATAACGTCATTAACTATGAACGGTATCGACGTATTAGTAAAGAGATTCGTATAGGTGTATTTATGTGGTACGTATATAAATATTGGACCGTCAGAAAATATAGATATTTGGACCAAGCAACCAGATATGCACGATTTTTTTTCCCCAAATGATACACTAATTAAAATTAGATTGAACTTATATGTTGGATAATCATTATCTAATCTTTCGTATGTGGGATTTAGAATAATATCCTAACATTTTCTACACACTTGTCATAATCAAAGAAATACTATATGTACATATTATAAAGACAAACTTCACAATTTATAATCTCACCAGATCAGCATGTGTTATACTATGTTGACATATTGTAGTTGTTTTGCAGCGAGAATGGTTGTACACGACATATTGGACTAATCCAAGTAATATGCATAACCCAAATGATATCTAAAGAGAAAAATAACTCTTTTTTCCTTTGCAGCATTCGATATTTTAATGCATGTGAGTGAATAGTGATATAAGGGAATGATACACTTTACAAACATAAGGGGATCCAGAAGTAGTAGCGAAAAGGTGGTCCATACTTCATACAATTACGTTTGTGAATATGGTGGCAAGAGCGGCCACATACATGTCCTCACAGACAAAACATCAATAATCTTGAATCATTGTTAAGGTTAGTGGGAAAACCTGAAATAGTTTTAGGTCTAGAGTTTTGTTTATTTAACATTTTAAATATTGATAATATATGTACCTTTGGGGATTTGACAAATACAAGAAAGCCATGTTTGAAATTTTATATATACATTAAAACTTAGATGAAAAACAAAATCAAAGAAAACACAACTACGAAAAAGAATCAGAAAACACGAGAGCCATGAGGTATAATCCCTCTTTAATCTCTTATAATCCCAGAGTCCCAAAAGTCCTTCATCAAGTTATTCACAAATCTCATTCTCTTTTTTTTTTTTTTTTTTTTTTTTTTTTTTTTTTTTTTTTTTTTTTTTTTTTTT
>Ga0041059_1000007_pt1 | contig 80696 bp, 70 predicted proteins | sample AraColnosormetaG_FD_56232 | JGI IMG/M metagenome (GOLD analysis project Ga0041059, IMG submission 56232) | Arabidopsis roots microbial communities from North Carolina, USA - Col MF nosort | ecosystem: Host-associated > Plants > Roots > Unclassified | place: USA: North Carolina | collected...
AAAAAAAAAAAAAAAAAAAAGTAGTAATAGGCTAAAACGATACTATATATAGTATTGTAAAACGGAAAAAAGTGTACCTCTGAATATCCTTGCTACATGTTTAATAATAAATCCAGAAGGAAATCTGAGAAACTCAGGTCGTAAATCGTCTGAATAGGAGCTTAAGTACATGGAGATATCCGCTATAATCCATGTATCATTTGCTATACGGTGACAATATCGGAGAACTTTTACTTTTCGGGTCGGAATGACCGGGGTAATTAATGTCAGAAACTCCATATCAATGATCTACATGTCCACAAATGAAAGCTATTATTAAAGATAAAATGAATATAATTGAAATAAAAAAGGAAAAAATTAATATATTAATCGAAAAAACGTTTTATACCATCCTAACATCGTCGTTGCTTGATTCGATTGACACATTTCCAACGAGTGATGGGAAAATAGTCACCCAACGCATCTAAAAAAGGTATAGATAGAAAAGAAAAATAAATTAAACCCTAATTCTACTATACATGTAACAAGAAATTAATATGATTCATTCTAGTTAGTTATTCTTGAAGGAATATATAGACTTACAGGGTTTTTAAGTTTTGTCAAAAGCCATGAAGCATCAACGTGGATTACTTCAGAAGCTCTTGACGCCTCATGGACAAACCTTGGGACGTTTTTTGCGTACCAAGGAAAGAATCGAGAGTAGTATTCGTTCAGAGTCAGCATCTCTTCACGTTGTGATCTCCTCCACAAAGGAGACTCGAGCGTTGCTAAAGCAATAATTTCGTTGACTATACATGCCAAGACCACCCATAAGTTAAGCAAGTACGAGGACACGTTCGGGAATTGATTTCTCCAAAAATCCAATAACATTGTGAAGGCATTGAGTGTCTCATTGTCAGACCGCGAAACAGCATTCTCGAACTGCAGCTCATTGGCCTCAGACAAAATTTCGGTTTGGTTGATGTTTCCATCTTCAGATGTCAAAGTTTTTTGAGATGCCATGGTCTACCTGTAATTCGTGTTACAAACGTTTAGTAAGGAATTAAAGGTTTTGGATAACATAGATCTAGTTACCTTTTTTTAATTTTACTAAAGAACATATTTGATATGACAAAGTAGATCTTATCCTGATATAATTTCAAATACCCTCATTTCAAATGCACACATATTTTTATTTCCCTTAAAGGGGTTGGAGATTTTATCAAAGCCTTTTTTTAAAAATATACATTTCAAAAATTGCAATATAAAAATAAAAATTATCAAAAGATAAATGAGATGATTGAAAAGTTGTATATATTTTACTAACCTGTATCAAATATTTGCGATGCAAGAACTGGTGTCTTAGGTGAAGCAAACTACAAGGGATCTGATTGGGGAGGATGCAAGTATGAAATTTTATTTTCTAAATCTAGTGCAAAGAGGAAAAATTTCTTTATTATCCAAAGAATTATTTTTTCAATTAAATCTTTTTCATTACATAATAAAGAAAAAAGCTGTATATTCTATTTCGTCATAGTCATTCGTATTTATAGAAAATATAAACCGCGTGACAATTCTTATGTCAAAGTTGTGTATTTGTTTCTATGATAATACTATGATCATTTCATCATTATTTTGGTATAAATAAATTGTATCTAATTTTTTTTCAAACTTTGTTAATTTCATAAATAATAGAATAAGTGCGACCAGAAAACATAAATGAATCAAGTAATTGGATAAAACTATAAAAATTTTATAGAAAATATAAAACGCGTGACAATTCTCATGTCAAAGTTGCATATTTGTTTCTATGGTAGTATTCTTATGATCATTTCTTCATTATTTTGGTAAACAAATTGTATCTAAAAGATAGTTAAAAATTTATTAATTTCATAAATAATAAAATAAATGCGATCAGAAGACATGAATAAATTAAGTAATTGAATAAAAATTGGAAAATAGTGTTGACAGTTTTTGTTTGTGAGTCTTATTCAACGCATAAAATATACAATAAAGAAAGTTAGGAACTTATTTATTTTAGATCCTTTTTTTAGGTAATTTTAAAACTTCAAAGTAAATTATGACTCAAATAATTATTTATCAAGTAAAAGGTTATTGGTAAACATTTTGTTATAAAACTTTAGAGCATCTTTATCCATATAGTTTTTCAAATAGTAAAGAAATTCACTATCAACTTTTTCCCAACTGTAAAAGATTCATGTACAGGACCATCAATTAATGGAGATTCTTTCAGTTCTTCACTGTTTCAATCTTTAACTAATCGTCGTGATGAATACAAAATAGATACATTCAGAAAAGCAAACACAAATGACGGAAACAAATTGAAAACAAATACATTTAAAAGTTGCATATTTCGTTGATTGTTGATTAACATTGCTTGTCTTATCGTACTAACTACAAGTTTACAACATCGGAGTGGTTTTTAATTGCTTAAGATCTCTAAAACGATTTCAATAATGGTAGACTGATCTTCATTTCGATTTCATGATAACACCGAATGTTAGGCTTTATATCCTCTAAATATCGACATGCATTGTGAATTGAGACCGTACCCCGACTAATCTTGTGACTTAATGGTCATAATGGTCGTACACCAATTATTCACACCGGTTAACAGTAACCGGAACCACAATATGGAATTGAAAAGCAATTCAACTCAAATTCCAGATCTTTTTCTTTTGTCAAAATTGTACAACTTTCTGTTTATACATTGTGCCAAAAATAAAATAAAAAACAACGAATTATAGTTTGACACGTGTAAATCAGAAGACAAGTCTTATGAACTTTGCCATATTCCGGTGACTTGCTCCAAAGTCTCATATGCGTTTACCGATCTTCTCGATTCTCCAATTCCAAACCCTAACATTTTGATTAGTCCTTCTGGGTTTCCACAGCCTTGAGGTTTGATTTTTTTATTTTCGATCTTTCTTGATTCATTTTTGTTTTCGGTAGCGAGAAAATATCTGAATCGGAAAAAACATATGAATCTGAGTTTTGTTCTTTGGTTTGAAAGTTCTTCAAATATAATTTAGCTGACAAACTATAGATGAGGATGAAAAAATCCTTCCTTTTTGATTTTTAATCATTTTGCTGATCAATTGTTCCGACCTGTGTTCTTCAAAAAAAACAGAGATTCGGAACCAATGATGATGCGTGCTGTTATAAGGAGAGCTGCCAGTAATGGCTCTTCTCCTTCGGTTAGTGCTCGATTTTATCTCATTTGGTACAACTTGATCGGCTCTATCGAAATGTGACAACTTTATCTCTATATATTTTTATCAGTTATTCGCAAAATCACTGCAGTCTTCTCGTGTTGCTGCATCTTCCCCTAGCTTGCTATCAGGTTCAGAAACAGGGGTACGTTTTGTTTTTGTTCCCAATCGAGTTGGTAGTATATGGTTATGTATCTTATCATCAGATTTCTATGTATCTGCTTATTTTCGATGAACAATCTAATAAAGTTTTATTTGAGAATCTGAACAGGCATATCTGCATCGTGGAAATCATGCTCATAGCTTTCATAACCTTGCTTTGCCAGGTACTTCTTACAACTTATTTATATGTGACTTTTGGGTTAGTTTTAGTTTCTTAAGATTTTTGTGCTCTTATTTTGTTTGTATCCCACTAGCAGGGAACTCGGGCATCTCGAGGTCGGCGAGTTTAGTTTCTTCAACCCTGCAAAGATGGGTCAGGCCTTTTTCAGCTGAAACTGGTATGTATGTTCAACCTGAGCTCTTTCTCTCTTTTTGTTGTGGTATTAGGTTTGCCATATCTGGGAACCTATGATTGCTTAGAAGAAATCCAGGAGCTCATAGTTTTGATTCCATTCGGATGCAGATTCTTATGAAACGTGTATCTCTTAATTATGGTTTTGCAATCTGCTACTACTGTAGCTTTGATTGGATTTGTAGGGTTTTCTCACACGCTTTCTTGTTATTGTTACTGAAGGAGATACCGTGGAAGCAGTTGTGCCTCATATGGGGGAATCAATTACTGATGGCACCTTGGCCACCTTTCTGAAGAGTATGTCTCTTTTGCATTATCTTTTCCGGTTCTTTCTGATGTCTGAATATATATCTAAAAGTTAATTTGCTGGCACATTTCAGAACCTGGTGAGAGAGTCCAGGCTGATGAGGCTATTGCACAAATTGAAACTGATAAGGTATCAATATTTATTTTTTCTTTGTCATTTTTCTAAAGACATCTGTGTTAAATTTTAAAATCTATTATTTGATTCATATTTGTGGATTAGGTGACAATAGATATTGCTAGCCCAGCAAGTGGTGTAATCCAAGAGGTAAATATGTTTGCTCTTTGTGTTGTTTATTCAGTCGTTATTGTTGTTCTCTTTCTGGTGTCTCTCTATAGTTAGTCTTCACTGACTAGACCTGTTTGATTTTGTCTTCTAATGCAGTTTCTAGTCAACGAAGGAGATACTGTAGAACCAGGAACCAAGGTCGCTATTATATCAAAGTCTGAGGATACTGCATCTCAGGTTACCCCCTCTCAGAAGATACCAGAGACAACTGATACCAAACCTTCTCCTCCTGCTGAAGATAAGCAGAAGCCCAGAGTGGAAAGTGCTCCTGTAGCAGAGAAACCCAAAGCACCATCCTCACCACCTCCACCCAAACAGTCTGCTAAAGAACCGCAGCTTCCTCCTAAGGAAAGAGAAAGACGGGTATGCAAAATCTATCATTTTTCCTGGCTTCCGTCTGAAAATTTTTAAATGACTGATCAGAGGTTAAATAAAGTTAGTTTGTTACCTAATAAAAAGCTTTACAGTCACATAATCAGTGATATGACATCTAACAACACTGCAGGTTCCGATGACAAGACTTCGGAAACGAGTTGCAACAAGATTGAAAGACTCTCAAAATACTTTCGCGTTGCTGACAACTTTCAATGAAGTTGATATGTGAGTAACAGCTTAAACCCGTCAAGTTGATATGTCTATATCAGTTATGCGAGTCCTTTTGGTGCACTGAATTATACTAGTCAGTTTGATTTTATTTGCTAATTATGGAGCTCTTTTCTGCGTGTAGGACAAATTTGATGAAGCTCCGATCCCAATACAAGGATGCATTTTATGAAAAGCATGGAGTGAAGTTGGGGCTTATGTCTGGATTTATTAAAGTATACACTTACTTATTTTTCGATATTAATAATACAATGCCAGAGTTAAATGATAGCAAAAATAATACCCTATTCTTCGTTATCTGTCTCAGGCTGCTGTTAGCGCCCTTCAGCATCAACCAGTTGTAAATGCAGTTATTGACGGGGATGATATCATATACAGAGACTATGTGGATATCAGTATCGCTGTTGGTACCTCTAAGGTTAGTTCACATTCTTTAGCTATCATTGGTTTGTGCTAAATTTCATTCTTATTGCGATCATGTATGTGAGGCTGAATTTTTTTTCTTGTGGTCTCTTATCCAGGGACTTGTAGTACCAGTCATAAGAGGTGCTGATAAAATGAACTTTGCCGAGATAGAGAAGACGATAAACTCACTTGCCAAGAAGGCAAATGAAGGAACCATATCCATAGATGAGATGGCTGGCGGATCATTCACCGTTTCAAATGGCGGTGTCTATGGAAGTCTCATAAGCACTCCGATCATTAATCCTCCTCAGGTTTAAATTTATTTCCCATCTCACCGGGTCCCAGTCAGAACCACGTTTTTTGTTAACAGTAACCTGTGGTTTTGCAGTCTGCCATACTCGGCATGCACTCGATTGTGTCACGTCCAATGGTAGTAGGAGGAAGCGTAGTGCCTAGACCAATGATGTATGTCGCACTTACGTATGATCACAGGCTGATTGATGGTAGAGAGGCTGTGTACTTCCTGCGCCGTGTCAAGGATGTTGTGGAGGATCCACAAAGGCTTCTTCTTGACATATAAAAGATTTGGTTTCGAGGAGTCACAAAGTGTCTGGCTTTTGCCAGTTATAGACCTGCAGTGTCTTTAAAACGTTTGGGGGTAACAACAATTCTTATCTTTCAAGTTTCTTTACAGTTTCCCGAGTATTGCGGGATTGGAAGAATAGGCCTCAGTGTCTACGTTCTTACTTTTTACACAGTTTGATACAGATATGTTCAATTTTGACTGAATAAGATACCCTTTTGAGGTTTTTCGGATTGAATGATTTCCTAATAAGATCTAGACGAGAGAGAAGTTACATGCTTTCTTTGTATTAAATAGAAAAGCTGAGAAAGTGAACATACGTTGCTTTCTTACTTTCAAGGGAAATCCATAAATTGTATCAGTCTTACTGTCAACAAAAGGAAATCAACTATAAGAGGATTCACTCAGACCTATTGGAGCTCCGATGGTTCCGACTTAATTTAATTTATTGAAGGTAAAGATTCTATCTTGTTGAATGTGTCATGAATTATGGTAACACGCAGACCAGAAAATTCTCAGATCCTGACTTCTATGCGCTCCTCTTGTAAGTGCTCTTTCACAGATTGGATTGGTACCTTTATACAAAATAGTAGAATAATAGTGTTACCAGGTATAAACGCAAAAGGTTTTAACAAGAGTAAAAACGGTTACCTCTTTCCGGTGGAAAATGCCGGCAGCAAGCGCGGCAGATGCGTTTGTCTTCTCAAACACCTCGGAAAAGTGGTCGGGAGTACCTGCTCCACTGCTTGCGATCACCGGTATGCCTACTGAATCTGAGATGAGCTTTACTAAGTCTATGTCGAATCCTTTCCCTTGACCTGAAACTCGCAGAGAAGGAAGGCATCATAAGGAGATAAAAACTTATAATACATTGATCTTTAACTCCAGCAGCAGTGTAGTTTAAAAGGTGGTTGTGTGCTTTTTTGTTTTTCGTGGATCATATTTAGTTCTCATCGTGTGTAAAGGTGGTCCAAATTTTCAGACATGAAACTAATTCAAAGATTGAAGTTTTGAGTGTACCATCACAGTCTATGCAGTTCAATAGTATTTCACCGGCACCTAATTCTTCAACCGCTTTCGCAAGCTCAAATGCTCCAATAGGTCGACCTTCTCGTCCTCCACTGACCTTTTAGTTGAGAAACCAATAGTTAAGAAATGATACAAATCGATCTTAAAATGAAAAGGGTGGCCGAAATTTTACCGTGCACTGATACCAGGCATATTCTTCTCCATTTGGGCCTAACACCAGCAAGATTTCATCCCGGTTATTACATGTATGCAAATTTATGGAGAAACTCTATACAATGTGACTGTGCTGCTTGTGTAGTTCAAGCAGCTCAAGGCTTTTCAACGAAAGCTAAACTAAGATTGACGCAAGATGAATTATATAATGTCCGTTAGGAAAATAGAGTTCTGAGTTAACATAGCAATAATAAGTTAATAACATTTGCCTTGTAATTTTAATGTATTAGAAAGCTCAAATTAATCCATTTAATGCATGATATATAGCCAGCCTACATAATTTTCCTTTGAACAAATGAGAAAGCAAATATAAGAGAGGTGAGAATACCAGCATACCTGGATTAGTTACTCTGATGACTTTGTATGGCACATCATCCGGATGGTTCACATAAACTCTACGAGGATCAATACTTACAACCACTGCCTGTGGAGCGAAAAAATCTATCAAATAAGTGCAAAGCTGTTTCCTATTTCTTACATAAACTAGAGAACATGAGAAACAGCTATCTAAACACAGTCAATTCACTGTTTACTCCATCTGTAAAACTAAGATATTAATATCCTAATGTAAAGCAACTAGTATCCCTTTATTTTCTGCAAGCAAGAAAAAAGAAAGCCAATTGTTCTGATCTGTAAGCAATTACCTGATTTCCATAAACTCTGGATATCTGTTCTAAACTACTCTTTCCTGTCTTCACCTACAAAAACGCGGAAAATGGGGATAAAATGATCCTTCCGTTTTTAGATACTAGCATGAAAAACAACTCGGATAAATTAGACGGGCAACTACAAACTTACCCCTGATTTTATGAACTCCTCTGCAGCAGAAACAGCGTCACTTCCTATGGAGATCTTATCAGCACCGGATCTGAAATACTCAGCAGCAACTTCCAAGCTAGAATAGTACCTGAGCCAAATTAACTTGATGTTAAATTGTTGTAGGGAATAAAAATTGCAAAGTCCTTGCTGAAATATAAAAGAACATAATGCCTGCACAGACATGTTCACAGAAACAGGCTGAAAAGATTAACATGTACCTGCCACTAGCATCTGTAAAGTCTCTAATACCACCTCCAACAGTTAGTGGTACAAAGACATTCTTTGATGTCTGCCTCAACACCTATAAAGTATGAAAAGAGATCTAAATCGGAAATTACAGGGAAGGTGTGGAAGTAATACTTATATTCTACTGAGAATGAAAAATCTAGGTACCTGAATCATCGGCAAATCCCCTAGAGGAAAATCGCGGAATCCAGTTATGTTTAAAAAGCTAATCTGAAAACCCACAAACAGCACGGTAAAGCGCCAAACCAAATCTAAAAAAGGTGTCTTGGAGCCATTCACATAATATTGCAAGGAGATCATATACAGTAAAAGTATACCTCATCTGCACCATCTTTGTAATACTGCCCAGCCAAATCAACAGGTTTGCCAAGGTTTCGAACCTGTGCAAGAAAAAGGAATGAATTCAGAGCATTGTTACAGACGTTAATAATTAGCTAAACCCAACAGCTTAAAGGTAAGATAAGGACGTATCACAAAAACATCCAAATATCAAGAATGTTTCATTTTTCACAAAGAACACATCGCAGGATATGACATTGAAGCAACAATTTTCAACAAACCTCGTTTTCATTAGATTGCTCTCTCACATCATACTGATCCCCTTTAGTAACTACGAGATCTCCTTTATCATTCGTCCTCACATCAAGACAAGCAATCACCTAAAGGAAAACAAAATATCATTAGAAAAACTGCCTACCAGAATAGTTAAGAGCAAAGATAGCAATGTTGCAAAGGAGGCAGACTTTCAATAATAACAGGACAAACTTCTTACCCTCTTTGCAAGTTTTGAGGCCTTTCCTTCCATTGGCTTCTGTCTTCAAGTGAATTGTGGTTTCCATTAGACACCAAAAAAATCAGGAATTACATTGTACATGTATGGCTAGAGTGAAATCTACCTGTGTTGCAGGTAATTTTGGATGCAAGAACCTTCTTAAAACAGAAAGCCCCACCTCTGAATGTTCCATATTCAGAATTAGTACGATACCAAATATGAAAACAGACTCTGAATAAGAGAAAAAAGATGTCACCAGAAAATGACTAGACTATCATACCCCCGCTCTTTTCAGGATGGAATTGAACTGCATGCACATTTCCCCTTCTTATGGAAGATATAAATGATTCACCATAATTACAGGTAGACGAAATCCAGTCCTTATTTTCATCTGACTATAGAAATTATGAAACTATAATTATCACATGCATGTAGAAGAGAATACAATATGGTAGAGATACGAAAATGACAGAAAGAAAGAAGAGATTATTTAGATCCATACTGGAATGGCCCTGTACGAATGAACAAAATAGACATGACGGTTTCCAACATCATCCAAAATTTCAGAATCCTTCCCAACTTGCAAAGCATTCCAGCCAATGTGGGGTACTCTTATACCAGCTGAAGCATCAAAGCGTCCAACTATTCCCGGTATCACACCAAGACCTTTGACTGTCACATATACAGTTGTTAAGTACAAAAATACATGATATCATAATGTAGTTGAATGTATCGAGGGAAAAATTCTAGAAGACATAATATAAAGTGGAGCAACGGAGCTAAACCTGGTCCATTCTCTTCACTAGAATCGAAAAGTAGTTGTAGACCAAGACATATGCCTAGAAATGGACGGTCATTCTCAATATATTTGCACAAAGCTTCAGCCATCCTGCAACAATCAAAGAACCAAAAATCGTATATTAAGAACTAAGTAAGACATTATTCTAAATGAGAAAATCAGCAGAGGTGATTAGTAAGTACCCAGTTCTGTTAAGTACATCCATGGCGGGTGCAAAAGCACCAACGCCTGGAAATATGAGTCGATCAGCATTCAGAATGTCTCCCGGCGTTTGAACCTAACATTTCAAGTTCCCAAATGTAATCAATTTCATTTTGCCAATAAGAGATCAGTACATATACAAGGAATAAACTTAGATTCGAAAACATACGTCTTTGATGCTGAAGCCGAGATGACGAAGAGCATTGCGGATGCTCCGAACATTTCCAGCTCCGTAGTCAAGCAAAGTCACAACTACTCACCAAAGAGACAGAAGAAAGATTCAGCAATAAATAAGACTAATCAAATATAGTACAACAGGGCAACAGAAAAACAATAGAAAGTACCAGAATCTGAGGTAGAAGATGCGCGGACGGAGAGGCTTCTGGGAGATTTGAATTTGCGATTAACATTGCCAATACTCTTCTGGGAGAGGAATAAAGAAGCCGGAGAAGAAGCGCGAATCGAAGAAGATGAAGAGAAGTTTTGTCTGGAAGAGACAATTGAAGAGAATGGCGCCGCCGTAGCCTCCATTGATATCAAACTCAGTCACTGCTTCGATTGTTAATTCAAAAGGTCGTCGTCACTCGTCACTTTGTCAACACTTACCACTCCACTAACGACGTCGTTTCTCCTCGTGTAGTGAATTTGTATATTAATTGGGCTTTTATGAACTTTTCATAACAGATAATGGGATTGGGCTTCGTTTCACTCTTACAGAGTCTTGTAGCTCTTTTTAAAAAAAATGAAGGTACAGCAAAGTTACTAGTCACCAAAAGTGAGTATTTTAGACTCATGCTCTTAATATATATGATTTACAACGGATAGAAAGTGATTAATAAAACACAAGTTAAAGAAAAGAAAATAATCTTTGATCAAAAAAAAAAAAATATTGAAAGTTCTATATAGTATATCATGCATAGGAGATATATATATAGATAAGTCTCTTAGAGAAATAACAACAGAAATAATAAATTTTCAGTACCAGTTTGAATTTGAGATGAAATTAAATATTGGAGAATGGATATAAGGGCTTACGGTTTATATGTAATACACCAACTCCAGCCATCTAATGCAAGGCATGAAAGATGAGCAAAACAGAAAAGGACAAAAATAAAAGGTTTATATGATATTTGCTATTATTGAGTGTGTTTGCCAACAATAACTCTTCCCAAGTTCCCATCCTTTTTCTCAAGTCAACTCTTTTTAATACTTCTTCTATCTGACTCATTTCTATATAATGATTTAGTAACATGCTCTAGTTTTAACAAGACACTATTACATTTACATCATACATAAATTCAAAACATTTATGTAGGTTTTTGGATCGGTTGAATTGATTTATTTTGAATTGGAGAACATCATAGCATGTGTTTCTGCAGGTAAACTTAATAACCATTTTCATCATAGAATTTGATTGCAGTAATTGTGAATATTTTTATCAGATTGTTTTATATAAGTTTATTATGCGATGAAGTGGTCAAATTTGGGCATTCACCACTTACTACTATCACCAATTCACAAACCCATACTAAAACTAAAAGATAGACAAAAAGAGATGACAAGTAACTTTGGTATGTTATGCGTTTGATGAATGTCACCAGGACGTCATCACTGACTCATCAATCATCAGCATCAACTTTTAAGTCACAACGAACTTATTTCTACCTGTGATCAGTTTTCATTTTGTAGGTAAACTTTATTATATGTTATGCTTTTATGAAATATTAAAGATAGTGGCAATGAGAATGATGGTAAGAAACAATGGTTTTATTTTATTTTGTAATAGTATTAGCTTACAACAGTTCATATCAATGTTTTAATGATTTAAAAGAAGACAAATACTTAAATATAAAATAATCAAAAAAAATTGTACTATACATAATACATTTATACTAAGTGAAAGTGATTTAGAGCTATTGTCGACCAAAGGATATCATTCTATTAAGTGGTATTCTTAAATTGTTGTATTTGGATAAGTACGGGAAGAAAAATATAATTAATGTTTCAACAAATTTCTACAAACGGTACCTAATAAATTGTACGGTATTGATATAAACTAATTTGTTTTGTTAGGTATCGGTGTCAAAGTAGGAATGTTCTGCTCCAATAATCATGTCTATAGAGTAGAACTATCAACTCTCAAGACCGACGAAATTATCAGTGTCGGTGTATGTGTGTTTTTAGATTTCAGACGGTGAAAGTTGACTAAAGTTATTAGATATCATTTTATTTACTTGTTCAAATATGTATTTTGGTGCTTAGTAATTAATTTACGACTATGATTATGTACTCCCAGAGAGTCGTCTGCGTTAACATAACGGGGTCTTATGCGGTTTAGGTAAACACACACAAAATTGTATTGACATGACTTCGTGTGTAAATAAATCTTGGACAAAGTACAGTTTTGACTTCGTCTATAGTCAATCTTATCTTATAGATTGACGTAACCTCTAACAAGAACACAAAGACTTGTGTTTCCAACTTTGAAATATGCAATTTGAATTGTCTTCTAGAGTCCATACAATAGTGATCGTTAGCACATAACCTAACGCATATGTTGCATTGGAAATATTTAGGTAATGTACTAATGTACATAGATTCTTTTATTTTGAAGTTTGAACACATGGACATTGTTTCATCAGACTTGGTTAGTGAATTTAACATGAGCTTGCAATTTGAAAAACAAATGTTTGTTATTAGTACGAAACATATTCTTTATGGATACATTTTCATCTTCATCAGTACAATAATGAAATGCAATTAAATTTCCTTGAATAGCAACATTAGAGTAGAAATTATTAATGATGTCGTCAGAGGAATATTCCGAGAACAAGCTGTCTTGATTCGAAATCCAATCTTCAACTTCTTCAATCGTTTGCGACGATGACGTTGCTTCAACGCAAATCACGTCTTCGTCGCCGTCGCGTTTCTCGGTTTCTTTATGTTTCTCGCCTCTCACTTGAATCCATCCGCCATCGTCTTCCGTATCCCAATCAAGTAAGCTTGAAAACTCATCTCCGGCGAGTTTCTCGATCCGATCAGCCGGTGAATCCAAAGATTCCGAGTATTCAGCAAAAGGGTCTTCATGATCAATCGAAACTAAGTGACTTTTGGAGCTTTCGCATGAATCCCAAAATCGTTGATCCAACACAGTGCTTGGAGAAGAAGTCTTGTTCTTCAAACAATCACTTGTCTGAGATTCTTCGTCGTCATCAAGAAATGGATGTTTAAGTAATTCTTCCACAGTCCATCTCTGTTTTTGATCTTCCTTTAAACAATTCTTCAGAAAGTCTTTAGCTTTATCCGATATCCACGCGGGAATCGCCGGCGACTCGCCTGAAAATCCAATCTTATACATTGCAGCAACGACGTCGTTTAACTCCGGCCAAGGGCTTGATCCAGTCATCATCTCGATCATCGTACATCCCAAAGCCCACACATCAGCCGGAAACCTCTGTTCTTCACCACGAGCAACTTCTGGGGCCATAAACGCCGGTGTACCGGAAAATTCCGACTTGTCAACCGATTTAGCACAACCCATGTCGGCGATTTTCAAAACGCCATTTTCCTCAACCAGAACGTTATGGCTCTTCAAGTCGCAGTGAACAATCCCTCTCTCGTGAAGATACACCAAACCGTTAAGAATCTGACGAGTGTATGATCTTATCTCCGGCTCCGGCAACTTACCGCCGGAATTTTTGATTAAATCGTGAAGATTTCCACCAGAAACGTATTCCATCAGTATATTGTACACCAATCCGTTGCTCTCGCGCGTTAAACCAGTGCCTATGTATTTGACCATGTGAGGAGAGCTCAATGTAGACAAGATTGATTGCTCTTTCTGCAACAAGGACGAAGAAGATAAGTCGGCAGATTTGACGGCGAAGAGCTCACCGGAGCTTGAGATTGCTATAGAGACAGTGGCGGTAGAGCCTCGACCGATGATTGGTCCTCTTGTCCAATTAATCTCCATTGGAACAGATCAGAAAACAGAGAAGAGTTTAGAGATTGTTGATTTTTTTTTTTTACTTGAGAGTTGTTTAAGCAAATGGCTTATAAGAAGTTTATATATAGAAAAGAGTTTATGTATTCGAGTGTGTGTGTTTAGGGTATGTAGAAGTGTGTGTATGTGACTTTGGCATGGGGCTTTGGTTCGAAGTCGGATACGACATTCTTTATTCTTAAGTTGTTGATTTCTTCTCCTCCAATTATACTTTTAGCTTATCTTTCACTTTATCTATTTTTAGATAAATTATTTTACTATTTGTTTACTGTTTACAGCAGTTTAATCTATGTTGAATATTATGACAAGCGTCACTTGTCGTTTGAGTTTTGGAAATATAATTAGCATGATTCATACCAAGGACTACCATACTTATTATTAAATTAGTACAAATGGAAGTTTAAGTATATGGTTTTACTAGTTATTTTGAAGTGCAAACTGAAATGTCATCTAGTGAGTGCAAACTTGTCATTGTTGGCAACAGCCGCATGTTAAGTCATCTGCATTAACTTATTGTGTAATACTTAAATTGAGAAGTTTGTTTTAAATTTAATTGCATTGGACAGACTAACCACACAGATACGTACATATTTGGCAACGCACAGATCAAGTCTGGTAAGCATTTTTGTGTGGCAACAATATAAAAGTGCGTGAAAGAAGCCACGTGGCGAAAGAGAAATTGGTAAAGACAGCTTTGACGGCATGAAGCCAGAGTGGACGGAGGCGCGTGGATCAAATCAAGTTTCAGACCATTTTAACGTCACTCGACTTATATAAACAATGATTTAAGTAACTGATCAAAGTTTAAATTTTAATTATTTGTTTATGAGGCTGTAAAGTAAAAAAAGTAAAAAATGAGAGGTGGAATCACAAATGTGAATGCAAGTGATAATGTCTTTAATTAGAATGCAAGCTGGGAATATTTATTCGTCATTGCTTTTGCTCCGAGGATACAGTTGGATTTCAGAGTTTACTTTTTCTTTTCTTTCTTCGGTTATGGAATGAGAGTTTTAAAATGGAATTTAATAGTTGGATGGAAAACGCGGATTCATGCATGTGATTTGGACAAAATGCGTGTCTAAGATTGAGTGAGTGTGTGTGTATTCATTTAACCGCAAGATTAAGTGTAGAAATGGAAAACTATGAAAGAACATAAGAAAGAAGTCACATGAAAACTAGTGTTTATGTTCATTCCTAGTTTTCTATTTCTACACTTAATTACGCGTATATATAGCCTACTTACTATTTATGTTGGTATTTATGTTAGGGTCAGTTATTCATGTGACTTCTTTTCAAAATGAAAGGCCTTAATTATGAGTTATGATGCAGAATTTGATTGGTTTATAATTTTTGCTACTTTTTTCTGGTCAAATGTACTTTACTATCTTTGGCGACAGGTTTATTAGTGAGATACCAATTAAGTTATGAAGATGATTCCTATTACTGAATTTCAGGCGTAGAATACACAAAATGAACTAACTTGAATTGGCTCCTTATATCATCTCTCCAAGTAACAATGTGATTTCGAACAAAATTGATAAATATTGGCGTGTAAAAACTAAAAACCAAATTATATAAACGGTGAACTGATGAGATAGTTATCTAAAATCACTGAGCAAAGGTAACTAAGAACATATAATATTATGATAACTCACGACTTGCAGCCATAAGAACTAACCACTAAACTTTGCGGCGTAATTTAAAATAAAGCGAAATAAAGAAAGATAGGAGAACGAAGGTTAGTTGCATCACCATAAGCATATTTAAGAGAACTTCAGCTCAAATACATTTTTTTATAAATTGTTTTAAGTTATTAAGCTATGATTATAAACTATAATAAGCTCTTGAAACTATATTTCTTGTTCGGTAGGAAGTTTAATCATTGTATGATTGTATCAAGCTTAATACTAAATTAATAAATTTAGATCAAATGGGCTATTGTAAAAATAGTTTTAGTAATATTGATTTTGCAAAAGTATAGGGTGGGGGGAAACACAATTTCAATGTTGGGTATCAATATGGGCCTTTAAACCAGTCTTTATAATTTAGTAGGGTTCACTTCACATGCTAGACTTTGAATAATGGAAGCTTCAGATTTGAAAATTTTAAAACACCCTCCTAATGAGAGGTATGTGATTGACGGAAAAAACAAAAATGAGAGGTATGTGATCAACAAAACTTTTCTTTTTCTTTTGTTTAAATATATTAAAGAATGTTTATACATGCTTCGTATCCGACTACGAAAGACTATACTCGTGGTTTGAGTATTAACATGCACAAAATAGAAAAGTCAGTATACGTACGGTAATAATTTGTAGAGGTCATAATACAGCCAATAGAAATGATGTTGACTTAATGACGTAAAGTTGTGTATTTTTGACGTTAATAGAAATGATATAGTATTTATAATGTTATATATATATATATATTTGTATTTATTTATTTATTTAAAATACTTAATTAACGCACACACGACCTATTGGAAACGAGTGGCCATAGCCCATACAAAATCGTCAACGATGAAATTGAGTGAAAAGCTAACAACCATTTCGTGTCAAGAATCGCGTATGTTAACTTCATCTCTCTGAATCTTCTACAATCGTCAACGTACTAATACATGCATGTTCTTTTCTTCTATATATTCGAACTTACGTAATGAATTTCGTATTTCATGTACATTGCTGGCTAATTAAGTTTACACGGAGGAACGAGCTTTTTTAATACACAAGTTAAAGCTGGCTTGTCGAATAATTTTGCCTATATTAGAAATAGAGATCAATGTTTCTTGGTTCTCGCAAACAATATAATCAAATTTAAGAAAAATAAAGAGATCGATTAAAGAAATGGATCGACGCCTTTGCTTCTCCGTTCAACTCGCCTGAATTGCCTCAGGTCGTCCCATGGGGCTATGGATTCATTCATGTCTATGTAAATCATCTCTTGCGGTTCGTTTGCGTTTATATTTGTTAGTGTATGTATCTTTATTTTGAAAGGCGTAATGCACGCAACATATATAGCAACGTACATGCATATAGCTCTATTCCTATTGTTTCCTTTCTACTTCAAATTTCTATCGTCAAGAAAACTTATTATAGTCAGAAATAATTAAAAAAAGCCAAACGGAAAAGATAATCTAATCACTTTTTTCATCGCATTTCCTGCGTCAACTCTACTCGAGGACAACTATAAACACTAAGTCCACCCTCACCTACTTCCTCACCAATCACAATCCTTTCTATCTTTAAGTATTTCTAAAGAGAAAAAAAGGAAGAAGAACAATCTCTCTCTCTCTCTCGAACCCTAAAGCTCAAAAAGAAAATGGCCTTCGTGAAGCTACTCGTGTCCATTGCAATAACAACCGCAATCACAATCGCAGTCATCACAACCATAACCAACAATACAACCACCATTAGAGAGTACACAAGCTTTGATGCACCGAGTACGCCGACTATAAGGCCGAACCGGTTATTGGCTCAAAAGGAAGTAGGCGAGCGAAACCCTAACGCTGCAGACCATTGCAACAGGAACCCTGAGATATGTACCCCCTACGGAGGGGGAGGAAGCAACTCGACGATGACATGCTGCAACAATAAGTGCATAGACGTGTCCAGTGACGACAATAACTGTGGCGCGTGTAAGAACAAATGCAAGTTCTCACAGACGTGTTGTCGCGGCCAATGTGTTTACGTAGCTTACGATAAACGCCATTGTGGACAGTGTAACCATCCGTGTGAGCTGGGCGAGTTCTGCGTCTACGGTCTATGTAACTATGCGTGAATAATCGATCCATCATCACAAGAGAGGGGTGTATATATATTACACAACAAATTAAACTAAAGCTAATTAAAAGTCTATCACTCTTTTAACAAAAAAAAAAAAGAGAAGAAAAAGACTCTAATACATATATATACAGGTTAAACAATTATTCACATTGGATGATGTTATGTCCAATTAATAAGTGGTGGGTGTGGGTGTAATTTTAAATCCCATAACATTTTGAAAGGGTATATATAAAAGAATAAAACAATTTTGATATTGTTTATGCAAAATAAAGATTCCAATAATCTCATGAATTGATGACTATATATATGTCCTCTCAGCCTTTTAATGGGAAATTGGATAAAATGAAGATAAATAATTGCAATTAGTATTGAACGTGTGGACCGTGAATTATCCAATTAAAGGCCATAAACTAATTTACGTGAAAATCTTGTGGCCCGACAAAATATTATTCCCGAAAAAGCCCAAATAGTACTGCTCCTTAATAATTTAAAGGTTACAACACATACATAGTTTAAAGATAACTAAACACCTAACGAACTGCACCAAAAAAATAACTTAGAAATCGGGAGCGGGGACAATTATCAAAGATAGATATTAAGGGAGCGAGCCTTTGAGAGTCGCCAGGGAAGAGCAATGATATTAGGGAGTGAGCCTTTGAGAGTCACGAGGGAATAGCGAAGTTTTGCGGATGTTATTGAGGGCACATAAGAGCATTACCACACGCTCCAGCCCCACTCCGAATCCACCGTGAGGTGGTGCACCGTACCTGTAAACATGCAGCCACTCGTCAACTCAACTCAACTCATAGTAGGAACCCAACTGGATCGATCAGTTTGTGGTTACCTGAATGCATCAATGTACGTGGATATTGTCTTGACATCAATGCCGCATTCTCTTGCGCGCTTCTCCAAGAGTTCTGGGTCATGGATACGTTGAGCTCCTGACATGATCTCCTCTCCTATAAGACAGAAAGCTCAAATTTAGTATTATTAAATCAAGTGTAGAAGTAACATAATTGGGTGACAAACTCATAGATGCACGCACCTCTGATGAAGACATCGAAAGAGTTGCTGTAGTTAGAATCATTTTCATAGGGCATAGTGTAGAACGGTCTGACAGCCGATGGATAGCGATGCAGCATGTAGAACTCCGTCTTGTACTTTTCCAGAACAAGCTGGCCAAGTTTCCTCTCAGATTCTGTATTTAGATCACCAAGAGGATCAACCTCCTCGCCAGCTTCCTGTCAAGATGACCCAACTATTATTTATTCATAGTCTAACTCATCAAGTTGGATGCAAAAAAAATCCTGTCATACCTTAAGCATTTGAATCCCTTCTGCAAAGGTTAGCCTCAATGTTTGCGGAAGAAACTACAAGTTTAGTGCCAATCATCAGTATCCAACACAAAAGAAACTCAGTTTTTTCCTAAGAATCCAAAAGATAGATTACCTTCAAAGATTGAAAAGGGTATTGCTTTCTGACAGATTCAAGTTCCTTTGGGCACCTTTCTTCTATTTTTGTGAATATGAACGGAAACAACTCCCCCACAAGATCCATTATCTGCACCAATTATAAGCACTAGTGAAGAGATGAAATATTATTAATATCTTAACAGTAGCACAATCATACATACCTCAGAGTAGTGCATTCGAATCTCCATCTCCACATCAAGACCAACGAATTCACACAGGTGTCTATGAGTGAAGGAGTCTTCAGCTCTGAAAACAGGACCAACCTCAAAGACGCGTCGCATGTCACCACATATCGCCATCTGCTTATGAAGCTGAGGAGACTGAGCCAGACAAGCAGGCTGCCCTTTGTAGTCCAACCTAAACACAGCAGAACCTCCTTCACTACTGCCAGCGATCAATTTCGGTGTGTGGATTTCAAGAAACCCCTTGGATTGTAAGTATTCTCTGAACGCCTACACAAACAATTAAATCATGCAATGAACTATTAGGATAATGACAAATCATATCCTAGTTGACACTAACTAGCTATAATCCTCCATGTTGCATATCAAATCAGAGCTTACAATTTGGACTTGGCACTGAATACGGAAGATGGCTTGATTAGCCGGTGTTCTGATGTCAAGAACCCTATTATTCAAACGTGTGTCCTGAAGGACACGAGCAGCTTGTTTGCCATCCTGCAGCAGCTCTCTTATGAAGGAATATATAAATAATCATAAGCAGCTCCAAATCTTAAAACATTATTCTACCTTGCCAGATTTTTCAATATCTGATTCACTACGAGCAGCATCCTCCACAACAAGTGGTAAATTTGGCAAGGATCTGCTGAGGCAGTACATTTTTCTGACATGTATTTCAACCTGCAACAACATTATCGATGAGTTCATGTATGTCGCTATTCGAATCAATCAAAGAAAAAAAGGAAACCTGCTGGGTGGTTCCTGTGAGAGGCTTCTTAGGGTGAGAGACGACACCGATAAGCTCAACAACAGATTCACGACTCAGCTGCTTGACAAATTTAATCATGTTTGCACCAACTCTGGTCTCCTCCACCACGCATTGAACCGTGAATCCACTTTCCCTCAAGATCACAAACAATTTGGTACCGACTAAGCGATTCTTGTGCAGTCGACCTCTGATCGAAACCTCTGACCCCACAATCTCTTCAACCAAGTTGCTCACATCAGTGAGCTCTTTTCCCTCAACAGCCGACTGCAACTCGTTAGTAGTCACGTCACCGTAGTTGCTGGAACACGATTCATCCTCCTCCTCCAGAGAAAGAGATGATGATGTGGCTTCTTCTCGTTCCTGTTTACGGAGCAACTTCTCCAGTTTAGCGGCTCGCTTCTTTGACTCTTTCTTGCTTATTTTTTCTCCACATTCCTCCAAAACCTCTGATCCCACCATCTCTTCTCCAGTAAATTGATAGCTGCGGCAGAGAGAGAGAGAATGAGAATAAGATAACTCTTTTTGAGCTAGGGTAGATAACTATTGTTGGGCTTGAAAGGCCCACAAAACATATTGGTCCAGCGAAGACCCATGTAAAGCACAAGTTGAATTGATTTGAAGTTTACAGTGATAATAATTTTTTTTTTCTTTTTTTTTTCACTGATTTATTGGATATTGTCAAAGACTTTTACAAACCCACAAATGGGCTTAACATAAGACCCAAAAAAGTACAAACAGAATACATGAAATTCGAAAAATATATACAGAAGTGAAAATTAAAACATGAATAAGAGGTGGGTGTAATTTTACATTGAATGATGTTATGTCCAATCAATAAGTGGTGGGTGTGGGTGTAATTTTGAATCCCATAACGTTTTGAAAGGGTATATATAAAAACACAATTTTGATATTGTTTATGCAATAAAGATTCCAATAATCTCGTGAATTGATGACTATATACATCAACCCTTACATGTGTCTCTGCCTTGGAAATTTTGATTAAAAGTGAAGAGATAAATAATCGCAATTAGTATTGAACGTGTGGACCGTGAATTATCCAATTAAAGGCCATAAACTAATTTACGTGACAAAAACATTACTCCCGAAGAAGCCCAAATTGACGACAGGCGTTAGTGGCGATTGGCGATGGCAGCTCCTGCGGTGGAGGCAACCGTCGCAAGTGCTCTCCGCTCTGTGATTCTTAGAGCTCGTAAGGCGGCGGAGCAAGTAGGAAGAGATCCCGAGCGGGTCAGGGTCCTTCCAGTCTCCAAGACTAAACCCGTCTCACTTATCCGCCAAATCTACGACGCAGGTCACCGTTGCTTCGGCGAGAATTACGTTCAAGAAATCATCGATAAAGCTCCACAGGTTCCTCTCTCCAATCCTTGTTATCTTCACTAGATAATCGATTTCATTTCAAAATCCGAATGTTTATCCTTCAATCACTAACTACTATGTGTCTCTCCATTTTCTGGGAATGTGATATATTTTGTGCTTTTGATGATGCTAATGGAGCTTCTCCTTCACTTTGTTTGATTGATATACAGCTTCCGGAAGATATAGAGTGGCATTTCGTGGGGCATTTACAGAGCAACAAAGCCAAAACGCTATTGAGTCTGACTTTTATCCCCATCTTTAATATTGAATTAGGGGTTTAGTGAAAGTGAAAGTCGTTTAATCCAATGTTTGCAGCTGGAGTCCCAAATTTGGCAATGGTTCATGGTGTGGATGGAGAAAAGGTATTATAACTAGCGATTAGAGGTTGTTGTGGCGTTTAACTTGCACAATTCACTTTACTAGGAGGTTATTTTGGTTATACAATCACTTGGGATTGATTTCACAGGTAGCAAATCATCTAGATCGAGCTGTTTCAAATCTTGGGAGACATCCACTAAAGGTTTTGGTCCAAGTGAACACAAGCGGAGAAGTTTGTGAGTATTTTACCTCTATGCTGATTTCCTTGTCCAGCCTCTTCAGTTGGCTGACTGATTGATTATGGATGCAGCTAAATCTGGAATCGAACCTTCTAGCGTTGTAGAGCTAGCAAGACATGTGAAACATCACTGTCCAAATCTGGTATTCTCCGGATTAATGACTATTGGGATGCCTGATTATACGTCTACCCCAGAGAACTTCAGGGTATTCTACTACTTGATTGGATACTTGTTTTACGTGTTCTCGGGTTATTCCTACAAGTTTTACTTACCAAGGTTTATTCTTTTCCCCATAAACCGGGACAGACACTTTCAAACTGTAGAGCTGATGTATGCAAGGCACTTGGAATGGCTGAGGATCAATTTGAACTGTCCATGGGCATGTCTGGTGACTTCGAGCTAGCGGTAATATCTTTGTCTCTCTTCTAATATCGAAAATGCAATCAACTCAATATCGAAAATCATTTGAATGTGTTCTTTCTTTCATCCGAGGAACCACATATATGTGGAAGATGATCTTTGACTATGTTTCTGCAGATTGAGATGGGAAGCACCAATGTGAGGGTTGGTTCCACCATTTTCGGACCAAGAGAGTACCCCAAGAAAACAACTTAGCTACTATGCTCAAACACTTGTTGTAAAATTCATGTATAATGTTATTTTGTCGATTATTTTAAACAATTTTATTCTTCATTGATAAACTTAGGTGTATTCACAAAGTTACTTTATAGAAAATTAGAAATCAATACATTGTTAAGGGCTTTGTAACTGAGTTGAATATTTGTAACAGCAGATATCGCATTTTGATACTTGTCCTCTCGAAATTGATGTTTACTGACGCACGATTATTGGGAATTTGGGACTTAGTGGTGTACCAATAGCATCTCAGCTTTCATGGTTACAAAGAGGCCAGTGAAAGAGGCTTGGTCAACCGCAATTATGATCCGTTACTTGCACTGACTACCACCGATCCACCGCCGTAACTCTTTAAATCTTAATGCAATACTAATTCGAATTACATGTCGAGGTCTTAAAACATGATAAATGGTTGTTTAAAGTAAAAAAAGAAAAGAAACAATAAATAAAACAAACGGTGATGGAAGGAGGGACGTACGATCGTAGTCGTAGAGACTGCCAAATAAATAATGGACCACTATTATGTGGTTCAAGAACTATATCCTTTTCTTAGATTCCGAATCTTAACTTGTGTTTCTTGCCTTGTTTGGTTTTTTTTTTGTTTATTTTGTAGTTTTGTCTCATAAAATAACGAACAAAAAGCAATGGTCTAAATATTTCTCAATATATGTATTTAAAAATTATATCATAGTTTCGCAAAAAAACGACCGAACGAACGATGGTAGTCATTTGCCCAAATTGAGCCTCGTAGTAGTTGCTACGACCACACCCCCGTCCCATGAATAAACACGACCATGTAAATATTATCTATAAAGACAACATAAATTTACAAATTAATGTTGAACAGAAAAAGTCAAAAAGAAAATTTCGTTAATATAATAATAATATTCTATGATAATATAAAACGTGGCATAACACATGACTTCACATGACATCATAAGAAGACATATGCCACATGAACTCTTCATCGCCTCCATCCTTTTAGTCTCGTTTACATGCAGCAAACTACGATCTACGATTATATACAATGAAATTCAAATTCATAATCAATTGGCATTAAACATACGTATATCATAATTCATAAGGTTAACTAGGTTTAGCAAATGTTATTCTCTTTGGATAAACGTTTAGCAATTGTTTATCTCAAATTTAATTGAAAATACTTGTAAGACACAGTTACAATTAGTTCTCAATTTCCAATCTACACAAGATTTAAATCTTTCTTTAGTTCATTCTGATCTATTTTTCTCTCAAAGAAAATGTAGTGCTCCAACTTTTCTCCCAAGACTAATAAAAATTTTCTTAATTGCATGCAAAAATATTTTTTCCAACTTTAATCTTATCAAACTTAGATCTCATTTTATCTTCCGAATAAGATTTTTGTTTTGGTCCTTTGCCTAATCAAACTAACTAATTAGATTAGAAGAAAAATACAATTAGACAAAATAATATCGATGAAAAAATAAAATCCACAAGAAAGGACCTAAGAAATTTCACGTCCGAATCACAACCACAGAAAAAAAGAGAGAAATATTAGTATATAATTAAAATTTTGTCGTCTGTCTTCTCTGGTTCACTCATCTCCTATCTATTTAAAGCCCATTCGATATCCTAAAACACTGTATCATCAAAAAACACCTCAAAGAATTATTCATTCAGGCATCTTCTCAAATTTTTGTTTGTGAAAAAAACCCACATCAAAAGATCTCTCATTTATTCGTTTCGTTTCTGCTGTTTTGAGTGTCGGGTTCGTTTTAGCTGTAATCTTTTTTTCCGGCGTTCGATTTGAAAAAATCCGGGGAACAGGTGATCGGAATCACGGCTATACACGGGATATCACGGGGTGTTAGCTCACATGTCCATATTGTCCGACAGAAGGGTTGTTTAATCGAAACTAATCCTTTGCCGCACGGAGGACGTGGAGCTCTGCCGTCTGAAGGCGGCAGCCCTTCCGATCTCCTCTTTCTCGCCGGTGGCGGTTCCAGCTTTAACTTCTTTTCCTTTAGGTTTTAGGAGTTAGGGTTTGTTAGTGTTTTTTCCTTCTTCTTTTTTTGGTGCTCTTGAATCGCTTTTTTCTTGGGGGAAGTTTTTTCTTTTGCTCTTCGAAATTTGTCTTTTTTGAGAATGTTGAAAATCAAAAGAGTTCCGACCGTTGTTTCGAACTACCAGAAGGACGATGGAGCGGAGGATCCCGTCGGCTGTGGACGGAATTGCCTCGGCGCTTGTTGCCTTAACGGTACGTTTTGGAAACCTGAATCGTCTTTTTTAATCATGTTTAAATTTTATCACTTTTTTTTTATTCACCTTATGATGTGTTTGTTCAGGGGCTAGGCTTCCATTGTATGCATGTAAGAATCTGGTAAAATCCGGAGAGAAGCTTGTAATCAGTCATGAGGCTATAGAGCCTCCTGTAGCTTTTCTCGAGTCCCTTGTTCTCGGAGAGGTAAATCATAGACCACTGATTTTGATATTCTGATAATGGTTTCTGTAGCTTGGAAGAGTCTAATCAGTATTCTTATGTTTAGTGGGAGGATAGGTTCCAAAGAGGACTTTTTCGCTATGATGTCACTGCCTGCGAAACCAAAGTAATTGTCTTTCTTACCTTGTTTGACAATCTAGTTATGTTGGGTTGTTTGTTGCTGAGGAATCCGAGATATGTTTTACATTGTTCTTAAGATTGTTTCTCTTGATGTTATAGGTTATCCCGGGGAAGTATGGTTTCGTTGCTCAGCTTAACGAGGGTCGTCACTTGAAGAAGAGGCCAACTGAGTTCCGTGTAGATAAGGTGTTGCAGTCTTTTGATGGCAGCAAATTCAACTTCACTAAAGTTGGCCAAGAAGAGTTGCTCTTCCAGTTTGAAGCTGGTGAAGATGCCCAAGTTCAGTTCTTCCCTTGCATGCCTATTGACCCTGAGAATTCTCCCAGTGTTGTTGCCATCAATGTAAAGACTCTTGTGCAGAGAGCTTGGTTTTTTCTTTCTTCCTTTTATTGGTTTCGCTAGCAAAAGATTAATTCTTTATTGTTGTTTTTAACAGGTTAGTCCGATAGAGTATGGCCATGTGCTGCTGATTCCTCGTGTTCTTGACTGCTTGCCTCAAAGGATCGATCACAAAAGCCTTTTGCTTGCAGTTCACATGGCTGCTGAGGCTGCTAATCCATACTTCAGACTCGGTTACAACAGCTTGGGTGCTTTTGCCACTATCAATCATCTCCACTTTCAGGTATATCCAAAAGTGATCCAAGCATAACCTTTTCACCCTTGCTCATCTAAGATGTTTGTTCTGATTGTTTTGGTGGTGATTGTTTTTGGAAACAGGCTTATTACTTGGCCATGCCTTTCCCACTGGAGAAAGCTCCTACCAAGAAGATAACTACCACTGTTAGTGGTGTCAAAATCTCAGAGCTTCTAAGTTACCCTGTGAGAAGTCTTCTCTTTGAAGGTGGAAGCTCTATGCAAGAACTATCTGATACTGTTTCAGACTGCTGTGTTTGCCTTCAAAACAACAACATTCCTTTCAACATTCTCATCTCTGATTGTGGAAGGCAGATCTTCTTAATGCCACAGGTATATAACTACACCGTTGGATGAATACATGTTTTGAATTACTTAATCAAAAGTGAATAACAGTTTGAATGTAAAAATTGCAGTGTTACGCAGAGAAACAGGCTCTAGGTGAAGTGAGCCCGGAGGTATTGGAAACACAAGTGAACCCAGCCGTGTGGGAGATAAGTGGTCACATGGTACTGAAGAGGAAAGAGGATTACGAAGGTGCTTCAGAGGATAACGCGTGGAGGCTCCTTGCGGAAGCTTCTCTGTCGGAGGAAAGGTTTAAGGAGGTTACTGCTCTCGCCTTTGAAGCCATAGGTTGTAGTAACCAAGAGGAGGATCTTGAAGGAACCATAGTTCATCAGCAAAACTCTAGTGGCAATGTTAACCAGAAAAGCAACAGAACCCATGGAGGTCCGATCACAAATGGGACGGCCGCCGAGTGCCTTGTCCTTCAGTGAACAATATGGTGACTTGGTGGTTTGTATGTATAATTAAAAGCCTAAATAAGCAAACTCTCTTTGTAGTTGCATTTGAAGCTTCTTGGTTTATGTATGATGGTTGTGGGCATTTTGTGCCTAGACTTCTGGTTCTTTGTTTTTTGTTATGAGTTGGTGTTTATGAATTATATATGTTCTTCACTAATATGATTATTATTTGTATAGATTTGATTATTCAAAGGATATGTCTTAAGAAGGGGTTCAGGTTCAGCCAACTAATTACTTGTAACCAAGTCTTTCTACCATCAACAACCATGTTAAGATTCAGACACTTAGTTTTTACAGCTCGAGACTCGAGAGAGAGTAATAATACTGATTATTGTCTTGTCTATAACCACCACAAGCTCTGGTTATGAAGTCGTCCTCTATAGACTATAATTCACTAACTCGATGCTAGTTCATGTTTAAGTAATATTTTGTTTAGTTGACTAGATGGATTTTATCTTTGCTCGCCATTAGCTCAATGAGCTACGTATATGTTAAGAGTCACACTTTCAATAATTAATAGCTTTTTACCGTTACCATACCAACAAACTTTAGATAATTGGGTTAATAACACCTTTAAGCCGAAATAGTAGTATCATAGGATCCGATACCAAACGAACAAGACAAAAAATCAACCAAAGGGTTCTTTAACCTTCGTGACCATAATAACTTAGTTTCTAAAGAGAATGGTCACGATAAAAAAACAAGTCTGCAAATCCTAATGCCGATTACTCCTTAACCATTCATATCACACACAAGCCCTAAACCTGGACGAAGTGTCAGGCCGTAGCACCACCACCGCTGCCACCAGTCTGATGGAGCATCGCATCGATCTCATCACCATCCTCCATGTCAAGCTGTAGTGTCAAGAATTATTAGTATCAGAAACTATAAACTTCAAAAGGTAAGAAATAAAGCATGTAGAATGAATGTTATACCTCATCGGGAGTTTGCTCAGCACGAAGACGACGCCCATCAAACAAGAAAGCAATGGAGTTCATGTCCACAGATTGCCGGTCACAGTAAGCATTCATCAGCTTCTTGAGCTGAGTGCTTCTCTTGATCCTAAAGAAAACCTCGTTTCCATCCTATAAAACAAACATATAGAAGGAACAATAAACGTTAGAGACCGCATATGAAACAATAACTAAATCACATGGCTCTCTTTTGGTAGTAACCTGAAAGAGTCGAAAAATTAAACACATATCAACAAACATTCAGTTTAAGGCTTCGTCTATGAGAATTTGAAGCACAAACATCAGCCAAACTAATTGAAAACTTAGTACAGAGACTACAACTTCATCAGAAGATATATAACAACTTAGTACAGAGACAGCATCGTTCACAGTCTTTAGAACATTCAACAACTAAGTAAACTTATCCCTTCCAAAACTATAAAACCCTCAAACAACAACAGGAACCAAAAGCTCAATAACAACTTACACCTAAACAAGACTTATATAATTTCAGAAATTTGATAAACAATTAGCAAAAACAAGCAAACGTGTAAACATAAAGCAGGATACTTTAAACCTGTAAAACAAAAGAGGAAGAAGACCATTAAGACTGAGCTAGTAGTACGAAACCCTAAAATTAAACCAAATTGGAGAATGAAAAACCCTAATCGCAGCTACACGAAATCAGAAACCCAAACATTCACAAGAACACACAAGGATGAGAAGGAGAAAGAGAGATACCTGTCCCTTGACTTTGAGATTGATGTGAGCTCCTCCGTCTCCTGGCTTCTTGTCTTCCTCCTGGTTTGCAGACATCGTGAAAGGTTCTCCGTCCGGTTACAAAAACACGAAATTTGAGAGAACGATGAGAGATTCACACAATCAAAGAATGATGCTGAGAGATGAATATAAAAAGACTGACTCTGAAAATCTCTCTAATTGGCCGTGGCTTTTGTACTTGGACGCATCGGATTCCTCTCTATCATAAATCGTAGGGCATCTATCCAACGGTTCATATTCTCTCTAGGTTCTCTTTTAATCCAACGGCTGCTAGTTATGTTCAAATCTGTCGTTTCGTTATAATGGGCTTATATTTTTATTGGGCCACATCTAACCCACTAGACAATTTCATTTGGTTAAATATTTTAGGTTGCAGTTCCTGATCTCACGTGACGTGAGTCCTCCTATCCACCACTCTCCATGATTTCATCATCTGTTGAAGACTTGACAATTTGACATAGAAGAAATAAATAAATTGTTAAATCTATAAATCATGTCACTTTGTGTATTAACAAAAAGATTAGTTGAAGGAGATAAAGTCTGTCACACACTCTTCACAAAAGAAAGAAATGATGATGAATTAACGAAATATGCGCAATGCAACATATAAAGAACCTAGGTCTTGACTCTTGTTTAAGAAACAATAAAAGTCAAGGTTTTTGTTAGGTTTCTGTTATAACCAAAATCAACTATGAAAACATTCATATGTTAGAAAAACATCAAAATTATAGAGAGTTCCTTTAACTGAAGATTATGGTAAAGTAAAACTTTTTGCTATAAATAGAGCTTTAAAATTATACAGTTTTAGTTAAATCTATTATTTCAGCTATTCTTCCGTGTTATTAGTTATCCCACAACCCCCACTTGGCACTTGTTTACACCTAAATCGTATAAATACTGTAGACCAGCTCCGTCCCAAACGCAACAAAAACTTTCCTTCGTCTCCATAACTATCAAACGACACTCATCTATGCGTTTAATGCTCTGTTTCTGAAGATACACTCGAGAATAACCATGGCCGTTTCTTTCTTACCTTATTTTCTGATTCTTTCCTTCCTCTCAGCCATTGACGCACGTTAGTTTTTAATCTCTTCATATACCTATGTCTGTCTCTGTATTTGCCGTGTCTACTACGTTGTTCTTATTTTGCGTTTTTTTTGTTTTTGTTTCCACAGATTCTGGAATGGTCGGAGTCAATTATGGTCGGATAGCTAACAATCTCCCGTCGCCGGAGAAAGTAGTGAACCTCCTGAAATCTCAAGGAATCAACCGTATCAAAATCTTCGACACCGATAAGAATGTACTAACCGCACTTGCAAATTCCAAAATCAAAGTAATCGTCGCTCTCCCTAACGAGCTTCTCTCCTCCGCCGCCTCCCACCAATCATTCGCCGACAACTGGATTAAAACCCACATAATGCCATACTTCCCAGCGACGGAGATCGAAGCTATCGCCGTCGGTAACGAAGTATTCGTCGATCCGACGATCACGCCGTATCTTGTCAATGCGATGAAGAACATTCACACCTCTCTGGTTAAGTATAAACTCGACAAAGCCATCAAGATCTCGTCTCCTATTGCTCTTAGCGCGCTTGCTAATTCGTACCCGCCTTCCTCTGGTTCTTTTAAACCGGAATTAATCGAACCGGTTGTTAAACCAATGCTTGCTCTGCTTCAACAAACGTCGTCGTATCTTATGGTAAATGCTTATCCGTTTTTCGCTTACGCAGCAAACGCCGATAAAATCTCTTTAGACTACGCTCTGTTTAAAGAAAACGCCGGGAATATAGATTCCGGTACCGGATTGAAGTACAACAGTCTCTTTGACGCTCAAATAGACGCCGTTTACGCGGCATTGTCCGCCGTCGGATTTAAAGGCGTTAAGGTGATGGTGACGGAAACAGGGTGGCCTTCCGTTGGAGATGAGAATGAGATTGGTGCAAGCGAATCTAACGCGGCGGCGTATAACGCCGGACTTGTGAAGAGAGTGTTAACGGGTAAAGGAACACCGTTAAGACCGACGGAGCCACTTAACGTCTATTTATTCGCTTTATTCAACGAAAACCAGAAACCGGGGCCAACGTCTGAGAGAAACTACGGTTTGTTTTACCCAAACGAAGGGAAAGTGTACAACGTTCCGTTCACTAAAAAGTCAACGACGCCGGTCAACGGTAACAGAGGTAAAGTTCCGGTGACGCACGAGGGACATACATGGTGCGTTTCGAACGGAGAGGTAGCGAAGGAGAAACTTCAGGAGGCTCTTGATTACGCTTGCGGAGAAGGAGGAGCTGATTGCCGCCCGATTCAGCCAGGTGCCACGTGTTATCATCCTGAGTCGTTAGAAGCTCACGCTTCGTACGCCTTCAATAGTTACTACCAGAAGAACTCACGTCGTGTTGGTACGTGCTTCTTTGGTGGAGCTGCTCACGTCGTCACGCAACCTCCTCGTACGTTAATCTAATCTCTCCTCTGTTTTTATCATAACATTACATATTTTGCTTTAGTTCAATTCAGAAGTGTATATTTAGCTGTTATTTATGCTTAAAAATTCATTTGGTATGTTTATTGAAAAAAAGAAAAAGATAGTGGCAAATGGTTTAGTAGTTGGCGGTTGTGAAAGTTGAGCTATATTGGGTCATTTTGGCCTTTTAAGATGTTCACGTTTCTGTAAGATCGATATATATGGTGACCTTTAATATTTTTATATAATTCTAACAAAATTATTTTTTCGTTGATTGCAGGATATGGAAAATGCGAGTTTCCCACCGGACATTGAGGCGGAATAGTTGGCAGCAATTTTCTGTGTTTTTTTTTTTGCCTGATTTATTAAGTACATTGTTTGCTAATCGGGAATATATATATATTTTATATTGTGTATAAAATATATTAACTTTGTTGAACTATTTTATATATTTTAATTTAAAATTATATCATCACTAGATTATTCTCAAAATCTTGCATGAATGCTGAAGTTTGACATAATAAACAAAATGAATTTTATGTTGCAAAAATAGTATATTTTATTCTAGTATATTATTATTAGAATTTCAGGGTATATATATTAGAAGGAATAAAATCTTGTATAGTGGATAAAATGATTCTATAGAAACTAAAAGATTCATCTAGTTGAGATTATAGAAATCAATGATTTTATTAATCATTTTATCTATTATATATACAATCAGAAAAAATGATAAAGATTTTAATTATTAATATCTTTAATTTTTATAATCTCTACTAGATAAATCTTTTTCTCTAATTGTTTTGAGATATCATCATATAAACAAGTAAACATTATCAGCACTTGTATAAATCCCAATATGGATGATGAACAAAACCTGGTTGAAGAAATGAATCAACAGCTTCTGATAACCGTCATTGATACCGAAAAAGTCCCGGAACTCCGACCAATATCATCACGGAGCCACCAAGAATCCGAACCAGCTAATATCTCACACTGGTCACTACTTTTCAAACTCTTTCTAGCCATCACGATCATGGGTGCTTGTGTAGCAGGTGTGACGTTTGTCATATTGATTACGCCAACTCCCCCCACAGTACACGTACAATCAATGCATATATCGTTCGCCAACCACAATCTCCCGGTCTGGTCCGCAACGTTCTCTATCAAAAACCCTAACGAGAAACTCCATGTCACGTACGAGAATCCTTCAGTGTGGCTGGTTCACCGGGGAAAGCTCGTGTCGACCGCAAGAGCTGATTCGTTCTGGCAGAAAGGCGGAGAGAAGAACGAGGTTATTGTCAAGAGAAACGAAACAAAAGTTATCGATGAAGAGGCGGCTTGGGAAATGGAGGATGAAGTGGCGGTGACAGGAGGTGTGGTGGGTCTTGATATGGTGTTTTCTGGGAGAGTAGGGTTTTATCCAGGAACTTCTGCTTTATGGGGAGAACAGTACATGTCAGCCGTTTGTGAGAATGTAAGTGCCAAGTTGTATAATGTTGATGACGAGATCTATGGGACAAATAGATCGGTTTTGTCATTCGATGGTCGACTAGTATGCAGTGTACGTCTCCCTAAATATCCTTAGGTCTTAGATATTTAACAATGGTCAATTAGAGTTTGTTTTTGCAATTTGTTAGGGATGTGTGATGTTAGATGACTTACGGCTGGTCAATGATGTTTAATTATGTATGTTTTTTTGTTGATGACAATATTAGTGATATGCTTAATTTGATGACAATCGATGACCTTTAGAAATTAGGCTTGATACATTCATATCCACAAGAGCAGAGAAAACAGTTGTTGTGAGAATCTTAATGGAATAATTATCACGCTGATTTGTTTTGGATTTTCCAATTGATTTTGACAAACTAAACGGAAGAATTGAGATTTTGAAGATTTGGAGTATGACGATTTTGTTGTTTAAACTAAATTATTGCATTACACGTCATCCACAACAATCATTCCAAGTCACAAGGATATATTATTATTCAGCCCAAATGTAAAAGAAAACGCGGCCCAATAGTCAAGTCACAAAGTAACACAATGTAGTCTCTTCCTTGTTCTTAAGAAGACTTTTTGACTCTATCGCAGCTCCAGCGTTCAAACGCGAGAATACCTCCAAGGTCGAAGCGTAAAACATCGCAAGCATTACGGGTTAAAAGCGAGTCAGTTGGTTTACACGGACTTGTTGCTTTCAATTTCCTCTACCATTTCCACGGGTAAGCTTTCTTAAAAAGCTTTTTGTACGTAGGGTCGTTTGCTTTTCATTTGGACGCCACATGCTCGATGAAATTCCCCAAAGGGATTGTCAGTGGTAATTAACGTTTTTTCTCTTTTGCTTTTCCGCGGCAGTCGAATTTCTGGTTTACTCGTGGGTTGAGAATCAGGATGCTGCCCCAGAGGTTGAAGAAGGCTATAACGGATAATCCAAAGAAGCTTGGGAATTTGATTGACCTCGTGAATCTTCCATCTACTCTACGGAACTTTGTTGGTCAATCTCAGATTTCCCGTCTGGGTTGTTTCATGCGTGTCTGGTCCTATATCAAGACCAACAATCTTCAGGTTTGATCATTAAGTTATTTAAGCTAAAGATTTTTTTTTAAAATGTTTTGTCTCATTGACTGATTGGTTTTGTTTCTTACAGGATCCTAAGAACAAGAATGTGGTGATTTGTGATGAGAAGCTCAAGAGCATTTTGCTCGGGAAGCAGCGAGTGGAGCTAGTCGATCTTCCTTCTCTTATCAAGTTGCATTTTCCCAAAGAACAAAAGAAGAATTCTCAGAAAATTTAACTTTTGCTTCTTTGGGGTCGTTTTGTTCTGTGATGCTTAAAGATATATGATTGATACTTCTAAGTTCTGGATTCTGGATTCAATTCTATTTCTGTTTTCTTATGTAAACAGTTTCTCCTTGTCGGGTGGTGCTGTGTTTTTTATAACATCAAAAGATCATCTTTAAGTACTTACACACTTCCACCATATAGTGGGAAAAACTGGTTCTTTTACAAACATTATGGAAGCTTGATTCAAATAATATCAAGCAACCTGAAGTGATCATTGGTAACGAATACAACTCAGAAACAGAGCAAGTTAGTAGAAGAAAGAATGTAGCATGTTAAGGAACATGTTTGTGGTATGGGATACATGAGGAGTCCCAAAATCCATATTTGCTTGCATCCCAACATGTGAAAGGGTTCAATCTATCATCCAAGTAGCGCATCCCCTAGTATCCAGATGCAGTTTGGAAACCTGCAAGAGAATTAAAAACACAGTGAGAAGAATTCTTGATAAAAAAGAGTAATTGATACTCATAAACCTTAGTGTATGTCTTTTGAGGGATAGAAAGCTTATTACTAACCAAATACTTCAGGACTTTTCATGATTCTAAGACCATGCGATTGTTTCCGCTCATTGTTCAGCTCCTTGTTCAACAGTGCGATTGAATTATCTGGACACATCGTGGTATCTTTTGATACACTGGCTTCCATCAAGATTTGTGTTCTTGCATCCGATAAGAGGGAGCCTGTAGAGAGATATCTTTGCAAGCTCCGAGTCTGTAAATGTCTCTCAAGAAAATTCTCCTAGGATACTTCAGCTGGTGCGCTTTCGTTTTGGCGAACGTGCTTTTGGTAAAATCTATTCAAGGCATCTGCTTCAGTCCGCATGCCAGCCCTATTCAATTCTGCGATCATTATCGTGTATGCTTTAAAATCGGGCTCCACTCTTTTGAACTTGAGTTTATAGAACAAATCATATGCTTCTTTCACCATACAAGCCTTGCACATCCCATGAATCATGATAGTATATGTAATAATATCAAGATCATTTCTAGTCTTTTGCATATGCTCGAATCTGCTCAATGCTTTCTCTACCTCCCCATTAGCAAATAGACCAGCTAACACAATGTTGTAGCTCCTAATATTGGGAATCAGACCATTAGAAGTCATATATCCAAAAACTCCTAGAGCGAGATCTATCTTGCCTGCTTGAAAATAGCCCTTGATAAGAGTGTTGCAAGAGACTGTGTTTGCAGCCACGCCTCTTTGAGGCATGTCGTCTAAAAGTTTAATCCCATCATCTACCCTCGACGACTTGAAAAATCCATTTGCAAGAGTACTGTAAGTGACTACATTTGGGGTGCACCCCTTGCTTATCATCAAGTCAAGCATTTTAATGGCCTCGTCTACACGATTGTGCATGCAAAGCCCGTAGATAAGTGAACTGTAAGTGAAAACATTAGGATCTATAGACATTTGGATCATCATCTTGTACACACTATCAACCTTCGACAGTTTCCCACGTTTTGCATATGCATCGATTAATGCACTGAAAGTGATAACATTAGGGTTGATTTTCTTGGAGTCCATTTCGTGCAGTCGTCTCTCGGCGTCAGCCAATCTACCGGATTTACAAAGGCCAGTTATGAGAGAGCTGTAGGTAACAACATTCGGTGAAATTCCTCTGTCTTTCATACGTTTGAGAACCTCCAGCGCGGGAACCACAAGTCTATTTTTGCAAAGAGTATCAATGAGTATGGTATCGACTACAACATCACGTTTGATTCCCATTTTCTCCATTTGGCCAGCCACATAAACAGCATCCTTAATACTATTACTGAGACAGAATCCATTGACCAGCGAGCTAGCAGTCACAATGTCAGGCTCAATACCAAGCTTCATCATCTTCCCAAGATAAGATAAAGCCGAAGAGGGTTGAAAGCAGCGGCAGAAACAATTCACCAAAATGTTACAAGTATAGAGATCAGGTGAAATTTCAATACCTTCAGCATTCTCAATACGTTTCCAGAGATTAATCACAACATCATACATCTGCATCTTAGCAATAGCAGTCAATACTTTATTGAATTCAACAATTGAAGGTAGAGGGTAAGAATAAGCCATGAGTACGAACAAATGAAATGCATCGTCGAACTTAATATTGTGAAGCCCACTTCTCAATACCTCTCGATAATCAATAGTAGTACCAGAAAAAGCTCGTACCCAGAAACGAAATCTCAACGACGGAGAAAGAACAATCCCAGGATTACTGTTCTTCAGAAAATGGTGATGAAGATGAAGAAACCCCTTAGCCGTTGAAGCAATCGCAGTCGCAATCGACCACCGCATCCAATCGTTTCGACTTCAGCTTGATTTGGGTTCGTTCCCAAATTCTGTCTCAGGGATTTTGACCATAAACCCTAAACCCTACAGTGTTGAAGTGTTTGAGACTTGAGAGAACTGAAAGAATTGAACAGAGAAGAAATACAACTTTAACCGGTTTAGAAACAATCGAGCCTTTTTAGGTTTTTGGTTTACAATAATCGAAAACCGTACAAAATTAATAACCAAACGCTTAAAACGGTTCGACGAAACCGAACCGGATTGCACAATTTCGATTCGATCCTCCTTTTCTCTAATGGCATCCTCTTGTCTCGTCCGGAAAGGATTTGTCGAAAATGTCGCATTTGTTATTCTCTCACTGTGATCCCAATTGATTTCTTCTTCATCTTCTTTTATGAACCTGGCTTTCGCATCTTCTTAGCTCTGGGCCATTCCTCCGGTGATTTTGGTGAGCAAAATGGTTGATTTAGTTGTCACGCTGAGTCACAAATGTCAGCTTTTTTGGTTTCTGGCTTCATGATTCACTTCCATTTCTGTTTTAGTATTTTAAAGTTTGATCTTGTCCATTTTTATAACATCACAGTAGCATCTTTATGTAGTCACACGAACATAGAGTAAGAAGAATGGTTCTTGTACAACATTTTGGAAGCTTGATTTGAGTGATATCTAGACAAGAAACTCACAGAAAAAAATATATATGTTGTGGAGGAAAGAATTTAGTAGGTTAACTAATAACTATAGTGCTTGTGGTGTAGCAATTTCTTATTTTATCACTGAAACCGAGATAAGTCGTATTTCAGAACATGATTTGCTACGATGGCGTTTGTCTTCTCTGTTGGGTGAAATGAGTCCCAAAATACATATTTGCTTGCATCCGAACATGTGAATGGGTTCATTTTATCACACAAGTAGCTCATCTCATAGTATCCCGTTCCGCAACACGCACTTCTTACGTTTTCGAAACCTGCAATGCACATAGGAATATTATCATAAGAATTCTTGATTTAAGAGCATTTGGTACATATTGAAACTTAGCCCTATGTCTTTGCAGGGTTGCAATGGTTGGGAAAATATTTTTGTTAGAACTTTGTACTAACCGAATGCTTCAGGATGGTATATGATTTCTGAAACAAGGTCATATGGATTTGAAAACACCAGCTGGATTCCGTTCAGATCTCTGTTCAACTGGAAGACTTTCTCTTCCATCTTGATGTTGAAATCTCTAGCCACAATGTTGTATTCTTCAATACATTTGCTTCCATAAAAGAGCTGAGTTGTTCTTTCCAGGGGTAAGCATCCAAAAGGAGAGAGTCCCGACAAAGACATCTTCCGAGCTCCGAGTCTGTATATATCTGTCACGAAATCTGCTGCTATTCCTATCAGGAAATATTGGTACTCGTTCACTGAGTACTTCCGTAACTTGCGGGGAAGAAGATAGTAATTCTCCAGGAAATCGTTGGTTCCGATACTAATCAGGTAAAGTGATTCACTAATAATCTCATTAGCTTTCTCTTCACCCAAGTAGCTTCTTAGCCTGGTTTGGTATTCTTTGTAGTATTCCACTTCCTTCCATAGCGGCATTACAGACTTTAGAAATCGATGACAATTCAGAGAAAGCATGTCAGAAATCTAAGTCCAGTACAGTAGAATATATATATGTTGTAAGATATATAACTATGCTTGACTTACTAACACGGCAGAGGTTGCATTGTCTAAGCCGGTTCCAGCTGAAGCGAAACAGACACCAGTGGCAAAGTCTGCAATGTTGTATGCTGGATCTAGGTAGGCAGGGACTGCGTTCTTGAGTCCCAAACCTTCAGAAATGAAGTCTGGTGCAATCCGGCCATTTGAAAATCTCCCAGTCGCTTTGCCGTCAAAGTAATCCCGGCCATATGGCTGGAAATTGCTCTTCAGAACAGTAGAAATCTGGTTGTTGTTGCCTGAATCAACAGTTGAGTCACCAAATACGATAAGTGCGGGAAATTTTGCACACGTTTCAGGTATCTTCACCAAGAGCTGAGCTGCTAGCAACAAGAACGCAAGAACTCTGTTTCGCTGCATGCTTTTTACACAAGTTTTTTCAATTTTTTGCTTCTGCAAAACAAGAACCTCACGATTAATTGGGAAGAACAATTGGAGCAAGCATTTAAGATGGAGAAAGATAGGTATCTTCTATCAAACCTGACTAAAACAGATTTAGCTCGTGTAGTTAATACCTTGGCCTGTTGTTAGATGATGCTTATTAAATACTCCTTAGTCTGATATGTCTCTGTTTATTTTTGGCCACAGAGAGTTAGTTGAGGTGAGTAATGAGCTGAAAATGATTGAGAGTTTCAATAATAGTTGTGCAGCAGAGAGCCGTATTTATAGCTACTAAAAAAGAGAGAAAGACAGAATATTTTAAAATAGAAGGATTCGTACCATTGCAAGCTTCAGATGTATATGTAACGCATCTTCCTTTTTACCGGATTCACGCTCAAAACTCAACTCTCTGTTCTTGTATCACTTACTGTTTTTATTGCTTACTGAGTCTAGAGTCTTGAATGTAAAGATTATTTGCACTTTGGGTGAACTGTGTCGCACGTTTTGGGGCTTTTTAGTTCAACCATAGTTTTGGTTGTTGCAACGACAATAACAAGTAACGGCAAGAAAGTGTCTCTCATGCGTCAAATGTGACATTTCCGATAAAGTAACTTTGTTTTTTGAGTCTCAACTAAAGATTTATAAATTTATTGACAAGTGGTTCATAACATAGGTTTGCGTTTTGAATTAACTAGAGGCTATTAGCAATTAAGTGGTCATTTATCGTTTGTTGAATTATAGATTAAGTAGTTGAACATTAATTTCCAAATTCTCCCATCCAAATGACGTCAAATCTACACAACCTCTATATTAATCCAGCAATTTTAATTAAACACAAGAATGAAACTAAAAAAGCCAAACCACTTAGCAACAGTAACATACTGCTGCTTGTTCTGTTTGGTAGGACTGTACCAATCAGGCCCAGGAGATAAATGGACTTCGTCTGTCCCAAAGATATACAAGTACCTTTGGTTCTTTCTAGAGGCTTCTCAAATTAGCTTTCAAAATCTCCCATTTGCTATAATGACAATAATACCCTCACAGGCTCGCCGAATCAAAGCGATCATTTTAGCCTCAGCCCGCTCGTGCAGCGGTAAGGCTATTTACGTAAATTACTAAAAACCCCGAAAGAGAGAATTGTGAATTCTACTATCCATCCACCAAGCACTCTGTGTGCCTCTGCAAATTAACAATTTCCTCAGAACAATTACATTTCGATTCGATTCGATTCTCTTATCTTCTTGATCTCTGTTTGTTCATCTGTGGTGGATCTCCAGATGTTGGTTTTGAGAATTTTGTCGCGAGTAACCCGCAACGCGGGCATACGCTCATCTCTATCCGCCGTCACTCTTCCGGCGAGGAATCAGACTCCTGTTTTCTCGAGCCGGTTTCACTCCCTAGCTCACGATTTCTCGCATAAGGTTCGATTTTCACTCAAATTAATCACTATTCATGCCGAAATTGCAATTCAGGGTTTTGTTAGGGTTTAAGGCTTTCCCTCATTTGAGTTTCTAGAAATGATTGCTATCTTCTGATACTGTTTCCTTGATCTCTTATGTTTGAATCTTCAGATATATGAATAAACAATAGAAGAATGGTTTAGATTCTCTATAGGTTTTTGCTCTGTATCATTTCACTGAGTTTAACCCATTTTACTTTTTTTTTTGGGGGCAGCTTGTTCCAGCTCAGATGTCTATGATGGATTCGTTTGCACTGCAAAGGTTCAATTTTTCTTCCTCTACCTCGCCTGAATCAGATGAGAAGAAGACCCACACTGAGGCCTCAAAGACAAGTGAAGAGAAACCTACAGCTGAGGCAAACCAACCAGGTCTTGACTCTGAATCTAAAGATTCTGTGACAGATTCTGCAAAAAGAAAGCGGAAAGGTGCTAAAGGAGCTGCATCTTCATCTTCTGAATCAGATTCTGAGAGTGATGATGATGAATTGTCAGCCGATGATTTGGTGAAGCTCGTAGCTGAGAAGGAAGAGCTACTGTCTGAGAAGGAAGAAGAGATTAAGCAGTTGAAAGACAAAGTTCTTCGCACTTATGCTGAGATGGAGAATGTCATGGACAGAACAAGACGTGATGCTGAAAACACCAAAAAGTATGCCGTACAGGTTAGTCTTTAAGAACTTGGTTTGCAGCTTTTGTTTCATATAATAGTTTTCTGAAATATATATATTCACTATATATGTATGCAGAATTTTGCAAAGAGCCTATTGGATGTGGCGGATAATCTTGGAAGAGCTTCTTCGGTTGTCAAAGAAAGCTTCTCAAAGCTTGACACCTCAGAAGATTCTGCTGGAGCAGCTCCACTATTAAAGACCCTTTTAGAAGGAGTGGAGATGACTGAGAAACAGCTTGCTGAGGTAAATATCGAGAAATGTAATTATAAGACCTTAAGTAAGCAATGCAGATGAGACCGGTTAAACATGTGTGCCGCTGCAGGTATTTAAGAAATTTGGTATGGAGAAGTATGATCCTATAAACGAGCCATTTGATCCAAACAGACATAACGCAGTGTTCCAAGTCCCTGATGCTTCTAAGCCAGAAGGCACAGTTGCTCATGTCTTGAAGGTAAATATATAAAGCTTGCTCAATTCTTTGTCTCTTTATTTCATATTGTATAGTCTTAAATACCAATTAGTAATGATGGGTGTCAATATGTGCAGTCTGGATACACGCTGTATGACCGAGTTATAAGACCAGCTGAGGTTGGTGTTACCCAGGGAGGAGAGAACCAAGAAGAAAAGAAAGAGTCTGATGCTTAAGAAGAAGTCAGCTGGTTTTCATAAATTTTGTTACGGTTCTATGTTTCCATTAACATCTTCTCGAGTCTTCGAGTCATAGTTTTCTTTTGTGGTTTGGTTATTCATTAGATGAACAAGATCTCCCATAAGTTGCTGGACATGGCATTTGCAGGGGAAATCCTGCTTCTGTGTCTGTTTTCTCTATCTCCATGCTATAATTGAACGAGGAAAATATCATTTTACATCTCTTCTACTCGCACACTATTACCAAGTCTCTGTTTGATTAGTTAAATCAGATACAAATCAAGGTTTTACATGGTCTGATACAACCAGAAACTAACCATAGAGAAAGAAGCTGAAAACAGAGTCACAAAACTTGCACTCACTATTTAAAACCTCCCTTGCAACTTATGTTGAAGAATGTCTCCGAGCTTTTCATAAAGCATTTTCTGCTCCTCGTGTCCCAGGCTCCTCGATATCTGCAGGTATAATACAATCAATTATTTACAATGCCTCCGTATTCTTGGCTTATATGATGATTCTTACCTGGTCTAGGATCATCTCGACACTGTAGTCCCGATTAACAATGAAAGATTGGATGTAGATGTATGCGAAAACCGCCATAACCATCTGCATTTAGGCAACAAGATTCGTTTAAAACGATGCAAAGATCATATTGCACTTTTCGACGTTAGTGACTCTTACTTGGCAATCCATTCTGTCAGTAAATCCTCCATGTCCTGGTATGCTGTCTCCGAAATCCTGTCAAAGCGACATAAACTAGTAAATATTTGTTCTTGGATCTGTAGATACAAAACCTTTTAATGTTTGAAAAATGTGTTAACCTTGATCTTGAAAGCTCTTTTGAAACCGCTTGCGAAGAAGCCACCAAAAGGCGCCATAATGGATGCGAATAGACCGAGAGAAAAAGCATGCCATTGGACAGGCAGGGTCGAGATCCCTTTCCATGGAGACTGTTAAGCAAAGTTCACAACGGAGCTCAGTTTCAAAACAAGACAACATCATCGGCTGGTTTTCACGAGAGGACAGTTAATTGCTTACAAATGGAGTAATCCAAGAGGGAAATGGGTAATACTCTGGCCTGAAGAGAGGGCCTGGATCACAATGAAGCCAACCAGTTGATAAATCCTGCAAAAGATATGCAACACAAGGATGAAGTAAAGGCCGAGACAAAATATTGTGATGGAGATATCACTTTTTGTTACCTTCCTTGGACATGTAAGCCATTGGAACTGGCCTAAGACATTAGCAAACTGTTGTACGAAGCAGATAATAATCTATCAGTCTTGAGACCAAAAGAAAGAGTTACGAACGAATGAATAAATGATAGAAGAAGGTTATTACAATAAATGCAGAGATTATAGTTGCAACTGATGCTCCGATGAAACCTTCCCATGTTTTCTTTGGAGACAACTTGATGAGCGGAGTTTTCCCGAAATAGAAACCGAAGAAGTAAGCTGCTACATCGTTCATAGCAATCAGTGCTGCTGGTAGAAGAAACCTGCATATTTAAAAGAAATTAGCACTCGGGAAAACTATTATGCTTCAGTGGATATATATAAGAGTCCATTGTACCAGAAGATCCCTTCAAAAATATTGGCGACGGTGAAAGAAGATTGAGTAAAGACAACGATAAGGATCATATGTGTCCAAGCGTATTGCCCAAACTGATACTTATACATCTTATTCTTCAATGTAAGGATAAACCATATGAGACCTGAATCCAACTTAAGCTGTTAATAAATCAAGAAAGAGAGTATTGTTTTTGTGAAGAAAAAAGAAACAGACAAACCTGCGATGTACAAGAAGTAGCAAATAACCATCTGGTACTTGATAAGACCACTCACAAGCTTGTATATGAATCTATCTGAAGAAACCGTGTTGACTAGCTGCTGTTGAATGATGCGTCCATAGACAAACAACATAGCCGTGAAGAAGAAGTGCCAATTCAAGAGCCAGAAACCGGGTAAGCGACGTTCTTCATGAGCTCTTCTGCGAAGAAAGAAGAGCTCTTTGGCCATGAATATCTGTATAACCACAACCATAGCCCAAATGTAGAGATGACCCATGTAGATTATAAACACAACTCCACCGAGCATCCAGAGAGATGAGCATGTCCTTATCCACATTGATCTGTACTTGTTCTTATCACCAAGTAACAAATTGCTTACTCTGCTTACATTGCTTCTGTTCACCTCAGCTAAATTCTGATCAATATTGAAAAAGACAATCAAATTTTGGATTCAACCGGAAAAGAGAGTATGACATTGTATAGATACCTCGCTTGATCGCCTGCGGTGTCGAATGCGAGCTGTTGGAGAGCTAGGAGTATAATTGTAATCCCTTGGTGAATTAGGAATGTTGGGATAATGGTTATCTCTCTGGTTATTAGTATTCATTCGAGACGTTGGTGTAGTAGGGTAACTAGTATCCCTTAGCTTTCTAATCCGTGGAGAATTTGGACTGAGATCTTTCTCCATTGCCATTGAGATCCCTAGGAAATGCTCTCAGTTCCTGGATTGAGTTCTTGAAATTCAGTTAATCATGATGATCTGGGTTTCTTTATACATCCGAGGAAATGAATTTGGGGTTGATCTATAATTTCAAAATGTCAACCATAACTCGAGCTTATACACGTCTTAATGAAACACACACATTGATATCTGATGAGAGATTACTTGTGTAACAAGCATATAATAGAGGATTTAGATTTGAATGTGTAAGCCTAGAAATCTAAATGATTCATCAAAGCAAAACGTGATGATTCACATACAAAGGATAAATTTCATAAGTGAACATTGCAACAAAATGGGATCATGACAAGTAGAAAAAAGAGAATGAACTTACATTAACGAAAACGTGGTGGGATGATGGTGATTGAAAATGCGAAACCCTAATTAATGAAAAGAAACGTGAAGAAAGAAACTCAAAAGGTGAGGGAAGAAGGAGGAGGAGGAAGGTGGTGGATGAGCACTTAGCGGTGAGGTTTCATCAAATCATCGGAAGAGAGAACCAATAAACTATTCATGTCGCTGCTTCATGTTTAAACCCGGAATGAGTGACACGTGTTGTCTTGATCTGTTTGGGCTGGGTCAGATATTTAAGCCCATTAAGGAAAGCCTTTTAACTATTCAGACATGAGCATGAGGAGTCAACGAGGTCTGTGAGATCAGTGGTCAAATCAGTAAATAACGCGAAAAGACAGGGTCTCTCACCTTTTTGCTGTTGTTTTTTCCTCATTAATTATTGAGTTCCGTAAAATGGGTCCCACTTTTCCCATTTCCCAACCTCCATAACCAAAGTTGGAGATTTCTCTGTTTCCTATGCTCTCTCTCTCTCTTACTCTCACAGTGACTATTCGTCGCTTCAGATCTAAAAGAGAGGAAGATAAACCATTTGGATTCAATATCGATTAAGGTAAGAAAGCCATCTTCTACTTGTTGGATTCGATTAGTTTCATTTCAGCTCATTGCCTCTTTACTTCTTCAATGTTGATTTCTTGCTTTGGCTTTGGTTTTATCACCAATGCTGTTTGATTTCTTTGAAGTTCCTTTCGAGCTTTTCTTGAGCTTAGTTTCACATTCTTAGCTTCACTAAGTTCTTTGATGTGTTTTTGTTCCCAAGTTCAAAATGTTGTTTCTGATTCAATTTGGTTTTCTAAAAAAGATTGCAACTTTGGTTTCTTTTAGTGTATAGTTAGTTTGGATCTTCACTAAATATGTTCGTTGTTTCTACTTTTGTAGGAAACCTTTTGACTTCACAAGAATGGCAGTGACAGAAGCAGAAAATCCTCTTCTTGGTGAAATCACTTGTGGCACCTTACTACAGAAGTTGCAGGTAGATTTCGCAACATACACACTTATCCTTTTAATATATGGTTCCACAAACTCAATGTACAAACTTGTTACAGGAAATCTGGGATGAGGTTGGGGAGAGTGATGAAGAACGAGACAAACTGCTTCTACAGATTGAGGAAGAGTGTCTGAATGTTTACAAAAAGAAAGTTGAGCTAGCCGCAAAATCTCGTGCAGAGCTTCTTCAGACTTTGTCAGATGCCACTGTTGAACTTTCCAATCTCACAACTGCTCTCGGGGAAAAAAGCTATATCGACATTGTAAGTAATCTCACGTCTTACAAGTGGTAAAGAGATGAGATGGTTACAGTGTAGTGTGATTCAATGTCTTTGTTTCCATTGCAGCCTGATAAGACTTCAGGAACGATCAAAGAACAACTTTCTGCAATAGCACCTGCGCTTGAACAACTTTGGCAACAGAAAGAGGAAAGGGTCCGGGCATTTTCTGATGTACAATCACAGATTCAGAAGATATGTGAGGAGATCGCTGGCGGATTGAACAATGGACCTCATGTGGTTGATGAGACTGACTTGTCTCTAAAGAGATTAGATGACTTCCAGAGGAAACTCCAAGAGCTCCAGAAAGAGAAGGTAAAATATTAGTTGGGATATGGTTATGTGTGGCCTATGTTCAAACCAGAACTAAAACTGCTTTGTGTTTGAGCAGAGTGATAGGTTACAGAAGGTGCTCGAGTTTGTGAGCACGGTGCATGATCTATGTGCCGTCCTTCGTTTAGATTTCTTAAGCACTGTCACCGAAGTTCATCCGAGCTTAGATGAGGCAAATGGTGTTCAAACCAAGAGCATTAGCAATGAAACACTTGCAAGGTTGGCTAAGACTGTCTTGACTCTTAAAGAAGATAAAATGCAAAGACTTAAGAAGGTTAGTCAAAATCATGGTCTTTGTGATCTCTGACATGAGCTTGGTCAGTTTAGGCTGCACATATGTTGAAATCCTTTCTGATTAATTGCGCTGAAAGTTTGTAACTTTTCTCTGCACCATTCTTGTTTGTGGATTTCATTAATGTATCTTGGTTTTATGCAGCTTCAAGAACTAGCTACTCAGCTAACTGATCTATGGAATCTGATGGATACTTCTGATGAGGAAAGGGAGCTTTTTGACCATGTTACCTCTAACATTTCAGCTTCAGTTCATGAAGTGACTGCCTCTGGTGCTCTCGCACTTGATCTTATCGAACAGGTATCGTAAATTTGTAATGTATCAATCAATGTGTATGATAAGTACTGCTTTTAAAAATCTTCTGTGAACTCTTGAAGGCTGAGGTGGAAGTGGATAGGCTTGATCAACTGAAATCTAGCAGAATGAAGGAAATTGCATTCAAAAAGCAATCAGAGCTTGAGGAGATATATGCTCGTGCTCACATAGAAATAAAACCAGAGGTTGTTCGTGAGAGGATCATGTCGTTGATTGATGCTGGGAATACTGAACCTACTGAGTTACTGGCTGACATGGATAGCCAGATCGCAAAGGCCAAGGAGGAAGCCTTTAGTAGAAAAGAAATTTTAGACCGTGTAGAGAAATGGATGTCAGCTTGTGAGGAAGAGAGCTGGCTCGAAGATTACAATCGAGTATGCTAACATTGGCTATGTTAATAAACACATTACTTATTAAGCATAGAGTTCAATTGATGATTCTTTTGGGTTTTTGTTCTGGAAAAACAGGATCAGAACAGGTATAGTGCAAGCCGAGGTGCGCATTTGAATCTCAAGAGAGCTGAGAAAGCTCGGATTCTGGTCAGCAAGATTACTGGTAAGAACTTCCAAAAGTCTCTCTTAGTTATTACTACACATAGAATTAAACTGAGACTGAAGAATATATCATACTTTGTTTGTGCAAGCTATGGTTGACACGTTGATTGCTAAAACCCGGGCATGGGAAGAGGAGAACAGTATGTCCTTTGAGTACGATGGAGTTCCTTTACTCGCCATGCTAGATGAATACACTATGCTTAGGCAAGAACGAGAAGATGAGAAGCGGAGGCTGAAAGTAAGTTGTTTCATCCTGTGTTAAACCGATTGTTGAAACTAACTTCTTTTAAAATAATCTTGCCTTTTCATTAACAGGAACAGAAGAAGCAGCAAGAACAGCCACACACAGATCAAGAATCCGCCTTTGGGTCTAAACCAAGCCCTGCAAGACCCGTTAGTGCCAAGAAACCGGTGGGAACACGAGTCAATGGAGGAGGGCTCAACGAAACTCCTATGAGGCGTTTGTCTATGAACTCAAACCAGAACGGAAGCAAGTCCAAGAGAGACAGTCTGAACAAGATAGCTTCACCTTCGAACATTGTAGCCAACACAAAAGATGATGCTGCATCTCCAGTCTCTCGTGCTGACCCAGTGATGGCTTCACCGTGACAATATCAAAAGAAAGAGAGTTATAATGCTTACTTACACTTTTGTTAGTTGCTAATAGTGCTGTTTAAGAAACAAACACTTAGAAACAAAGACAATGAGAGTAGAATGTTACTTAGATGTTTCTGTTTCTGTATTCATTCACTCAAATTTGTTTGGTACTTGTTAGCATGACTAATGTGAAGTGACCGGTTTAGTGAATGAAAGTCAAGGTTCTAATTGGAATTACGAAATAATATTTGGGCAAAATTGTAATATACTGAAAGATCTTTTGGGCATGATTTAAAAGTTTAAAAAGTTTCCAAGAAGGTTTGGGATTTTAGAGGTCCTTTCTGCGACGTCGTTTCTAGTTTGCAATCAGAAGCGCGTTAAATACAGGAAAATTTCTTGAGCTGTTTTGTCTTAACAAATCAATCGGAGAAAAAGCTACGGAGCTCGAGAGAAGAGAGAATCTATGTCGAACCCAAACGAACCAGCCAGGGCTCTTCTGCCTTACCTGCAACGTGCCGATGAGCTGCAGAAGCATGAACCACTTGTTGCTTATTACTGTGAGTTTCGTTTTCTTATCTATATCTAACCTAGATGATCGCCTCCTGCGATTGTGTGTATTCATGGAATTTTGTGATTGATTAGGTCGGCTATATGCAATGGAACGAGGATTGAAGATTCCGCAGAGCGAGAGAACTAAGACCACCAATTCGATTCTCATGTCTCTCATTAATCAACTCGAAAAGGTATTACCTTTGAAGTTTTAAATTGTGAGTTTTTCTGATTTATTTCAGCTTGTTTGATTTTTTACTTGTTTAGATTTGAAAGGACCGGTTCTTAGTAATTCTCATGATGTGTTTGACTTTGATTATTATATGTTGTTACTTGTTACAAAGCTGGAGTTTTTTTATTTATGTTTGTGTTTGGTAAGGAGGCTTATATCTAAATTTAGCTTAGGTTTGTTCATGTGATTGACAGAGTTCATGAGGCAATTTCTTGATTAGTTCCAGTTTCTTATGGCGATTTCTTTTTTGTGTAACTCCAGGATAAAAAATCATTGACTCTGTCCCCAGATGACAATATGCATGTGGAGGGGTTTGCACTTAGTGTCTTTGCTAAGGCAGACAAGCAGGATCGTGCAGGAAGAGCAGACTTGTAAGAATTTTTTTTGCTCTTATGTTTGATTATATATAGAATGGCATTTTTTTTGCCCTCAAGTTTCTAATAATTTTAGGGTCACCGTCAACACTAGCTCAATGAGTCGAATTAGCATGATTCTATAGATTCATTGTCTGTCTAGTATTATTGTGTTTGCCAATACTGGAAATAGCGTGCAAGTACACATACATTTACAATGAGTATGCATGTCCGGCAGACATGTTTTTAGGTGATACCTTCCTCTACCATCGTTTAAGATAGCGGGTTAAGTAATTAGTTGGATGCATCCAAGGCTTATCTCGACCTGTTGTCTTCTACCTGTTCTGCTTTTGCGAAATACCTGTATCTCCAGCATTGATGTGTTTCTATGCATGGTTGGATACTGATATTAGTTCGATTACTGTCTGTATCCTTATTTTATAAGTGCTAACACCTGCATTCATTTGACTCAATTACATAGGCTTCCGAGTTGCGATGGATTATCCAAATTAACTTTGTTGTGCTTGTGACAGGGGCACTGCCAAAACTTTTTATGCTGCGAGCATCTTCTTTGAAATTCTGAGCCAGTTTGGTCCCGTACCTCCTGATGTAAGTTCCTACTTCTTTTTTTATTCACTTAACATCACCTTAAGAGGCAGCTGTGTTGGGAGATTGATATGTGTATATATGTAATGGCTCCCATTAACAGATAGAGCAGAAACACAAGTATGCTGCTTGGAAGGCTGCTGACATAAGGAAAGCCATTAAAGAAGGAAGGAAGCCCACTCCAGGTGATCCTGTGGATGATGATACTGATTTATCCATCCCATCAAGCGGTCCTAGTGGCTCCTATGTAAGTTTCTCTTCTTGAATATTTATGGATTGGAAATATCTTGATATTGGCTTAGCGTGTATTCTGTCCAATAATATCGAAAAGTGTTTAGGAGCGTAAATGTTTATAGAATTCGCATAGCGCTGATCAAAATCATCTAGCTAGAGACACACACATTCACACCCACCTGTGTACTTTTAGGTTTTTGTTTTCTCAATTGTCAAAACACTATGATAAAACGTCTGCATCAACTTAATCGATTCATTGTTTGTGCATGTTAATTATCTACAGGATCACAGTGCAAGTGATACCAACACAACAAGTCATCATAGAACAGAGCTTGATCCACCCCATGACTCGAATGATGACTCCAGCCACCATCAATTCCCTGAAGTGCCACAACACCCTCTACCTCCCAGGTTTTATGACAATCCGACCAACGATTATCCCGCAGATGTCCCACCTCCACCACCGTCTTCTTACCCTTCCAACGATCATCTTCCCCCTCCCACAGGACCATCAGACTCCCCTTACCCGCATCCTTACAGTCATCAACCATACCACCAAGACCCGCCAAAACACATGCCGCCACCGCAAAACTACTCATCTCATGAGCCTTCTCCAAATTCTCTCCCTAATTTCCAATCTTATCCTAGCTTTAGTGAGAGCAGCCTCCCATCCACTTCTCCCCACTACCCTTCTCACTACCAAAACCCAGAACCTTACTATTCTTCTCCGCACTCTGCACCTGCTCCTTCTTCCACAAGCTTCTCCTCTGCTCCTCCTCCTCCACCTTACTCATCAAACGGGCGTATCAATATTGCTCCCGTGCTAGATCCTGCACCGAGTTCAGCTCAGAAGTACCATTACGATAGCAGCTACCAGCCAGGGCCTGAGAAGGTTGCAGAGGCACTCAAGGCTGCTAGATTCGCTGTGGGAGCTTTGGCTTTTGATGAAGTCTCGACTGCTGTAGAACATCTCAAGAAGTCACTTGAGTTGCTAACAAATCCATCGGCCGGTGCCGGTCACTGAATTTTATATCTAATCTATGACACTTGGGGTTGATGTTAGTGCGTGTGTGTGTTCTCAACATTTGTGGGTTTGTTTATTAACTTTTCAGGCTCAGACTTCGTTTACAAAGAAAATTTGTGTGAATTATTCTTATTATCATAAAATTTTCCTTGCAACTTCGTGTACATTCATACATACATAGGCAATGGAGTTCCTCTTCAGTCTTCACGTAAAGAGCGAGTGTGGGACACGCACTCATGTAGCGGGTGGTGTTAGTACTCGAGGTTGGGCCTATATAAAAGCCCATAGAGGCCCGAATTACTGAATTTAGCAGACAAGAATAGAAAGAGTGATGAAACATGGAAGAAAACGTGTCTCTAGAGTCATGTCAAGTGTAAGACAGAGGAAGAGAGAAGAGATGTGCGTCAAAGACAAGGAAAGAGAGATGTCAATCGCTGCTTTCGTCGGCGCGTGCATGTCCGCCACGCACATCAATCAAATCGATTCTTATTATTATTACCTCATTATACTCTTTACTCTAAGACAAACACATACATTTGCACTCAGTCTAGAGACAAAGTGAGAGAGAGATGGGGTCAAAGACGGAGATGATGGAGAGAGACGCAATGGCTACGGTGGCTCCCTATGCGCCGGTCACTTACCATCGCCGTGCTCGTGTTGACTTGGATGATAGACTTCCTAAACCTTGTAAAACCTTTCTCTCGCTACTTGCATTTTTTTATCCCTAATTGATTTCAATATATTGCATGCCAAAAAATATTTGATATATGGTTGAATTTAAGAAACCCTTTTAAATATATGGAATTGCCGACCCTCAAAATTTTTAAAACATGCATATAGAATGATGTTCATGATCTTATAGAAGCTATAAATTGTAAAATGATACATATCCTGTATATGATGGTAATTAATAATGTATTACCCATGAACGTGCATGAATAATTCTATACACACATTACACATACGTGGAAATGATACAGATTTTGATCTTATATGTGTTATGCATAGATATGCCAAGAGCATTGCAAGCACCAGACAGAGAACACCCGTACGGAACTCCAGGCCATAAGAATTACGGACTTAGTGTTCTTCAACAGCATGTCTCCTTCTTCGATATCGATGATAATGGCATCATTTACCCTTGGGAGACCTACTCTGGTATGTCTATATAGTATATATAGATATTTCAACTTCAAATTTTTCGTTAGTATTATATGTACAAAAAGTTGATCCCAACCGGTGATTAGGACTGCGAATGCTTGGTTTCAATATCATTGGGTCGCTTATAATAGCCGCTGTTATCAACCTGACCCTTAGCTATGCCACTCTTCCGGTAACACCTCTCCTCCTCTGCTGACATATATCGCAAAACTTTGATTGATTCTACTCTAGACTCGGAAATTATCATATCCAAATCCGTTGTCCATTTTGTTAGTGTTCTACTTGATTATATGCAGGGGTGGTTACCTTCACCTTTCTTCCCTATATACATACACAACATACACAAGTCAAAGCATGGAAGTGATTCAAAAACATATGACAATGAAGGAAGGTGAGTGACCATATTATCTTGAAAAAAACGGTTGACTGATAGAAAATATGATGACTGATGCATATGGTATAACTTCCGTATGCTTTTCAGGTTTATGCCGGTGAATCTTGAGTTGATATTTAGCAAATATGCGAAAACCTTGCCAGACAAGTTGAGTCTTGGAGAACTATGGGAGATGACAGAAGGAAACCGTGACGCTTGGGACATTTTTGGATGGTACAATCACAGCATTAGCCTTCCTTTTTCTTACCCTTTCATTAGTTTATTGAATGCATGTGTTAAACTAAAGTATTAGTCAATGTTGTTGTAGTTATAATGTTTGGATCTACATGTATGTATTAGGATCGCAGGCAAAATAGAGTGGGGACTGTTGTACTTGCTAGCAAGGGATGAAGAAGGGTTTTTGTCAAAAGAAGCTATTAGGCGGTGTTTCGATGGAAGCTTGTTCGAGTACTGTGCCAAAATCTACGCTGGTATCAGTGAAGACAAGACAGCATACTACTAAAAGTATCCTTTATGTTAAGTAATTGATCGAGCCATTTTAAGCTAATAATCGATCAATGTGAAGCTTGTGCCTATACGGTAAATGAAGGTTCGGGTAGTAGTATGGACTTTTGGTCTAAGAGATCTATGTTTGTTTTTGTTTTTCCAGTTCTGTATGGTTATACTATAAGTTGCAGCTCTAAAGAAAAGCTTCTGTATGTTTTGTTGCCTTGGTCTCTCTTTGTACCAACCCCTTTTTCTGTTATTTCCAATTTTACACTGTTAGTTATTATTGCTAAATTTATTACTGACTTACTCTATAGTAGTGTAACGAAATATATGGTCACATTAACTCAAAGTTAACTCCACTCCATGAACATTGAAGCAGTCTGAGAATCCAGAAAGGACCTATGAATCAACGCAATCAAAAGAAAAGAAGAAAAGATTAAAACACCTTCATGAAGGAGAGTCTTAAAAGAAAAGAAGAAAAGATTAAAACACCTTCATGAAAGAGAGTCTTGAACTTTGAATAGTATACTAGTCCTTTTAGAGTCTTGAAGTTTGAATAGTATACTAGTTCTTTTGACTCTTTCTAAGGTTACATTAGCAACATCAACGATCTTGGAATTATGAAAAAACCTAGCAATGTCTCTAACATCATCTCCACTACATTCATCAACCGCAACCACACAAAACCCACCGCGTCGCACCGTCCTCTCCATCTCCTCCACGAACCGCCACGGAAACAGAGCTTCAGCTAGATGTGCAGTAAAGACAAAATCAAAGACACGGTCGAAAAACGGAAGGTTATGAGGATCAGCTCTTTTCACAAGAGGAATCGAATCAACCAATTCAACTGCGGTAACGTCGGATAATCCGATCTGAGAAAGAGCCATCGGAGCATGGCCTGCTCCGTCGGAAAGACAGAGAGCTTTGGTGTGATTTTGAATGAATCCGAGATCGCGAAATCGGAGGAAGTAGGTAGAGAAGGAGGATAGACGCGATTTCCAAGCTCCAGAGAACCAGATTCGAGCGTTCTTCTTTGGGAGAGGAAGATGCTGACGAGGCGATGAATCGCATGTAGATCTCAGAAAATGCGTATGAGGTTTCGATGGAGCTTCTGGTGAAATACAAGTTTTGGCGTCTGGAGAATCATAATCACCATTAACACTGTTCCGATGCTTAAGAACACGACTGAAACTCTGTTCAGCATCTTCTCAACGTTTCTCTCCATCGTCGCCGATCAAAACTCCGATCGAAATGCCGTTATCTTCTCTTCTCGCCGTGGAGAAATTACGAAAATGGCCGCTTTGATATATGTGGGCCGGGCCTTATAAAGTTATATTCTGGGCCCATTATGTGAACTTAACACATTCTGGACGAATATGTAATTTCAGAAAAGAAGTGAGGCGATTTTGAAAATAATCTAAACCATAAGGAGGGAAAGAAAAACCTTGGGGGGAAAAAACATTCCTGCGGAGAGGAGCTAATTCTCTCTCCTTGGGAAGAAGACGACGAGCTTAATACATTCGACAGTGGAGAATATCAGATTCTTTTTGGCGAGGGTTGGTTGATTCCTTCTTATTCATCAGATTAAGGATCGTTTCCGGTGGCTGAAGAGTAATAGAAGGAGGAAGAAGAGGAGAGGAGAGGTAAAAATGTCAGACCTAGATCGGCAAATAGGGCAGCTTAAGCGATGCGAACCATTGAGCGAATCGGAGGTGAAGGCTCTTTGCCTCAAAGCCATGGAAATTCTTGTTGAAGAGAGTAATGTTCAGAGAGTTGATGCCCCTGTCACTGTAAGTTCTTACTTTACCTTACTTCTCGATCTGGGTTTCGGAATTATGAGCTTATTAATCAATAAATCTGAAGAAAATAGGCGCGGAGATTTTGTGTCTTTATAATTTGGATTCGTAATGTTGTATCAAATGGTATATCATTCCTAGGATCCAGTGAAAGACTTGTTTTTGTTTCTTGCTATTGTTACAAGTCAAAAGATTTCACGGGCAGTGAAGTTACAGGGTTAAGAAGTGAGAGTAGATACCATTGATGTTTCTTATGATTTGCAAGAATTGCTAATACTTGTCTTTCTTTTTCCATTGGGATAGTTATGTGGTGACATCCATGGGCAGTTCTATGATATGATGGAGCTTTTCAAAGTTGGGGGTGATTGTCCTAAGACCAACTATTTGTTTATGGGAGATTTTGTTGATCGTGGATATTATTCGGTTGAGACATTTCTACTTCTACTCGCACTCAAGGTAACTCTCTGGACTGTGTTTTACTTTGTTGTGGTTTCCTTGTTTTGCACAATCTCTTCTGCTAAATTGGTTCTTGGAATCGCTTAAGTAGATTGCTTTGATATTCTTAGGTTAGATATCCAGACCGCATAACTCTCATCAGAGGAAACCATGAAAGCAGGCAAATCACACAGGTGAATGCAGTCTCATTTGAAAATTTTGCTTTTGTGTATGTATATATTCAGACTATTCATAAAGTCTGCTTTTAGTAGGTTTATGGATTTTATGATGAGTGTTTGCGTAAATATGGCTCTTCAAATGTCTGGAGATACTGCACCGACATTTTTGACTACATGAGGTATTCAAAGCAGCATTCACTTTCTTTATATTCAGTTTTTGACTTGTCTTTGGAATATTCCGACTCTTTAATCTGTCTTTTCTTATAGTCTTTCAGCTGTTGTGGAGAACAAGATATTCTGTGTTCATGGTGGTCTTTCTCCAGCTATTATGACTCTTGATCAGGTTGATATAAGAGCTCTCTCTACTGATAATTACAAGTTTCCAACTAGAATTAGTTAACTGACGGAACCATACCTTTATGGCAGATTAGGACAATTGACCGGAAGCAAGAAGTACCACATGATGGTGCCATGTGTGATCTCCTATGGTCTGATCCTGAAGATATTGTTGATGGCTGGGGATTGAGCCCTCGTGGTGCCGGATTCCTTTTTGGTGGCAGTGTTGTCACGTCTTTTAACCACTCAAACAACATAGACTACATAGCCCGTGCCCATCAACTAGTTATGGAGGGTTACAAATGGATGTTTGATAGCCAGATTGTGACAGTGTGGTCAGCCCCAAATTACTGTTACAGGTAAATAAGATTCTCAGAGCCGTCTGTTTCAGTCTATCTATCCTCATTTCTTGTAGCTTGATTTTTACTCCTATTTCACTTATGCTCCAGATGCGGTAATGTGGCTTCAATTCTAGAGCTTGACGAGAATCTAAATAAAGAATTCCGTGTGTTTGATGCAGCCCAGCAGGTATGACCCTTTTAGTAATATGTTACTTCCCGTTCTGATCTCGTTGAGCAGATAAGTAGACTGACATATTTTCTATATGCAGGACTCGAGAGGGCCTCCCGCCAAAAAGCCGGCCCCTGATTACTTCCTATAATGGGCAAAACTTCGAAAACCTTATTCCCAAAGTCGAACTAGCGTCAATATTCAACTCCGTTGAAGAGGAAGAGAATTACTATTCGTTCAGTGTTTAGGTTGCAGTGCAGAAGAATATACAATAGAGTTGTTTCAGGCGAGCTCTACCTAGGCCACAAAGACTGATCGAACTGGGGTTGTCTAAAAAAGATATTGTTGTTGTTGTTTCCGGTTTTGGTGTAACTGTAGTCAAAAGAGTGTTTGTGTATTGGTAGTTAAAGAGTGATTTTGTCCTGATTCAAGTTTGTACTTTCTTAGGAGATAAGACCTCAAACAGTTTTGGAGCTCACAGTTATATCAATAGAATTCACAGGGAAGCATTAGGACAATTTGACAGCCATGTCAGATCGAACTGGTTCTGATAGAAACTTGCCATGAACAAAAAGAAAATCCTAAAATTCCTTCCTTGGTAGGAGATGAAGATGGGAAATGGCGAATATTCTGCCAAATGTTTTTATTTCATCAACAATACACTCACTCTCTGGTAGAGTCTTTGAGTATATGAAAACTGTTCAAGAATTGAATGAGAGACAGAATATGTTTGAGTAAAGAGGGGGATAGTTTCGTTGTTCCACACCACGATAAGAATTACAAAGGGGAAAACAAATATGTTTGAAGAAGATACAGAAAGAGCAGCGGGGCTCTTACTCAAATTTGTGCATTGGTTTCCTAGTTTGAGTAGAATGGTTTCTACTCCACCTCGCTTAAGATAGGGACAATGAGAGGGTTCATCTGCGCAATGTATACAATTGCCCACCTGCCAATGCGAAGAAACAAAAACGATGTAATGATATGTAAGACAATGAATGAATTGCATATAAGGAAAGGATTTGCACAGCGTTTAGTAGAAGACCAATAATGTTCATGTTGTAGAAACTTTCTCTTAACATGAATACTAATTCATTGACTAGAGATAAGTTCCACAGATAAATGAGAAGTGTCAAGATATTACGTTATCCTATCAACAACAAAAATGGAAGTAGTAAAGGCTAGAAGGATCTATATCTTGATAGTTTGATGGTTAATGTTGATCAGCAACAATCAAACAAGAGAGGGTTGGATAAACAAATAACGGGCTGGATACAAATTCCCATGGTTGTGAATGCAAAGCAGTGGCTAGCAAGTAGAGGAAACATAGTGCATGAAACATAAACTTACATCATCCAACAGCAGACAGTTGCGGTGATGACCAATGTAAGATGTAACCTGTTTCATAGAAACAAGACAAACAAGTACATAAGAAGTCAATGATAAAAAAAGGGAAAAAGATCAACACTTTTTCCAGCACAAGAGTTAGAACTGTGACGGTACTAGTTGCTTACATTGAAAAAAACCCATCACAGGAAGGAACAAATTCAAAAACAAATTAGCAAAAGTCAATGAGCAAATATAAAGTCATCAACCAATAATAGTTTCTAAGCTCAGAGAGATAAATAATGATCTCAATTGATACCGAAGAACACTTTATTAACTTTGACGAAGCAATGGATCAAAGACAGCAAAAAGATGACTAAATCAAAGGGAGAAGAAGCAAAAAGGAATGAAAATTGACATACAGATTGGTGGAGGGGCCTTTGTTGAAGCAGATTCTAGTGCATATCGAAGCAATGATGCCTACGACAGCGAATATCAGGGATGTTACAACAAAAGCCATGTCTGATCCCAATGAGAGAGATATCCTGCGACGAGAATTACAAAAATCAAAAGCGATCTCACAGAGGTTTCGATTGAAAATAGACAAGATGTTGTGCAGAGATCTCACAGATTGGAATTGAAGTTCCTCGAGGAAGAGGATGATGGAGGATCGTCGTGTCAAGGCCCCAGATTTTCTCAGGGGTAATTTTGCCTTTGTATATATATATTTTTCTTTTTTTGTTAAAACCTTGTTTATACCAATTTTTACATTTGTGACCAAAATAACATTTTTGATTTTCTGCTAAAGAAACAAAATTTGGAAAACTTATTGATTTGTGTAAGTCATTTTTGCGCCAGATTATTCTTTTTTTTTTGCTCTATCCTTCCAGTTGGAATAAATCTTAATTGGCCTTTGGTGTTTTGTATTTACAATTGACTTTTTTTTTATGGTTTAAAATAGTAAAGATTATGGTTTCATTTTTTATAAAACAGACTAAATTTGAATTCAAGCAAACAATGAACAATTGTATATACGAAAAAAAAAGAAGACATGATCTCAAATAAAGATACAAACAAAAAGAATTTATCTACTTGGAAGAAAAAAAATGTAGCCTGCTTTGCTCTGTTTTATAGAGAAACTCTCATCAGCTGCTGCAGTGCAATGCATATTAGAATGTGAAGTGAGGTTCTACGTCCATTGCCCACGCAAATTTCTCCAGAAGTGACTTGTTGAATATCTACATTAACGAACCAGCCATTACAAAAAAAAAACTTTATTAGAGGACTCTCTTTGTTTCATGGTAGATCAATATTCAAGTTTTGTATATAATTAACTACCTTTTCAATGGGTGCTTCATGACGTTTGCACCATGCGACCGTGATCCTAGGATCCATGTAGTTGATCTTAGAGGTGCCCAACGCCACGGTTTTCAAGTCCTCTTTTGTCTGCATGTCTCGTTCCATCTTCTCTATCTTCATCGTCTGTTGAGCTATCTATCTCTTGTTTGCCTTGACTGTTGTGGATCATCGTCGTCTGATCCATGGTTGTTTGCGTAGTGTCTGTTTTCAAAATAAGATGTACACTTTTTCCTCCTCCTAACTTTTTAAGTACTAAACAAATTTTCACAATTTTACTTTACTTTTCTCGATGTGATTGAGTGTTTGTAACATTGTTATTATTTTTGGTAATTTTAGTTGATGAAACAAAAAAACAAAAGATTACAGAGAAGTCACTATTATAACAGCTACTTTGCTATAGCAAGAGATGTATATCAGTATATATGTGATCTCGCTCTCTCTATTCGATGGATGCTTCCTCTGAGACCGTGGTGATTTCAGAAACCGCATCACCAACGGCCAAGCTCGTGACTTCACCGCTCAATGAGGAGACTTCCTCCTCTTCTGTGACAGATGGGGCAGGGGACGAGGCTGTGCTGGTGCACGTCGTTGTGGTGCTCTGAGTTGACGACGAATCTGAACTCTCCCGTGAATGTCTCTGAAGACTCCAGTACATTATACTTGCCGTTAAAATTAGGATCATCTTCTGATTCACCTGTCACAACATACCAAAACACATCTCATCTGAGCAATTGCTATTTCGGATGATGATACATTATAGTCTCTCAGTTCTTACCTCCACGATATCTTCAGGTAACAAGAAAACCGAACAACCGAGCTTTCTTGCGACACTAACTATGTATGTAGCATTCAACCTCTTCTCATCATCTGTACGTTTCAATAACCATATAATAATCAAATAAGCTTTGATTCAGGTAAACGGAGTAAGTAACTATACCTTAGTAAAAAGAGTAGTGAAAACCTGTTTCACCCTTGGTGACAAGATTCCAGTTCACAACTCTTGGTTCAACCGCCCATAGAAGGTTGAGGAAGAATAACCCACTCGATAGACTCTTGTCCTGGAGAATTTTAATTTGATTCACTAGAAGGTGATAGGTGGACATACTTTATATAATACTATTGTGGTAAGTGTTTGAAGTAGTTGTAAAGAAAGGAACCTTGAAACTCTCGATTTGCAATTTTCGTCCCATTGTTCTTACTTTCCTGTTGGCCCAGCTGAGGATATCTGCATCAGTCATCTCTTTACCTAGTGTCCGAGATCTGAGACTCTTGAGAAGTTGGAGCATATGGAATCTCATCAACTGCCATAAGAGACCTGAGATACACAACCATATAAATCTCCAGTTTGTAAGGCAAGGCGATCATGTTTTTGTATCAAGCTAAGAGAAACATGAGCTCTCGGGTAATGATTACCAAGAATGAGCTTCTTATTCCCTTGAACTATGTCATTTCCAGCTACATTTACAAGTGAGAATTTTAGCTGTTTCCCGATCTTTATGACTTGATTGCAGTTCTCTACTTTTCTAAACGGCATCTTAATCGGTGGTTTGGAAGCATGCTTCCAGTTGACTGAACTGGGAGAGACCTTGTCAAGAACCTCAAGAAGAATCCATCTGCATAAAATAGTAAATGGAACAAACAAAAGGCATCAGGACCAAAGAGCGTTTTCAGTATTTTCCAAATGCAACGTCATCAACTGCAGGAAAATTTTCTACTAATTGCTTGATTTACTATAAGCTCAAAATAAAGATTACCCATTTCTAACATCTTCAAATACATTATTGACATAACTGTCAATCCCGAGGCTGTTGATCCATAGCCGGTAGCATCGTTCATCTCTACAAGTCTCTACGTCTTCGGTCATCATCTCCGCAAATGCATACTTACCATCCTTGTTTAGACCATTCCTGCAAGAGGTACAGACAGGCAGAGTAAAATTGAGAGCGTAGAAAACAAAACAATAAAAAAACTTAAGTGGAAAAATATTCAGGTAAAGGGATTTCAGGTAAGAAGCTATGAGTCATTGATAATAGTACGAAAAGTTGAAAACCATTTCCCCGTTCTTTTTTCCATAACATTCAAGAGTCTGTTCTTTGAGTAAACCATCACCAGCCTAATCAAACAGGACAAGCCATCATCTAGGAGCTTTTTGGGAGATGAAAGTGCATCACGATACAAACCTTTCATGGAAGATTTGTGCCACAAAGGCAAGATTCAAAGTTGAAGATCCTTCAACGATCTCCTCTGCAGTCAAGTATCGCTTGCAGTTCATTCTCTCTGCATGACTGAGAACCAATTCAGCTCTTTCAAGAGGATCCTTTGCATCTAGTGTAGCCGGGTCACAGTGTTCAGGTGCGAGAACATTGAGCAGAAAGGCATACGCTTGTGCATCCTGCAGATTTACCAGCAACACGCTTTATCATAGAAAAAACTTGATGAGGACAAACTCCATCCATAACATTACCAAAACCTTGAGTAAGAATAAAATTTCTGTTTCTTTTATGACTTCTATAGTTCATATTGTTTCTCTTATCCAAGAATTGATATAGCTTCTACATGTTGTAAGGAACAGTAGAACGTAAGTACAATACAATCTTGAATTGAGAACCGCCTAACTAAAGATCTGGATAAGCAAAGGAGAAAGGTTTCCTCCAAGTTGTAGTTTGAGAAGCCAAATACCTTCAAATCTGCGGAAAAGTTTGAGACGGTTTTCTTGTAACCCCCTTTCTTAAGATGGAAGTTCATCCATTTCAGTAAGACTTTCTCAGGGGGTAATCTCAGCAACTCCTCGACATCCTGCAACAGAGAGAAACTTGTTATATTATTGTACAAGAGCAATTAAATGGCTGAAAATGTGATTGGTATAGCTCACTTACATCGCTGTCCTCAAGCAACTCAACAAGCTGAGGCGTCTTCTTTAAATTGAGATCAGCAAGTACTTGAATCTGCAGTTTCCAACATTATTTGGTTAACACAAAAAAAATAAAACTAAGATATACAGAGCGGACAAGTGGATGTGTGCGGACCTTTATGAGTTGTGAAATCAATCCGAGCACCAGGTGAGGCTGCAAAACATCATAAAAGCTCACTGGTCAGAACGGTGCACATAATTACACTTATTGATGTGTGTTGAAATATTTTCAAACGTACACTGAATACTAAGCAGAGAAAACATACCCGTCCTTCGGCCAGGTCTTGTGTGCCAATATTAACAACAGAGCATCCAACAGCTTTAGCAGAGTTGAGACAAAGCGTGTGATTCTCATTTCTCTCCCACGGATTAAGTACCCTCTTAGTGTTGATCGCTCGTTCATCAATTGTCCCGGGAACAGCTACATTTATAAGCTTACTACGCCGGAAATAAAGGGAGAGAAACACGTGAAAGGCAGAAATCAGATGCATTCTGTGTAGAGATGGACTCTAGTGCACCTTACCATAGAAGGACACCATCTTTCACAAGTTCATACAATTGATTAGAATGAGGGTCAAGAGGAAGGAACTGCTTCAAAAAGGGGTCATCCCCTAGATATCTATTGATGTGCTGAACAAAAGGACCCTTCTCCGACTGATATATAGTGTGAAGAAGTGTCGTTGTACAAGCTTTCAGAAACGAGGATGAGTTCTTATGATGACCACCAGATTTCTCAGCTGCTTTACTTAGTAAGTTGAGATATATCTGCACATAAGGATCAATCCAAAACTACATTATATACATATCACATTCATACTCAGTCCAATCCTCGATTCCCCAATGAAACGTAGAACCTCCATATACCTTGAGAAACTCTTCAAAACTCACATCAGTGCTTGTATCAGAACCCAATTCCCCTAGCATACCCTTGATTTCGTCTTCCTTAAATGTTGCACTAAGTGCCTTCAGCTTTGCAAATAGAGGAGGGAGATCTTCAATAGTGACCTTTCCATTCTGATTCTTCACCGACACATACTACACCACAAATCAAACAAGATTACATACAAGAGATGTATATATAAAGGACTAACAGTGAAAAAGAAGAAACCTTGGAATTGAGAGTCCGAAGTTCGACTTGAGTGAACTGGCTCTGTAGCCATGGATCAGAAACGACAACACCCACGTACCCAGACATCTCTCACTGTCTTACCATTCACGGGGAAAGTTTCAATCTTTCCCCTCAAAATCACGCCAAAACCCAGAATCTCCTAAACCCTTGACGACGAATATAGAAAGCCTCTGTTCAATTATCTTTGACAAATGACTACAGATGCAAGCTAAAGCTTCAGGGCATCAAAAATCAGATAATTTGACGATTTTAATCTGTGGCCGAGAAAAAAAAGAAGCAAAATATCACCGATTTGAAGATTTGTCCTTAATATAGCAAGAGATGGATTCATCTCACAACAAGACAAAACTGAGGTAACCGACCAAATCAGGAAAGATAAGAACTTTAACACGCAAACTATTATTTCTAACACTAATCTCGAAACATCGAAGCTAATTCCAATGTACAGAAAAATCCGCAAGCCTCTAACCTCGGGTGAAGGAAAATTCGGCGTTGAACACTACACAACATGTGGAATGACCAAGACGGAAGAACTTAACCGCAATGTACAAAGTCACGTGAATCAATCAATACCAATGAGACGAAGAAAATGATGCAAGGAGAGAGAGATAGAGAGACGAATTATCTGCTTCGTGTGAGCAATTTAAGAAAGCCGTGTACAGAGAAACGTAGAAGGAGGGAAACAAAAAAACAGAGTAAATGTTTCGTGCGGGGAAATTAGGCTCAGTGGCATTGAATGCTTAATTGAGAGGGATCAACATCTCAATATCACGCGCGCGAGTGTAAGCATAGGTTTACGAAACTCGCTTTTTGATGGATACACGTGGATGTGCAGTGTGTCCACGTAGACGAAGGACGCTGACCTCATGGCGTAACGACTTGTCTACGTGTCACTTCCCTTGACATGTCAAAATTTTAGCCGTATGCGTTTAATAACATTATATTGGATCATGTTCAATTCATCTATGCAAACATTTTTTTAGCCGTATGAGTTTCCGTATGCGTGAACGGTGAACCAGATTGTGACAAGATTTGCGGAACCTTAGAACTAAAAGGATGCATTTGGGTCTACCTAAGCAAAAGACTGAGTTTGTGGGTTAAGCGGCATTATTACGTTTCGTTCCTTTTCCTTCGATTAGAAAAATATTAATGTAACTCGTGTTTCGTGAAACGAGTCTTTTGAGGGTCAACGTACTAAGTTGCTTCTAACCCAAAGAACAAACAGTTGTAGTATTAGTATAGTGTAATTGTGTCCTTGTATGTAGTTAGCACATGTGATTCTAAAAAACTTGTGACAAGAAGTACCTAAATATGTTGTTGATTCAAGCCAAATAAAGCGTCTTTTGAGCTTTGTTTTTCATAGATGACAATTTGATCTAAAATGCTTAGAGAGTTAGAGGGAACCTTTTGCCTACGTGTTTTAGAACAAAGAACATAAGTGTGGAGCCCTTGTTCACATTTTCTTAGTTTAAATATTGAAGATCTTATTCTGTTCTCAAGCTCTCATATCTGTGGTAACTTTCGGCCCATTGTCGATCGAGAAAATAAATAAAAAAACTATACAAAATATGGAAGAAGGAAATGTCAGTAACATGTTGCAAATGATCATACTCTTTAATAACTTTTTCTTTTGAGCAAACACTCACTCTATAATATCTATAAGTGTAAATGATGACAAAAAAGGGTCTATAAAGTATAAAAAATTTCCTTCACATGCACATGCCCAACTTCAAGTTTTGTGTATGATGTTTCTTTAACTTTTTATTAGTGGTTATTTCCCAACTTGTGTTTGTTTGGAAGCAATTATTTCAAAATTATATAAATTCTTAACTGAATGTTTGTCGCTAATGTTATAAAAAAGGTAGTATAAAATATGAAATTAGTCTCGTTTGCTTGGTTGTAAACTACATCTATGTTTATTCATGTGTATATTATATAATGTACATCTAGCTAACAGACAATAGTCATGAGTCTATATGTATATAGGAGAGTCGAGCCTTTATAATGAAAGAAATAGATATCTACGTTCTTTTACATTTGACAAGAATCACCAGATATACATAAATCGGAAATAAATTAATTAGTGTTAAAAGGCAACTATATAGTATTAAAATGCTCATTATTTTTAGTACGTAGTTGGAAAAATGTATGTGTTCCAGTTTACTTGATTTCATTTTTTCATCGTTATCGTTAGGACAAAATCTTGTCTCCAAATCTTGTTTTATTTTTTCCCACAAAATACCAAAAAATATCGTTTAGTTTTAAAGTTAAATCTTGTTTAAACCGCGCGATCATGTGTATCGTGACAATATATAGTTATATACTAGTATATGTTTTGTAAGGTTCCAATAATTTAGGGTGGCAAGAATTGAATTTTAATAATCCTAATGGACAGCCAGGTATGTTGGTCGTCGAATCTCGAATCGACTGAACCATCATATATAGAAGATTTGATAAATATAACTGAGAAAATAAATGCAATACAAAAATGAACCACCCTAAACGTATAATTTACAAGATAGAGGTCAATGATATGATTAGAGAGCCTAATTAAATAAGGGACAGGTATTGGAAGTTGACCAAGTAAAAATAAGTATATTAAAAGTCAAATAAAACATATATTCCAACATCAACATCAGCATCCAGTGAGAAACGTTCCTTCTGAAATGTTTTTATTTGCAAAAAAGAAAGATAAATTGTCGAAAGTGTTTAGGGTTTATGTTTGGGTGTTTACAGCAAACAACGGTCCCACGTATAAACGTGACTGGTTTGCGCGTTTGAACTGATGTCATGACTGACCACAAATAGATATTCGCCACGTGTATTATTACAGATAAGTCATGACGGCCATGTTGTGGGTCCCTCTGTAGCTGTTTATTATTCATTCACCACTTTGTTGCTGTTTAATTTGGCGCTGCGCCGAGCCGACAACCAAAAGATTTTTCTCTTTTTCTGTTGTCTTAATGATGTCATACCAAATAATCCCAGCATTGTAGATTTGTACTAATATTTTTTTCTTAGTTCGACCCATTTTATTACCCTAAAATATAGACACAAAATTGTGAATGTTGTTAATATGTTCTTTTGTAGTAAAGACAATCAAGTACTCTGTTTTTCTTCTTTTCTTTTTTGACATAAGGATATACATTTTTCAGCTTTAACCAATTGGTTGGTTCAGATTTCTAAATTTAAGTGAATAAATGACCAAAACGCTTTTAAAAAAATAAAAATCAAAACGAATTTCATTTGGTTCTTTTGATATTATAACCATGAATGCCAATGCATGCAAAGGTACAACTTCATGTCTTCATCATTTCAGTGAGGGGCCCCAATTGTTAGCCATATTAATGATCTTCTTACAAGTACTTTAAAGTTTTTGTTGTACGTAGTGGTACAGTAAAAATATAGTAATTGTTTCAAGCATAAAGCAAAAAGTTAACGATACCATAAACATTAGTTTTTGTTATAAAAGTTCTTGTTATACGTACGTGGTTGTATTGATGATCGACTTATATAATCACAAAGGGTTAACTATTTTTGATATGGGAATTATCAAAGCCCGGTGAAATTAAGAGTCCGAGGAACAAAGAGGTCAACAACAACATCAGCTGAAGCCGACCCGACCAAAATCTCGGCTCCTCCTCCACAAAATCAAAATACGTGATTACGCGTAATTTTGGTAGACTGCAATATTAAATAAAAAACTTGTAAGAAAGAAACTAATCATCAGACTTTTTTTGATAATCTATACTTAATTTAAATTAATCAACGATCGTATAAATGAGAATCCCACAAACCAAATAGCCAGAACTAATAACAAGACTCTTTCTCTCTCCACCTCTCTTTCTCTCTTAAATTTCGTTCTGTCTCCGGCGAAGTCGCCGGCGGGAAGCTAAAAGGCAGGTTAGAACGAATTCCCGGCAGACAATCCAACAATGCGAGGGTTATTACGAGCTTCATCGCTTCTTCTCTGTGGTGTTATTCTGATTCAGCTGCTTGCTGCTCAAATCCATGCTCAAAGTAAAAAACCTAAAAGTCCATGGCCAACGCTCACTGGTATGTCCTCTCTCACTTTCTCTCTTTCCAGATAGTAAATTTCACTTTGGTTTCTCCATTTGATTTTGGTTTGTGAGAATTTAGCCATTTGTGGACAGTTTCCAAATATAGAATTACTTTGGATCTCTTTTTTTCTGTATTAAAATTTTTCACTTTCTTGAATTTCGTGCTCAGGTGATCCTCCTCTTGTGATAGCTCGTGGTGGATTCTCTGGATTGTTCCCAGATTCGAGTTACGATGCTTACAATTTCGCAATTCTGACAAGTGTACCAGATGCTGTTCTATGGTGTGATGTTCAGCTAACCAAAGATGCTCTTGGTATTTGCTTCCCTGATTTAACAATGAGAAATTCTTCATCTATTGAAGCTGTTTACCCTACTCGACAAAAATCTTACCCGGTTAACGGAGTTCCTACTTCCGGTTGGTTCACCATTGATTTCTCCTTGAAAGATCTCAAAGATGTTAACTGTAAGTGTCCATGGCTCTATCTACTGCTTTTTGTAATGAGGATTTTGTTTAACTTGTGTTTTTCACGTGTTGCAGTGATCCGAGGTATTTTATCTCGGTCAGAAAAGTTCGATGGTAATTCTAACCCGATTATGACGGTTCAAAGCGTATCCACGCAGATGAAACCATCATTCTTCTGGTTAAATGTTCAGCACGATGCGTTCTACGCGCAGCACAATTTGAGCATGAGCAGTTTTCTGGTTGCAGCTTCAAAAACTGTTCTCATTGACTTCATCTCTTCCCCTGAAGTGAACTTCTTTAAGAAAATTGCTGGTCGGTTCGGGCGTAATGGACCAAGTCTTGTGTTCCGGTTTCTTGGTCAAGACGAGTTCGAGCCAACGACAAACAGAACTTACGGCTCTATCTTGAGTAACTTGACTTTTGTCAAGACGTTTGCTTCAGGGATTCTTGTCCCCAAGTCTTACATATTGCCACTTGATGACCAGCAGTACTTGCTTCCTCATACATCCTTGGTTCAAGATGCTCACAAAGCAGGATTAGAAGTTTTTGTGTCAGGTTTTGCAAATGATATTGATATTGCACACGACTACAGTTTCGATCCAGTCTCTGAGTATCTATCTTTTGTGGACAATGGCAACTTCTCTGTTGATGGTGTGCTCTCTGATTTTCCCATAACTGCATCTGCATCCCTTGGTAAGCAAAGTGTCGTCTACAGAATAAAGCATTTTCTCGTTAAAACATTGCTGGAAATACTCAAAATTGAGTCATTGTTTTCATATTTTCCTCAGATTGCTTCTCCCACGTTGGCAGAAACGCTACAAAACAAGGTATGGGAGTTGATTATTTTGCTTTGTATCTTGCCATGACTTGTCATAACCTAATGAAGAACCAGTAATTGACTTTATGGTTCTTGTCTCAGTGGATTTTCTTGTTATAACCAAAGATGGTGCGAGTGGAGACTATCCTGGATGTACAGACTTGGCATATAAGAAGGCAATCAAAGATGGTGCTGATGTAATCGATTGCTCGGTCCAATTGTCCAGCGATGGTACACCCTTTTGCTTAAGTTCGATCGATCTCGGGAACAGCACGACGGTCTCCCTAACTGCTTTCAGAAACCGTTCAACAACTGTTCCTGAGTTGGGCTCACTTGGTGCAATATACACTTTCAGTCTCACATGGGCTGAGATCCAGACCTTGACTCGTAAGTTTGTCTTCAAGCTATCTACTTGCTTTCTGATAAATGTTGGTCTGTTTTGTACACTCTTCTTCCTGCTATTTCTAGTAACTTAAAAGAGATTACATATATAGATGCAAATGTCTGGGTCAAAAATACAGGCTCCTTTAGAGGATACATAACTTAAGAGTTACAATAACTATTCTCCAATCTTTTTTTGTTTGCAGCTGCTATTTCAAACCCCTACAGAGTAACCAGCCTGTTTAGGAATCCAAAACAGAAAAATGCTGGGAAGCTTTTCTCACTTTCTGATTTCCTAAGCTTGGCAAAAAACTCCACCTCTCTCTCCGGTGTTTTGATCAGTGTAGAGGTGAGCACTTGTGCACCTCTTAGTCTTACGATTTTATCAATCAGACCGTGACTGTCTTCTAATGGCCACACCACTCATGTTTGTCTTTTATGTCCCCCAGAATGCGGCATACCTGAGAGAGGAGCAAGGGCTCGACGTTGTCAAAGCGGTTCTTGATACACTCACACAGACTGGCTACAGCAATAGTACAGCCACAAAGGTCATGATTCAGTCAACAAACAGCTCGGTTCTAGTTGACTTCAAGAAGCAGAGCCAGTACGAGACTGTCTACAAAGTTGAAGAAAACATCCGTGATATTCTCGACTCTGCTATTGAAGACATAAAGAAATTCGCTGATGCTGTTGTGATCCAAAAATTATCAGTCTTTCCTGTCGCTCAGTCGTTCATCACAACGCAAACCAATGTTGTGGAGAAGCTGCAGAAGTCTCAGCTCCCAGTTTATGTGGAACTGTTTCAGAATGAGTTTTTATCTCAACCATATGACTTCTTTGCTGATGCAACCGTTGAGATAAACTCTTATATCACTGGAGCCGGTATAAATGGAACCATCACCGAGTTCCCTTTTACAGCTGCAAGATACAAAAGTAAGTGAGCCAAATTTTGCACCAAAGGTCTCACAACACAAAGTTATTTACATCAATGCCTAACTTTTTTTCTCTTCTGCAGGGAATCTATGTTTGGGCAGAAAAGAAACTATACCTTACATGGCCCCTGCCCAACCCGGTGCCCTCTTAACCCTTGTGAGTCCTACTGCCTTTCCTCCAGCCGAAGCTCCAAACCCGGTTTTCACAGATGCTGATGTCACTGAGCCACCACTACCTCCGGTTACCGCAAAAGCCCCAACCTCATCCCCTGGAACCCCATCAACCAATGCACAAGCACCTAGTGGACAAACCCGAATCACTCTATCTCTTCTACTTTCTGTTTTCGCAATGGTTCTTGCCTCTCTTCTACTTCTGTGATCAACCCTTGATCTCATCTCCTCTGTTGATAATGTCTTCCACCCTCGTAAGATTTCCCTGTGTGTGACTCAGTCAAATCTTAACAGCCAGAACCATAAAATTTTTCCGCTAGCGAGTCTTCGTGACAACCTTCTGTTTATTTGCAGTGACGACTTCTCTATGCATGTCGTCTGCTTATATTCTAGTTCTGTCCAAAAAACAACAGGTTATTCTTTGAGTGTGACTTTCCCTCGGATTCATTTGAGATATTCATTTGTTGTTGTATCATATACTCTTATAATATTTATGAGACTGTATCCTTTATAAACACGATCAATCTCTTTTTCCACTGAATAAAAGAAATTGATTTTTTTTTGGTTAATACCTTCTGCTTCTCAGTTATTAAAAGATTCTTGTAGAAACTTTTTCCCTTCCATCTCCTGTAACAACTTTTTCACAAGTTGGTCTTTCCCTTGATGCTTAAGTCCATTGCAGACCTGATGAACAGTCCTTGAATCAAGAGGAATTGATCTTCTGACCATTTCCCTTAGCACTTGAGATGCTCCATCAAAATCCTCATTCCTACAGAAGGCAGAAACCAGCATGTTGAATGTTTGTTCATTCGGATGGCAACCACTCCTAATCATGCTTTTGTACAGTTCAAAACCACGGTCTGCATTTTTCCTCACGCATTGTCCCATTATTAGCGCAGAAAAGGTTGACGAGTTTGGCACCAAATTCTCTTTGTCGAGTTCTTTAACAAACTGTGCAGCTTTCCTCGTCTTAGCTTGTTTGCATAGTCCAAATATCAACGCGTTGTACGTCAAAATGTCACGTTGAATCCCGTTGCAGACCATATCTTCATAAAACCGGAACGCCATTTCGTGATCACCCTGTTGGCTGTACCCATTAATCAACGTGTTATACGTGACAGTGTTGGGAGCCACGTTGACCGCTTTCATCTCACCGAAAACCTTACTAGCTTCTTGTAACTTCATAGCTCTGCAAAACCCATGGATGAGAGTGTTAAAAGTAACCACATTAGGCTGCAGACCACTCTTTCCCATCATGTTCTTAAGCTTCAAAGCTGAGCTCAAAAGACCCTTTTCGCAATGTCCGGCTATCAAAGTATTATACGACACATCTGTAGCCCGAAAACCCAATCTTTCCATGTCTTGTAGTAACTCAATGCCCTTGTCAAGTTTTCCAGACCTACAATAACCTGACATTACCATGTTGAGAGTGTATGGGTTTGGAGATATCTTACACCGCCGCATTTCTCTGTAAAACCTCAAAGCAATATCCACCCTCCCTTGACCAAGTAATGAACTCATGTAAGCATTGCAAGATTCAACAGTTGGAAGAAACCCATAATCCTTCATCTGCATAAAAGTATCTGTAGCATTTCTGAATTTCTTCAAATGAGCAAAAGTTTTGAAGAGTGAATCAAACACTCTAGGCGTAGAATCACATTCCCGGTACGAATACAACAAAGCATCAAATACTTTGGCAGGCAAATCCACACCACCATTTACAAGTACATCTCTCAAAATGGACTCTGCAGACTTGAACTTGCGGTTTTTAGTGAGAGTGTGAAGAACTATAGCATGGGTTTCAAGAGAGTGAGAACCTGGGTTTCGGGTTTTCGCCCAATTGAAGAATTCAAGAGAAAGAAGATAATCTTTCTGTATCTTCAGTAATACGTTCTTGACCCTAAATGAATCCAAGTGGTCTGATAGCTTATTTAGCTTATCCCAATCAGATTGAATCAGGTGGCTATGAGCAACATTGACGAAATCAAGATCTTGGCCTTTAGGTTCAGGATTCCTTCTGTGAGGAATCGGGGTGTTTGCAGCGCCGAGAGTTTTAAAGAGCCTAGGGTTTTCAGATCCACTGTAGCCAGCAAAACTTGAGAATTGATAACGCAGACGGCGATTAACTCCGATGCTTATGCGAATCATCGTGATTTACAACAAAAGCAGATTTCACAAGAGACTGTTACAGCAGAAAATGAATCCGAGCAGAGAATTCCAATAAGATAAATAGCTTCGGGAACGGAGTCACGCAGATTGTCGCCGGAGAAGGAGGTAGAGAGATTAAACGATGAACAAAATTTGAAATTAAAATTATTTTCATTTGGTAGGCTTTCTATGGGCCCTTGAAAAATGATATCAACATAAAATATGGAGATGCGGGGTATCGATCCCCGTGCCTCTCGCATGCTAAGCGAGCGCTCTACCATCTGAGCTACATCCCCATTGTGATGCATACTGATTCGTTTTACTACAAAGCGTGTCTTTGCCAAATTTGTCGGAACATCATCGAAGGTAGTTAATTAACTGCTGTCTGAAGATCTATGAATCCTCGTACTGTGCCGTACGTGTCTTTTGCCGCTGAAACTCGGGACTTCCCCTCTTATGGTTAAAACTTTAAAAAAAACAGGTACAGTTTTTCTCATTACTACATAACTCGTTTCAATAAGCGTGCAATTTATAGCAACTGAATTTGAGGTTTTAAGAAAAATAGACAAGCACACAAACTGTTCGATGAAATGTGTCTTAGAAAGTTTCTCCTCTTTCACCCTTGTGTCTCGTCTCTCTTCCTAGTTGTTTCGTTTCCGTGTGATTACATCTTGTTTTATTGAACACAGAAACCTTGAATTTGTAGCAAACGAAGAGTTGATAGCTTTGAGGATGTCGTTTTGCTATCCATCTTCACAAAGAAAACTGGCAATGACGGTGGCATTTTTTGCCTCAGGGGCTGCTCTTTTCGCCATTGGAATCCATTTTTCGTATCTCAACGTTGCTCCTCAGCAAGCTCGTACTAAAGCCCGTAATGATTTTGTCAAAGAACGCCTCAGGCAGAAACAAGGCAAGTGATTTCAGATTTACATTGAGATTCCTTAAAGAAACAATGTCATAAGAAATTACTGTAACTGGTTTCAGATACAAAGTTTTGGTCCTAATATCATTGGAGAATTGTGATCATTGTCTTACCTTTTCGGAGCGAAATTAAGAACGTGATATACAAATGTAATTGATTTGAAGTAGTAAAGTCTAAAGTAAAGATCGTATTCAATAAAGCAAAAAGTACACAACTCTTTTTCTCTTCAAATTGGCTCTTGCAAAAAGCCTTTCACAAAACATGTCTCACAAAGTACAACAAAAGCGGGAAAATTTTACATCTACATAGAGAGAGCCTAAGACACAAGAAAGGGAGAATAATAAGACGAGATTAGAACTTCCTTGGTTTAGCTAAGGACTTGCAGAAAGAAGAAAAGGCTCCTTTGATTTCTTCAGGGATCGGGAGAGCAAGAGAGAGTGGTAAAGCACGATGATGATCTTGGAACAGTCCGGTTTGGTGTCTCAACGAGACCGAGTGTGCCAAAGCTGTTTGTCTTTTGTTGAGTCCCTCAAGAATAAAAGAGAATGCCCCAAACGTGAGACAACTCTGTAGAAGAGCCTGTGGAGCACCTGTAAAAAAGGCCATATAAGAAAGAATCTATTAGCTCTCCTCTCTGTGATGATTGCATCTTTGATATGATACATAACGCCAAAGTAGAAATCAGAATGAGCATAATGGATTTGGATTACCAGGGAAACTAAGAGCAAGACCAGTGCAACACCCTGCTACTCCAACATTAATGGCTGTAAAAAAAGAACAAAAGCAATATAAGTAGGAGAGAGATTACAAGTTCATGTAAAAACTAATCATTTACACAAGAAGGAAGCAATCTGAAGAGTCTCACCGTCATCTTTGCCTCGGATTTGCTTCAGAAGGCAAACAACCAAACTGTGGACTCCAGATAAAACAGCAAAAGTCTTGAACAAAAAATTAGCAAATTACTCAGTTTCTTGGAACAATAAGCATATATATGCTATAGCATAAAGATGAGGGGTACCTTAGCAGACTGCCCTGCATCTGCAAATGATCCTTTGAAGCCTTTCTTCTTGAACAATCCTGAACCTGAATCCCAACTTATATAGTGAGATAATATTTCACAATTCCATCATCGTAATCAAATCAGTAGCCAATCTTATCACATTGACGCTCTTTAATGAAAACTAAGCTAATTCAATTCTATAGCTTCCAGGAGCAAAACATAACCAAACTTGAGGAATGTTGAATCCCCTAAATCTAGATTACTCCTGAAAATAACTCAAAAGGCTAGTCTGCTAAAACAACTATGATTTCTCAAACCCTTATCCACGAAACATGTTTTGAAATCAACTTAAATGAAGAAAAGAGTACAAACTCAATTGTTTGCCAGTAATTCTCAATTCACTATCAGAGAGTAAAGCAATAGCAGATAAAACCAAGCAATAGAAGAAACAAAATAGAAAGAAGAAGAGCACCATATCCGAAGATAGAGCCCATAACGGCGCCACCAGCAGCATCTCCGGCGAACCGGAAAAGACAAACGGCTGGAGCAGGGATAGTAACCAATGCCTTCGAGGAATCATTATCGGTCGCTTCGTCACCGTCAGTGTTAAGATTCGAATCGGAGTCGAGATTCCCGTCGATGTCAATAGCATTTGAAGAATCGTTCGCCGCCATAGCTTAAACTGAAGTCTGAATGAAAGTACTTTTGCTCTCTCTCTACCTAATCTGGAAATATCCTTTTTCCAGTCGAATTGATAGTGTTTAAAAAAAAAGATATTTTCCCCAGAAGACGACGATACTAAACGATGCGTTTCACTTCAGCGGCTGATGACGGGGCTCATTTTATAGCCCATTTAACATTATCATTAACAGAATTGGGCTTACAGTAAGTTCTTGCGGTTTCAGTTAGATTTCTGTTCTTCTGGGAATTTCACTGGAATTCAGGAAAAGATGAATCAATCAATACATGTAAAAATGTTTCCAACCGTTACAAATCTTTTTAGCGGTTCAATAATGGCAGATACAATAGAACAACAAAATGAAAGATAACAGTACAAAAGTACTAAGGAGGATCATAGTAAATGACCCGAGAAGGGTCGTTTGTCTGAAACAAAGACTAGTAATGGTGGTCTTGATATGTAGCTCCAAACTCTGCTCTCCAAGCCTGATCATCCTCGTAGTCATCGAAACTGACAGCTCCGGTTTCATGTTCTGATACTTGTTCTATTTCATCTTCCTCATCTTTGTACCATGGCTGCAACAATGCAGATCCTGGTAATTTACTCTCTGCTAAGTATTGCTTCATTGTCCCTATTTCTGTCTTGTGTTTGCTCTTTAGTTGCTCCATTTGCTTCTTCAGCCTCTCTTTCTCTTCTTCCACCACGCTGAATCGTTCCTGCAATGATGGTTTGAGTTCAAGTTTAGCCATTTAATGAAACCAAGATTTTCCACATGAGAGTGTTATGATCTTATGAATGAGCTTAGTTTACCTCAGAGACTTGTAAGGCCTGTTCAGATTCTCTAAGTCTGACAAGTAGTTCACCAGCAGCTTGGACTGCTTCAGCTGTATCTCGCAGCTGAGTTCTTAGGTTCTTGTTCTCCTTCTTCAAGAGCTCTCTTTCTTTCTCTTTCTCAGCTCTGATGGCAGAAAGCTCATCTGAAAAGGCTTTGGCAAAACGCTTTCCATGGCGGCCGTTCATAGCGGCCTTGGATGCTGCTTTCTTTACATCTGTTATTCCAGCCATCATCACACTGTGCTTCTCCCCAAGTTCATTGTACGTCTCCTGCAGCTCTGTGTACTGCTCTATGAATCTACTGTGGCCAAGCACAGCTCTAGTGAGCGCGTCATTCAACTCTTCAGTGGCTAGCTTCTCTTGCTTGAGCTCAAACTCTAGATTCTCAGCTCGACTGCGATGGTTATCGATATCCATTCTGAGATCATCTGTTAAGGATATCCACTCACTCTCCATTTCTGTCCACATCTCCCTTTCTTTCGCTAGATCATCACTGTTCTCACCATTCCTGCTAACATCAATGCTTTTGCGCATTTGAATGGATCGTAGTAGTAACGAGGATCTCAGATTGTCTGTGGACTTAGTAGGCTGCAGCTTGCTCTTTAGGTCTGCAATCTCCTTGAGAAGAGCTTCCTTTTCACTTACCTCAAAGTTTGTTTTTCCAAACTCTTCACTAATTTGTTTCGTCTCATATGTTTCTTTGATGAACTCTGTTCCATCTTCTCCATCATCTGATTTCCTAAGCTGCAAACAAGGCCACAACACAGTTTATTCAATTTAGATTGCCATTCTTGTCAAATATCGTCAATGAAACTCAACTGGTAACTTCACAGGCTCTTCCACAGCTATGTTGTATATTGGTCTAAGTTAAGAATTATCAAAACTAATTTTTGAAAATCTGATTCAAGGTTTTATAACACTAATATTCTTTAAAGTTTACAAGGTTTTTACCAGGAGAGTTAGCTCCTCAATTTTAGCTGCTTGCTCCATACACATGTTCTTGAGATGTTTTTCGTTTGAACCAGCTTCTTCTGTTACCTGATATAGAAGAGATTATAAGATAAGTAACGAAACAGAATTACCAAAATTAAAGCTATAGAGAAAGTAGGCAAATATCTCAGGTTTTGTGGACATACTTCAGCTTCTTGGTCAACTTTCTTTCTACATGAAAGACATAGGAGAATCGACGACAATCCACCTTCTGAAGCTTTATCTTTTCTAAAAGATTGGACTGAAGCATTAAGATTCTCACCTTCTGCGCAAGGTTTCAATGCCATATGGCCAAAAGAGAAGGAAACAGATGAACTTTTTGATAGTGAGCTCCCTTGGTGATAGTCTATAATTTGCAGCCCTCTCTGAAGACTAGCAGCTAGAGAATCTGTAGGACCTGAAACCTTCTTTGACATACACGGGCTAATCTGATTGACTTTCATGTCTCCAATGTTGGAGCTTTCAGACACATTCCTAGGATTTGCTGAAAACTTTGTCGATGCAGCTACACTCTTCTGAACATTCTTAAACTTTGGAGATTCTGAGAAAATTGGCTCTTCTAGAACGCAACTAGGAAGCTGTGATCTGATTGAAATGCCACTACCCGTTGTATCGAATTCAACATTGTCGAGCTGGCTTGGATCATTATCTACAAAGTCAACATCTTTATGGTTTCCATGCATTGGTTTCTCCAAGTCTTCTGAGCAGACATCCTCATCATCTCCACTCATCGAGTCGGCTTCATAGCATGAAGCACTTGCAAATGAGGAGTGAACAGAATCATAAGAACCGTGAAGCTTCTCAATATGTTTATTCAATTCCAGCACATCTTCACCATCCACGATCACCTCTTTTCCCTCAGATTCATCTCTTTTTGGACACGACATGAGTAAAGATTTGTTGATACTGACTCTCAATTGACTTAAACTGTCACGTGCAAAGTGTCCACTCTTACTTGCATCAGCTTTGTTGTACCCATCCGACTTTGTTCTTATGAGCTCTTCCTGTAACCAACCAAATTACAAAACATTGATTCCTCAAATGTCAGTATATACAACAAACTCACATCAAATATGTAACAGATGATATTTGCAGCTATATGACAGTAACAAAAAACAAGACCTTTAGTTCACGAATCTGATCACCCAATGAGTCGTCGTCATCTTCCTCTTTAATTTCACTAGGCACTGAATTGGTTCTTCTAGAAAGTATACTCCTTGATTCAACCTTTAATGGTGAATCCAGAAGACTGCGCTTGTCTTCAGCAAAAGTGCTTTGTCCCATTTTATTGTCCTGTTAAAAGTTTCCAAAGGATCTCTCTGTAATTAGTGGAAATCCACTCTGATACTATAACTGATCATACAAGCTTAAGCAACTACAAAGCAAATTTAGAAGGTTTTTGAGTTATGGAAGTACCTTAATTGGCTCTCCGAAATTACCATCCTTTGAGTCAGATTGCTTCGTGAACTGAAGAGCGGTGTGATGATCGCTAGCCTTTTGGTTTGGATCTACAGGAATCGCGTTCTCGTCGTTGGATCTGGGAATCTTAGTATCTGGGTTTTGGATGATTGGTTTCTGCTTCCCTGAGATAGATTTTGGAAGCAGATTTCGGATGGAAGAACTTGTAATGCTGCCTAGGAACCTGTTCTCGCTTAATATCGCCGGAGACTTCATGGTTTTCAGACAATGAGAGTGAGAGTGAGAGTGAGGGTGAGAGAGCAAGAGAGATCTGATTATGTTCTGTAAGAGAGAAGGAGATGGAGAGCGGCTTTTTGAACTGTCTGAATTTCGATTCGACCGTTGGGACTTTTGAACCTTTTTTTCTTTTGTCAACAAACTTTTATTGTCTTTTTGTTTTTACATTTTTAAAAGTAAATATCCTAAATAAATAAAAAATCATTATTGAAGATATTGCTTAGGCTGAAAACTTACTTAGTGGGCCTGAAGCCCATTAACTTCCAATGCTAGTGCTAATGCTCAAGATGTAGTCTCATAATGTTCAAGTTCAACTGATGTTGTAGCTCTTAATCACAATGTCCCATGGTTTAAGATTGGTTAATTATTTGTGTGAATGTGATTGTCACTTCCTGGACCCAAATGTGTCTTGGTTTAGTCAAAGGATCCAATAATTCAGGCTTTCTCAAATTCTTGGTAACAACCCCAATGTCTTCTTGGAAACAAATCCAATTTGGAAGATAAGCTTGTTTACTTTTTTACCTTAAAATCATGAATTAACCACATGTACTTAATAAATAGATTATACTGTAAGCAGAAGAGAAAAGAAACCCAAAGGTAAAAAGTATGAAATGTAACAAAATAATCATTTTGGAGCCTTTTGCACAATGTGTTTTCTCTCACGCTAATAGAAAAATCCAAAAGTTCCCATGAACAATTCGAATCCAAAGTTTAAAAACCAAAAGAAAAAAAAAATCTGTAACATAAAAAATTTTAACAATTAGAGTTACAAACAGAGCACACAACATCAAGAAATCATGGAAGAAGAAGGAGAGAAACCTAAAGAATAGTGATCGAGAATCAACGATCTCTGGTTATTGCTATGGAGACGAAACCAAATCTTTTTTTATCATCCATGTTGTATCTTTGCAGCTACCAATCTGATCTTATCTTATGTAAGAATTTTTAAAGTAAAAATAAACTTCTCTTTTTTGTGTTTGTGATGCTAACGACGAAAAAAACAAAACAAGAAACTCACTGTGATGAAGAAAGTTGGTTTCTTTCTCTACTTGATATCGAAATAACAACTCTTCAAACTCTGCAACGGAAATGGCTGTTCTTCTTGATCTACAATTCTCACTTCTCTTCGTCGATTTCTTTCTATGCTTCAATACCTGAAAACGTTAATCAATCTAATTACTTTTCAACAGGCAAAAATAAATGTAGCAGATGAGATGCAAAAGGAAAAAAGTTTGACATCGATGAGTGTACCTCTATGTGTTTGTCTATTTCCGACATTGTAGTTTCCGGAGTATCCTTCTGAGGCATTGGCTGATGGGTCTGAGCCTACATTGTCAATACCAAAGCCATAAGAGCGAGACAAGCCGTCTAACTCATTAGAAGACTGATGATGAGGCATTGACTGCTGCCATGTTGAGTCGCTATAAACTGAGCTGCCTCTATACAATTCCCCTATAGAGCCATCAAAACCGTTTGTATTACCCGCGAATGATAACCCCGAAAGTCCAGAACCAGCCCCATAGCTTCTTCCATAGCCATTGTTATCGCTCACCACAGAAGAAAGTCCCCAGTTTCCTCTGTTGTTACCAACCGAAACTCCCAAGTTCCAACCTGGACCAGAGGAATCGCTTCTGTTTCCCCACAAGTCTCTGTTGCTCGGGTTGTAAGCAGAGTCTCCTCTGTTGTACCCAATTGGAGAGTTGTAACGGTTTGGTGAAGCACTGTTGAAGTATTGGTTGCCAGGGATCCGGCTATACCCAAGAGTGTTTCCATCAAAGTTTGAATTCAAATTCAGTTCTTGATTCAATCCGAGCCCGAAGCTAGAGAAAGCATTTCTACCGCTACCAATAGGACTAAACCGGCCAGCAGAGCCTAGATTATTATTATTATAACCAGGAGGAAAACTATTGAAGTAGCTATTAGCAGAAGACCTATTAGGGACTACTCCATAGTTGTTACCATACCCAATAAGTGGGCTTCGGTTAGGAGTAGTCGAGGAGAGCTCCTTTGGCACTGCTCTTTTAACCTCAACCATTTTTCCGTTTAGCTCATGAAAGGTCTTGTGGAGAACCATATCAACAGACTCTTCGGAATCAAAAGTGATGAAGCCAAAGCCTCTTGGCCTCTGTGTATTATGATCATACATTACCACAACATCAGCAATTGTACCAAACTGATCAAAGTAGTTCTTGAACTCGGCCTCAGTAATGCTAGACGGTAAACCTCCAACAAAGATCTTCTTTGTCCGTGCTCCACCACCATTACCACCATGGCTAGGTGAGATAAGGTGCATTGGACTGGCGTGTCGTTTTAGCACTTGCTGATCATCCCGCGGGACAGCTTTCTTCGCCTCGACCTGCAACAAAGAAATAAAAAAAGATCTTTCATTCTTTTCTCATTGATCTAACACTAACATTGCCACTTCAACACAAAGCAACAACACATTCTCACAAGTTATAACAGTAACAGCAAATCCAGAAGCTAATGACAACAGAAGATTTCGAAAAGAGCATGATTACAGAAAGATCTAAACGTTGCTGCTTAAAACTCATTAATGGATGACACCAAACAGATCTCTAAGAGAGCATGAATACAGAAAGATCGAGATTATAGAACAATCCGTTGCTCATTAACGAGCAGCGAGACCAATAAGACCTCTAAGACAGAATCATTACAGAAAGATCGAGACTTTAGAACACTCGATTACTCAAGACTGATAATTAGATGAATTGTCAAGCAATGGATCCAAGAATACTAACCGTGCGGCCATCAATGATGTGTTTGTCCATGATGACTCTCTCGGCAACAGAAGGATCTGCAAAAACGATAAACCCAAAGCCACGGGCACGTCCGGTAGTACGGTCTCTCATGATCACAGCTTCAACCAAATCTCCATACTTGCCAAAATACTCTTGCAGTCGTTCTTCATCTGTGTCCCATGAAATCCCGCCAATGAAGAGCTTGCCCAGATCCGATGCAGATTCCATCTTTTGCTCCTGCAAAACCCCAAAGTCGATCCAATGAATCCGATCTCACAAATACGGATCAGATTTGCGAAAATGACGATTGCCCATTTCATCTAACAATTCGATTTTTTACTTCGATCGTGTTTTAAGATTCAAAAAAGCTCAAAGTTCTGAGATTTATGAAGAATTGTTCAATGTTTTACCTCCGGATTCATCTTATTGAAAATCAAACGGGAAAGAGACAGGGAAATCTACTTTTGTCTGAAACAGAATCCAAATTCTAGTCCCCGATCAAATAGGAATTGAGTGTCTTCAAATCTGACAATGGATCATCAAAGCATCCAATCAAAACTATTGAAAAAAAAAAAACAGAAATGAAACAGAACAATCAATGGGAAGAGAAACGGAAAATGAGCAGAGACAATATATA